>Ga0066676_10001100_pt1 | contig 10681 bp, 6 predicted proteins | sample GraSoiAngelo_125_FD_62293 | JGI IMG/M metagenome (GOLD analysis project Ga0066676, IMG submission 62293) | Grasslands soil microbial communities from the Angelo Coastal Reserve, California, USA - 14_0927_05_40cm | ecosystem: Environmental > Terrestrial > Soil > Grasslands | place: USA...
TATCTGTGATGACGGCTCGACTGACGGTTCCCCTCGCATCTTGGAACGGTATTGCTCCCGGGATCGGCGAATCAGGGTCGCCTATCAACCCAATGGTGGCCAGTCACTCGCTCTGAATACAGCTTTTCGCGAAAGCACCGGTGACATCATCTGTCTCCTGGACGCGGACGACACATTCATGCCTAACAAGGTAGAGCATGTTGTCCATTCCTTTGCCACTGCTCCACATTCGGGACTGGCTGTCAACGCAATGCGAATCGTCAATGCAGCTAGAGAACCTTTGGGAGAAATTCCCTTTCTTCATCAACTTCCTTCAGGTTGGCAAGGCCCTTCTCTGTGCCTAAGTGCGCCACATTTCTTAGCCGCGATTCCTCCCTCCTCAGGTTTGTCTTTACACCGTTCTATAGCAGAAGCCATTTTTCCCCTTCCTTCCGATCTCACAGCCAACTCTGACGGGGTGATCCAGGTCCTCGCACCCATGATGACACCTATCGTGGCGCTCCGAACTCCCCTGTCCGAGTATAGAATTCACGGCCGTAACACAGCAGCTGTAAGTATATTTACTGAAGATAAAATTCAAAAGCTAGATCTCTGGAACAGAGAAATCTGGCGTGTTTGGCGCCGATACCTTGAGATGTGTTTTCAGCGGGATTCCGTGGATTGCATGCTTCCGTTAGAGATGGTCCCAACGCCGATGAGTTATGCATACGCACGCTTCCGTTCGGATGCTCGTTCCAAGGCCATCTACCGCAATGTTCCCCACGGCTATTTCGAAACTTTGCCCAGATTGTACCGATGGTTTTGGCGTGCGGCTAGAGTGATGCCCGATTGGCTATTCCGAAAGTCCTTTAACTTCGTATACGGGCAGACTCGCACGAAGATTATGCTCGGGAGAATTTTGGTCGCCTTGCGCAATGCGCGTTATGGCTACTAGTCACGCATTAGTTCGGGGTCAATGCCTCGGTCCTGTGTTGAGCAATCTGTAGCTGCCCGGGGCTTCAAGCGTCCATGTATCTGGAAGAGGTATGGGAAACATGTCGCAGAAAAGACAATTGCTCCGGAGTTTTGAGGCGAAATGGAACTTCCTCAGCGCCCAGCAAGCGTTTCACTTGGCTCCAGTGCGCACCACACTCCGCCTAGTCTCCTGGCGGATTAGGTGCCTGTTGGAAAAGGCGGCGATCGTAGACTTGCGGAGATGGGGCGTACAGATGTTCTTGCCTCCCCGCTGGAAAGGCGTCGCCAAACTCATTTATGCATTTCGCGATTATTACGAACCGGAGCTGGCCTATTTGGAAAAACTACTCTCCCCAGGAAAGGTCTTCGTTGATGCGGGAGCCAACTTCGGGATCTACACAGCGATGGCAAGCAAGACAGTGGGCGAGGCGGGCCGGGTGATTTCCTTTGAACCATCCGTCCGAGCATTTCCGGTGCTACGATATAATATCGCCATAAATGGTTTCAAGAATGTACGGGCTTTTCCCCTGGCCCTCACGGACAAGCCAGGAAGAGCGTGGCTTTATCACCATTCCGCTGTCGGTTCCGACGCGCTGGCCAAAGATAGTACTTTCGATCCACATGCGTATGCCCAGGAAATTGATACAGAATCCCTTGACAATGTGTTGCGGCGGACCCGGGTAGAGCGAGTAGACGTGATTAAGATGGACGTGCAGGGGGCCGAAGAGCTGGCCTTGCGTGGCGCAAATGACACTATCATTTCCATGCGCCCTGTGATCATGTTCGAGTTCCATCCGGAAGGAGCGATTAGTCTGGGCTTGGAACCGCAGGGGGCTTGGAATTTTTTGGGGGGCCTCGGTTACGACTTCTTTGGCATAGAGCAGCAGGGAAGGGCTACTCGGCTGGTGTCTCCTCCTGTAACGATTGCAAACGTTGTTGCAATTCATAGGTCACAAGGATGAACGCTCTATTGTTCGTTCACGTGCGCGGATGTGACAAGAGCTCCTTCGAAATACGCGCTTTGCCAGCTGGAGGATTGCACACTTAGAAAGAAGCAAGGACGACAGTGAGAGTCCTCATTATAGGTTACGCCTGTATTCCCAACACGGGCGGTGAGACCAGTAATACTTGGAATTGGGCCTGGCATCTTTCGCGATTCCATGAGGTCTGGATTCTGGCCTGTCCTGGTGATCGTCCCGTTGCAGACTCATTTCTCGCAGAATGCCCCAACACACATCTCAAGATTCACTGGTTAGCTGTCCCCGGTAGGCTCAACCAATGGGTTCATCACACAGGTAACTTAGGTTTGGCAGTTCATTATTCACAATGGTTGAAGCTAGCCTATCTCAAGGCCATCGAACTTCATGAACAAATCGGCTTTGATATCGTGCATCACGTCAGCTTCGGCACGGTTAACGCCCCCCCTCCGTTTTGGAAGCTGCCTGTTCCCTTTGTGTGGGGGCCGGTCGGAGGAGCCCAGCGGGCGCCCTCTGCATTCCGTCATTACATCTCTTCTTTGTCGGGCTCCGAGATCCTTCGTAACATACGCGTCGCCCTTTTGCCTCTTTCTCCTTCCCTGCGTAGAGCAGCCATATCAAGCGCTATAATTCTTGCCACAAACCGCGAAACATACAGGCTTCTCGCAAAAGTAGGGGCCCGAAATGTCAGACTTTTCCTAGATTCCGGAATTCCGTCCAGTTTCGTCTCAAGACCGCAGGTTCCAAGACCAAGAGGCGCGCCTTTCACCTTGCTTTGGGTAGGACGGATGCAGCCCAGAAAAGCCTTACCTTTAGCGCTCGAGGTCTTGGCAGAAACAAAGGACCTAAACGCGAGACTGTTGATAGCTGGTGAAGGCGAAATGCGGGGGGGTTGGGAGAACTACGCGAAACGTTTGAATCTTGGCGATAAAGTAGAATTTCTCGGTCAGATCCCCTGGAATGAAATGTGCCGCTTGTATCAGAGCGCGGACGCTCTCCTCTTTACTAGCCTACGCGATTCCTTCGGTACACAAGTATTGGAAGCTATGGGCCACAGCCTTCCAATCTTGACTCTGGATCACCAGGGTGTCGGGACTTTTGTTCCGTCAGCAGCGGGAATCAAAGTGCCCGTCACTTCTCCACGGCAAACCCTGGCAGGCCTCGCGGACGGAATCCGGCGTCTCGCACTTTTCCCGAAAGAACGCAGAAAGATGGGGCAGGCGGCTCTCGCTTATGCGCAAACCCAAACATGGGAGAGGCGTGCCGAGCGCATGTCGAATCTTTATGCGGAAGTGCACGCGCATTCTAGCTCCAGTTGATGAACATCCCGATACCCCGATACCCAGGCTTTGTCCAGACATCTTTAGGACCCGTGCTATCATGTGCCATGAAGTTTCGTCGTAAACTCCGCTGGAACGCTGCATGTGTTCTTACCATGCCCGAAGCGCACCAATCCCCATTCAGATCTGGGACTGGCCGTTTATCATCCGCCACGGCTTCCCATTTATCTTCTTTGTTTTCATATTCTTGCTCACTCTTTTGCATGGCACAAGAATCTATCTCTCTTCTTTTCATAAGGTTACGCACTCTTCTGCAAAACCACGGGGGGTGGGGGTACCCCCTTCAGGCCCTCCTTTCCGTTCAGCAAGTTCCAAACTCTTTGAGGAGCTACCGCGCGGCCTGCCGGGCTGGTCCGCGGAGATTGCGCTAGCCATGGCATTGCGGAATCAAGCAACCCAAGCCCTTAAGGTCCAAGCCTGCTTCCCGGTTCTTGGGGTGCGCGTGGACGCTGTCCAGATCATAGACGTGGTCGCTCAGATGGAGGAATGGATTCGCGAAAAAGCGGGATGCCATTCCATCGCGGCGACCGGCATGCATGGCATCGTCGAAGCGCAGCATGATCCCGAGTTCAAGCAAATTCTAAAGGCAACAGATCTAGTGGTGCCAGATGGCATGCCGCTTGTATGGTTGGGCCGTCGCCAAGGACACCTTCTGCAAAGGCGCGTCTACGGACCAGATTTGCTCCTGGCATTTTGTGAACGGAGCGCCGAGAAGGGCTATCGCCATTTCTTCTATGGAGGTAAGCCTGGTGTCGCCGAGCGCCTCGCTGATAGGCTTAAGACTCAATTCGTAGGGATGAACATAGTTGGAACGAACTCGCACCCGCATCGACCACTCAGTCCGGCGGAAGAGGAAGAGATAGTTGCCATGATCTCCAGTGCTGCTCCGGACGTGCTCTGGCTGGGATTGGGTGAGCCAAAACAGGATCGCTGGATGCACGAACGCAAAGACAAGCTGCGCGTCCCTGTTCTAGTTGGCGTAGGTGCAGCTTTCGACATGCTTTCGGGGGGAAAGAAGCAAGCCCCGCGCTGGATGCGCGACCACGGCCTCGAATGGTTCTTCCGTCTAATGCAGGAGCCGCGCCGTTTGGGGCGGCGTTACTTGGTTTACGGTGCTCAGTTTATCGCTTATATTGTGCTTGAAAGCTTGGGATTGAAGAAATTCGACGCTAGCGGCAGCAGTCTCCAAAAGGGAACACAAGGCCACCAAGCGCGCACATAAACCTTCCTTTCTGCTCTTGTCGCTTCCTTCTACCTCAGGTCTTCACCTGCATTTCAATTCAAGGCTGCACCTTATCGACTGCTGCGCCCCTGCTTCGTAGTCTGCATTTGCCCAGTCTTCGTTTCGAAGTGGAGTCAGAGCAATCCAAGTGGAAAGAACTCGGTCCAAGGGGTTGATTCTAGGCGTCTTTGCATTCGCCATAACTTTTTTCTGTTTGCCGCACAATCTATTGTTGTTCGCCGCCAATCCGGTCATTTCTAGTCAAGCGACCGAAGAAGTTCGCTCCTCATCACCATCAGCAAATCAGAGCCAGACCGCGCCTCAGCCAAACCTCGAAACTTCTGGAGATTGGAATCATCGGCTCAAGGAACTCCTGGATTCCAATCCATCGGCGCGGGCTCTAAGCGCCCAGGAATATCGCATCGGTCCGGAAGACGTTCTCAACATCAATGTCTTTGAGGCCCAGGAGCTGAATCGCGAAGTTCGCGTCTCGGCGGGCGGAGAAATTTCGCTGCCCCTGCTCGGTTCGGTGCGAGCAGCAGGATTAACTCCCCGCGAATTGGAGTTTGTCCTGCAGGAACTTCTTCACCGCACCTATATGAAGGACCCGCACGTGAGCGTGTTTGTGCGCGAGATGCAGAGCCATCCTGTTTCAGTGATGGGCGCAGTTCGACGACCCGGCGTTTTCCAGATCCGTGGAAGCAAGACGCTGCTCGAGGTTCTCTCTCTCGCAGAAGGTTTGGCCGATGATGCCGGCGAAACCGTCATCATTTTGCGAGGCGCGGCTTTGTCCGCGGAGCCGGATTCGCCCACGGATCACGCCGCTGCGTCGGATCCACCTTCTCCCGGCCCGCAAAGCCCCGGCGAAGCGAATGCCGCGTCTTCGCCCGTCAACGACAATCGATCTGCGTCGGAAGGTGCCGTGCAGGTGAACTTGAAAGACCTTCTTGAGTCGTCTGATTCTCGCAGCAATCCTTTGGTTCATCCTGGCGACATCGTTAAAGTCACTCGCGCAGGCGTCGTTTACGTGATTGGTGAAGTTCGCAAGCCCGGCGGATTCGTCCTGAAATCAAATGAGAAAATTTCCGTCCTGCAGGCTCTGGCTTTAAGCGAGGGACTCACTCCCACGGCTTCGAAGGGGGCCGCGCGCATTATACGCACGGATCAACAAAGTGGTGAGCGAAAGGAGACACCGATTAACTTGGGGAAAATCCTGGCGGGCAAGGCTCCGGACCCCTTTCTCGGTCCAAAGGACATCGTCTTCGTACCTAACAGCGCCGCGAAGACTACCATGACCCGGGGAGTGGAAGCCGCAGCGCAAACGCTCACCGGTCTGCTTATTTTCCATTGGTAAGAATATGGACGACCAAAATCAAGTCGAGCTTTATGGTCGCGGCCATCGCGCTGATCGTCTCGATCGGCGCGGGCTCAGTGCCCTCGATACTCGGCTCGTAGAGCTGCCTGATTCCTACGAAATCCTGGAACCCGGCGAGACGCTCGACCTCCGCAGCTATGGGCGCATCCTTCGCAAACGGCTGCCGACTATACTGGTGGTGTTCTTGATTCTGTTTACCGCCATTCTTATCGCCACTCTCAAACAAAAGCCCGTCTACCGCGCTCAGGTCCTGCTGGAAATTCAGAAAGAGAATCCGGACATTCCGACCATCAAGGAACTCTACGAACTTGACGCCGTATCCGACGCCTACCTGAGGACGCAGTACAGCATCCTGGCCAGCGAAAGCCTGGCACGGCACGTAATTGACCAGCTCCAACTGGAGACTCTCCCCGAATTCAACTCTCCGAAGTGGTGGCAGTTCTGGCCAAGGAAGAAAAAATCTCCGCCTTCTCAAGCCCTCACAATCGGGCCTGCGCCCGAAGTCCGCGATCGCGAGCTATCCCAGCGAGTGCTTGAGCGATTTCAGGATCGCTTGACTATCGATCCTGTCAATCGCAGCCGCTTGGTAGCTGTTCGATTTGACTCACGCGATCCGGAACTTGCCGCGCGCGTTGTCAATACTCTTGCCTCGGATTATGTGGATCAAAGCCTGGAGGCACGCTGGCAAGCAACACAAAGAGCCGCGGACTGGCTTTCGCAGCAATTGGTGGGCGTAAAGGCAAAATTGGAAAAATCCGAAGATGAGCTCCAAAGCTATGCGCGCCGCAAAGGCCTGGTCTTCCTTGAAACCGATAAGGGCGCCAGCCAAAACGTTGCCAACGAGCGGCTGCAACAACTCCAGGAGCAGCTAACCAAAGCGCAATCTGAGCGATACGAAAAGGAAGCGCTTTACCGCTTGGTTCAAACGGGCGAGTTGGGTGCCTTGCCTGGAGTGTTCGAGAACAAATTGATTCAGGATTTGAGCGAACGTCTCGCGGAGCTCAAGCGTGAGCATGCCCAGCTGTCGACGACGTTCAGTCCCGATTATCCCCGTGTGAAGGAAATTCAGAGCCAGATCGACGAGATCGAGGCCTCGCTTCGTGACGAACGCCAGCGCGCCGCCGATCGCATCGCCAACGATTATTCCGCCGCGGTGCGCCGCGAGAACTTGGTTCAGCAGGCGCTGGACAACCAGCAAAAGCAGGTCAGCTTGATCGCCGAAAAATCAGTCCAGTACAACATTTTGAAACGCGAGGTCGACACAAACAAGCAGCTCTATGAAGGCCTGTTGCAGCAGTTGAAGGAGGCCGGCGTCTCAGCTGGCCTGAAGGCCAGCAACATCCGCCTCGTGGATTCCGCCGAACCGCCCGCGAAGCCTGTTAAGCCGAGAACGCTTTTGAATCTGTCGGTTGCCCTGTTTCTCGGTTTAGCCCTCGGCATTTGCGCCGCACTTTTTCAAGAGCGCATGGATGACACGCTAAAAGGCGATGATGACGTCGAGCGGCTGCTGGGCCTTCCTTCCTTAGCCCTGATTCCAGTTGTGGCCCCGGCGAATGGCAACCACCTTGGCATCCATAGATTCCTACCGCGAGACAAGTCTCTCGTTCTCGCAGGAAATGGCTCTGGCAAAAACTCGCGCTCCTGGCACCTCATTGACCGGGACGGTGCACAACATGCTGCTCTTGGCGAAGCGTTTCGCAGTCTCCGCACCTCGGTTTTGCTCTCGACTCCAGATAGGCCTCCGAGTTCTCTTCTGGTCACCAGCACGCAGCCAGCCGATGGCAAGACCACGGTAGCGTGCAACCTGGCCATTTCGCTGGCACAGCTTGGCCATAGAGTTTTGCTTGTGGATGCGGATTTACGCTCCCCCTCTTTGCATAAATTGTTTGGCATCGATCGAAGCCTTGGCCTGGTCAGCTATCTGACCGGCCAGCAGGATTGGCGTGCCGTGGTGCACCCCTCCGGCTCGCGCGGACTTGATCTCTTGCTTTGCGGCCCTGTGCCTCCGAATCCCAGCGAGCTTCTTTCCTCCCAGAGCATGGGGGCCCTGATCCGCTCGGCGAGCGCAGAGTACGGCTTTGTAATCCTTGACTCTTCGCCTATGCTTGCCTTGGCCGATAGCCGTATTCTTGCCCCGCTGGTAAATGGGGTGCTCCTTGTCGTAAGGAGCGGGACCACTCCTCGCGAGCAGCTTTTGCACGCGCAGTCTGGAATCCGCAGCGTGGGTGGCAACTTGATCGGCGTCGTGCTGAACAGCGTTGATATTCGCACCAACGGCTATTACAACTATGGCTCGTACGGTTCCAATCGCGGCGATCCGCCACAAGAGACGTTCGTCCCGACAAATCTCCATCTGCCACCCCAACAAAAAGCCAGCGATTGATCCATCGCGAGCCTTCCATGGTTCGATTTCTTGAAGCCGGCCTCATCGGTGCCGTGTGTGTGGCGGTTTTGGCTTTCGGCGGCACAGCCCCTTCCTTCTTTGCATTGACGCAGGTGATTATTTTCGGGCTTGGGGTCGCCTTCCTTCTGTCAAGACAGTTTTCGCGCGGCCCCTCTTTCCGAATTCCGGTTGCCAGCCCCCTTCTCCTGGTTGCGTTGGTTCTGCTGCAAATTTGCCCGCTTCCTGTTTCGCTGGCGCCCATGTTCGGAAGAGCACGCGACGAATTGCCCGCCGGGTCTTATTTCACCGTCAGCATGGCGCGGTATCAAACGGTCTCGCACCTCTTGCTCCTGGTCACCTATCTGACGGCCTTCTTCCTGACTTTGTTCCTTTGCCGAGACCGCAACGCGAAGAAGCGGCTTGTCTTTGCGCTTGTGTCGCTCGGAGCGTTCGAGGCTCTTTATGGCCTGATTCAATACCTGACTGGCTGGCAGCAAATTTTTACCTACGTTAAGAAATACTATTTGGAAGAAGCCACCGGCACATACATCAACCGCAATCATTTCGCCGGTTTCTTGGAAATGATCCTCCCGTTTGCCATGGTCCTAGCTTTGCGCTGGGCGCAGCTTTTATTGAAGGGTTTTTCCGGCGAAGCAGCAGTCTTCCGCAAATTTGTTTCACGGACCGAACTGGTGTCTGTCGTGTTCTGGCTCTTTCTTGCCATCCTGATCTTTACGGCCCTGATCCTATCGCGCTCGCGCATGGGAATCATTTCGGCCATCGTTTCATTACTTGCCATTCTGACGCTCGATAAGACATCCGCCATGCGTCCGCGAACCAAAGCCGCAGTCGCTGCGTTATTTTTTCTTGGTGTCCTCGCGCTCATCGTGTGGATCGGTAGCGATCCCGTGATGAGCCGTTTCGAAACGCTCGGCCGGGAATACACTCTCAGCGGTCAGGGCCGCGTTTCGATCTGGCACGATGCGCTCGGCTTGATTCGCCGCCATCCTCTCCTCGGAACCGGGTTGGGTTCCTTTTCCGTAGCTTATCCGTCCGTTCAAACCGCTTTTCTCAATCTCCTCGTCGACCACGCCCACTGCGACTACCTGGAAGTGGCCACTGAACTTGGCTTGCCCGGCGCCATTCTGGTGTTTGGCTCCATCTTCTGGGTCCTGGCCCGAACCGCGCATCGTTACAGGAAAGCGGAAGAACGTTTTGACAAAGCCATTTCCCTGGCTTGCGTTGGGAGTATCGGGGCCATTCTGGTGCATAGCGTGGCCGACTTTAATCTGTATATTCCCGCCAACGCATTGGTCTTCACCATTATTCTGGCGATGGCCTGGTCTGGCGCTCATCCCGAATCAGCGCCGCAAGGAGACAACCATTGAACACCGCAAATCCCCATTAGTTCGTCCTATTCCCGTCTTCCCGCCAACTTGACATCCAGTCATTCGCGTTGTTAACTCGCCCCGCGAGGAGGTTCTTTCCCATGACACTCAACGGGCGCATGGTCGCTTTAATCACTGCAACTCTGATGTTCTCTCGGAGCCCCACCCTATGGGCGCAGGAGGCCTCTCACAAACTCACTGTCATGGACGAGTTCCAGCTACAGCTTCCCACCGACCCACAAATCTCTCCCGACGGTAAGCGCATCGTCTATGTGCGCCGCTTTGCCGATCCCATGACTGACAAGCGCTACTCGAATCTCTGGATCATCAATGCCGACGGAACCGACCATCGCCCGCTCACCACCGGAAATCGCAGTGACGCGTCTCCGCGCTGGTCCCCGGACGGCTTGCGCCTGGCCTACCTCTCCGATGCCGACGGCAAACAGCAGATTTACATTCGCTGGATGGACACGGGCCAGACCGCGCGCATCACCAATCTCGAGCAAGCTCCAGACGCTATCGCCTGGTCGCCCGACGGGAAAATGCTCTCCTTCTCCTCGCTCGTTCTGGGGAAAGGACCGCATATCGCCGATTTGCCGGCCCCGCCCTCAGGCGCGAAATGGGCTGACCCTCCGGCTGCATACGATCGTTTGGTGTATCGCTTCAATGGCGCTGGTTATCTAAAGCCCGGCTTCATGCAAATCTTCGTCGTCGACAGCGAAGGCGGCGCGCCGCGCCAGGTCTCCAATGGAAATTTCCCCAATGGCGGCAACGAATTCGGCCCCTCGCGCGCCTCCTGGACGCCCGATGGCAAGTATCTGATCGTCTCCGTCAACCGCCACCCCGAATCCGATCACGCATATTTTGACGACGAGGTCTATGAATTCAACGTGGCCGATGGCTCGCTTCGTCCTCTGACCAATCGCAAAGGGCCGGACAATTCTCCTGCCGTCTCCCCCGACGGAAAACTCATCGCCTACACCGGCTACGATGACCGCTACCAGGGCCATCAAACGACCAAGCTTTACCTCATGAATCGCGA
>Ga0066676_10001101_pt1 | contig 10680 bp, 8 predicted proteins | sample GraSoiAngelo_125_FD_62293 | JGI IMG/M metagenome (GOLD analysis project Ga0066676, IMG submission 62293) | Grasslands soil microbial communities from the Angelo Coastal Reserve, California, USA - 14_0927_05_40cm | ecosystem: Environmental > Terrestrial > Soil > Grasslands | place: USA...
GAACGTGGTGCACCATGTCCAGTACTTCGTCCAGCGTGTGCACGGGCGTGGCCGGATTGATGACCACCGCCGGCTGGCAGCCGTGCGATTCGATCAGTTGCAGTGTGCGGTGCAGGTGAACGCATGCTTCCTGGTGCACGGAGATCCAATTCGCGCCAGCGTCTGCAAACGCGGGAATGTAGCCGTCGGGATTCTCGATCATCAGGTGGCAGTCGAAAACGGCGTCGGGAAGCGCTTTGCGCAGAGAAGCCACGACCGGCGGGCCAATCGTGATGTTCGGCACGAAGTGACCATCCATAACGTCCAGGTGCAGCACCGTGCCACCGCCTTCGAGCGCGGCTTTAGCGTCGTCGGCGAGCCGCGCGAAGTTCGCGGAGAGTATCGACGGGGCCAGTTCAATGGTCATAAGCGGCTCTCCTGGCAGCGCTGATTATACGCGAACGCGAGCGGGTTGCCGAAAAGGCTACACGGGAAAAGTTTCCCGCAGCGCGGCGTTGCAGCCCCGGCTCGGCAGGCGTAGGGTTTTTGTGAAGGAGGCACAGCAAAAATGTGGTTCGGCCAGGTTCGGTCCCTTCGTTTTCTCTGCTCGGCACATCTTCTTTTCTTCTGCGGAGGCTTACTCGCCTCCCAATCGCCCCAGATTCCCGTCGTGGACGGCGGTCTCGGCTCATGCAGCGCGGACTTCACCGTGAAGGACGGTTCGGACAAGCCGATCTATAACGCCAAGATCCACGTCCTGATAAAGTACGGATTCCTCAGCAAGCGAAAAACGGAGCTCGAAGTGGGCACCAACAGCGACGGCAAGGCCCGCATGACCGGCCTGCCAAGTATGCCCAAGAAACCACTCGAGTTCACGATCAAGAGCGGCACGGTCTCGAAAATCATCGCCGATGATCCCTCAGATCATTGCAATGCAAAATTCGACGTCACTTTAACCGTCCATTAGAAACCGTCTGGCATGCTCCTAAGATCGTCCGAGTTTTAGCCCGCCTGCCGCAGGCAGGCTCCGACATCGAGCGCTAGACAGACCGGGCTGAGCTCCTCTGTTACCAGGAGATCGTCGACGCCTTCTCGCTGCTCTCCCGCGCCATTTCGAGCAGACGCATCACGTTTATCGCCCAAGCCGGCGTGACCGCGAGGGGCGCTTTCCCGAGCAGGTGGTCGCGTACATTCGCGTAATAATCGCGGTAATCGCAGCCCGCGGAAGGAATGCGCCTCTCGACAAACTGGTTGCCCTCCGGAACCGTGAGCACGCCCCAATGTTCTCCCGGCTCCGCCCCCCACGGCCCATTGCTCGGAATGTTCCCATGCCGCAGATTGTTTTCCTGCGGGTCAAACATTTGTTTGACCAGGCTGCCTTGCGTTCCATGCAAAACAAAGCGCGGCCGCGGCGCGACGGCGAGAATGCTCGAACGCAGCACCGCCCGCATGCTACGCGGATAGTGGAACATGATGTCGAACGCATCGTCGGCCAACGCCTGTTCACGCTCGATGCGGATGTCGGCGGTTACCGCTTCCGGTAGTCCAAACAAAACCAGGGCATGATCGATCAAGTGCGGCGCAATGTCGAAGAGAATCCCGCTGCCTGCCCGTGACGTCTCACGCCAAGCTCCGGGCTTCAGTTGCGGGCGATAGCGGTCGTAATTCGTTTCGAATCGCACGATGCGTCCCAGCGTACCGTCCGCCACCAGCTTCCGAATCGCTTGAAAATCCCCGTCATACCGCCGGTTTTGATAGACGGTGATCAGCCGCCCGGCCTTCTCCGCCAATTCCACGAGCGATCGCGCTTCATCCAGTGTCGTGGTAAACGGCTTATCCACCACCACATCGCGCCCTGCTGCAAGGCATTGTCGCGCCAGGGAATAGTGGGTGTCGTTGGGTGTGGCGATCACCACGAGGCGGATCTCCCGGATCCCGAGCAACTCGTCCAGGCTGCGCACCGTGCGGACGTCCGGATATTTCTCGGCCGCTTCGTTGCCCGTGCGTTCGAAAATCGCGGCCAGATGCATCCTCGGCACGGCGCGGATCACCGGCGCGTGAAACGCCCGGCCCGCGAGACCGTACCCGATAAGCCCAACTTCAATCATTTCCATCTGTTGCAAAGACCTGCACGGCCATCCCTGTCATTGCGCGAACGGTTTGGCTCCGGCAAAATGCCACGATGTCTTCCAAAACGCAAACCGGGGCCGCGGCCTCGCCGTCTTCGCAGAGCGTGATTTTCTATCTGCTGTGCGCGGGCTTTGTGATCAACGGGATTGTGATATCGCTTATTGGCCCGATTCTCCCCATGTTCATGGCCAAGTGGGGATTGAACGACAGCCGCGCCGGGCTTTTCTCGCTTGTGCAGTTTTCGGGCTCCTTCATCGGCGTTCTCGCTTCGAGCGCGCTCATTTCCGCAAAAGGATTCAAGCCTGCCATTACGCTGGGGATCACCTTGCTGGGGCTTGGCTTTGCTCTGCTGAATGCCCCCACCTTTGTGCTGGCCCTTGCGGCGAGCTGCCTCTACGGCCTGGGCTACGGCTTTGCTACCCCGGGAACGAATTTATGGGTGGGAGAATCGTACGGAACGCGCCGCGCTTCGGCCCTCAGCGTCATGAATCTGGCCTGGGGCGCGGGAGCGATTTCCTCCTCGCCTCTCGCCATGCTGGCGATGCGCACGTCGCATGTCAGCCTTCTCCTGAACGTAGTCGGAGTTCTGGGCGTTGTTCTTGCCCTTGGGCTTTTGCGCATGCCCTTCGGCAATCCCCCGCAGGAAGAGAATGCCTCGTCGGGAGAAGCGAAGGAGGAAATGGCGGGAACCGGCGCCGCGATATTGCTCGGGACTTTGTTTTTCGTGTATGTCGGCACAGAGGTCGGAACTTCCTACTGGGCCCCCACGCACGCGCAACGCGCCACTGCCTGGGCCAGCAACGCCTGGGCGCTCGCCCCGATGTTTTTCTTTGCCGGGCTACTCGGCGGGCGCGGAGCCGCCGCGGCCATTCTTCTCCATTGGAAGGAAGTGACTGTGGCCTTTGGCGGATTGTTGCTGGCGGCCACGGGGGAGACCATCTTTCTTGCAGGCCATTCTCCCGTGACCTTGTTTGGCGGCGCTTTTCTGGCAGGACTCGGCCTGGCCAGCATTTTTCCTATCTTGATTGCATGGCTTTCGAAGTGGTACGGGACGCGCGCGCGAAAAGTGGGCGGAGTCATGTTTGCCCTTGCTGCCCTGGGCAGCGCGCTCATGCCCCCGCTTGTCGGTGTCGTTTCCCGGTACTCCGAGAGCCTGAGGATCGGGCTGCTCGTGCCTCTCGCCGGCTGCGTCGCGATGTTGACCGTCATCGGCCTTCTCCGCCCGGGAACCCGCGGCTGATTTGGTTGGCTCATGCTCTTGTTTGTTGCTGCGAAAACGAGCTATCGCCTGAGGTATCCTTAGCTCGTGCAAAAGGCCGCCTTTTCGCAGCGTTCACCCACAAATCGCCTTCTTTTCGGCCTGGTCATTACCCTGGCTGCCGTGTTGGCTTACGCGTCCTACATCAGTGTGCAGCTCACCGGTCTGCGCAAGCTTCAGAGTGAGATGGTGGATCGCAACCGCAAGGATTCGCTGCAGTTGCTGCGCATTCAGAACGATCTCAATTCGGTCGCGCTGGCCATGCGAGACATGCTGGATACCACCGAGCGCTATCCCCTGACGGCGTGGACCGCGCAATTCGAACGCATCCGGCAGGACTTGGACACCGCGCTCAAAATCGAAGAGGGCTTGGCCGTCGCCAGCCGCACGGCGGACCAGAGGAAATATCTCACGCAATCGGTCGCGCAGTTCTGGGACGCCGTCAACCGCATGTTCGCCCTTGCCGAGAGCGGCAAAGAAGCGCAGGCGCGCGAACAGATTCGCTTGACGCTCCAGGCGCGTGAACAAGCACTCAGCACCGCGGTTTCTCGCCTGCTTGTCGAAAACAACGAGGGCGAAGAGCAGGCTGCCGCCAGCATTGCGAAAATCTATGATGGGGTACAGCGCCAGCTTTACCTCTTTCTCGCCGCCACGCTCATTGCCATCGTGTTGACCAGCTTGTACCTCATTCGCAGCAATCGCCAGCTTTTTGCGCGCCTCGCGGATCTTTCCGAGCAGCGCAGCGACCTGGCGCAAAAACTTATTTCCGCACAGGAATCCACTTTGCGACATATTTCCCGCGAGCTTCACGATGAATTCGGTCAGGTGCTCACCGCCGTTGGATCGATGCTGCGCCGCGCGGGCAAGCAAGTGGGGGAGGGAACGCCTCTTCACGGCGATCTGAAAGAGGTGCAGGAAATCGCGCAAGCCACCTTGAATAACATCAGGACGCTCTCGCAAGCGCTCCACCCCGTTTTGCTGGAGGAAGCCGGTCTCGAAAGCACGCTGGACTGGTATATTCCCAGGGTGGGCAGGCAAGCGGGCATCGAGTTGCACTACGAAAAGAGCGGCAACCCGTTTCCCGTGGAGCCGCGCGCCGGCGTGCACATCTATCGCGTGCTTCAGGAGGCGCTGAATAATGTGAGCCGCCACTCGGGCGCGCGCGACGCCTGGGTCCGCTTGAAATATTTGGCGAATTCCCTGGAACTCGAAGTTGAAGATCACGGGTCCGGATTTGTTGCCGAGAAACTGCAGCGGGGAATTGGATTGGTGGCCATGCGCGAACGCGCCGAGCTGATCGGCGGAAAGCTGGCCATCACTCCGCGAACCCAAGGCGGCACGCAAGTGCGTCTCGAGATTCCCCGCGAGAAAGTGGAAAGTCATGCCGCATAAGATAACGGTTTTGCTGGCCGACGATCATGCGCTGGTCCGACGCGGGTTCCGTCGCATGTTGGAAGACGACCCGGCAATCTCCGTGGTCGCGGAAGCGAGCGACGGCGAAGAAGCGGTGCGCATAGCCACCGACCTGCGTCCACGCGTCATCGTGATGGATTGTGCCATGCCCGAATTGAGCGGCATCGAAGCCACCCGCAAAATACTGGAAGCCTATCCGGAAGCGGGAATTCTAATGCTCAGTATGCACTCCGAAGAAACGCTGGTCAGCCAGGCCCTCGAGGCCGGCGCGCGCGGTTACGTGTTGAAAAATGCCGTGGATCTCGACCTGGTGAGCGCGGTAAAGAGCATCGCCTCGGGGATGACCGTTCTCGACCCGCAAGTGTCGCGCAAAGACGCGCTCAAAGGCGAACGCGGGGGCGGTTTGACGCCCCGCGAGCTGGAGATTCTCCAGCACATCGTCGCGGGAAAATCCAACAAAGAGATTGCGTCGGACTTAAATCTCAGTGTGAATACCGTCGCCGTGCATCGCGCCAACATCATGGACACGCTGGGCATTCACAAAACCGCGGAGCTGGTCGTTTACGCGATTCGTAATGGTCTGGTGAATCTTCCTTGAACCGCAGGGATTTTCTTTTCTCCGCGCTTTTTTCGCCATTGACCGCGGGCCTGGCTGCCAGAAGCTTTCCACGTTGGGCGTGGGCTGGCTCGTCTTCCAACCCAGGATTTCGCTTCACCGATGTTACGACGCGGGCCGGAATCCGGTTCCAGCACAACTCCGGCTCCTACGGCGGCAAGCTGCTTCCGGAGACGCTCGGCTCGGGTTGCGCGTTTCTGGATTACGACGCCGACGGCTGGCAGGACATTCTGCTCATCAATGGCATGGACTGGCCCGGCCACAAGCGCCGGCGCGCGACCCTGCGTCTCTACCGCAACAATCGCAACGGCACTTTTACCGATGTCACCAAAAGCGCGGGGCTTGACGTCGAGATGTACGGAATGGGCGTGGCCGTCGGCGATTACAACAACGATGGCTTCCCCGACATTTTCATCACTTGCGTCGGCCAAAGCCGCCTCTTTCGCAACACCGGCAAAGGAGCCTTCGTCGAGGCCACCCGCACGAGCGGGCTGTTTGGTCGCCAGGGCCTCAGCACCTCCGCGTTGTGGTTTGATTACGACCGCGACGGGTTCCTCGATCTCTTCGTCTGCAATTACGTTCGCTGGTCTCCGGAAAACGACGTGTTTTGCAGTCTCGATGGCACGCACAAGTCGTATTGCACGCCGGAAGCCTATCGCGGCGATACCTGCTGGTTGTTTCACAATCGCGGCAACGGCACCTTCGAGGACGTTACCGCCACCAGCGGCGTGTTCGACAGCAGTTCGAAGTCCCTGGGCGTGGCCATGCTGGATTACGACCGGGACGGCTGGCCCGATCTCCTCGTCGCAAACGACACGCAGCCCAACAAGCTCTACCGCAACCTCCGCAACGGAAAATTCAAGGACGTCGCCATCGAGGCCGGGCTCGCCTTCAGCACCGAAGGAAAAGCGCGCGCCGGCATGGGCATCGACGTGGGAGACTTCGACAACTCCGGCAAGCCCGGAATCGCCATCACCAATTTCGACAACGAAATGATCGGCCTCTACCGCGCAGGCGCCCCGGGCGTCTTCGACGACGTTTCCATTGCTTCGGGAGTCGGCGCGCCGTCGCGAACGACTCTCGGCTTCGGGTGCATGTTCCTTGATGTCGACCTGGACGGTGCTCTTGACTTAGCCGTGGCCAACGGACACATCGATGAGACCGTCAGGAACATTCGCGGAAACGTAGGCTACGCTCAGCCGCCTCAGCTTTTTTTAAACGAAGGGCACGGAAAATTCCGCGACGTGGCCGCCGAAGCGGGCGGAGGCTTCGACCAGCCCCGTGTCGGCCGCGGGCTGGCTTACGGCGACCTCGATCGCGACGGCGATTTGGACATTTTGCTGACCACCAACAACGGCCCTGCCGTCCTGTTTCGCAACGAGCAGTTGGCCGGCAACCACAGCATCCGCTTCGAATTGCAAGGCACGCAGTCCAATCGCGATGCCATCGGCACGACCGTAGACATTTTCGCCGGAGACCTTCACCAGTCGCGCATGGTGCGTGGCGGCTCGAGCTATCTTTCACAATCCGAACTCCCGGTGACCGCGGGCCTCGCCGAGCGCGACAAAATCGACCGCGTGGTCATCAACTGGCCAAGCGGCCGCACGGAAGAATACAAAAACCTTCGCGCGCAAAGGGCCTACAAGTGTCTGGAAGGAAAGGGGATAGAGCCGCTTTACCATGCCTAATGGTTTTCTATTATTGCCGCTAGTCTTATTGTTTCGGATGATTTCCGCGTTTCTAGTGGTTTCGCAGTATTGCCTATTTCGCGCCGCAAAATTATAAACATGCTCACTAGCACCATCGCCTCCAGCTTGGCCAGACCTTGGCTCGCTTCGGGGCACCCCAAACTGAATCGCGGCCGGATGGATCTCAGCCATCCGGTCGCTTTTTTTCTGGTGCCCAGCCGGTCGGAAGGGGCCTGCGATGCGCATTGAGTCATGTGAGCGCTGGTTGTACCGGTTTTTGGTTTTCCTCGCCGCCAGCGCCGCGTATTTGTATGGATTTCCGTCCGCCACCATCAGCTACGCGGTTGTCGATCTCCTCCACGTTGCCGTCGGAGTCCTCGCTTTTCTGTTGCTGGTCGCTTTTTTCGTTCCCTTGCTTCGCGGCGCATCGAACCTCGCCCGCCTGGGCTGGCTTCTTCTTGCTGCCGGAACTCTTCTCGGCATCGCGTTGCTCAAAATCGGCACGCCCCTTCGTCTCTGGAATTGGCTGTACGCCCACATCGTTCTTTGCATTCTCGGCGTGCTCTTGCTCGCGGCCTCCTGGCTCAATTCCAAAGGATGGCTGGGGCCGAGCAACGTGATTCGCGCCCTTCGATTCTCCTCTCTCGCGATTCTGGCCTTGGCCATCTCGGCCGTCTTGTGGTGGACCCGCGAAGTTGGCTGGAGGGACGCGCGCCCCAATCGCATCATCAATCCGCCGATGGCGCCCGCCTCCATGGATCGCGAAGGCGACGGTGCTTCAGGAAAATTCTTTCCCAGTTCCGCGCAGACCGTTCACGACGTCAACATACCCTCGCAATATTTCATGAAATCGGACGCCTGCCAGCGTTGCCACGCGGACATTTACGCCCAGTGGAACAGTTCGATGCACCACTTCTCGTCCTTCAACAATCAGTGGTATCGCAAGAGTATCGAATACATGCAGGACGTCGCCGGCGTAAAGCCCTCGAAGTGGTGCGCCGGCTGCCACGATCCCGCGCTGCTCTACAGCGGGTTGTTCGACACGCCCATCAGGAAAATTGTGAATCGTCCCGAAGCCCGCGCGGGCTTGGGCTGCTTGATGTGTCACAGCATCGTGGAAGTGAAGAGCACCATGGGCCAAGGCGACTTCTTTCTCGAATATCCCAAGTTGCACGAGCTGGCTGCAAGCGAAAATCCCGTGATCCGGACCCTGCACGACTTTGTCGTGCGCTTGAATCCCGAGCCTCACCGCCGCACGTTCCTCAAGCCCTTTATGCGCTTGCAAGCGGCGGAATTTTGTTCCTCCTGCCACAAAGTCCACCTGGATGTGCCGGTCAACCATTACCGCTGGATTCGCGGCTTCAATGAGTACGACAACTGGCAGGCCAGCGGAGTTTCCGGCCAGGGCGCGCGTTCCTTTTACTATCCGAAGTCGCCGAGCAATTGCGCGGATTGCCATATGCCGCTGGTTCGTTCAAACGACGATGGCAACGTCAAGGGTTACGTGCATTCACATCGTTTCCCGGGCGCGAACACCGCCGTGCCTGCCGCCAACGAAGACCAAACGCAGCTCGACGCCACTCGAAAATTCCTGCAGGCCAATCAGTTGAGTGTGGACATCTTCGCGCTCTCGCCCGCCAAAAAAGAACGGAGCGCACCGGCCCGCAACGAGCTGGGTAAGCAGGAACTCTCCACCACCTTCGCCGTGGGGGAAGAATCGGAGGCCGCCCTGCCAAAGGGTGAGGCAGGTGAAGGCCGCGCGGTTACCGCTCCGATCGATCGCACGGATGCCGCGGTCCGCCGCGGCGATGACGTTCGCGTCGACGTAGTCGTTCGAACCCGCGGTGTCGGCCATTTCTTTCCCGGCGGCACCGTTGATGCCTTTGACGTTTGGCTCGAGCTCAAAGCCGCCGACGATAGGGGCGAAACCGTTTTCTGGAGCGGCCAAGTTGAGGACAACGGGAAGGGCCCCGTCGACCGGGGCGCGCATTTTTATCGTTCGTTGCAAATCGACGGACACGGCCGTGTCATCAACAAGCGCAATGCGTGGGCAACGCGCTCGGTCGTTTACGTGCACCTGATCCCTCCGGGCGCGGCGGATACCGCGCACTATCATTTGCATGTTCCCGAAAATTGCGGGGCCAAAATCACGCTGCACGCAAAACTGAACTACCGCAAGTTCAGTTGGTACAACACACAGTTTTCTTTTGCCGGCGTCGAAGTTCCGGAAACCAAACTCACCTCTTCCACGGAACAGAGAACTACGCCGGATTACGACGACCGTCAATTCGTGTTCACTGGGGACACTTCGAACGTGTCCGGCAATATAAAAGCGATTCCCGATCTTCCCATCACCGTCCTTGCCGAGGACACCAAGACCGTGCGCGTTCTCCCGCGCAATGCGCCAGCGCCACAGCCGATGACGGTCAGCGTCAGGGAAGAATGGACTCGCTGGAATGATTACGGCATCGGTCTCTTTCTGCAGGGCGATCTGAAAGGCGCCGCCGCCGCTTTCGAAGAAATCACCGTGGCCGACCCCCAGAATCCCGACGGCTGGACCAACATCGGCCGCGTGCTTTTGCAGGAAGGCGACACCGCGGGCGCGCGCCGAGCGCTGGAAAAATCCTTGGCTATCAACGCAAAGCTGGCGCGCACGAATTTCTTCTATGCGAAAGCCCTCCGTGAAGACGGCGACTACGACGGCGCCATCGCATACTTCAGGATTGTCGTTGAGCAATTCCCGCGCGACCGCGTCGTCCACAACGAACTTGGCCGCGTGCTCTTCCTTGAAAAACGCTACGCCGACGCCGTTGCCGAATTCGAAAAAACGCTGACCATCGATCCCGAAGATTTGCAGGCGCACTACAATTTGATGCTTTGCTACGCGGGCCTGGGGGAGGAAAGCAAAGCCGAAGAGCACAAGGCGCGCTACCTGCGGTTTAAAGCCGATGAAGCGGCACAGGCCATCACCGGCCCTTACCGCGAGCTGCATCCCGAAGACAACAACGAGCGCCAGGCGATTCACGAACACGACAATGTCGCGCTGACCGCAGCTCCGCAGAAAAAGCCGCCGTCAGCAAAAGTATCCGCAGCAAAAGCCGCGAAGGTAAAGGCAGCCGAGAAGGTCGCTGTATCAGAAAACGCGAATCCCGGCGGCAACTAGCGGTGGTCTTGGTCAGGGTTGCCTAGCGGGCGGGGGCTCGAGCCCCGGCGCCAAAGCCCTAAATGAGTCCGGGGTGGCAACCGGGGGGCGAACCTTACATGAACGTCAGCATCCATCGGGCTTTTCGCCCCTGAGGAATGGCTTTTTCTTTGCGCCGGCTTGTTTGCGCGGCAAGTTCCGCCAGTTGGCTGGAATTCTGATCAGACTGTGAGGAAAAATGACCTGGATTCAGACTGTGCGAATGGAAGATGACGGATGCGTTAAGAACGCCATCGAGTCCCAACGAAAACTCTACCCCACCGAGTATGCCACGCCGGTCCAACCCGTGAACAACGGCGAGACTGCGGGCATTGTGGCGAGCCACACGCTGATTCCCGAAGCGCTCTTTCACGCTTTCAGCACGTTTGGCGCTCTGATGTCTCCGGACTTGCCG
>Ga0066676_10001103_pt1 | contig 10672 bp, 6 predicted proteins | sample GraSoiAngelo_125_FD_62293 | JGI IMG/M metagenome (GOLD analysis project Ga0066676, IMG submission 62293) | Grasslands soil microbial communities from the Angelo Coastal Reserve, California, USA - 14_0927_05_40cm | ecosystem: Environmental > Terrestrial > Soil > Grasslands | place: USA...
GAAATATCCTTGGCACCCGCCGGCAGAATTCGCGGAAACGTTCTCCCTGTTGTTTTTCGAGTTCCGCCTCTTCGCGCCCGATCAGTCGGAGAATGCGGATCGCCGCTCCTACGGCGAGTACCACCAAACCGGAGCGGCTAGCCAGAAAGCCTAATCCCACAGACATGAGAAAAGTACCCAGATAGAGAGGGTTGCGGACATGGCGGTACGGCCCATCGGCCACGAGTGTTTCTGTGTGCAACGCCGTGTCGTGGACTACCTCCGAGCGAGGGTAGGCCGCCGCCCAAGTTCGGACCGTGGCTGCCAAGCCGAGCAGCAGCGCGGCGGAGCCAAAAGCGACTCGCGCGGTGAAATCGCCGCGGGGATTGTTCCAGTGAACGAAGGCCCACACAACGTTCATGTGGTCGACGGAATGGAGCTGGAATGCAATCCAGAAATGAATAAGATTGAGAATCGAACGGTGGCGAAATTCGAATTCGGTTGCCTTCACGGCAGCGATTGTGCTTCCCGAAACGTCGCCCGAACTAGGTTGGATTGCGAGCTGCGGCCGTGCTGGCGCGGCAGATCAACTCGGGTTGCACCACAATTTCCTTGGGGTAGGGGGCTTCCGGAGGCGCGGCAATGCGCCGCAACAGCGTCTCGGCGGCGAGCATGCCCATCTCTCGCAGCGGCTGCCTCACGGTCGTGAGCGCCGGGTTTTGAAACGCTGCGCTTTGAATGTCGTCGAAACCCACTACGGAAACATCCTGCGGGATCTGACGGCCCGCTTCGCGCAATGCCTGAATCGCGCCGATCGCGGAGATATCGTTGAACGCAAAAAGAGCTGTGAAAGGTTCCCCTGAGGCGATCAGCTTCTTTGTCACATGGTAGCCGAGTTCCGGTGACGACGACTCGCCTTCCAGTTGGCCCACCAAACCGTCCTTAATGGTCACGCCCAAGGCTTCGGCCGCCGCGCGCACCGACTCCCAGCGAATCGCCGTGTCCGAGCTGAACGCTTGTCCTTTGATGAACGAAATCTCGCGGTGCCCGAGCTTTGTCAAATGTTCCATCGCCAATGCGGCTGCGCGCGCGTGATCCAGCACAATGTTGGTGACTCCGGGCACCTCGCGATGGCCCGAGACGGCAACCAGCGGCACCTCCGCTGCGCCTGTGATTGCCGTGTCGACGGCAATTAGTCCCTCTACCGCGCGCTGCTGCAGGAGCAGCGGATACTCTTCGATCAGCTCATCGCGATGCCGGTGGCTCACTACGAAATAGAAGTAGCCCTCTTGCAGCAGATGATCTTCAATCCCGGACATCACCAGCGCGGCGTACCCTTCGCTGATTTCCGGCACCACTACGCCGATCGTGTAGCTTCGTTGTTGCCTGAGAGACCGCGCCAGGTGATTGGGCCGGTAGTTCAGTTCCCGCGCCGCTTTCCGGATCAGCTCTTGCGTGCGCTGCGGAATCGATTTTGCGCCGGGCGCGCGGTTGATGACCAGCGAAACAGCTGCCTGTGAGAGTCCCAGGTGTTCGGCGAGAGATTTGAGACTCACGCTTTGCCCGGAAGGTGTTCGAGCGCGCAAAATTGTGCCTGATTTGGGCCGGGGCATCGAGATATCGTGTAAAGTTTCCCACATTTACCGAACTAGCCACAAGTTCAAATCGTGCTCCTGCCGCGCAAGCGTAACTTATCCTGCCTTTCGCGCCACATCGCTTGTAACAGCCAATAAATCGGTTTAGTATCCTACTGCTTTACCGGGAATGGGGGCTCGGTGCAGCCATTCCAGACCGTCCCGGTCGTGCCATTCATGGGGATTTTGAAGGATCAAAAGAAAGCTGTTACGAACCGGCCTCGCGCTAGAAGTGTACAAGTCGATTCTGACCGGGGTCGAATCCAAAAGATAGCACGCAAAAGTTTCTGGGCCTCTTTTTCATGACAAGGAGCGTCTGAAACGTGACATCTCTCGTCTATCGCTCGGCGGCCGCAGCCTTCCTTCTGTTGGTTTTTCCGTTCACGCCCTTATCAACCTCGTCTGCGGAAAAGACTTCTGGGGCCACCGCGGCTCGCGCAAGTCTTTCCGATACCGCAACCGAAAAGAAAATCGACGAACTCGTCGGAAAGATGACGCTCGAGGAGAAAGTCGGCCAGTTGGTCCAATACTCCGCTGGCCAGCCCACCGGCCCCGGCACCGGCCGCACCGACTACGACGACATGATCCGCAAGGGGGAAGTCGGCGCACTGTTTAATATCACCACGGCTCATCAGGTCAACGTCTTTCAGCATATTGCCGTGGAACAGTCGCGCTTGCACATTCCTCTTCTCTTTGGTCTGGACGTGATTCATGGCTTCAGAACGGAATTTCCCATTCCTTTGGGGCTGGCTTCCACCTGGGATCCCGACTTAGTCGAACAAACCGCTCGTGTTGCCGCGCGTGAGGCTTCCTCTAGCGGCATCCGCTGGACTTTTTCTCCGATGGTCGATATCGCGCGCGACGCGCGCTGGGGCAGAATGGCGGAAGGCGCCGGCGAGGATCCCTATCTTGGCGAGGTAATGGCCCGCGCCTATGTGCGCGGTTACCAGGGAACCCGTCTCGATGCGCCCGACAGTGTCGCCGCTTGCCCAAAACACTTCGCGGGTTACAGCGCAGCCGAAGGTGGCCGCGACTATAACACCACGGAAGTTTCCGAGCACACTTTGCGGCAATACTATCTGCCTCCGTTTCATGCGGCTATCGAGGAAGGCGCGGCCACGCTGATGAGCGCCTTCAATGCTCTCGATGGAGTGCCTTCCTCGACCAATCCATTTACCTTGACAGAAATCCTCAGAAAAGAATGGGGATTTCAAGGCATCGTCGACAGCGACTATACGGCGCTTGCGGAGCTCATCCCGCACGGCATCGCCAACGACGGTGCGACCGCGGCTCGCAAAGCTTTTCTCTCGGGCGTCGATATGGACATGGTCAGCAGCCTCTACCACGACCACTTGGCCAAATTGGTGCGCTCCGGAGACGTTCCGGAGGCCACAGTGGATGAAGCCGTCCGCCGCGTCTTACGTGTGAAAGTTGCGTTGGGGCTTTTTGAGAATCCCTACACCGATGAAACGAAGGAAGCCGGCGCCATGCTTCACACCGATAGCGTGGCGCTCGCGCGAAGCGCGGCGGAAGAATCTTTTGTGCTGCTTAAGAATTCGAGCGTTGGGGCTGGCCCTCTTCTGCCGCTGCCCGGCAATGCGAAGACTTTCGCGTTAATTGGCCCCTTGGCCAACGACAGGGGAAACATGCTGGGCTCATGGGCTGGGCAGGGACGTGCCCAGGACGTAATCACTTTGCGCGCAGCCCTCAGTGAAAGAATTGGCGCGAAAAATCTTCGCTATGCCAAGGGAGCAGAGTTCATCGGCGGTACCGACGACCAATTGGAAGAGGCGGTCAAGGCGGCAGAACAGTCCGACATCGCCATCTTGGCGCTCGGCGAAAATGCCCCGGAGATGACCGGCGAAGCCGCTTCTCGGGCTTTTCTGGGTTTGCCGGGGCGCCAGGAAGAGCTCCTCGAGAAAGTCGTCGCTACCGGAAAGCCGGTTGTCCTCCTCATCTTCAGCGGCCGGCCGCTCACGCTGCCTTGGGCGTTCCAACACGTGCCCGCGGTAATGGCTGCCTGGTTTCCCGGCATCCAGGCCGGGCCGGCGCTTGTGCGGACGCTGTTTGGCGACGCAAACCCGAGTGGAAGACTTGTTGTCAGCTGGCCTCGCAGCGTCGGTCAGGAACCTTTGTATTACGACGCACTGAATACCGGGCGCCCCGCTGGAAAAATTGACCTTACACGCCCACCTCGTAATGGCCCTGAGAAATATGTTTCCCGCTACATCGACGAACAGAATAGCCCGCAATTTCCCTTTGGGTTTGGACTGTCCTACACAACCTTTCGCTACGGAAACCTACACGCCGACAAGACACAAATTAGCGCGAAGAGCTTGAACGAAGACCTCGAAGCTCGCGAGCCTAAACAAAGCGCGGCACTGAGCGCCAGCGCAGAGGTCACCAACACCGGGACGCTCGCGGGCGTGGAGACCGTCGAGTGCTATCTCCGCTTCCAGGGGACGAGCGTCGCTCAACCGGTTCGCGCCCTGACTAAGTTTCAACGCATCACCCTTGCTCCAGGTGAAACAAGGAAAGTAACTTTTCTGCTGGGGCCGAATGCATTTGCCATCTGGAATGACCAGCAAAAGTTCGCCGTCGAGCCGGCAAAAGTCACTTTGTGGATTGCGCCTGACTCGAGCCAAGGTGTGCCAGCTACGCTCGAAATCACGAAGTAAGCTGAGCCGCCAGCGATAAGCAAAGAAAAGCCATGACGCGCGTCGACCTTCGTAGCAATACGCATCTTCTCACCAGAAGGGAAGTGCTGCGCATCGGCGGAATGGGCTTGCTGGCTCCGCCACTCATCACTCTCGCCAGTTGTCAAAAGCACGCTTCTCCGTCCTTCGTACCGCCTAACGGAGCGCCGTTCGAAGGGACCGATGAGCAACTGTTGGACGAAATCCAGCGCGCCATTTTTGATTTTTTTTGGAATGAAGCCAGCTCCAAAACAGGACAGGTCAAAGATCGTGCCCTCGCGAACGGCAACGATTCGCGGACGATGTCAAGCATCGCCGCCACGGGATTTGGCCTGACCAGCCTTTGCATTGGCGACCATCGCGGTTACCGGAAATCCGCAGAGATTGCCGAGCGCGTTCGCAACACGCTGCGCTTCCTGGCCAACGACTTACACAACGAGCATGGTTTCTTCTTTCATTTCATCCACATGGAAACCGGCGATCGCTGGGCCAAATGCGAGCTCTCCTCTATCGACTCCTCGATTCTTTTGTGCGGCGTTCTCACTGCAAGGCAATATTTTGCCGACCAAGAAATCCAGGACCTCGCGACAAAAATCTATCATCGTGTGGACTGGCCATGGATGCTGAATGGTGGCAAGACCTTTTCCATGGGCTGGCATCCCGAATCAGGTTTTCTAAATGCCCGCTGGGAGCATTACTGCGAATTGATGATGATCTACCTGCTGGCCCTCGGTTCGCCCACTCATCCTGTAGACGCCAGCTCCTGGGATGCCTGGACCCGCCCAAAAATCACGTATCAGGGAATCGAATATATTTCGGGAAACGATCCCATCTTCACGCATCAGTATTCTCACGCGTGGTTTGATTTCCGCAACAAGCGTGACGCCTACGCGAGTTACTTTGATAATTCCGTGAAAGCCACGAAGGCGCACAAACTTTTCTGTCTCTCGCTGCGCGACCGCTTTCCCGATTACAGTGAAAATCTTTGGGGCATCAGCGCATCGGATTATGTGAAAGGCTACACGGCGTGGGGCGGCCCGAACGCGCAGGGTGGCCCGATTGGGCCGGTGGATGGCAGCATCGTTCCGTGCGCGACAGGCGGCTCGCTCGGGTTTCTCTTCGACGATTCGATCCGCGTGCTGCGCAATCTCCGCGGGCCTTACCGCGAAAAGGTTTGGACGAAGTACAGCTTCCGCGACGCTTTCAATCCGCTGACGAATTGGTACGACGGCGACGTCCTCGGCATCGATCTCGGCATAACGATGTTGATGGCCGAAAATCATCGCACTGGTTTTGTGTGGGAGCAATTCATGAAGAATCCCGAAGCGCAAAAAGCCATGCGACTTGCTGGATTCCGCGCGGACTAAGGTCTGTCGCTCCTTCGTGGTAACGCCAGGCTGCGGCTGGCGGGCTGCCCGTGTGTTCGAGAAGCACTCCCTGTAGCTTTTTGTAACTGCGGATTGTAAAGGGCCTGGAGTGAGGATCTGGTCGAGCTGGGCGAGGCAAGCCGCCGTGAATAACGGAGCGACGCTCCGCGGGGCTAGGTTTTTTTGAAAAAAGGAAGAGGGGAGCACGTGTCAGTGCACCCCTCTGTTTTGCAGCGATTCCTGACTAGAAGCTGAAGTGAGCACCCAGAGTGATGACACGGGCGCCGAGAGCAGAGGTAGCCTGGCCAAAATTCGCGTTCGCAATGTTGTTCGAGATGCTGTCTGGTTTCAAGTTCAGATTATTGAACAAGTTGTAGGCATCCATCCGGAATTCAACCCTGGCGTTTTCGCCGAGTACGGGCGCCTTGGGCAGGCCAAAAGCCTTCGCCAAGGTCAGGTCCACGTCTCGGTATCCCGGGCCGTTGAGCGAGTTGCGGTGGACACCGGGTGACTGAGGTAGCGAGCTTCCGAAGTTGCTCCCGCTGTAGGCCGTATACGTTGGCGTTGAGAAATACGCTGCCCCACCCTTCGGATAGTTGGAACCGATCTTGAAGGCGTCGTTGCTGGTACTGGTGCCGGCGCCGCCCAGGTACGCAGCGGGGAACAACGCTCCGTACCCGCAGGTTCCGCAGTACAGGCTTCCGCCCTGAACGCTCACCACCGGAGACCATGGAAATCCGGAGTGCAGAGTGAAGATGCCGCTGAGGGACCAACCGCCGACGATCTTTTCCATCCAACTGTTGCTGCCGTGGAAGATGACCGGCTGCCACATACCATAGAGCTTGAAGGACTTGCCCACGTTGTAGTCAGAGCGGCCGTAATTCAGACTCAGGTTGTACGGGTAAGGCTGTTCGAAGTACGGTCCAGAACTGGTGTCCATACTCTTGGCCCAGGTGAATTGGGCATCGGCCATAAACTGGTGCGAGAATCGATGATTCAATTCGGCAAGCATAGCGTTGTAATTGCCGCGCCCTGAAACCCCCCAGTAGTCACTGCCACCGATCTGCGGGTTCAGGGCAAAGCCCGATGCCGCAGGGACCGCGTTGGGGTTCTCATGGAAGAAGATGTCGCGAGACAAGCTGCCTTGATATCCCAAAGTGGCCACGAAGTCGTGGCCCAGGTCGTATTGCGCGTCCAGAGAGTAGTGATGGACACGCATAGTAGGCAGGTTCGTGGGGAAGACTTGAACATTGACCGAGCCGGTGGTTGGCAGACCATTCGGGCCAAAACTCGAAATCGTATTGGGGTTGGCCGGATACCGGAAGAGCGAGTGCACGTCCGCTGAAGTCGCGTAGATAATACCCGGATTCGGAGAGGTAGGTGTGGACATGCTCAAGCTAGGAAACACCACCAACCCCGGGTTATTACTGATGTTTGCCGAAATAGCGATTTCTTCCTGGTTGTAGTTCAGGCCGTAACCACCGCGGACGGCGAGTTTGTCCTTAAATCGATTCGGACTCCAGGCGAGTCCGATCTGCGGACCGAAGTCATCTTTTTCGGCGTTCCAGGAATGTCCCTTCCGAACGACCAACCCAGTCACGTAATTTGCCCCTGCACCAGGAATGGCCACAAGCATGTTGCCCTGTTTGGCCGAGAGTGGGCCAAAGTAGGACCAGCGCAGTCCCAGGTTGAGGGTCAGATTCCGGCGAAGCTTGAAGTCGTCTTGAGCAAAGAAGCCCCAAAGAGCTGCGCGGTCGTCCTGGCGAATGGTCGTCGGGAAACCAGTAGTTGGATCGAACCCACCCCCTTCGTTATGCGGAGCATCGTTGAGGAAGTCCCACAAATTGAAGAAGTTGTAGTTTGGCACGCCGCAACCGGTACAGTTTTGCAGGTAAAACAGGCGCGTGAGCTCGCCGCCAAACTTAATCGTGTGGCGTCCGAGAATCTTTGTGGCCACATCTTTATAGCTGTAAGTCCATTGATTGAGGATACTGCCCACATTGGGTCCAAAAGAATTCAGAGTAATGCTCCCGATTTGGTCAATGTGGTCGGAAGGAAGCCCAACGGGCGACTGCGGGTTGGAATTGATCTCATTCCAGCGCCAACCCGCCGCATTCGTCCGAAATTCGTTTAGGAAGGTCGGCGAGATCGTGTGATCCCAGATCACCGAGAATGCTTGGTTAATTTGCGAGTGATGGAAGAGATTGTAGGCGCGGGCCGGGCCGTTAAGGAAGGTGGTTGACTGTGGGACCCAATAGATCGCAAAGGCGATGCGGTCCCTATCGGTGACGTTGGCATCGAGCCGGCCATTGTACTGGTTTTTCGAAAAGTTCGTCGTGCTGGAGGTTACGTAGTTCGCAATGTCGGCCACGGTCCCTAGGTTATTGCTTCCGCCGTTTCCGTCCCCACCAGTACCCGGGTTCGTGGAAGTCGTCCAGCCGGTATCCTGCGTACCCAAGCCTGCCGTCAAAGGAGTGCCGAGATTCAGCCCCTGGCCTGGAATGGTTCGGCAGTTCACGCCTTCCGTCAAACCAGCGTTGGCGCAGGTGACGTTATTCGTGCCAATGCTGACCACGCCTGAACCAGGGAAGCTCAAATATTTCGCGGCGATGCTTCCCGAAGGCGCTAAGGCGGCAAACGCCGGGGTCTCGTACCAGCCGTTCGAAATGTTGGTCTGCGCTTTGGGGCTCCGAACGGTTTCCCAAGCGAAGAACGCAAATACCTTGTTTTTCCAGATCGGGCCGCCGCCGCTGGCGCCGAACTGAGAGAAAAAGCTGTTATCCCTCAGGACTGTATTGCCTTGGCCGTTGAATCGTTGGTAAGCGTCCAGTCCCGGACGGTGGGCCGTAAAGAAGCCGCTGCCATGATACTGGTTGGTACCGCTCTTGGAAATGACTTGAATCTGGGCGCCGCTAAAGCGTCCATTCTCGGCGTCATAGCCATTGGAGAGGACTTTTACGCTTTCCACCGAGTCTTCCGACGGTGTAATGATGGTAGTTCCACCCCAGACGGCGCTGGTGGTGCTGATACCGTCGATCGTAATGCTGTTATTCTCGTACTGCTGGCCGGCGGCCAGCGCCTGCGGACCGTTTTCCGTTTGGAAAATGCCCGCGTTGCCGCCGGTCGCGCCTGGCCCCTGTGTTCCGGGGAGGTTTGCGGCGCCACCGCCATTTCCTTGGGCACGATCGCCGAAGACGCCCGGCGCCAATTGGATCAATTGGAAGACATCGCGCCCGAACGAGGGCATATTCTGAATTTGGTTGTTGGAAATGGTACCGCTGAGGGATGCGGTCTCCGTGTCAATTAACGGGGTCGAGTCGCCGCTCACCGTGATGCTCTGCGTGACATCCCCTACTTCCAACTGGATGTTCAAGGCGTTTGCTTGCTCGGCGATGACGCTGACGTTATCGAGGACTCTCTTCTTGAAACCCGCTTTCTCCACAGCTAACGAGTATTGGTTTGGAGGAAGAGCGTTGAAGTTGTAAATTCCGTTTTCGTCCGTTGTCGCAGTCAGAGTCTGGTTCGTTTGCAAATTCTTCAGCGTTAGGGTCGCTCCGGAGACGACTGCTCCTTGTGGATCCGTCACCACACCTTGAATTGAGGCGCGGTATTGCGCGTGGGCCGCGACGCCCATCGACAGGATGCAGACGGAAAACGCAATGGCTCGAACAAAGTTTTTAAGAAGTCTCATGAGATACTTCCTCCACCCCTAAGAAAAGAAATTCTCGAACCCAAAAGAATTCTCAACCAAAATAAGAATTCTCGAAATGGCCCCGCACCCTTAAGTAAATCGGTTAAGTATCTATTTGCGAGGGAGTATAATCAGCGAAATTTTTGCTGTCAAGGTCTTAGCTATTCGATGCTAGCTAGGGGTCAGAAGTGAACGAAGTCATGCGCGGAGGCCTGAGAAAGAAGTGGCGAGACGGGGGAAGTAAGGAATCGACGGCTCAAGGCCTACCTGCCGCAGGCTGGCTCTGGGAATGACAGGCTGTTAACCCAGGCCTCAGCGAGGATGGATGGAGCGAAAAGCTTCGAGGCAGCGCTCGGCGGTTTCGAGTTCAGAGAAGCGGCTGCCTTCCTGCTCGATGAGGTAGTATTCGGCGCCGCCAACGGTTTCGGCGGCGACTAAAATGGCTTTCCAGTCGGCTTTGCCTTCACCGAATAAAACCGAATAGCCCTTCGCGGGGTCAGGCGACCAATCCTTGCAATGCAGCGAGCGAATCCGGCCGGGGTTCCCACGAATCCAAGCCACGGGGTCCGAGCCGGCTTTGAGACACGTGCCGACGTCGAGTTGAAGCATGATGGAGGGCTTGGTGTTTTTCGCGAGAACTTCGATAGGCCGCCCGCCATCAGCCTGGGTGAACTCGGGCTCGTGATTGTGGTAGCCCGCGTGCAATCCTGATTTTTCCAACTGCTCGTCGGCGAAGTTCAGGGCGTCAGCGACGGTTTTCCAGCCGTCGAGACCGGGGCCGGGCTTGGACGACGCCATGACCACGTATTTGCAGCCGAGGATGAGGTTTTTGTCGCGGGCGCGCGCGATGTTTTCCGCGTTCATGGAAGAGCTGTCGTTGTGGGTGGAAAAGCAGCGGATGCCGAGGTCGTCGAGCAGTTTGCGCATCTGCTTGGTTTCGTCCTCGGACCATTGGAAATACGGCGCGTAGAATTCCACACACTGGTAGCCCATTTTGGCGACAGCACGCACCGTAGCTTGCGGGTCGCGCTGCAACTCTTTGCGGACGGAGTAAAGCTCCAGCCCAACCGGGATGGAGGAAGCCGCGCGAGCCCTCCATGCGAAAGGCAGCGTTGCGGAGAAGGCGAGAAAAGTTCGGCGCGAGATGGTGTGTGAGGTCATGGGTGAATCCTGCCGATGTGCATCCTAGGCCGAGAACCTACTTTTAAGCAACTACTTTGCGGGAGAAAGGAAATTTCACTCGCCTCGGCGAGCCGCAGGCGGGGCCTCCCGCCCCGGAACGACGCTGCGCACCATCACGTACAA
>Ga0066676_10001104_pt1 | contig 10670 bp, 7 predicted proteins | sample GraSoiAngelo_125_FD_62293 | JGI IMG/M metagenome (GOLD analysis project Ga0066676, IMG submission 62293) | Grasslands soil microbial communities from the Angelo Coastal Reserve, California, USA - 14_0927_05_40cm | ecosystem: Environmental > Terrestrial > Soil > Grasslands | place: USA...
CAGAATCTTCCAGGCAGCAGTAAAGCCGGCACCGTGTGCAGCGCATCGTGCCCGAACCTGAAGACGATCGGGTTGCCCGGCATGAGTGGGATCGGCAGCATCAATCTCAGCGCCGGATATTTCGTCGAGCTCACCGCCCCCACCTCGTACAGCTACCAGGTCAGCGTCTGGCACACGCACCCGGTGGCGGTGGCGCCGATTCACGGATTTCAGTCGACGATTACCCTTGCGGCTCGGGCCACGGCCCAGAATGCGAACCTGCCATACGCCGTGGTCCTACTGCAGGACAAGCCGGCGTACGCGCAGTGGTCGAATTTCAGCATCAACGGGTCGCCGGGATCGATCACGATGCAGGGCGGCGGCGGGGCCGGGAACCGTGGTGGCATGTTCTCCAACGCGAGCATCGCGCCCGGCAATGGCACGCCGTCGATCATCTTCAGCCCGGGTAACAACCAGGGCGATCTGTGGGCCGTAAATGAAAGCGCCGCGGACCGAACCGCGCTCAATGGTGCCGACGTGGTCCAGGGGCAGCACACACCGAGCCCCATTCCCCTGGCCGGGACCCACCTGGATTTTCCGAGCTATCCGGAGCCGGTACCGCCTGCGGTGAGCTACGCCGGCAAGACGGTGGTCAGTGGAACCGACTGCCTCTCCCCGGGGCAGTACACGAACGCCATCAAGGTGCAGAACGGTGCGGAGGCAGTCATGCTGCCCGGCGTCTACCAGATCGAGGCCAACGGCGCCGACATTCAGGGCACCCTGCGCACGGTGAGGCCGAGCGAGCTCCCTTACGTCACGGCCTGCGGCACCGTGCCGGTGGGGGCGGACCTGGGCGTCATCATCGAGATTACGCCGGCCAACAACTCGGGGACGACCACCTGCAACAAGCACATCTTCTCGGCCGCGTCCACCTCCACCATCGAGCTCACCCCGTCGCCGCAGTATTTCAACATCAGCATCTATATCGAGACCATGCCGAACTGGCAGACCACCTGTACCAGCGCGCCACTGGGGACCAACGTGCTGAAATTCTCCGGCGGTTCCTGCTACAGCATCCTCGGTGCGCTCTATGGGCCGGCCGACAACATGACCCTGACGGGCAGTGCCTGCGGGAGCGGGGTCGGTCAGATCGTGGCCTGGACCCTAACCGTCAACGGCAACGGCAACGTCAACGAGACGTTCGACCCCAGCAAGCTGCCCTATATGAAGGGCCTGACCCAGTAGGCTGTCACCCCACCGTAACTCCAGACCGCAATCTGGTAACAATCCGGTCAGCAACCCTTGATATCGCCGCTCGTAAGACTCAGCGAAGCAGGACGTCATTACCTTTGTGGTCGTGCTTCAGCGCGCATTCTCCGCTTGGCCTCGCCGAGATGGCGGCCAGTCGCTGGTTGAGTTTGCCCTCATCCTGCCGATCATGGCTCTCCTCTTCCTCGGAGCCGTCGACCTGACGCGCGCCTTCTACTACTACATCGCACTGGAGAATGCCAGCCGCGAGGCTGCCCGGGTGCTGATCGACTTTCCCTATGAGTACGACGATTCCGTCGGCTGTATCGCCGGGAACCGGGAGGGGCTGCCATGGGTCAACGTCAGCTGCGCGGCCGGAACCCTCGTCATCAGCCCACCCGCAAACACCGGCGTCAACCCCCCGCGTCGATTGCCGGGCCGTAAGCCACTTACGGTGTTCGCCTTTGCGACGTTCACCCCGATCACACCGCTCATTCAGCAATTCACCGGCGGGACGATCACGCTGCGAGCCCAAACCACAATGCTGGCCTGGTATTGATCATGCTGACGAACATTTGCCGGCTCGTCCGGCAGCGTAGCGGTCAGTCCGCGGTCGAGTTCGCGCTGCTGGCCCCAGTCTTTTTCCTGTTGCTCGTCGGCACGATGGACTTTGGCCGCGCAGGCTTCTATTACGTCGTAACGTCTGACCTGGCCCGGACGGCGGCGCGCGTTGGCGCCGCGTACGACACCGGGACGGGCCCCCTCGACGCCACGATCACAAGCGTGCTCCAGCAGCAAGCGAAGGCCATGACCTTTTCCAGCCTGACCCAGCCCGCTGCCTGCGGCGCATCGACCCCACCGAACCCCTTGACGTCTTGCTACCAGCCCACCACCGGAAACGGCTTCATCTTCGTTGACCGGTCGGGTTTCGCCTCGTTCCCGAAGTACATCAAGGTTTCAATCGTCTATCACTTCGAGGCGACCACCCCCATGGTCCGCGCCCTGATGTCGACGAACTACTTCGTGGCCACAGCCACCATGGTGACGGAATATTGATCACGTCCACCCGTGAGCACCTGCGCGGCCAGATCGCCGTCACCTTTGCCCTGGCGGCCGTAGGGCTTTTCGCCATCGTCGCCCTGGCGATCGACGGAGCGCGCATGCTGGTCGAGCAGCGGGCGCTGCAAAACGGCGTTGACGGCGCCGCCCTGACCGGTGCGCTCGATCTCGGACCCGGCGCCGGGTCCGATCAGACATCCTGGGCTCTGGACGACACCGTCTATGCCGTCGAGAGGACGCTGGGAATCGACTTCTCAAATAACTACGCCGCGCCAAGTCCCTTCAACGTGGGCCACCGGCTGCTCGGCGGTGCCACCGCGTGCTCGCCGAATGCCTGCACGGCGTCTAGTCCCGCACCAGGACCGGGACCCTACAACCCGAGCAACGCCGCCTCGCCTTGCTGCAATAACTGGGTCGACAGGAGTGGCGCTTACACCCTCACCATTACGACGCCATACAACTTCAAGAACACCGGGGAGGACGAAGCTTTCGTTTATGTCAAGCTGGCCCACCAGTTTCCTCTGGTCTTTAGCTCCGTTGTTTACCCGACGATTGGCGTTACCGTGACGTCGATCGCCCGCAACCATGCCATCCCCTACGCCATCTTCGCCTTCAAGCATAATGACGACCACGACATCAGCACCAACGGCGCCACCGGCATCACGGCGAACAAGCGAGTCGGCGACAACGGCAGCGTCACCATGCCGAACGGGTCCATGACCTTCGTCTGCAATCCACAATTCGGGGGCGACCTCTGGGAATACGTCCCCACGTCTTCGGCCGCCATTAACGGCACGTCGCAAACTGAGGGACTCTGTCCTGGTGGTGGCCTCTCGCAGAACTTCCCCCTGGGCGGGTACGTCTTTCCGCCCAACGTCAACTTGCCGCCGGACCCGGGTTCGGGTGCGTTGTACGGTGCGATCACGGTACCGAACGCCACCACCATGATGCTGATGCCCACCCGCAGCCTCGACCCGACGCAGCCACTCGGGCCGCGCTACAGCAGCGTGATCGTCAAGGGGACCCTCGTGTTACAACCGGGCGTCTATTTCTTTGAGGGTACCGCTAACGGTTCCGGCTTGAACGTGTCCTCGGGTGGGACGGTCGAGACCGGGGACTGCTACCTGCAGGTCCTACCAACCTGCGACCCCGTGGTGGCCAAGACCAACGCCTGTACACCTGCAGGGGGCACACCCATAGTCTCCGCCGTCCCGGGATGGCCGGGTTCCACGAATAACTTCCACTGCACCACCGACTATGATTTCGGGGTGCTCCTCGTGTTCTGGCCGGCTGACTCCGGGGATAAATCCGCCAAGTGCACCAACCAGAACCCGGCGGCCAGCGGCAACTACTTCTGCACCGCCGGTGGGGGTGGCTCGGGCGGTACCTTCAACACATTGACCGTGCAGGGTGGTGCGAATCTGTATCTGAGCTCAACCCCCAAGTTCCACGACGTCTCACTCTTCGTCGACCCCAACCGCGCGACCTCATCCTGGAACTTCACGGCGCCGGCGAGCCTGCCGGCCAGCTGCAACACGCAGGTCTGCGCGAAGGAGCTCGGCCTCGGGAGTGAAGTCATCTCGGTCGGCGGTGGCGGCAACATCAGCGTCAACGGGGCGATGCTTGCCCCGCAGGACAACGTGTCGATCGGTGGGTCGAGCACCGGGAAGGGCTACGGACAGATCCTCGCCTACACCATCAGCCTGAACGGTAACGTCGGCGTGGTGGAAAACTACAACCCGATCGCCCTCGCCTACGTGCCGGTCCTCGTCCAGTAATTCCGTCGCGTTTCTAGAATGGCTGCGTGCCAGCGCCGGTCGGCAATCTACGTGCGACCGGGGTGGCACTCGTCATCGGCTCAGCCTGTTGCTTTGGCACCCTCGGCGTCTTTGGGAAACTCGCCTATCGTCTCGGACTGACCACGCCTCAGCTCCTGAGCTATCGATTCGGGCTCGCAGCGATTCTCCTCTGGGTGGCCGCCATGATCTTGCGTCAAGGTTTGCCGCCGCGGCGCAGCCTGGTCGGCCTGGCGCTCATGGGTGGTGCGGGGTATGTCGGCCAGTCGGGCAGTTACTTCAGCGCGCTGCATTTCATTCCAGCCTCGACCAACGCGTTGCTGCTCTACACCTTTCCGGTCGTGGTCACTCTGCTCGCGACCGTCTTGTTCCATGAACCGCTGGGCTGGCTGAAGCTTGGTGCGGTCGGTCTGGCGTTCCTCGGAACGGTGCTCGTGGTCGAGGCACAGCTCCGGGCGGCTGCACCGATCGGCATCGCGCTCGGGCTTGGATCGGCCGCCTTCTACTCCGGCTACATCCTGTATGGAAGCCGGCTGTTACCGGGTCTGCCTCCAGTGTCGGCGACGGCGATGATAATGACGTCCGCCGCCGTGGTGTGGACGGCATATGCAACGATCAACGGTCAGCTCGCCGTTGACTGGACGCCGCCACGGCTCTTACTGATCGCCAGTTTCGCGGTGGTCGGCACCACGATTCCGGTGCTGACCTTCATCCTCGGGCTGCGCCTCCTCGGACCGTCACGCGCCGCGATCCTGAGCACGTTCGAGCCGGCGAGCACGGTGCTGCTCGCGGTCATCATCCTGGGCGAAAGCGCGAATCCGATCCAGTATGTGGGCGGCGCACTGATCCTGGCCTCGGTCGTCCTGCTGGAAGGGCCCGGCTGGCGAGCCTCGCGCGTGCTCGCCCAGGCTGCGCGGGAGTAGACGGACAACATCCTTATAATCCGCGCTGCCGCAGTCGGCGGACCGTCGCCCCCTTAGCTCAGTGGACTAGAGCGGGTGCCTTCTAAGCACTAGGTCGCAGGTTCGAATCCTGCAGGGGGCGCTTCCCCGGACTGGACTATTTGCGAAAACCATATTGACAATCCGGAATGGCCGTGTAGTGTGGCGAAGTACCGTGTGAGGTTGGCGGCGACGCGACAGCGAAGGCAGGACGAGTAGGGGTTAGCGCAGGCGCTGCGGTGGCGAAGCCTGCGCTGGCCGAAGCGAAGAGACGGAGGGGAGGGCCTGCGTGAGGGATGGGTCCGCGGCCGTGGTATCGGCCAAGGTGTTGATACCCCATGTCAACTCCCTTGCGCGCGAGCGCGTCGACAGCCTCCTCAACCGGATCTGGCAATACCGGGTTGGATTGGTGGTCGCGCCCGCCGGCTCCGGGAAGAGCACCCTGCTCGCCGGCTTTGCCGCGGCGGCCGATGTACCGGTCGCGTGGTACCGGGCCGAAAGTTGGGACGCCAAGACGGTCACCCTGCTCGACCACTTGCGGTCCGCCTTCGCGGCCGCGCTCGGTCCAATCCCGGACGCCTGGGATTCGGTGGAAACGGCCGCTCACGCCCTGGAACCGTGGGGAGGACGGCGGGCACTGCTCGTCATCGATGACCTGCACACGCTGGAGGACAGCCCGGCGGAACTCACCCTGGAGCGGCTCATCGACTATGCGCCACCCGGCATCACGTTCCTGATCGGGTCCCGGGCACTGCCCGGCTTCAATCTGTCTCGGCTGCGCGTCTCGGGGTCGCTGCTGGAAATCGGCAGCGAGGACCTGCGGTTCCGGTCATGGGAGGTCGAACGTCTATTCCGTGATTTCTATCGTGAACCTTTGCCTCCCGAAGAGCTCGCTGAGCTGGCGCGCCGCACCGAGGGTTGGGCGGCCGGACTGCAGCTGTTCCACCTCGCCACCAGCGGCAAGTCGGCGCTGGAACGGCGTCGAATCCTCACCGCACTGGGCAGCCGCTCGCGGCTGACCCGGGAATACCTGACCCGCAACGTCCTCGACCAGTTGCCGGCCGAACTGCGCTGGTTCCTGGTTCGGACCTGCGTCATGACGCGGCTCACCGGGTCCATCTGCGACGCCTTCCTGGACCGCAGCGGGAGCCAGCAGTTGCTGCAGGAGCTCGAACGGCGCCAGATCTTTACCACCGCCACCGATGATCGCGGCGGCTACCGTTACCACGAGGTGCTCCGCTCGCACCTCGAGCAGGTGCTGATGGAAGAGCTCGGTGAGATCCAGGCGCGGACCGCCTACCGTCGAGCCGGGTCGCTGCTGGAACAGAGCGGCGCCCTACCGGAAGCCGTACAGGCCTACTCCCGCGGCGAGGACTGGGAGGCGGTCGACCGGCTCCTCAACCATCAGGGCGGCGAGCTACTGGAAGGGCCGGGGACCTGGATCGATGCCCTGCCTCCGGCGCTCCTCCGTCAGGACCCGTGGCTGATGCTCGGCAGTGCCCGCCGCCACCGGGCCGAGGGGCGCTGGCGGGAGGCCATCGAGGCCTACCAGCGCGCCGAGCATGTGTTTGGATCGAGCGACGCCGGGCTCATCTGTGCCAGCGAGCGTAAATCCCTGGCCGGGTGGCTGGAGCCGGCTCCGATGCCGGGCAATGACTGGGCCGGCCTGCTGCGCAAGGCGGTCGCGCACGATCCACTGGCCGCCAAGCAGCTGGCGGGCCAGCTGCCGGAAGCCACGGGCGCGTTGACCATCGGCGTGGTCTGTCTGCTGGCCGGGCAGCTCGACCAGTCGCGCCGGCACTTGAACGCGGTCGCCGACAGCCGGGAAGCGACTCCGGCGCTGGCGACGGCCGCGCGGCTTTGGGCGGGGGTGGCCGCCTTGCTCGGCGGCGATTTGCAGGGGGCCTTTGATGTCGAGGAATCGGCGGAGGATGCCGAAGCGCTCGGGCTCGGATGGCTGGCGCGCCTGGCGCGTGCCGCGCTCGTCCTCGCTCACCGGCCCGGGAGCGATGTCGAGGCCGAAGGCCTGCGCGCCGCCTGCGAGCGCGATGGTGACCGGTGGGGATACGCGCTGACCGCGCTGATGATTGGTTGGGCGTCGCTGTACGGCGGCCACCCCGCCGTCTCGGTGCTGGAGCAGGCAACCGATGCTTTTCACCGTCTGGGGGCGGGCGTCCTGGAGGCGTGGTCTCGAGCCTTGCTCTCGCTTAGCCTGGCGCGAGCCGGCGCCCCGGAGGCGAGGGAAGCTGCCTTACAGGCCGAGCATCTGGCACGGTATAGCGGCACGCCGGGCGCCCGCTATTTCCCGTACCTCGCGCTCGCCGAAATCGAGCCGGAACGGGGAGCCGAGTACCGCGGCCTGGCGCTGGCCGTCCAGGAAGAGTGCGGCCTCGCGCCACCAGCCGCGACGTCACCGGTCGCGCGACCCGAGAACGTGATCCCGATCGGTGTGGTCCGATCGGTCCCCTCCTTGAGCCTGCGCTGCTTCGGTGGCTTCAGCATCGTCGTCAAAGGTCGTCCCGTGGATCTCAGCGCGGTGAAGCCACGGGCCCGGGCCGTGCTGCGCCTGCTGGCGGTGCACGCCGGCAATCCGGTGCATCGCGAGGTCCTGCAGGCGGCATTCTGGCCCGATGCCGACGCCGAGACCGGCGCCCGCAACCTGCACGTGGCGGTTTCGTCGTTACGCTCATGGCTGGAGCCAGGCGTCGCCCGCGGCGGGTCCTCCTTCCTGCTGCGCGAAGGTGATGCCTACCGCCTGGCACTCCGTGCCGATGCCGAGGTCGATCTGGTGCAGTTCTCGAAGGCGCTCGCCGCGGCCCGGGTGGCGCGGCTCCGCGGCGAGATTGCCGCGGCCATCCCGCACTTCCAGCAGGCGCTCGAGCTCTATGCCGGGGAGCTGCTGCCCGAGGACGGGCCCGCGGAGTGGGCGATCGAGCCGCGCGAGCGGTTCCGCGCCGGCGCGCTCGAGGCCGCCCAGGGGATGGCCGAGTTATTGCTCAAAGTCGGCGATCCGGCGGCGGCCGCGCGGGTCTGTGCCACCGGGCTGTGGGTCGACCGGCTGCACGATCCGCTCTGGAGGCTTCTGATCGAGGCGCGGCAACTCGCTGGCGACCCGGTCGCCGCCAGCCGCGCACGCCGCGACTATGCGCGCGTACTCGAGGAGCTCGGCCTGACCGCGAGCGGACCCGCCTAGTCCTTGATCTTGAATTCGACCTCGGCGATCGCCACCGCCGAGTGGGTTGCCCCGGTCGCCGGGTACACCGACTGGATCTGGATGCGTGCCGTGGTCGCCTGCTTCGCGTCGATCGGATAGAACTGAGGACCCTCCTGGTCCGTCAGCGTGATATCGGTGGCGGTGATCAGCGTGCCCTTCGCATCCGTAAAGATGATGTGGACGAGTTTGGGCCGGGGCTGATTGAGGAAGTCGGCGGGCTGGGCGCCAGGCGCGCCAGATCGGAAGAGGATCTCCGCGAGATCATCGGGCTGGCTGAAGGTAAGGACCAGTTGCGGAGTCCGGTCGGTCGCGATCGCCGCCCAATAGGAGTTGCTGGTTCGGTCGATCGTGAGCGAGGCGGCATGGCCCGCGGTCTGGCTGGTCGCGGTCGCGGCGATGGGGTAGACCGTGTCGTAGTTGGGGTGGACGACCTTCCGTACCGCGGTCACGCCGGCGGTCACCTTGTTGACCACCAGGTTGTGGAACGACGGAATGAATAGAAAGGCAAGGATGCCAACCGCGAGCAGCGCCACGATGGCGAGCCGAACGATGCGCATCACCCCGCCCATGACATTGGGCGGACCGACGCGCCGCGGCCGCCAACCCGCCTCTCGCGTCTTTCCGCGGAATAGCCGGTTGAAAAACCGGCGATACCAGGGCAGCCGCACGGCGATCGCCTCATCGAGGGAGGTCCCGCAGCGCCGGCAGAAGTGACGCACCGGATCGTTGCCTTCGCCGCATTGCCCGCAGATGAGATCGCCCGGATGGCGGCGGGTGGGCGGCTCCATCGTTCGTGGACCCGGTCGGGGGCGGGTCACCGCCGGGGCCACCGAGGTCGGCCGGCGCGAGACAGGTTCGTCGAGCGAACCGGCGGACACAGCCGCCGGCGCGCCGGGAGCTCCGACCCCGGCGAGCACCGGCTCCGGCGCCGAGACGGGCGCGGCCTGGGCGTTCGGCGGTGGGGCGGCAGCGATGGCGGCGCGCGCGAGCGGCGGTGGGACCGTGGTGGCGCTCGGGGCGGCAGAGGTCACCGGCGTTTCTCGCCCAGCCGGCGGCGGGCCGGCAGGCGGCTCGAGGGTAGTGCCCAGCTGAGGCGCCTCTTCGTCCAATCCGACCGCCTGCTTGACCCGGTCCATGAAGCCGAGCCTTGCCGGTTCGGGTTCGGGCTCGGGCGCCGGCGCGGGTTCGGGCTCCGGCTGAGCCACGACGACGCGTTCCCCGGTCCATTCCAGGAACTTTCCGCACGACCCGCAGAACGTGTCGCTGTCCTCGTTATGGTGCCCGCACTGCTTGCAGACGATCACTCGCTCGTCACCTCCACGACATCCTTGACTTCGGCTCGTTTGACAACTTCGACTTTGTGCGTGACGTGTGCCGGCTTGGCGGCCGCGACCAGCGCGTTGAGCCGGCCGGCGTTCACCGTTGCCGGATCATCTACCGTCACGCGGACCAGCAGCGCGAAGTTGGGCGACCCCGGAAGCGCCGCTCCGGCGGTGGTCGAGACCGACACCCCGCCGGTCTCATGAAGCTCGATCGTGCCGCCCGTCAGCAATTCCAGCTGGGCCCGCAGCCCTCCGGCAGTGCCGCGCATCCGATAGAAGTCGAAGGCCTTCGCGACCAGCGCCCGCCGCCGGTCGAGCGACCACGATTCATCGAGCGCCATTCCGAACCAGCCGGCCAGCCACTCCAGGAAATCTTCGGGCGCGAGCCAGGGATCGAGATAGGCAGGCAGGTTGTCGAGGGTCGCAAAGACGGGCGCCAGTGCCGCGTCGAAGGCCGAGATGAAGCGCTGGGTAAAGTCATCCTCCTGGAAAAGCGCCGGCAGAGTGTCCGCCAGAGGATGCGGACTGATCAAGGTCTTTACCAGGCCACGCTTCCCATCGACCTCGGGTTTGGTGGCGATCATGCGCCTTCCACCATCACCTGGTGCTCGTACGAGAAGACCAGCGCGTGTGGTTCGATCACCAACCGTTGCACCGCCTGCCCGCGCTGCCCGGTCACCGGGTCCGCGCCGAACAGACGAGCGTCTTCGACCAGCTCGGTGCCGCGCAGTCCCTGCAGCACGGAGTACACCTCGCCGACGTGGACCGGTCGCCCAAAAGGCCAGCCGCTGCGATCGGGGCCGCCGCTGACCGGATGGAAGTAGCGGTAGAGGGCATCGAGCGCGTCGGCCTGCAGCCGGGTAGCGTTTGCGCTGGCGCGCGGCCGCAGCTTGGCCACCACTGTGACGCCGCGATACACGGGCGGTTCGACAAGGACCCGGGTGCCGATCACGCGGGAGCCATCGAGCCGACGACTGATCCGTTGCAGCGTCTCCTCGTTCGGGACGAGCTGCTCGAACCGGAGGCGGCCATCGCTGCTGCCGGCCGCCGGCACGACCAGAATCCGAACCCCGCCGGCATCGGCGCCATCGCCGGCCGTGACACACCGGAC
>Ga0066676_10001109_pt1 | contig 10641 bp, 9 predicted proteins | sample GraSoiAngelo_125_FD_62293 | JGI IMG/M metagenome (GOLD analysis project Ga0066676, IMG submission 62293) | Grasslands soil microbial communities from the Angelo Coastal Reserve, California, USA - 14_0927_05_40cm | ecosystem: Environmental > Terrestrial > Soil > Grasslands | place: USA...
GGCGACCGCCAGGCGGGGTGGACCGTCACGGTGCCGGAGCGGGTGGTACGGGAGGTGCTGGGTGCCTCGAGCACGTCGTGACGCTCGCTCGTTCGCGCTTGCCTTGCGGCTTTGCGCCATCGTGTCGTGTCCGACAGTTACACTGGCAGCCCAAGACACGTCGGCGCTTGCGCCAGGGAACGCCCGAGTGGACGGCAAGAGAATCCGACCGTACACCTATCGCTACGCCGTGTACCAAGTCCCGACCTCGGACGCTGAGCCGGGCACGCGCACAGGGCGCGTCGGCACGCTCATTGAGCGGGTCGAACTATCGCCACTGAAGGGGGATACAGTCATCATTCAAAGCCGGCAGACCCTCTTGTGCGCGGGTGACACCAGCGTCGATACCCTGATACTCGACCGACGCACTCTTGCGCCGCTCGCACAGCGAACCACATGGAACGCCCGCTACCCGCACAGAGGCCATTATCGCCGAGGCACCAACTTTCACGGCGACAGTCTCTTCCATTTCGGGACGATTCCCGAAGAGTCCATTGATAAGGTGCTCGCTCGACCAGCGTTCTTCGAGGGAACCGAAGCGCTGTTGCTTCGAGCCTTGCGAGACCCCCGCTCAGTGACCACTCCGTTCATGGTAGCGAGGTTGTCGTATGACGAGACCCGCCCGCGGTTCCTACAAGGCGACGCGCTCGTGCACGTGAGGGACACGGTGCGCTCTCCTGTTCGGACACGCTCAGGGAACGTGTGGGTATTACGATTTGGTGGCACGACCTACTGGGTTACCAAGGATTCCCTCGAAGTGTTGGAGTGGGAGGAACCTCAGGGAGAGGGAGGCTTCCTTTACAGGTTCGTGTTCGAAGAGGCGCCGTCGCGCTCGGGCCCGGGGCTCATGATCCCCGAGGCTTGGTGTCCTTAGTCCCCGGGCTGAGAGCCCGGGCTCGGCACGATGTGCGCCCTGTAAGGGCGCACTTCGGAGTCTAGCGCGCCCTCTCAGGGCGCGAAAACACGGAAGCCCGGCCTGATTGACCGGGCTTCGCGTTTCGATCCCGATTTAGCGGTCTCACAGCGGCTGGTGCTGCGCGCGCTGTTTCCGGACGCGGTAGATCCCGCGAGCGAGGATGAGTACGCCCACCACTGCGAGCGCGGTGCCGCTGTTCGTCCCGACGAGCGCGAGCGTGCCGGTCAGCCCGCCCACGATGAAGATCAGCCCGATGATGATGCTGGTCATGGCGCCCCCAAAGAAAAAAGGACCGGGCACGATACCGCGGCCCGCAGGGTCCGACCATGTCGCGCGTCACGTCCTGGAACTAATTACAAGCCGGTCAACAACTTCCCCACACGATTCCCACCTCTCCACACCACGGCCCCGACGCGTATCAACAGGCGATCAACACGAATTTCTCCACAGCGCCTGTGGATAGTGGACAAACGCCGCACCCGTGCAGCGCACTAACGATTTGTGATGTGGAAAACGGCGGAGATTTGCACCATTGGGAGGTGATTCCTATATTGGCGCACCCCAACACCGTCTCAACTCGTCCACCGTCGGAGCCCTAGCTATGGCGCGGTCGAACGGAGGTAAGGCGAAGGCGTTCTTTCGTGCCAATCCTTCCGGCGCCTTCGACCAGTACCTCCAAGACATCCAGAAGCTGCCCCTGATCAAAGACCCCGCGGAGGAGCGCCGGCTGGCGCGGCGGGTGCAGCGGGGCGATGAAAAAGCCGCCGAGCGCCTGGTGACAGCCAACCTCCGATTCGTCATCTCCTACGTCAAGAAGTATCAGGGTCACGGTCTCGATCTCTCCGAGCTGGTCGCCATCGGAAACGAAGGGTTGCTCAAGGCGGTGAAGAAGTTCGATCCCGACCAAGGTGTGAAGTTCATCTCGTACGCGGTGTGGTGGGTGCGGCAGGCGGTGCTGAAGGCGTTGGCCGAGCAGACCCGCAGCGTCCGCATCCCGTTGAACCAAAACTCGCAGCTGATCCGCATGAGCCGCACCGAGACGTACCTGTCGCAGGAGCTCGGTCGCGAACCCACCGACGACGAAATCGCCCTGGCCCTCGAAGACACCGTTGAAAACGTCCGCACCGCGCGCCGCATGACGGCCGCCGAGTTGTCGCTCGACGCCCCCGTGGATCGCACCGACAAGGACGCCGCCACGCTGGGCGAGCGGTTCGCCGGCCAGGAAGGCGGCGAGATCGAGGAGAAGACCGACGGCAAGCTGATGCGTGAGTTCATCGACCGCATCTTCCAGAAATACCTCACCCCCCGCGAGCGGAAGATCCTCTACCTCTATTACGGCCTCGAAGAAGGCAGCGAGGCGATGACGCTCGAGAAGATCGGGGCGCTGATGGGCGTCACGCGCGAGCGCATCAGGCAGATCAGGGAACGGGCGTTCGAAAAGCTGCGCGAATCACCGGATGGCAGGGCGCTCAAGGGGTTCTGGAGGGCGGCGTAAAGACCAGACGGGTAGACGGATAGACGGGTAGCGGTAGCTAGTTCGCGGTGGCCAGGGGTGCTTTTCCTGGCCACTTTGCGTTCCTGCCGACCGCTCGCCGTCTACCCGTCTACCCGTCTATACTATGTCACTATGGCCCGGGACCTTCCCATCTTCCCCCTACCGATCGTGCTCTTCCCAGGAGCCCCACAGCCCCTTCACATCTTCGAGCCGCGTTACCGGCAACTCCTCGTCGACTGTCAGGACGGCGACCGGCGCTTCGGGATCGCCTACGTTGCTCCGGACCGCGCGCCCGCGGCCGATCCGGCGCCGAGCGCGGGCGACGTTGGCTGTGTGGCGCTGATTCGCTCGATCCAGCCGCTCCCCGACGGGCGGTCGAACATTCTCGCGGTGGGCGAGCGGCGCTTCGTGCTGCGACGCTGGGTCGAGCGCGAGCCGCCCCACCCCTACCAGGTCGCCGAGGTGGAGGAATTCGACGACGATCCTGTCGACCCGGCCGAAGCGGCGGCGCTCGCCGCCGACGTGCGCACCGGATTCGCCCGCCTGGCGCGGGCGCTGGACGTGCTCACGGAGCGCGCCGAGGACGAGATCGAGCTGGCGCCCGACCCGCAGCTGTTGTCCTTCCAAGTCGCGGCCGCGCTGGAGCTCGACGCGGCGGCGAAGCGGGCGTTGCAGGCGAGCCGCAGCACCACACTGCGACTGCGCCAGCTGGCCGCGGTGCTCGGGCCGCTCGCGACCGACGCCGAGCGCCGCGCCGCCGTGCGCCGTCGGGCCAAGGGCAACGGTCGCGGCGGGCGGCATCCCCAGATCGAGCACACCACGTGACCCCCCCCTCCCAGTCTGATTCGCTCGTCGACGCGCTGGCGGGTATCGTCGGCGCCCGGCACGTGCGGACCGCGCTGCCCGAGCGCATGACCTACGCCCGTGACGGGCTCCCCACGCACCGCCGCGTCCCCGGGGTCGTCGTTCTCCCCGGACAGCGCGACGAAGTGATCGCCGTCGTGCGCCTGCTCGCGACCCTCGGAGTGCCGCTCGTGCCGCGGGGGGCGGGCACCGGGCTGTCGGGCGGCGCGCTCGCCGACGGGGACGCCGTGCTGATCGTCCTCACGCGGCTGAACCGCATTCTCAAGATCGACCCCCGGAACCGCCTCGCCGTGGTCGAGCCCGGCGTCGTGAACGTGCGGCTGTCGGCCGCCGCCGCGCCGCATGGGCTGCACTATACGCCCGACCCCTCGAGCCAGACGGCCTGCACCATCGGCGGCAACGTCGCGGAGAACTCCGGCGGGCCGCACTGCCTCAAGTACGGCGTGACAGCGAACCACGTGCTCGCGCTCGAGGTCGTGCTCGCGGACGGGCGCGTCGTCGAGCTCGGCAGCCCGGGCGGCGAGCCATGGGGGCCGGACCTCGTCGGGCTGTTCGTCGGCTCAGAGGGCAACTTCGGCATCGCGACCCGCATCACCGTGCGCCTGCTCCCGGTGCCGCGCGCGATTCGCACGCAACTGGCCGACTTCGACTCGCTGCGCACCGCGGGCGAAGCCGTCTCCGCCGTCATCGCGAGCGGCATCGTGCCCGCCGCCCTCGAGATGATGGATCAGTCCTGCATCCGCGCAGTCGAGGATTCGGTGTACGCCGCCGGCTACCCCCGCGACGCCGCCGCCGTGCTGCTCGTGGAGCTCGACGGTGGCTCGGACGCCGCGGTCGAGGCCGACGCGGCGACCGTGGCGGAGATCCTCCGGAGCCACGGGGCGCGGGCGGTGCGCACCGCGGCCGACGCAGCGGAGCGGGAGCGGCTGTGGCTCGGCCGAAAGAAGGCGTTCGGCGCGATGGGCCGGTTGTCGCGCGACCTCGTGGTGCAGGACGCCGTCGTGCCCCGCTCCGCCCTCCCCGACGTGCTCGAGACGATCGGGGAGATCGGCGCCCGGTACGGCCTCACGGTCAGTAACGTGTTCCACGCGGGGGACGGCAACCTCCACCCCAACATTTCGTTCGACGGCCGCGTGCCGGGGCTCAAGGCCCGCGTGGACGCCGCCAGCGGCGAGATCATGACCGCCTGCATCGCCGCCGGCGGCACGATCACGGGGGAGCACGGCGTGGGACTCGACAAGCTGCGCTACATGCCGCTCATCTTCGACGGCGACTCGCTCGCCGCGATGCGTGCCGTGCGCCGCGTGTGGGACCCCGAGGAGCGGGTGAATCCCGGGAAGGTGGTGCCGATTCACGCGTGCCGGGAATGGTACGGAAGTCGGAACGCGGAACGCGGAACGCGGAACGGATTCGCCCCCTCCGGTTCCGCCTTCCGCGTTTCGCGTTCCGCGTTTGCCCCATGAGCCTCGTCGACCGCGTCCGCGCCCTGCTTGGCAGCGACGCCGTGGATCTCGCCGCGACGCCCGACGGCGTGCCGCGCGTCGCCCCCGCCTCGCCCGACGCCGTGGCGCTGCTGCTCGGCACCGCGCGGGAAGAAGGATGGCGCCTGCGCGTCGAAGGCGCGGGCACCTGGCTCCCGGCGGACGCGCCCGCCGACCTCGCCCTCACGACGCGCCGGCTGGACAAGATCCCGGCGATCGAGCCGCAGGACCTCTCCGCCACCGCCGAGGCAGGGATCGGCTGCGACGTGCTGCGCCAGCAGCTCGCGGACCGCGGCACCTGGCTGGCGCTCGATCCGCCGGGACTCGCCGGCCGCACGCTCGGCTCGGTGGTGGCGACGGCGAGCTCGGGCCCGCTGCGTCAGGGGTTCGGCCCGGTGCGGGATCACCTGCTCGGCGTCACGTTCGTGACGGGGGACGGCCGCGTGGTGCAGAGCGGCGGCAAGGTCGTGAAGAACGTGGCGGGCTACGATCTCACGAAGCTCGAGGCGGGCGGCTTCGGGGCGTTCGGCGTGATCGTGCTCGTTCACCTGCGGCTCCGCGCCCTGCCCCGCGCCGACCAGACGCTCGTGCTCGAGGGGACGCGGGAGGATCTGACACAGGTCGCCGAGGACATCGCCGCGGCGGGGCTGCAGCCGGCCGCGCTCGAGCTCATGTCGCCGGCGCTGGCACGCCGCGAGCGCTGGGCGCTCGCGGTGCGGTTCGCGGGGTCGGCGGCGCTCGTCGCCGCGGATGAGGCGGGGCTGCGCGCGGCCACCGGCGGGCGCTTCACGGCGTTGCGGGCCGACGAAGCGCATGGCTGCTGGATGCGCGCGGCGGAAAGCTTCGCCACCCGCCCCGTCACCTTCCGCGTCGGCGGCCTCCCGGACTCGAGCGACGAGCTCCTCGACCTGCTGCAGCACCAAGTGGGCGACGAGTGGGTGTCGGCGAGCCCGGGCGTCGGAGCGATCCGCTGGGGCGGCGAGACGACGGTCGACCGGCTGCGGCGGCTGCGCCGCACGCTCGCCGGGCTCGAGGTACCGCTCACCGTCGAGCGCGCCGCCTGGCCGCTGCGGGCGGCGGTCGGGCACTTCGGCGCCTATCGCGAGGGCGCCGGTCCTCTGATTGCGGGCCTGCGCCGCACGTTCGATCCCGGCGAGGCCTTCGTGGTGGCGGTCGAAGGAACGGAATGACGGATCGGGCTGGGTTCGCGGCGCTCGACCCGTGCGTCCACTGCGGCTTCTGCCTCCAAGCCTGCCCCACGTTCCTCGCCACCGGCGACGAGGCCGACAGCCCGCGGGGTCGGATCGAGCTGATGCGCGCCCTCGAGGCGGGCGAGCTCGCGCCCGACGACCCCTGCGTCGCCCTCCACCTCGACCGCTGCCTCGGCTGCCGCGGCTGCGAGCCCGTGTGCCCGTCCGGTGTGGGTTACGGGCGCGGGCTCGAGACGGCGCGCGCGCTGCTCGCTGAGCACCGGAAGGGGGGCGTATCGCCCCTCGCCCGCCTGGCGCTCGCGGCGTTGACAGGCTCGGGCGTGTCGCCGGTCGTCTACCGGCTCGCGCGACTGCTCCGCGCTTCGGGACTGCCGCGACGGCTCGCCGGGTGGAGCCGGATCGGCTTTGCGATGGGGATGCTGGCGGCCACAAAGCCGGTTAGGCGGTTAGGCGGTTGGGCGGTTAGACGCGCCGCGGATACACTAACCGCCCATCCGCCCAACCGCCTAACCGTCTGGCTGTTTCGGGGCTGCATCATGGACGGCCTTTTCTCCCACGTGCACGACGCGACCATTCGCACCCTCGAGGTGAACGGCTACGCCGTGCGCGAAGCGCCGGGGCAGGTGTGCTGCGGCGCGCTGCACGCGCACGCGGGGCTCCCGCACGAGGCCCGCACGCTCGCGCGCCAGAACCTCGCGGCGTTCGGGCAAGGGGGAGCGGACGAGCCCATCGTCGTGAACAGCGCCGGGTGCGGGGCGATGCTGAAGGACTACGGCCACCTGCTGGGCGACGGCGGCGGGGACGCGTTTGGCGCCCGCGTCAAGGACGTCACCGAGCTCCTCGCGGCGCGGGGGCCGCGCCCGGGGGCGCCACTCGACGTCACCGTGGCGTACGATCCTCCCTGCCACCTGCTGCACGCGCAGCGCATCGCGGAGCCGCCGCACCAGGTGCTGCGTGCCATCCCCGTGCTGCGCGTGACGAGCACCGCGGACGCCGCGCAGTGTTGCGGCAGCGCGGGATTGTTCGCGCTGATGGAGCCCGCGATGTCGCGCGCCGTGCTGGCCCCCAAGCTCGCCTCGCTCAAGGCGGCCCGGCCGCAGGTCGTGGCGACGGGGAACCCGGGCTGCGTGATGCAGCTCGGGGCCGGTCTCGCCGCGGCGGGCATCCCGGCCGCGGTGCGCCATCCGGTCGAGCTGCTCGACGAGTCGTACCGAACGGCGGGTTATTATGCTTGAACACACTATGGTCGAAGGAGCCTCGAACCTGTTCCGCCTCGAGCCGGGTAGCGTCGCGCCACCGTTCGTGGCGGCGCTGCGGAGCGGCGCGTTGCTGGCTCGCGTCGACGCGGCGGTGCTCACGCTCGCGGGGCCCGGGGCCGTCACGTGCGTCCAGGGGCTGCTCACGAACGACATCGAGCAGCCGGGCGACGGCGCCTTCGTGTACGGCGCGTTGCTCACGCCCAAGGGGATGATCGTCGTGGACGGTTGGGCCGGGCGACTCGGCACGACGGTGACCTACACCGTACCCGCGGAAGGGCGTGAACGCGCGCTCGGCATCTTCACGCATTCCGTGCCGCCGCGGCTCGCACGCGTGAGCGACCGTACGCCCGACGTCGCGGTCTATCGCCTCGCGGGCCCGCGGGCCCTCGCCATCGCCGCCACCGCGGGACTCGACGTTCCGCCGGCTCCGGGTCGCGTGCTCGAAGGCCCCGGTGTCCAAGTCGCGCGCGGGGGCGACGCCGCGCCGTTCGTCGTGCAGCTCACCGCGCCCCCGCCCGAGGCCGCCGCCCTCGCCGTCCGGCTCGTCGCGGCCGGCGCCGTGGAGGCCGACCCGGTCGCCCTCGAGCTCGCCCGCATCCTCGCCGGTTGGCCGCGGCTCGGCGCCGAGGTGGACGAGAAGACGATTCCGCAGGAAGTGCGCTACGACGAGATCGGCGGCGTGTCGTATACGAAGGGGTGCTACACCGGCCAGGAGACCGTGGCGCGGCTCCACTTCCGGGGTCACACCAACCGCCAGCTGCGCGGCCTCCTGTTCGACGTCGAGCCGCCCGCCGCGCCGGCGGACGGCTGGAGCGCCGTCACGCATCTGGACCGCGACGTGGGTCGCGTCACGAGCGTCGCGTGGGTGCCGGAGCCGGGCGCGGCGGTGAGCGGCGGAGGACGCTGGGTCGGCCTCGCGGTGATCCGCGGGGAAGTCACTCCCGGGGCGATGGTGCGCGCCGCCGGCCGGGACGCACGGGTCGTGGACCTGCCCTTCGTCCTGCCGGCGGTCGGCCCCGCCTGAGAACGAAAAGCCCGGGCGCTAGTCCCGGGCATCGTTACCGCGTCGGCCGCGTCGCTTACGGCTTCTTCTTGGGCGCGGGCTTCGCGGCGGGCGCGGCCGGCGCCATCTTGTGCGACGTGTCGGCCATCATCTTGTGCGACGTGTCGGCCATCATCATGTGCGACGTGTCCTGCGTCATCTGACCCTGCGCGGCCGGCTGCTGCTGCGGCTTGGAACACGCGCCAAGGGCTACGACGGCGAGGACCATTGCAAGACGCTTCATGCGTACTCCTGATGGAAGTGGCGGTTAACGGGGGCGTTCGGCGGGGGAAAACCTAGCGTGGGGACCCGGGGAGTCAAGGGCGCTGGATGCGCGACGGACCGCCGCAGCTTTCTCGCGTGGCTCGGCAGTCTGCCGCTGCTGCGAAGGTACAGCTCCCCCTCCCACTCCCCCTCCCCCTCCCCCCCTCCGGCTGTCACCATCGACGCGACGCCCACGGCGCTGTATCAGCAGCCGGACGGCCGCAACAACCTCGTCCGCATCACCGTCACCGGGCTCGAGGCGCCTGCGGGGCGCGCCCGCGTGACCGATCGCCGCGGGACGCTCGTCGGCACCGCGGGGCTGCTCCCCACCGCGCCGTCCCCGGGCGCGCCGGCCGCGTTCGCGGGCGAGGTCTGGATCCCGCTGTCAGGGCCGGCCGAGTTCCAGATCGATCTCGAGGTCGGCAAGCAACGAGTCGGCCGCCGGCGCGTGCGGCTCGCCCCGCCGCGCCGCTGGACCCTGTACTGGCTCTCTTCGAGTCACACCGACGTCGGCTACACCGACCGGCAGGAGCGCTGCCTCGAGGTGCACCGCGCGAACCTCGACGCAGCGCTCGCGCGACTCGCCGACCATCCCGAGTACCGCTGGACCGCGGAGTGTGCTCTCCAGGTGCTGTCCTACGTCGAGAACCGATCCCCGGCGGCCGGCCAGACCCTCGCCCAGGCGATCCGCGACGGCAAGGTGGGCTTCTCCGCCCTGTTCGCCAACCTGCTCACGGGGATCCTCGACCACGAGACGCTCGCCCGCGCCGTGTGGCCCGCCGGCTGGTTCGCGCGCGAGCAGGGCCTCGGGTTCCGCACCGCGCAGATCGCCGACGTTCCGGGGCAGGTCGCGACGCTGCCGACCCTGCTCGCCGCCAGCGGCGTGCGCTACCTCGTGAGCGGCGTGAACCCCGAGCGCGCCGTGCCGCTCCTCTCGCCCGCCGACGGCGCGAGCACCCAGCTGGCGGGCGCATGGACGAGCTACCCCCAGCTCTACTGGTGGGCGGGGCCGGACGGGAGCCGCGTCCTCCACTGGCGCAGCTACGGCTACGGCGACGCGTTGCGCTTCGGGTTCGACGTGGACGCCGGCGAGATGGGGCGCCGGCTTTCCGATTGGCTGCTCACGCACCCCGTGCTGCTGTCGCCCGACTATCCCTACGACGTCGCCCTGCTGCACGGCGCCGTGGGAGACAACGGGCTGATGGACGAGCGCCTGGTCGCGAACCTCGAAGAGTTCAACCGGCGTTACGCGTTCCCCCGCCTCGTGCCCGGGCGGGCCGAGGACTTCTTTCGGGAAGTGGAGCGGCGTTGGGGCGCGACGCTACCGGTGCGGCGGGGAGACAGCGGCACGTACCGGGAAGACGGCGCCGCCTCGACGGCGGCCGAGCTGGCGCGCTATCGGGCCGCCCAGCTCGCCGCGCGGGCCGCGGAGCTGCTGGCGCTGTGGGACGAGAAGACAGAGCCCACGGACGGCGGCGCGGCCGGGCGCATCGCGCATCGGGCCGAGGAGCGGCGCCGAATGTGGCGCGACCTGCTGCTGTTCGGCGAGCACACCTGGGGATCGGCGGCGAGCGGGTCGGATCCCGACGGGGCCGAGACGGTGGCGCAGTGGCGGGAGAAGCGGCGCTTCCTGGACGGCGCCGCCGCTGTCGCGGGTGCCCAGGTCGGGGCTGCGCTGCTCCGCATCGGCCTCAGCACCGGGGGCGCGGGGGGCGGGGGGGGCGGGGGGGGCGGGGGTGGCCCCGGCCGAGTCGTGTTCAACGCCTCGAGCTGGGCGCGGAGCGACGTACTGCGAGTGCCCAACGGCGCTGGCCGGCGGCTGGTGCACGACGGCCGCGACTGGCCTGCCGTGGATCTGCCCGACGGCTCGGCCCTGGTGGTCGCGCGCGACGTCCCGGCGCTGGGCTACGTGGCGCTCGCGGAGAGCGAGCGGGCAGCGAACCCGCCGCGCGACGACGGCACGGCGCTCGAGGCCCAGGCCGGACGCTTCCACGTGGTCCTCGACCCCGCGAGCGGCGCCATCCGCTCGCTCACGACGGGAGACGGCAAGGAGCGCGTCCGGCCGACCGG
>Ga0066676_10001111_pt1 | contig 10633 bp, 20 predicted proteins | sample GraSoiAngelo_125_FD_62293 | JGI IMG/M metagenome (GOLD analysis project Ga0066676, IMG submission 62293) | Grasslands soil microbial communities from the Angelo Coastal Reserve, California, USA - 14_0927_05_40cm | ecosystem: Environmental > Terrestrial > Soil > Grasslands | place: USA...
GTAGCGCGAGTCTTTTGTCGCGGCGCCGGAACCGAACATATGCGCCGCCCAGTCTTAGCAGGCCATTAAAACGTCGCACCATCTCGCCGTCAATTGGCAGCGCTACATGGTGCTTGACGCGAGTGGGCGAATGGTCTAGGCTGCAACGAACGCGTGGACTCCTCCCAGGGTGAATCGCAGGCCGGGCGCAAGCCCGACGCGGCACAGATCCGGGTCTTGATCGTAGAAGATCATGCCGTCGTCGCTCAAGCGCTCTCGGCGATGCTCGAGGCCGACGCCGGTATCAAGGTCGTAGGACGCTTTGGTAGTGTCGCTGGCGCAATCGAAGGGGCCCGGCGCGCGGCCCCCGATGTTGTCCTGCTGGACTATCGGCTGCCGGATGGCACTGGTGCCGAGGCGACCGCCGCGATCCGGCGACAAGTGGATCCGCCAGCGATCCTCCTGCTCAGTGCTGAAAACACAGAGGAGGCACGACGCCGGTGCTTCGAGTCTGGTGCCTGCGATTTCCTTCTCAAATCTGCAGACGTCGCCGAAATCCCGCGGGCGATCCGTCAGGCGGCGTTCGGCAAGGTCCCGTCGCCCCGTCTCGTACCAGCGCTGCGCTAGTCGGCGGCTGGTTCGTCAGGCCCGGGTTCCGGCTCCAGGCCGCAAGACGCCTGAACCGAGACCCAGCTTAAGGTAATCCTTTCGGCACTTCCACGCGCCGCAAATTCTTGTAATCGTGGGTGTGGGCGGTGCATAGTACGCGAGTGCCTTTGGGTGTCGCGTTGGCACTACCCAACTTCCCCCGGACTTGGGCCGCGATCGTGAGACCTGCGGCCCAGTCATGCGTTCCGATCGCGTGCGGCGGCGGCCTGCTCGGCAGCGAACTCATCCGGGTTGCGGCGCACGGTACACAGTCAATCACTCCACGTCCCCAGATCGTTCCCTTGCCTTCTGACAGGTAGGACCGGCCTGATCCGATCGACCCTGTCGAAACCAACTGCTGGGTGCGACTCTCATAGGTAGATGCCCTACGAAAGTGGCAGCGCCCACGGGCACGCGGCACAATACTCCCTAGAGGAGGGGGTTTGGGTGCCTGCGGTAAAAAGCTCGGCTCGCAACCAGGCAGTCGTTGCAACGCGTCTTCACAAGGCACTCGAAGCAGAACACCACCGAGCGTTCATAAGATCGCTCAGACAGCTTCTGACGGCGCGCGACCGCACCACGCTTCTGCGGGAAGCGATCGTCATCTTGAAATGGTCGGTCCGACCGAAATCGGTCGCAATTCTGACACCCCATGGCAGCGACCACGCATTCGCAATCGCCGCGGCCGAGGGGGTGGTCTGGAAACCGAAGAGGTCGACGGCGCCGTCGACTCTGGCGCGCCTCCTTGCGAGAGGGCTGCGCCTGCGCCGACCAATGATAATTCCCGACTTGATCGTGCCGCCCGTAACGAAAACGAGGCGGCATCATCGGCAACCTTCTTATGCCCGAGGCATGCTCGTACCAATTACTGGTATTTCTCGGCGCTTTGGCCTGCTGACGCTTCGGTCGCGACGCGATACGCCATTCGGCGCAGCTGACGCCCGGGTTGCCGGCGCCGTCGCCGATTTGCTTTCACTTGCCCTCAAGCGGTTCGACAAAGCTGAGCAACTTCGGGAGCACGCGCGCCGCTACCGGCGCCTGGTCGATGGCGCCGGCGAAGTCATCTTTCGCGCTTCCCTCATCCCGGAGCCTCGGATCGGTTACGTGAGCCCGTCTATCAAGATCCTCACTGGGTACACGGCCTCCGAGTTCTACGCCAACCCGCGGCTCCTCACTCGGCTAATCCATGCCGAGGACATGCCGGATCTCCTTGCTAAGCTCGAACATCCTGAACAGATCGTGGGTCGGATCCGGCTGCGCCTCATCGGCAAAGATGGGCGGCGCAGCTGGGTGTCGGTGGCGAGCGTGCCAATTTATGACCGGAGGGCAAGGCTGATAGGAGTGCAGGGTAGCGCCTGTGAGATTTTCGACCCCGTTGTCGCGGGGGAGCAATTTCGCGCGGCGTCCGAATCGATGGAGGCCATCCTGCAAGGTCGCCGGGGCGAGACCGTGCTGCGCATCATCGTCCATCACCTCCGTTACGTACTGGATGCGGACGAGGTGCTGATTGCGGCGGCCGGCGGAGGCAAGTCCTCGCTGACGATCATCTGCCACGATGGCACGAATCTGCGCGGCCACCGGACTGGCGGCACGGTGTCGCGAACTGATCCACTGGTTGGTCGTGCGCTTAAGGCTGATCGGCCAATTGTGACCGGACGAGGTATCGCCACGGCGATACCGTGGTCGAGCGGCAAGCCTGGGGTGCTCATCGCAGGGGGGGTGGCCGGCGACGAAGTGCACCTCGCAAAAGCTGTTGGAGCGGTCGAGCGTTTCGCGCGCGAGATCGGTACGACCCTCGAATCCATGCGGGTGCACCAGTCATATCTCCGGCAGGCTATCCAGGAGGATCGGTCGCGTATTGCGCGAGAGCTCCACGATGGGATCGTTCAGTCGCTGTACGCCCTGGAAATGGTTTTGCAGATGAATGCCGCCTCCGTTCCAGACCCGGCGCGCGGCCGTGTCTCCCAAGCCGCAGCTGGCATTCGTGAGGCGATTCAAGACATTCAGCAATACGTCTTCGATCTGGAGCCTAGCGTGCTCAGCGACGGTGGACTCGCAAATTCACTCCAGCGCCTGGCCGTGGAGTTCGAGGCGAGCTCGCGGATTATCGTCAGCCTCCACAGCGAGCCGGATGCGGTCGCCTCGCTCGAACCGGTTGCGACTCACGTGCTCCAAATCGTACGCGAGGCCCTATCGAATGTCCGGCGTCACTCGCACGCCCGGAGCGCCGGGGTCACCATACGGACGGTTGGTCGGCGGATAAAGCTCGAAATCAACGATGATGGCCGCGGTTTCAGCCAGGAGGCCGCACAGGGCCTCGGAATGCGGAACCTTCGAACGCGTGCCAGGCTGCTGGGTGGGAAATTGGAGTTGAAGTCAGATTCGAAACATGGGTCACTCGTCCGCCTTACGGTTCCGTCGGCGGCGCGTGAGTCCCCACCGGATTCGGTCTCGCTATCCTCCTGACCGCCAAGCATCGTCCTGCGCAGTGCCTATTGGTTGGGGCTCCGTACGTTATCGCCAGGGCCACAACCGGGCCGACAGGTTGTGGTCTACCGGGGGCGCCGGCCTGGGTGTCAAACCCAGACCGGCGAAGCCAATGAGGAGCGGCTGCTGGGGTTGCTTATCCACAGTGATGACGGCGGGACCGAGAGTGATGCGGGGTTGCCGACCGTTGTCGCCCGTCGTCAGATGAAGATCCAGAGAGCTTCTCGAGCTGCCGATCGGAGCCGCCAATACCGCTGCAAGCGGGAGGGCAGGTACGTTCATCGACGATCCAAGCATGCAATTGGTAGGCGGACCGCCTCTAGTGCCGAAGGACACGACTGAGAGGTACGGCGCTCAGGTCTACCCGGGTATCGAAGGGCCTACCGGCTGATTACCCAAATGGATTGCGATGCTGAGCCACATAGGCTGCGGCTTCTGTCCGCCGCGCGACTTCCAGCTTGCCGAGGATTGTCGAGACATGATTCTTGACCGTCTTCTCCGAAATGTGAATGTCCCGCGCAATCTGCGCGTTCGTTTTGCCGGTCGCCAGGAGGCCCAGGATCTGATCCTCGCGAGCAGTAAGCCGCGAGAGCTTTTCGTCCCTGGCAAACACCGGGCTTTGACGGACACGAGTGAGGACCTGCCGAGTTACGGATGGATCGAGGAGACTCTCGCCCTGACCTACGCGCCGCACCGCCCGGATCAGCTCACTCGGAGTGGCGGTCTTCAGCATATAACCCGCCGCTCCCGCCATGATGGATGCGAAGAGCGCTTCGTCGTCCGGATAGGAGGTCAGCATCAGCACATTACTCCTCGGGACTCGGGACTGGATTTCGCGCGTAGCTTCGATTCCGCTCCCGTTCGCGAGGCGAACGTCCATAAGGACGACATCGGGTTGTGCACGCACAGTTGCGGCGACTGCGTTCGGCACATCGCGCGCTTCGGCCACGACTCGGATGTCGGGTTCCGCCTCGAGGACCAGACGGATGCCTGCGCGTACCACATCGTGGTCTTCGGCAACGAGCACTCTCACGTCAGCCAACCGTTTCGCAAGCCCCCCACCACGCAGCTCTTGCGGGTCAAATGGATCGGCTCATCAGCGAGCCGACCAACCCGACGTGGAGCATAGCGCGGATTGCGGAAAGATGTCCTCCGTATTGGTACGGATTTCTTGATCAAAGACCGCACAAATTCCCCACAGTGCGCTTACCGATGTATAGCTGCTCGGCGATATCACGCGCGGTAAGCGATTGCATGAGGTTCGCGTGGGGGTCAACGTCGGTTGCAGCAGCGCGACGCGCAGGTTGCAAGGGTTTGCGGATTACGCTCCGTGCAGGATCTTGCCTCTTTCCGTGTCGAATTCTTGTTGTGTCAAGACGCCTTGGTCCAGCATCTTCTTAAGCTTTCCTAACGTAGCTATCTTGGCAGCTTCCATCTGCTCAGTATGCGTCTGCTTCTGCATCTGCGCCATTTGAGCGTCCTGTTGTGCCTCATGCGCGGACGTCTTCGCGGCCGCATGACCGGCAACGGCTCCGACTGTGCCTGCGACGACGGCCGTCCGCAATAGGGGTCGCCTTCGAATCAACATTGGCGTTCTCTCCTAGGTGCTTGTGGGGGATTCCGACAGCTTGGCAGGTGCCCCCCTGTCCCACGGAAGTGCCGAAGGGACCTTGAAGGTTAGGCCCTAAATCCGCCGTTGGGCACTAGGAAGCACGCTGGCCTTCATGGCAAGGTCTGAGCAGTCGAATCTGACGATAAGGGAGGTAGTAATGAAAACGAGGGCCGCGACTCCGTTGCGACGACGCAGCCGGACGGCAGCATTTCCATCAGAGGAGGATCTGATCTCGGTACTTTTCATCGAGGATGACGCGCATCTTGCTGAGATGTATCGACTCAAGCTCGAGACGGACGGTTACCAGGTGACGATCGCCGAGTCCGAGGAAAGCGTCAAGCAGGTGCTTCCCGACCTGATCTATCTCGACATCCGAGCTCCGCATCGCGACCGGGTCCGCGTTCTGCGACGGCTCCGAGCTCACGACGCCACAAAGCCGATTCCCGTTGTCATCTTGTCGGACTACCCTGAGCAAGAACTCATCGACGCCGGTGCCGACCTCGGTGTGGGTGAATACGTCGTCAGATCCGCTGGCCCAACGAGCCTTAGTCAAGGGATCGAGGAATGGGGCACACAGCGCACGGAAGTCGACTGACGCCGGCGGGGCCAGCGCAGAGAGGACGGCTTCCCCGGTGCACTGGCTCCCGTTCGAGTCAAACGCAGGCGCCTATTCGATCTCCCGGTTTACGGCGAGCGCATAAATAACGATCACGTCGACCGAAATGATGATCAGCGCCCAGATCGGGAAGATCGCGATAATCGTCAGTTGGGCGAGGGCGTTCACCACTGTAAGGATGATCCCCACGATGCGCGCCCAGATGCTGCCGCTGAATAGGCCGAACCCAGTCGCGATCAGAAGTACGCCGACGACCAGATTCCACCACCCCCAGGCCTGTAGGTTGCCTACTAGGAGGTTGTAGTGCGCGCCGTAGTATCCGGCATTGAAGAGGGCAACGAGCCCGTCAATGAATGTAAAACCTCCTACCAAGACCAACATGGTTGCCGCGAAGATGACCCAGCCGGACCACGCGGTGCTCCGAGTGCCGGCGGGATAGTCGGCGCTCGAGTAACCCTGCCCAGCCCCTGACATCCCCTGTCGCGTAGATGTAGACATTCCGCTACCTCCTCACATAAATTTGTCCGATGCCGTCCAAGCACAAGCTAGCGGCAAGGCGAGCCGGCAAAAAGTGCTGAAGGACCTAGATCCCATGGGATCGCGGCCCGCGCGTCGTTACGCCTCAGGCGACGGTGAGGGTGGCGGTGCCGTCCGCGATTTCGCCCAGGCCAGCGCACTCACTGTGGATTACGGTCGGCTGATGGCTGACAAGCCGATGATCGCGACCCATGCGATTGTTGTCGCATAGATCATCCAGCCGACGGCCGCGACGACAGAGCGGGAGAGCCTCCGTGCGCCCCGGCGGCGCCGCCACTGCCGGCTTCGTCGCCCAGCCGTATCGACTTTGCTCAAACCGACCACCCGTTCGCCTGCAGTAGCTCCCGCTTGGCGGTCGCGAACTCACCTTCGGTTAGTGTTCCAACTCGGCGGAGCTCGTTGAGTTCCTGGATGCGTGCCAGCCGACGGGCCGTCGTGGCTTCACCTCGCCGAAGGCTGGGCAGCTCAGTATCAGCGACCAGCTGTGCGTTCGCTTCGGACAGGGCCGCCTGGAGCCGCGCTGGCCACAGGTGCTCGACGACCACGACGGCAACCGCCGACCGACGATCGTCATTTCGCGAGAGGACCTCGAGGTCACAGATTCGCAGGATGCCGTCTCGGGCAAGATCATCGAGGACCGAAACGATGACCTCGGCGGAGCGAGCCCGGCTCAAGCGGATGACGAGGACCTGAGTGGCACTGCTTACTAACGCCGGCATGTCGATACGGTAGGTAGCGCGCCGCCGTCCTGACTAGTGCCCTGGGAATCATAAAGTGATAGGCCCTTCGACCGAATCGGCGGCTCGGAATCCTGCGTCGACTGAGTCCTTCTAGTCCTCGCACCATTCGCAGAATGGTTCAAGAGGCGACGCTGACTGTCTGGAAATTCCGAACGCCAACGGGTGCGGCCCAGGCGGTGCAGGGGTCTCCTCTTCGGTCTCATCTTCTTCGTGCCTACCCTGAGTCTTGCGGTTGGGGCGGGCATGGGCGCCCTTGCGGCGTCCATGGCTCACGCGTCTTACTCCAGGCTCTGCACAACCTCGCGAGTGCCGTGATGGCCACGCAGCCTGAGAAGAGCCCGGAGAACAACAACGGAACACCCAAGCGCCACGGCCCTTCTCAATCGCATCGATGGGAACATCACCAGCACCGTGCCGGCTGCCGATTCTCCGATAAGTCCGGTTAGCAGCAGCCTCCCCGCAATTCGCGGGAGCGCCCGACGCCAGGTGTAGCGGCCGGTCATCGTTGCCATTCAATGAGGCTCTCATGCCGAGTCAAGGCCGTCGAGTGCCGAAAGCCCTATCGGCGATCGGCCCGAAATGTCCGCGAACCGGTCTTTCGGGCACCCACCGTTGCAAGCGAAGCGCGTCGCCAGCCGCAGGCAAGCGACGAAGACCCGATATCGTCGAGCTGTCCCAGCACCGGGATAAAGCTCGGGATCAGCTGGATCGGCGAGACAAAGTAGGCAAGGGGGACCGCGGCGAGCACCTTCGGCAAGGGGTCCGACGCGCCGATCAGCGAGAGGACGTTGGGCAAGCACAATCCAAGCACAATCGTGGTGCTAATTGGCGACGACGCCTGCTCGACCCTTGCGATGCGTCGTCCGAGCCACCAGATTGCTGCGGCTGAGGCGACAGCACGGGCCGCAAACAGTGCGAGTATGGCGGCAGGTTGGCACGCGTGGCTAAGGCCAAACGACGTTGAATGACCCGGTCACCGCCTTGGATAAGGTGGGCCGTTCGGCACTCGACCGCGCCAAGCCCCTGTGAAAGGCTCGCTACCATGGCTACTCCAGTTGCGACCAGGTCGGCCGGCGTTCAAATCGTTGACTCAGCCCGGACGGATGCTTTTTGGGCGGGCTCGCGAGCGCAAGCAATGACTCGCGGTTTGGGTTTCGGCTGGACGAGCAAACCCCTGCGGACCATCGAAGTGCCGCAACCTAGCTCAGAACCGTTCGTCGTTCCTGACCCTCCTGACGAACCTGCGTTCCCATCGCCGGACGAGGTGACGTCGCCCGAATGGTCGCCGGCAGCCCCCTGATGCCCGCCATCGGTTACCGCACTTGGCGCATCGAAAGGATCCATGGAGAGATGGGCGTGTGGCTCGTCTCTCCATACTGTCCAGCGTATTGGCCGCGCTCCGAGCGGCTTGAGGCGGTCTGCCGCAGGGAGCCGGGGGAGGTGATGAAACGGCGCGTTCTGCAGCCGCACCAGCAGGAACCCGACTGTGCGCCACCAGTCGCCGGGTGCGGTTGTGGAATTTACGCCTATCACGACGTCGAGACCATGCTGGGCAGCATCCATGAGCACTCGGTCGGCGGGGCCGTCCTGTGTTGGGGCCGCGTCACGATTCATCCCGAGGGCATCCGCGTCCAATTTGCTCGTCCAATCGCGCTCTGTCTCCCCGTGCCTAGTTACCCGAACTGCGGGGTAGAGCCCGAAGCAAAACGAGTCGCCGACACGTACGGTGTGCCCTTGGTTGAGGCAGGCTATTTGGCGGCCTACGCCTCGGAGTTTGGTGACTCTTATCGGCCCGCGTCAGCTGAAGCCTGCGACGCGTCTGGCCATTTCCGGGCGAGCGGCCTGCGCAATTTCCTCAGGAAGCTAATTGATGTCTGAGGGTCAGCGGCTGGCTGGCACGAAGATCGGGCGTCAGGCGGCCGCTAGCTGGACTGCTCCGCGAGGCCGACTCCCAGATGAGTGTGACGCGCGATCCATTGTGGCGCGAGAGGCCAACGGCTCATCCGGGCCAATGCACGTCCCGCACCAATCTGGGCGCAATGCCTACGACCTATCGGGCCAGTCGGCAGATTGCAAGTTCGCGGCCTCGTGGTACTCTGCGCGCCTCGATAAGGCTCTGGGCGTACAAGTGAGGTGACAGCTTGTGTTGTTTGGTCACGGTCCTGGCGTTCCTGGGGCCACGAGCGGGCATCCTCTTTTGGTTTCTATTCGACCCTGTGCGCTGGCAGAACGCGTTCAGCGGGTTCCACACGTTCCTGGTGCCACTAGCCGGAGCGCTGTTTTTGCCTTGGACAACGCTCGCCTACGTTCTAGTGGCGCCCACCGGATTCGTGCGAGTCGGCGGGTGGCTCTGGATCGTCGTTGGCGTGTTGTTCGATCTCGTCAGCTATTCGGGTAGCGGCTACGGCAACCGGGGCCGTCTGGCGATGTAGAGCAAGCAAATGGAGACGGAATGCGAGGTCCGCAGGCGCCCGATGTGCCGAAGGGATTGGGTGGTGGGGGGCCGTTCTGCATTGGGATCCGGCAGTTTCGGCGCGATCTTGCCGTCAAGCCGCAGCTACACCTATATATATATATGTATCTGTCGCAAAGGGGGGCGCGTGAATTCAGCCGCTCTTTGGAAAGAGCTCGATGGGCGAGGCCGACGCTGGACATGGCAGGGGTCACGCCGGGGGTCGGCTATGCATAGCCCGGTGCTCGGTGTAGTATTCGCCCTGGACTAGCGAGAGGCCCCAGGGAAGGAAATGGGCGGGGGTACCAGGATCGGCGACAGGTTTGGTCGATATCTGCCCGGGCCATGCGCTCTCGCGGATAGCAAATGGGACGCTCCGGCAGCGGGGCTCTGCAGCGTTCTCCTGGCTGCCGTTTTCGTCACCGAAATCGCGTCGCCGAGGACTGTCGTTGGGGCCTTGGCTTGGCCGCCGCTGCTGGCTGCGAACTGGATGCTGTCGCGGCGCTCAGCCCGCGTTGTGCTTGTCGTCGGCGTCCTGCTATTTATCACCGCGGCCCTGATTGAAGGCCGGAATCGACTGACTATTGTGATTCTTGGTGGAGTGGTAGTCCTTTTCGCTAGCGTGACGCGGCTGTATGCAACCACCCTGGCACAAACCGGAGCCTCGCTGAGGGTCGTGGGAGCGCCCCGGATCTTGCCAGAGGCAGCGTCATTGACCGCCCGCGAGCTCGATGTTGCTCGCCTCGGGGCCGAGGGGTGCTCGGCGGCCGAGATTGGTGTCAGGCTGCATATTGGGGAAAGGACCGTCGAGACCCATCTGGCCAACACGTACTCCAAGTTGGGGATTCACTCGAGATTGCAGCTGATTCGTATGGCATCCAAGCTCGGATCGGGCTGAAGTCCCCGAGTACGTGGATGGCGGCCCTCGCGCGCCCATGGGCGGGCGCCGTCGGCGGCTGATTGCGCTGAGCCCTCCGCTCCTTGGCGGTCAGCGGCCGGGGCTCGGGACTACTTGATTCCCTCCTGGATTTGTCTGAATCCGACGTTGACCGCCGATCACCGGCGCGCCCCCCTTGCCTCGCGGGCCAGGAAACCTTGCCACCATCGAGCGCACAATGCCGGGACGGCCAACCTCGCTCTGTCGAATGGGCGGAAACGACCCAGTAAGCCGCTTGCAGAGGTGACGAGGTGAGCGAGCTGAGCGAAGTGGCTCAGCTCGCTCTCACTTCTTACCCGGCCGGGCTCGGCTCGGCTCGCTCGACCACAATACTGCTATCGGTTACCAGCGCTGCAACCGCGCCGACGGCTGCAAGCCAGGGAGCGAGTAAGACCCCGGCTAGGCCAATGGTCAGTGGCAGCGCCAATACCGTGTGTTCACCTTGCTTGAGGCTGATCCGGCGGACATTCCCCTCATTGATCAGCCGCTTGGTTTTCGCCAGCAGCTGATCGCCTTCGACCTTGAACTGCTCTGTCCGGGTCTGCGCCTGTGTTGGTGTTGCCATCGGCGATCTCCGTTCTGCAGTCCCCGCTTACTCCAGCTTCCGCATTCAGTCGCCGGCCTC
>Ga0066676_10001116_pt1 | contig 10607 bp, 7 predicted proteins | sample GraSoiAngelo_125_FD_62293 | JGI IMG/M metagenome (GOLD analysis project Ga0066676, IMG submission 62293) | Grasslands soil microbial communities from the Angelo Coastal Reserve, California, USA - 14_0927_05_40cm | ecosystem: Environmental > Terrestrial > Soil > Grasslands | place: USA...
AATCTCATTCGCACCGGCCGACAGTTTCATGGAATTCTCTCGGACCTGGCGGCCTTCTCCATCGACGATCCGGAGCGTCAGGTCCGCGGGCTCACCGACCGGGAGCGTGATCACTACCGTCTGTTGGGAAGAAGTTCGCGTATCGTTCACGGCCCCGGGGATGGCTGGGGCAAGTAGAGAGGAGGACGAAGGGCCGCCGCATCCAGCGAGAATTAAGGCCGCGAGGCTGAACAGAGCGGAACATGTGCCGCCCGCGACTCCGGGCTTCTGCACGGGGTCGATTCCTTTCTTTTACTCGCCCCCCACTCGGACCAACAGCCCCGCCCTTCCCGTGAATCCACTCCAGTCGATCTGAGCAAGCGAGCCGTCCGTGTTGCGGATTCTGTATCCGCCGCTCGTCACGTCCGTGGTCTTCGCATACCTGTATCCGCCTGCCAACTCCACATCCAGACCACGTGCCACCTGCGCGAGAATGAGGCCCATACCGTGGAAGCCGAAGCCGCTGCCCTCGAGACTGGAGCGATCGTTTACTCCCGGCCCACGGGTCACGAACTCTCCGGTAGTGAGGTAATACCCGGCCCCTCCAGCCAGAGCAAACCTGAGAGGGCGTCGATCGAGGAGCACATAGCCGACTGCCCCAACTACGCTGCTCGCGGGCACGTCCAAGTCGACCGTATACGTTGATCCCGCGTAAGGTCCACTTCCCGAGTTCGAGGCGAGGAGCCGTTGAAACTCCAGGGAGACGAAGACCCGTTCGCTTGTCCAAATGCGAATTCCGCCGCCGAATCCCGCTCCGGATTCGATGCTTTCCTTGTCGGCGCTAGAGCCAGGATAGGAGCTGAGCGTGGATTGCATGGCGTCGTTAACATCGGCCATGTCGTAGGTCTGGTAGCTTCCGAACGCCGAGATCGCCACGGACCTGGCAGCCCAGGCGCCGGATACATGGCACAAAGCGATCACGAGGCATATCATCGACGCGACGAAGTGACCGCGGATCTTCATGTTTACCTCGCGATCATTATTTTCCTGACGTGCACGTCTCCCCCCGACTCCAGCCGCGCGAAGTAGTTTCCTGACGCGACCTCGCGGCGCTCCTCGTCCCGACCATCCCAGAACACCGATCGCCATCCTGGCGCCTGAATCTGGTTCACCACTGTTGCGACCCGCCGACCCTGGACGTCGTACACAACCAGACGCACGCGCCCAGCCTTCGGAACACCGTAGTTGAACTGGGCTCGAGTTCTGAACGGATTGGGGAAGCCCGGCCCCAGGCGCAAGGCGGTCGGCGCCCCCGTCTCTCCCGGCGCCAGCACCCAAACCTCACTCGAGAACTCCTGGTGCCCGCTACCCTGTGCCAGAAGTCGATAGCCATAGCGGGCCCCCGGTGCCACGTTTCTGTCCTCGAAGAGAATCCGGTCGTTGGCGTCCAGGCTGGGCTGCCCCACTCCCGCCCAATCGCTCTCAGCCGTCCGACGATAGACTGTGAGGAGACGATCGTGCGCGGCGGGGGCATACCAACTGATACGCACGCGCCCATACTCCGCTTGAACGCTCAGCATGACAGGCGTTGGGGCCGCCGACGTCCCGGGGCCGAGGTTCACGAGCACCGAGACGGTGTTGGATTTTCCGTTCGCCACCGCCAGGTCGAGTTTTCCGTCAGCATTCAGATCCGCGATCGCGACCGAGGAGGGGAGGTTCCGCGTTCCAAAGTCTGTCTTGGGACCGAAGGTACCGTCGCCGTTTCCCATCAGCAATGACACGGTATTGGAGCCACCGTTCGCCCCCGCGATGTCGGGTTTTCCGTCAGCGTCCAGATCCCCGATTGCAAGTGACAAAGGGGAAGGTCCGATTCCGAAATCTGTCCTGAGCCCCAAGGTCCCGTCGCCGTTCCCGAGCAGCACCGACACGGTGTTGGAGAAGTAGTTTGCCACCGCAAGATCGAGCTTTCCGTCCACGTTCAGATCCCCAATAGCAACGGACTGAGGACCAGATCCGGTCCCGAAGGCTGTCTTGGCTCCAAACGTACCATCGCCGTTCCCGAGCAGCACCGACACGCTGTTGGCGCCGTAGTCCGCAACCGCCAGATCCGGCTTCACATCTGAGTTCAGATCACCGATCGCGACGGACCCAGGATTAGCTCCCGTCTCAAAGGCTGTCCTAGGCGCGAAGGTCCCGTCGCCGTTCCCGAGCAGCACCGACACGCTGTCGGAACCGTAGTCCGCAACCGCGAGATCCGGCTTCCCGTCCGAGTTCAGATCAGCGATTGCAACGGACGCAGGGTTAGCTCCCGTCCCAAAGGCTCTCCTGGGCCCAAAGGTCCCATCGCTCTTCCCGAGAGCCACTGACACGTTGTTGGCACCATAGTTTGCTGCCACGAGATCGGGTCTCCCGTCCGCGTTCAAATCCGCGATCGCGACTGAGTAGGGGCCAGCCGCCGTCCCAAGGTCTGTCCTGGCCCCGAAGGTCCCGTCGCCGTTCCCAAACAGCACCGACACGGTGTTGGAGAGGTAGTTTGCCACCGCAAGATCGGGCTTCCCGTCCACGTTCAGATCTCCTACGGCGACAGACTGAGGTTTCTCCCCCGTCCCAAAGTCTCTCTTGTGGCCGAAAGTCCCGTCCCCGTTCCCGAGCAGCACCGACACGGTATTGGAGCCGATATTCGCAACCGCGAGGTCGGGGTACGCGTCGGCGTTCAGACCTCCGATCGCAACGGAATAGGGGATTGGGCCCGTGGCAAAATCCGTCTTGGTTCCAAACGTACCGTCGCCATTCCCGAGCAGCACCGACACGGTGTTCGAGACGTAGCTCGTTACGGCGAGGTCGGGCTTCCCATCCGCGTTTAGATCTCCGGTCGCAGTGGCGAAGGGATTAACTCCCGTTTCAAAGTCTCTCTTGGGCGAGAAGGTCCCGTCGCCGTTCCCGAGCAGCACCGACACGGTGTTGGAGAAGTAGTTTGCCACCGCGAGATCGACTCTCCCATCCGCGTTCAGGTCCCCGGTCGCAATGGAGCACGGATTGTTCCCCGTTCCAAAATCTGTCTTGATCCCGAAGGTCCCGTCGCCGTTTCCCAGCAGCACCGACACGGTGTTCGAGATAAAGCTGCCCACAGCGAGGTCGAGTTTTCCGTCAGAGTTCAAATCCCCGATCGTAACGGAGACAGGCTCGACGCCTACTTCGAAGTCCGCTCTTGGCCCGAAGGTCCCGTCGCCGTTCCCCAGCAGCACCGACACGCTGTCTGAGACAAAGTCGCCGACCGCTAGATCGGGATGGGTGTCAGCGTTCAGATCCCCGATCGCAAGGGAGAAGGGGCCCGCTCCCGTCCCGAATTCTGTATTGGACACAAAGGTCCCGTCGCCGTTCCCGAGCAGCACCGACACGCTGTTGGAGCCATAGCATGCCGCCGCGAGATCCGGCTTCCCATCGGCGTTCAGGTCACCAATTGCAACGGAGACGGGGTGAGCTCCCGTCCCAAAATCTCTCTTCGGCCGAAAGGTCCCATCGCCGTTCCCAAGCAGCACTGATAATGCATTAGCGTCAAAGGTGGCCATCACGAGGTCAGGGATCCCATCCGCGTTCAGATCCCCGATCGCAACGTCGGCGGCTCCGTCTCCGGTGTCGAATGAGAAAAAGGCGGATGCAAAGAAAGGACTGGCAGATGACTCGGCAGACGCCGCGAGCAAGACCAATGCGCAAAGGACTGCGGGTACACGTCCCCATCCGGCTGGGAAAATCACGCCTCGTCCGTGGCGGCTGCAACTGGGAGCGCTCCGGCGCCTGGGCTTAGTGCCGGCTAGCGTATATCGGGCGCGCAGCATTAGGTAACTCCGAGGCCGGCGTAGATCATCAGTGGGGGGAGAGGTCGGTAGAATACTCCTATGTGGTTCGGTACGCAACTATGGGCTTTCTTGGGTGAATCGCGTTCGGCATGACTCCCGCTCACCCCTGCCTCCCTTGCCGACATCCCAGGGACCGCGTAGGATGATTCGGCTTCCCTAGGGGAACTCCGAACCCACATCCGGGGGATCATCGTGCTGCGCCACCCCGTAGTCTCCGCCGCCCACACTTCGCACCCTACGACGCGGACCGCCGCCTGGCTTGCGATCTCTGTCACCTTCGCCGGCGTTCTCCTTGGCTGCTCACCTGCTTTGGCGCAGGACGCAACCGGGGAGGGATCAACGAACTCTCTCCGATCGGGAGCGTGGGCGCTGGAGTTCGACGTGCAGCCGAGTCTCTCCGGCTACTACGGCGCTGCCGGGATCGCGGCCAAGCGCCACTTGACCACGCGTTCCGCGTTACGGTTTGGCTTCCTGGTGGCGATCAACCATTCCGACGGCGAGGGCACGCGGCACGTGGATATGGCGTTCCCGTACGACACCACGCTGACGACCACTCGGATCGAGAACGACTCCGACCGACGCGATGTATCTCTGTTTCTACATTTTGTCCGATATCTCGGCGTTGGGGATCGCTTCGGAATATTTCTCGAGGCGGGTCCCACCGTGCGGTGGAAGTCCGAGGAATATGGAAGCGTCGATACCTATCAGGGGGCTACCTATCGGTATGCTGGAGATCGCGACTCTTGGAACTACGGGTTGGACACGGACGTGGGGTTCGAGTGGTTATTCTCCCGGCGGCTGAGCCTTGCCGGTCGTTACGGTATCTCGGCACTCCTGACTGATACGGACTATACCGATGCCTATGATTTCTACAATCCGAACGACGGGTACTGGGATCATCGGCTCGACATCGTGCACTCCGACGGATTCAACGTCCAGACCACACCTGCCGTGATCTCGCTCACCGCATATTTCTAGGCTGCTCCGACACGGCTGCCGCGCGGGCGACCTCCCGAAGGGAGGGCAGGGAAATTCCCGACTACTTCGTGGGCACAAAGGCCATCAGCTCGTCGACGTCACTCTCCGAACATGAGCAATACGAAGCTCGCGGGCAATACGGGGCCCCTCGGATGTGGGTGTTCCGCCGTGGGGGGCGGAGGTGGGCCGAAGTTCGCGGTCACTAGGAACACCCGGTGTGTCTTCTCATCCAGTGCCATAGTGCGCGCACCCGATTGGGTGGGCACATTTTCGAGGGCGCGGAAGCTGTCGGGACTCTCCTGAGCACTCGACCGTTGTCCGAGTCCATGACGATCATCAGGCTGTCGGCGCAGACCGCGAAGAGCCGATGGCGTTGGGAGTCGATTGCGAGACCGGAAGGCTCGGTGCCGGGCGACAACAGCGCTGGCCCAGCTCAAGGCGAAGCACTCCATTAACGCGCCGTACCAGATTGCGGCCGTCCACGCCACGCGCGGTGAGGCGAATGAGGCGCTCACCTGGCTGGAGCAGGCAATTGCGGAGAAAGATGCCGGGGCGGCGCAGATGAGAGTGGAGCGGGTCTTCCGGGGACTGCATGGCGATCCCCGATGGAGCGCGCTGATGAAGAAACTGGGGTTCGACGCTTGACGCGTCCGGGGCCCGGTTGCCAGCTGGCTCTCCGAACGTAACCCTCTTCGTGTCCCCGCCCGATTTTGTGGCCCTAGGGACCCAGCCGGAACCCGTCGATGCCGACGAGATAGCCTGTGGCGCGCGCGTCCTTCCCGGCCAGCTCGAGGAAAAGGAAATTCTCCCCTTTCTTCAGATGGACGCGCCCGAGCCGAATCGCGCCGGTGGGAACCCCGGCCGTGGCATAGCCGCGGATAACCGCTAGCTCACGCCCGGCGAGCAGAACACGGACGTCGCCATAGTCGGCCGATCGCGTGAAGTAGCCCTCGAGGGAGTACTCTTTCGTCTCGGGAGCGACGATCGTCAGCGTCAGACGGTCCCCCACCTCGGCGTCGCGCCACGAAAGCTGCGCGTCCCCGCTCCAACTCCCGTCGTATTCGGCCATGTCCATCGTCTGAAGCGTCCCGCCGGATGCGGATGCCCGGGCCTCAGGACTTTCTGCCTCGATCATCCCGGGAATCTGGAACGCGGCAGAAGGCTCGATGGAGCCGAGCTCCGCTGGTAGGGGGGGAAACTTTGGATGAGGATGGGTCTGGTACCAAACCGCGAGAGTCGCGTAGTCCGCGACCGATTCGTTTTGGTATTGCCCGTGCTGGAGGAGGAACTTGAGGGATTTCTTGAACGGGATGGGGTCGTCGATGTGCCATCGGTATCCGCTGAACCGATTCCTTTCCGTATCGAGCACCGTGATGCCATGGTTCGGCGAATCGAAGGTGCCGGTCAGCCCGTAGATCCCGGAGCCGAAGTAATCTTCCGTCCCGGTCCCCATGACCGACGGTTTCTGTTCGCCGTCGACGTACACTTCTTCATTTCCTTCCAGGAAACGAAGCCCTGTTCCCCGAAGTGTGCGCGCGGATAGAACCGTTCCGACGTACTGGCCTGACCCCACGGTCTCGAGAACCGTCACGGGCTCCCCACGCCGGGTTGGCGCGATGCGGCGGAACTGGGCGTGGAAGTAGAGCGAACCCGCGGGAACATCGTTCATGGTCTCGATTCCGACATTGAAGTAGAGGGCATTTACGGCGGCGTGGGTGCGGTTCTCAACCGTGATCCTGGCCGATTTGTGGAACGGCATCGGCCACCCGCAATTGAAACCACCGCTTGTCGCACTGACGGGGAGGGATGCGTAGTCGTGCCATTCGCCGAACCCTAGACCAAAGAAGTCGGAGAGGGGCGCCTCTACCGATGGATCGCTTTCCCCGTCCCAATAACACCGAATGATCAGACGGCGGAAGAGAAGCTCGATCTCCTCGTATTGGATCATGGTCATCCACCAACGGCGCACGATTCCCGCCCCATGGTGGTCGACGAGCGTGACGGTCTTGCCGGGCCCGATTTCCCACGCGTCGATTTGGCCGGCTTCTCTGGCGTGGCTCGAGTACTGGATCAGGCTCCCGTCGCGCTGGAGAAAAAGCCCCGCCAAGTTTCCGAGGCCGACTTGGGGAGGCTCCCCGGCGGCCGCGATTGATGGGCCGGCCGCCACGATCGGTAGTACGAGCGCGGCGAGCAGCCTCGCCGCGGCGGAAGCGAGCGCGGACCGGGTCCGTGGCATGAACCTCCAGGTGCAGGAAGCGAAAAAAAGCTCCGTCAGATACTGGCGCGGGCGCTAGGTTCCGATCAGCGGCTACGGGACCTCGTGCCGGAGTGGCCACCAGCCGGCAGTCTGCTGCCATAGGACCCACGGTAGCGGGTATTCCCGTAATTCCCGGAGTAGGGATTGGTGTAGTACGGCCGATACCGGGGTAACCGGTAGCCCCCGTAATAGGGCGAGTAATAATGACGATACCCGAAGCCCAGGAACACGTGGGAGTAGGGGTACGAGTAGGGGTAGGCGTACGGGTAGTACCCCCCATGCCCGTAGTAGTCCTCGTCCCGATCGCGGCCCTCGGTACGGAGCATGGTAGAGATCACCTCGTCCGATACTCCGGCTTTGTGCAACGCGCGCATGTCGTTGGCGTCGAGGTGAAACGTCTTCCCGCTGTTCTGGATTTTCAGAATGATGAGCGAGTCGGCGATCCCGTCCTCGTTCATCTTGAGGACGTCTTTCATGCCGAAGGCCCAGACTCCAGGAGCGGAGAATAGTGACACTATCAGAGCGGTGACGGCGAAGAGCAGGATGCGTTTCATTATGTACCTTCCTTTCGCCCGGATGGTTCACGGGCCGGCGGCCACAGACCCTCGTGACGCCGTCTCCGTATCTCCGGACATCTTTCCACTGCAAGAATACCACGCGGCGGCCCACAAAGTTCTGGCTTTGGCCATTGGCGACTTCCGCATTCATAGGTCGCCCGCAGAATCCAGCCAGGTGACGCTCGAAAGCCTCGGCAGCAATCGCCACCGGGGCCTCGCTATCGAACATGACCCTCTTCACACTAGCGTTCTGCTCCCGTTCGCCCGATTCTGAATGTGGCGCTGGAATACGCCCCTGACGTAGGCTTGCGCCCGTGAAGATCGCCGCCAGTCCCGGCCTCGAATCTAACCGACTCCTCGACCTCCTCGACCGATACCTACTTCTAATCCCAGCGGGCGTCGCGCTTATCCTGAGCCTCCCCGTCATGGGATTCACCTACCTCTGGGACGATTTCAACTTTCTGACCAATGCAATGTTCTACCAGCTCTACGACTGGGTCCCACGCGCGGTGGATCCCTTCTATCGTCCGCTTTCGCGTGGGGTCTACTTCACGGTTCTTGACCTTGCGGGAAAATACGGCCCCCTTCTTGGACACATCCTGAATCTTGGCTTCCTGATCGCTATCGTTCTTCTTCTCGGCTCCCTCATGTCGCGAATAGCCGGAAGGAAGGCCGGACTCATCTCGGGATTTCTTTTCGCGGGTCTTGGCGCAGCACCCATGCTGGTCGGGTGGATATGCTGCGATCAGGACCTTCTGGCGATGCTTTTCGTCCTCGTTTCATTGCACTTCCGACTTCAGCAGCGCAGCGGCGCTGCTCTCGCCGCTGCCGCAGGCGGTCTCCTGTCCAAAGAAACCACGCTGGCCGTTATCCCGGCCCTCATGCTCTTTGACTGGATCATTGGCCGCAAGCCCTACAGGATCTGGAGAAACATTGGGGTTTACGCAACGCTCATCGTGATCTGGGGCGCAGTACATCCGGCTGTTAGGACCCTGGTCGCGCGCGGCTTGCGCAGTGGGGCTACTGGGTATGTTGGACTAGAACACCCCGAACGATGGTTCGGTTACTTCGGGCGCTACTTACTTAGCCTGTTCAATCTACCCGCGTACAGCCCACCCCCGGGCTGGCCCGTGTTCGGGGTGCTCTTGCTTGCCGTGACATTAGCGATCACAGTGGCGGCGCTTCGTCGCGTGAAGGACGATCCTAGAGTGGATGAGGATGTACAACCAATTCCTCGTTCGCGTGTCCTGCTGCTTGGAGCACTTCTTGCGGTGGGACCCCTTGTCCTTACCTCTACTATGATCCATGTATGGTCTCCGTATTACGCCGCCTTCCCGGCGCTCGGAGTCGCCATGATCGGCGGCGTTCTCCTCGCCCCACACTCGGCTCGCCTTCAGATCATCGCACTCGCGGTCTACTTCACCTTCGGCATGTGGACCCGGGGTCCCGCCGGGAAGCCTACGGACACGACGGAATCGAATTTTGGAGTCGCCAGCACGGCTCTCCGCAAGGTCGAGTCTGGCTTTCGGCGCCTATACCCTGCATTCCCGCCAGGTGCTCAAGTTATCCTGTCAGTGCAGGCACGCGGACGGGGAAGCGTGTACATCCACATGTACGCCTTCCAAGTACTGCGGATCTGGTATCGCGACCGGTCGATCTACACGGTTCGCCCGGAGGCACGAAGACCTGGTGACCGCGCTGAGCTCGTCATGGTAATCACGCCGGACCGGGATGTCATCGACATCAACCCAGCAACGATGTTCGCTCGTTCCGCGAGTGGGAGGGAACCTGACTACAACATCTGCGAGGGCGCGGTGCGCGCGTACGCGATGGGATTGGCCGGGTCCGGTAATACCGACGCTGCGGTGAACCTCCTTCTTCACATGCCCGAGCTCAACCGGGGGTTAGAAATCGTCCACCGGCGGATGGCGGCAATGTTCCTCTTCGCAGAAGAACGTGACCGGGAGGGCGAGGCGATTCTTCATGTTACGTACGAGCTCCCAAGAGGGCTCGCGCTCGAGGACCTCAAAGCTGTATTGGCGGAGCAACCCCCGGGACGGATCTACGACGAATACGCTTTGCGGGCTTTCGGAATCTCCCAGGGAGATACGGATGCTAGTCGAAGCCTGATGCGATGGTTCGCCGGGATGAAGTACGCGGAAGTGGCTTTGCGTTTCGCTCAACGCTTGGACCAGCTCAGGCCTGGAGACGCCGAGGCCGCAGAAGTGATAGGCGGTATGACGCGTGTGCTCGCGGAGCGGCGGAGCGCCCCGCCAGCTGCTGCCGCGGTCGAGTAACCCTCTGAGTGAAAACACCTTCGTTATTCGAATCTACCGAGTATTTGGACACTCGGTGACGGGTCGTGATTCTGAATTATAAGGCCAGCACGCAATAGGCAAGATGGTACCGCGTCGGGTACTCCGCTGAGCGTTTGGAAAGTGAACCACCCCCCGGGGCGGGGCGGGTACAATTGCCCAATCCCTGGGGAGGAACCATGAAACGGACTCGATTTGCCTTCGCGCTCATCCTGACTCTCTGTGTCCTTGGTTGTCCGGGTCCAGTCGCCGCCCAGGACGCTGGCACTATCGAGATCAACCTCGGCTACGCCAAAACCTGGACCGATTGGGCTGGACGTGAACCCTTGGGAGGCGGTCCCGCGGTCGGGATCGCATATTGGCGTGCAGCTAGTCCCGATCTCTCATGGGGACTCGAAGGAGCCTTCCAAGACCTGGGAGATCTCGACTATTCCTTCGTCGATCCGTACACGCTTACTCCTGGGCGGGAGAAACTGGAAGCAAACGTCCTGCGGGTGAACCCCGCGTTTCGTGTCCGCATCGGGCGTCCGAATGGGCCGAACTTCCTCGCACAGGTCGGAGCGGGACTCTATCACGTGGCCTGGAAGGCTCACTTGGAGCTCGGCTTCATCACCGACTTCGACGACAGCGACAACGAGTTCGGCTTCAATGCGGGGGCCGGCGT
>Ga0066676_10001150_pt1 | contig 10490 bp, 9 predicted proteins | sample GraSoiAngelo_125_FD_62293 | JGI IMG/M metagenome (GOLD analysis project Ga0066676, IMG submission 62293) | Grasslands soil microbial communities from the Angelo Coastal Reserve, California, USA - 14_0927_05_40cm | ecosystem: Environmental > Terrestrial > Soil > Grasslands | place: USA...
GGTTGCGCGCGAGCGTCGCCAGTCCCCCGATGCGCTGGGGGAGTGCGTGGCTCTCGGTCAGGGTGGCGGTCATGTGGACCTGCAAGCTAAGCGCCCGTGGCGCAGTGAGGGAGCAGGGGCCTGGTGGCCTGGTTCCCCCGCTGCGATCCTATGCCGTTCCCCCGGGACGACCCCATGCCCGAGCTCCCCGACATCGTGGTGTACCTGGAGGCGCTGCAATCGCGCGTGGTGGGAGAGCGGCTGGAGCGGCTGCGCATCGCGAGTCCATTCCTGCTCCGATCGGTCGACCCCCGTCCCGAGGAGCTCGCCGGCCGCACGGTGCGGAGCCTCGGGCGGCTCGGGAAGCGAATCATCTTCGGCTTCGACGCTGACTACTTCGCCATCCTGCATCTCATGATCGCGGGCCGGCTGCGGTGGAAACCACCCGGTGCCCCGATCCCCGCGCGGTTGGGGCTCGCGGCGTTCGATTTTCCCGCCGGGACCTTGCTCCTCACCGAGGCAGGTAGCAAGCATCGCGCGTCGCTCTATCTCGCGCGCGGCGCGGCGGGCCTCGCCGCACACGACCCCGGCGGCATCGACGTGCTCGCGGCCGACCTCGCCGCGTTCCGGGGGGCCCTGACGCGCGAGTCCCACACACTCAAGCGAGCGCTCACCGATCCGCGCCTGTTTTCCGGCATCGGGAACGCCTATTCCGACGAGATCCTCCACGCCGCGCGGCTGTCCCCGCTCAAGCTCACGACACAACTCAGCGAACAGGAAATCGAGCGACTGCATCACGCCACGCGGGACACGTTGGTCGCGTGGATCGAGCGGCTGCGCGCCGCGACGGGAGACGACTTCCCCGAGGGCGTCACCGCGTTTCGAGAGGGCATGGCCGTACACGGTCGGTACCGCAAGCCCTGCCCCGTGTGCGGTTCGCCCGTCCAGCGAATCCGCTACGCCGAGAACGAGGTGAACTATTGCGCGACGTGCCAGACGGGTGGGCGGGTGCTGGCGGATCGGGCGCTCTCACGCCTGTTGCAGGAGGACTGGCCTCGATCGCTGGAGGAGTGGGAGGCGCGGCTACCCGGTGCTTAGCGCGGGTTGAGTCGTGCCGTGGCCGCCGCGAAGTCCTCCGGCGTATCGACATCGGCCAGGACCTCAGCCGGCCAGTCCAGGAACAGCGCCTCGTCCCGATGCCCCTGCACCACGGTCTTGCCACAGCCTTCACCGCTCCACGCGAGCAGCTCACCGAACAGCGCGCGGCGGAACAGGAGTGGCGGGGCAGTGACGTCCCCATAGCGCGACACCACGAGCGGCGCGGGGCTGCCGCGCGCCGCCGCGACGAGGCCCGCGAGCATCTGCTGGGTGACGAGCACCATGTCCGCGAGCAGCACGACGGCCGCCCCAACGTCGGGGCCGAGCTGCTCGAGACCCTTGTGGAGCGAGCCGCTCGTTGGGCCGGTGAAATCGGGGTTCACGACGACCTCGCATGCGAGCCCAGTTAGCTCGCCCTTCGCCCGGTCGGACTCGTGGCCGAGTACCACGACCACGGGCGAGAGCCCGGCCGCGAGCGCTCGTCGCGCGGCGCGCCGCACGAGCGCCTCTCCTTCGAGCTTGAGCAGCATCTTGTTGCGCCCGGGCCCCATACGGCGCGACGCACCCGCGGCCAGCAGCACTCCGGCGACGCCGAGCGGGTCACTCGGTCGGAGCATGGATCGACGCCTGGCGCTCGCGCAGCGAGTCCGCCCGGCGCCCCGAGCGGACCGCGAGAATCTCGGCGATCACGGCCAACGCCACCTGTTCGGCACCGTCGGTGCCGATGTCGAGGCCGACGGGTCCGTAGATCCGCGCCTCGTCGAGCGGCGCAGCGGCGCTCAGATTGCGAACGAGCCGCTCGGTGCGCTGCCGCGGGCCGAGCATGCCGATGTAGGCGACGGGCATCCCGACGAGCGCCCGGAGATACGCCTGGTCATCCGCGAAGTTGTGCGTCATCACGACGGCATAAGTCCCCGCGTCGAGCGGCGCCCGCCTGGCCAGGCCGGCGCCGTCGCTCTCGACCAGCCCGGCCGCGGTCGGGAACCGCTCCGCCGTGAGGAAACCGGGGCGGCGGTCCACGACGATCACCCGAAATCCCACCTCCGCCGCGAGGCGCGCGAGCGGGCGGGCGTCGTCGCCGGCGCCGCACAGCGCCAGCTGCGGCGGGGGCAGGAACACGTCGCAGAAGATCGAGTGGCTGGCGATCTCGTGGAGACCGGACTGCTCCGTGCCGAGCAGCGCGCGGGCCCACGCCGTCATGGCCCGATTCAGGTCGAGCGATCCCAGATCGCCCGCGACGGCATCGGGCGTGACGATGAGCCTCCCCTTTCCCGTTTCCCCCGTCGCCGGCATCACACTGCACACCGCGAACGGGCGTCGCTCGTCGAGCAGCGCCCGCTCGCGCGGTCGCGGCTCGAGCGCAGGCTCGACAAACACGTCCACCTGCCCTTCACATCCGACGCCCAGGTCCCACGCCGCGATCTCGTCCGCGCTCGAGCAATAGTTGCGGAGCTCGGGCCGTCCGGTGCGGATGACGTGCAGCGCCACCTCGCGCACGTCCTGCTCGAGGCAGCCGCCGCTCACGTTCCCGGTGGTGGTGCCGTCCTCGGCGACGAGCAGCTTCGCGCCCTCGTGCCGGTACGCCGAGCCGCGGACGCGGACCACCGTCGCGAGCGCGGCGCGCTGACCGATCCGACGCAGCTCCGCCAGACGGTCGAGCACTTCTCGGGTCTCGAGCCATTGCTTCATCGTTCACGTACGCTATCCCGGCGGGGACCACCGGCGCAACGGACCCGCGGCTCGGAGGCCTACTTCTCCCGGGCCACCGTGGGCGTCGCGAACCCCGGCCGCGGCAGGGGTGGCAGGCCGAGGTGCTCGCGGGCGCGGTTCAGGGCGTCGTCGATGTTGCCGTGGACGTTCTCCTCGCCGAGCTCGTCGTACAGCCCCGAGCGCTCGAGCGCGACCACGGGTTGGGCGTGCACGTCCGAAAGCAGCACCAGCGTGCCCTCGCGGCGGCTTCGCTTTACCAGCTCGCGTAGCGCGTGCAGGCCCGTCGAGTCGATCGCCGGCACGTGCCGCAGGCGGATGATGAGCACCTTGGGATGGGCGGCAATGGCGCCGAGCCGGTCCCGCAGCGTCTCCGCCGCGCCGAAGAAGAACGGACCCGTGATCTCGAAGACCTCGACCCCGGGCGGGACCACGCGGCGTCGCACGGCATTGGGGTCGTTCTCGAAGTCGTCCGTCGGATCGCGAAACTCGTGCGTCAGCACGCTGATGTTCACGACCTCCGCCATGCGGCGCATGAATAGGAAAGCGGCGAGCACCATCCCCACTTCGATCGCGACGGTGAGGTCCACGAGCACCGTCAAGAGGAAGGTGGTGAGCAGCACCACGACGTCGCTCTTGGGCGCGCGAAACTCGGCCTTGAAGGTGCGCCACTCGCTCATGCCGTAGGCGACGACCACCAGGATCGCCGCGAGCGTTGCCATCGGGATCAGCCCGGCCCAGCGACCGAAGAACAGCGCGATGAGGAGCAACGTGACCGAGTGCACCATCCCCGCCACGGGCGTGCGGCCGCCGTTCTTCACGTTGGTCGCCGTGCGCGCGATCGCGCCGGTCGCGGGAATCCCGCCGAACAGGGGCGCCACGATGTTCGCCACCCCCTGCGCCACCAGCTCCATGTTCGAGCGGTGCCGGCCTCCGATCATTCCGTCGGCCACGACGGCCGAGAGGAGCGATTCGATCGCGCCGAGCAGGGCGATCGTAAACGCCGGCACCATGAGCCCGGGGAGCTGCTGTGGCGTTACCGCCCGAAGAGCGGGCGCCGGCAGCGCCGCGTTGATCGCGCCGAAGCGCGACCCGATCGTCTCCACCGGGAAGTGCAGCAGCTGCACCATGGCCGTGGTGGCGATGAGCGCCACGAACGGGCTCGGCACCCGGCGGTTCACGAGCGGCCAGCCCACGATGATCGCGAGCGCCGTCAGCCCGACGAGCAGGGCCCAAGGATCGACCGTGTCGAGGTGGGCGCCGATGGCTCGCCACTTCCCGACGAAATCGGGCGGCACCGCCCCCATGCGGAGGCCGAGGAAGTCCTTCACCTGGCTCGAGAAGATGATGAGCCCGATGCCGCTCGTGAACCCGATGGTGACCGGGTAGGGAATGAACTTGATCGCGCCGCCCAGGCGCACGACGCCGAAGATGACCAGGATCACGCCCGCCATCATGGTCGCCGCCGCGAGCCCCTCCACCCCGTGGCGTTGCACGATGGCATACACGATCACGACGAAGGCGCCAGTCGGCCCGCCGATCTGGACGCGCGAGCCCCCCAGCGCCGAGATCAAGAAGCCGGCGACGATCGCCGTGAACACGCCGCGCTCGGGACTGACGCCGCTCGCGATCGCGAACGCGATCGCGAGCGGCAGCGCGACGATGCCAACGATTACACCCGCGACCGCGTCCGCGAAGAACTGCTCGCCGGTGTAATCCTTGAGCGTAGTGACGAGCTTGGGAACGAGGCGGTCCAGATCCCCTGTCCGGTCACGAGCAGGGGAGAATCTAGTAGGGGCACGGCATGCCGCGCCCCTACCTTACCGCCCCAGCCCCAGCACGTGGTCGAGCGACAACGCCCCCGGCCCGAACGCCACCATTGCCAGGGCGGCGACGATCAGGAACAGGTTGTACTCGTAACCGCCGTTCTGATTGAAGAACCCCTTGGGCCCGTGCACTTTGGCGATCGCGACCGCCATGGTGGCGAGCACCAGCAGCCCCGCCAGCGGCGTCAGCAGGCCCGCCACGAACAGCACCCCGGCGACCAGCTCCCCACCCACCGCGAGCCCCGCCCACAGCCGAGCCGGCCGGAACCCGAGGCTCCCGATGAACCCGGTGGCGCCCGCGAAGCCCGGGCCACCAAACGCGCCGAACGCCTTCTGGGCGCCATGGGCCAGGAACACGGCTCCCAGCGTCAGGCGCAACGCCAGCAACCCCAGATCTACGAACATCTTGCCACCTCCGAAGCGGGGGGGAAAACAATTACTCGAATTCTAGATACTTGACATCGAACAAACCAGGCAACAAACTCCCCCGCCTCGAGGTTCCTGGAGCCAGAATGCGACGCTCACCAACCGCCCCGACCTCCCCCGGCGCCACCGCGCTCAAGCTGTGGATCGTCCTGGCGCGAGCATTTGACGCGGTGGACCGGCACTCGCGCGCCAGCATCGCCCGTTTCGGACTCGGCACCACCGAGTTCGGAGTCCTGGAAGTGCTCTACCACAAGGGAGAGCTGCCGGTGTGCGAAGTACAGCGCCGCATCCTGGTCGAGTCGAGCAGCACGACCTACGTCGTGGACAAGCTGTGCGAGCGGGGCCTCGTGCGGCGGCGGCCTAGCTCCGCCGACCGCCGGGTGACGCTGCTCGCCCTCACGCCGGCGGGGCGCCGGCTGATCCAACAGATCTTCCCGCCGCATGCGGTCGCGATGCGGCGAGCCGTCGGGGCGCTCCCGCCGCGGGAGCAAGGCCAGGCCGTCCGCCTGCTGCGCGCGCTGGGCAAGGGCGCCACGCAACGGTTGCAGGGCAAGACACAGCTTCCCTGAAGCGCTCTACGCTACAACCCTTGTCGGAATCGTAGGCCCAGCGCCCGATACCGAAACGCCTCGGTTCGTGTGCCGGTGGTCGAGGCAGCCCCCGCCGAGTTCGTAATCGAGCCCACGAGGGCCAGCTCGCCGTTCGGGCCCCAGCCGCGCGACAGCGCCAGCCCGACGTGCCATGCGACCTGGTGGGCGGAGGTGTCGGACACCTGCTGGGAGCCGAGGCCGCCGTCCGCCCGCACGCCCCAGCCCCGACGCTGCCACGAGTACGCGATCCGCGCTTCCAGCACCGAGAAGCGATTGGGCGCGAAGTAGCCGCGAAACGGGGTCTCGCGATACGCCAGCACCCGGCCGAACGGCCCGACCTGCAGCCCCGACAGCACTCGCACGAGTACGCCCCCTTGGGCGTCCAGCCGCCGGTTGCCATCCGACAGCCAGGTGCTCCCCGCCGTGCCCGAGAAGGACCAGCGCGGGTCGGGCGCGATGTCCACCTCGAGCTCGGTGGCATCGAGCATGAAGCCGCGGCGGATCAGCTCGGCCGTTTCGTCGAAGGGAGCGCGGCTATACGACAGGCTTAGCGCCACGTACCGCCCAGGCCGCACGCCCAGCCCGACCTCCGCCGTCGCCGGAGTGCGCGCCGCTGCGTTGTCAGGACTGACGCGGCGCACGCCCGCGCCCGCCCGCAGCTCCGCCCGGCGACCGAGCGCGGCCACCAGGATCCCGGCCCCGCCGTAGCTCGAGCCATGGCCTGCCAGATCGGTGCTGCGCCGCCACCCCGCCCGCACTACTCCCCGCAGGGCCGGCGCGAGCCACCCTGTGACCGTCGCCTGCTGGGCGATGAAGTCGTTATGGTCGGTATCTCCGCCGCCGTCCACTGAAGTTGCGATGTCCGGCCGGAGCGCGGCGCGGACGGCGCGCTCGAGACCCTGCGCCGCGCTGTCCCCCGGCGCGAGGCGGCGCGCTCGCGTCACGTAGCCTTCGGCGAGGGCTGGCTGGTCGTTCCAATACAGCGTCTGGGCGAGCCCGACCAGCAGCTCGGCGTCATCGGGATGCAGGGCGAGCCCAGCGCGCCAATAGCGCTCCGCCCGATCGAGGTCCCCGCTCCACGCGGTGACCCGCGCGCGACCCGCCAGGGCGTCGGCCCGACCGGGCGTCCGTGCCAGCACGGAGTCGTACAACGCCAGCGCGTCCCGAGTCCGCCGTGCCCACGAGAGCGTGCGAGCGTGGGCGACCATGAAGTCCGGGTCCCGGGGCTCGAGGCGGCGCAGCTTGGCGAACCGCGCGAGGGAGCGGTCGAGCTTCCCATCCCAGCTGTCGAGGATCGCGAGCTGGTATAGGGCGCGCTGGTTGAGGGAATCGGAACCGAGGACCCGCTCGTAACCGGCGCGCGCCTCCGCGAAACGCCCCCGCCGGAATGCCTCCTCGGCTCCCGGCAGCTGCGCGGCGAGGAGGCGGGCGCTGCTCAGGCCCGCGAGGATCAGGCACCACGATGTCGCCGCCATTTTCGCTCCCCATGATAGGGGCCGAAGAGCCCGGGGCAATAGCGGCGGTGGCCTGCACGATTGACCGGCCTTAGGTTTCGCCGGTCCCCATGTGTCTCCGGCGCTTCGGCTCCGCCTCGTGCCTGGTGGTGGGCGTGCTGCTGCCACGCGGAGGCTTGCTTGCCCAGGGACCGGCCACGCCGGACGGGGCTCGACCGAGCTGGGTATCCGCGACCGTGCCGTGGCTCCTGGGACAGATCATCCCCAATCGTCTCGTCCCCGACCCCGACCCGACCCGCCGCCGCCTGGTGATCAGCTATGACCTGGCGCCGGCGGAATTCCCGCGGCGCTTCCACCGCTCCGCCACCTACGACGACGCCGTGGCCGCACTCGCCTTCCTGACCATCGGCGACCGGGATCGCGCCGCGTTCACGCTGCACGCGCTCGCCCGACTGGTCCGACCCGACGGCAGTCTCTGGTTCGGGTACAACACCGCGAATGATGGCCTGAGGAAACCGATCACGAAAGCGCGATCGTCCGGGCGGGCGCGGTGGCGTGGGTGGGATACGCCTTCGTGTTTTACCTGACGCACGCGCCCGTGTGCGCCGGCGACCAAGGCTGCGAGCGGGAGCGCGCCTCGTTTCTGCAGACGGCCACTCGCCTGGCGAACTACCTACTGTCGCTCGCCGTGAACGACCCGCACGACCCGCGCGATGGGCTGCTGCGCATGGGACAAGGGGTCCTCAAGCTCGCCTATCGTGCGAAGACGGACGAAGTCGTCGAGCTGTACCGGGATGAGCCCATGCTCGCCGTGAGCACCGAGAACAACATCAGCGCGTGGTTCTTCCTGCGCCGGCTCGCCGGCCTGACGCGCGAGCCGCGCTGGGCCGACGCGGCCGAGCGTATACGCCGCGGCTTGCTACAACGCGCCTGGAACGACTCTGTGGGTCAGTTCAACCAACGGGAGACGTGTTCCGCCTGCTGCTGCGGGGGCTGTACGAAGACAACGTGCATCCCTTCCTGTTGGTCCACTCCGTGCCCGAGGGCAAACGCACGGCGCTGTGCCTCTCACACGACGTCGATGCCAGGGAGTCGTTTCGCAATGCGCTCACGTTTGCCCAAATGGAAGCCGGCTTGGGCGTGCGCAGCACGTTCTTCGTTACGACCAAGTACTTCGCGGACTCCACGGACATCGGGTACTACACACCCGACCGGGTGCAATGGATTCGACAGCTCAAAGCGTTGGGGTCCGACGTCGGCTCGCACTCGGTCAGTCACAGCTTCGCGTTCGAGCGGTTCCCAACGGGATCTCCCACAGTAGACTCGGCGAGCTACGACCCAAAGCATCCCACGGTGTTCGGGGAGGCGCGCGTCAGCAAACAGCTGCTCGATCGAGACTTGAAGCAGCAGACGCGGGGGTTCCGCGCGGGCTATCTCCTGTACCCCAACGAGCTGCTCCGCGTGCTCGAAGACGCGGGCTATTTCTTCGATTCGAGCGTCTCAGCACAGTACGTGCTCACCAACTTTCCGTACTTCGGTTTTCGCAAGCGATCGCTGGGGAGCGAGCACAGCAACATCGTCGTGGTGCCGGTTGCTCTGGACGATTCGCGCGGCGAGCTCCGCATCCGGAACTTCCTCACCGCCGAGACCGTCCAGCAGGCGCTGCGCGACTGGACGGAGGTGATCCGGGCCAATAGCGAGAACGGCGCCATCACGTGCCTGTTGATCCATCCCACCGACGTCACTTTTAAGCTCGAGACGGAGCGTCGCCTGATTGAAGCGAACCGGCGCGAGGATACCTGGATCGGCGACATGGGCGCCGTCGCGCGATTCTGGCGGGAGCGGGCCCGGCTGCGACCCGCGTTGCAGAAAACCGCCACCGGCACCTGGGAGATCGTTCTCAACCTCAAACGTGCAGACCTCCCCTCCGGGCAGGCCCTCGTGGTAGAGGCCCAGGAGGGGCTGCCGGCACCGCTGGTTCGAGATGTGGCTGGTGAGCCGATCGTGGTGCGTTCCCGGGCGGACCAGGATCGGGTTTATCTGGACTTGCCTTGACGAAAGCCGGGGCCCGCATGGACCCCGGCTCTCCGCACTCGAACGGCGCGCAGCGACTACCGCTTCACCGCGTTCACCGCAGCCAAGGCGTCGAGATAGCCTGCGCCCACCTCCCATAGGGCGAATGTCGGCAGCGGCATCGCGGTACTCGTGATCGCCTTGGCTACTTGGTCCGGCGTCAGCGTCCCGCCAGCCGCCTCCTGCATCAGCGCCACGACGCCCACCACGTGCGGCGTGGCCATCGAGGTGCCGGACGCGCAGGTGTAGAACGGCTCGTTCGTCAGGCTGATGGCGCAGGTGCTCGTGAGGTTCAGATCGTGGTTCGCGTCGAGCCCGTTGAGCACCGTCCCGGTGGACGCACGCGTCGAGACGATGTGCACGCCGGGGGCGGTGATGTCAGGGTGGTACAGCGGATCGTTGGGGATCCCGCGCGACGAGAAGTCGGCGAGAATCGGCGCTCGGTTCTGTCCGGTCTGATCGGCACAGTGGATGGCGGAGTTGGTCGGATCGGGGCTGACCAGCTTGCACCCCGCCGCCACACCGATCACCCACGGCGCCACGCTATAGGGGTTCAACGTGTTTTGGTCCGGGCCGTCGTTGCCCGCAGCGAATACGACGGTGACCCCGTGGTTGTGCACCGTCTTCGACGCCTTGTTGATCGGATCTTTGGGATCGAACGCGCCGCTCGTCCCCCACGAGTTGTTCACGACCGTGATGTTGTACGCCTTCTGATGCTCGAGGATGTAGTCGAATCCCGCCAGCGCGAAGAAGATGAACAGGACGTCCCCCGTGCTGATGCCGACCAGGTGCGCGCCGGGCGCGACTCCGGTGTAATAGCCGCCGGACGCGGTGCCGAGGGCCGCGGTGATCCCCGCGACGTGACTGCCGTGGCCGACCGACGTTTCGCTGTTCGGGAGATTCTCGACGAAAATGTCCAGACCCTGCTTGAGCGGCTTCGGGGCTGACTTTCCGAACGTAACGACGTCACTCAAGTTGAAAATGACTTTCACGTTCTGGACGGTGTGGGTGGGATAGACGAGGTCGGGGTTGTACAACCCGTCTATCCCTGAGTCGAGGATCGCGATCCCCATTCCCTTGCCCGTGATCCCCATGGCTTGCACCGCATCGGCGCGAATGGTGGGGACGCTCTCATGGAGCAGCAACGAGTAGAGACCGCCCGGGCGACCGTAGTATTGCAACTGTTTGTTCAAGTAGACCGACTGGACACCGGGCACCGCGGTGATCGCATTGATCTGCGCCGCAGTTGCCACGCCCGCCACGAGCTCCAAGTTCTTGAACTGCACCACGCCGGCGCCGAGGTCGAGCATCGCGTTCGTGACGGCGTCGCGCGTGGT
>Ga0066676_10001153_pt1 | contig 10487 bp, 9 predicted proteins | sample GraSoiAngelo_125_FD_62293 | JGI IMG/M metagenome (GOLD analysis project Ga0066676, IMG submission 62293) | Grasslands soil microbial communities from the Angelo Coastal Reserve, California, USA - 14_0927_05_40cm | ecosystem: Environmental > Terrestrial > Soil > Grasslands | place: USA...
ACGATCGTCGTCCACCCGTGGGAGACTGCGCGCATGGACGCCTACGGCAACGTGCTGATCGATCTGGGAGGCCGCTGAGATGGCGGATCGCCCGCATCCGAGCTCGACGACCTCCGGCCCGCACGACGGGACGACCTTCTCCTACATTCCCGGCGACACGCTCGCGATCCATCCGAGCCTCACGCTGCACCGGGAATGGACCGACAAGATCGACCCGATCACCTACGAGGTCATCCGCCACAACCTCTGGAACATCAACGAAGAGCTGGGGATGACGATCCAGCGCATCTCGGGCTCGCCGGTGGCGATGTACGCCTTCGACCTCAACTCCTCGATCTTCACCGAGGACGGCGAGTTCATCTATTACGGCCCATATCAGCTATACATGTCGGGCGTTTCGGACGTGCAGGTTAAGTGGACGCTCGAGTACCGCTCGCAGAACCCGGGCATCTTCGAGGACGACATGTTCCTCTCGAACGATCCCTGGGTCGGCGCCGCCCATCAGATGGACGTCACGCTGCTCACCCCGGTGTTCTGGGACGGCAAGCTCTTCTGCTGGATCACCAACGTCCTGCACCAGTACGATGTCGGTGGGATCACGCCCGGCAGCTTCTGCCCGAACGCGCGAGACTCCTTCGACGAGGGCATCCTGATCCCGCCGGTGAAGATCGTCGAGCGCGGGGAGCTCAGGCGCGACATCGAGGGCGTCTACCTGCGTGCCTCGCGCAAGCCCTACCTGGTGGCGCTCGACCTGCGAGCCCAGATCGCCGGCAACAACACCGCCAAGCGCCGCATCCTCGGCCTGATCCGCCGCTACGGCCCGGAAGTCGTCAAGGGCGTGATGCGGAAGATCATCGACAACGCCGAGCAGGCGTTCCTCCAGAAGCTCGCGAAGCTGCCCGACGGGGTGTGGCGCGAGCGGAGCTACGTCGAGGTCGCGTACGTCGGCGACCGCAAGACCTACCAGGTCATGCTCAACATGCAGAAGAAGGGCGACCGGCTCGTCTTCGACAACGCCGGCACCGCGCCCCAGGTGGGCGCGATCAACACGACCTATTCGGGCTGGCGCGGCTCGATCATGACCGCGATCAACGAGCTGCTCTGCTGGGACCAGCTCTACGCGATCGGGGGCGCCCTGCGCCACATCGAGTTCCAGCCCTCGCTCGGCGCGTTCACGTCGGCGGCTCATCCGGCCTCGGTGTCGACGGCGCCCGTGCAGGCCATGGAGATCTCGCTCTATCCCGCGTACAACACGATCTCGAAGCTGCTGTCGGGCGATCCCGAGCTCAAGCGCGACGCGATGTGCATCGGCGGCACCAGCCAGTTCCCGCTGACGGTGTTCCGCGGCATCGACCAGTGGGGCGAGAAGTTCGGCTATCTCCTGCTCGACCCCATGGTGGGCGCGATCGGCGCCTTCAGCTTCCGCGACGGCATCGCCACCGGCGGCCAGGTGCGCAGCCCCATCTGCCGCATCGGCAACGTCGAGCACAACGAGCAGAGCTTCCCGCTGCTGATCCTGCACCGGAAGGAGAACACCGACTCCGGCGGGGCGGGGAAGTATCGCGGCGGCAACTCCGCCTCGGTGGCGTTCATCCCGCACGGCACCACGCACATCACGCAGGACACCGAGTCGTCGGGCGCCGCCATTCCCACCGCGCCCGGCCTCGCCGGCGGCTACCCCGCGACGACGAACTACTACCAGTTCAAGCGCTCCACCGACGTGCTTCGCCTGTTCGCGCGCCGACGTATCCCCGCGAGCATCGACGAGGTTCAGGGCCAGGAAGAGCTCCTCCAGCTCCGCCAGATCGATATCCACCAGGGCCCGAGCGACGTCTACGAGGTGGCCTTCGCCGCCGGCGCCGGCTACGGCGACCCGCTCGAGCGCGATCCCGAGGCCGTGCGGAAGGACGTGTACCTGGAGGATATTTCGCCGCGGGCGGCGCGCGAGATATTCTGCGTGGCTTTAGTCGGCGAGGGCGAGGACTTGCGCGTGGACGCTTCCGCGACGGCGGCGCTACGTCATTCGGCGCTTGTGGAGCGCCTCGGCCGCGAGCCTCGCCCCTACGCGGCTCCACGCCTTCGTGTGCTGCGCTCCATCACCGAGTATCTCGATCTGGTCGAGCGCGACAGCGCACACTGGCTAGCCTGCTCCCGCTGCGGCCAACCCCTCGGCCCCGCGGCCGAGAACTACAAGCTCCACTGCCACCGCATCGACCGCCCGATCCAGGCGGCGAACACGCTGATAGGCGAGCCGCAGCGGTTCATCGACGATGCCGTGCAGTTTCGGCAGTTCTGCTGCCCGGCGTGTGGTGGGGTGATCGAGAATGAGGTGTGCCGCGGCCGGGAGCCACTTCTGCACGACATCGAACTTGAGGTGAAGTAGCCTCAGTCCTTCGCGCCCTCCTCATCCTCCTCCAGATCGAGGAGCTGGCGTTCGTCCTTCCACCAAATCAAGGTCAGCACCGACTCCGAGCTGATACGGACCGAGTCTTCGCGGACCGCATATCGCCCGGCGTCGCGGTGGCCGAACCAGCCGTCGGCGGCGACGTCGACAGAGCCCGACGCCGGCACGTTATCGCGCAGGATGTCGTAGGCAATTGTTCGCGGGTTCACTCGATCGTGCGGCCAGAGCACTTCGGGAACATCGGGACCGCTCCGAAACCACCGTCGGCTTCCGCGGTCATTGCATACGACCATGGCCGGGAAGGAGCCGAACTCCACGAGGCGGATCGCCGTGGCGGTCAGACTCGTCTCGAAGACGTCTGCGAGCTCACGAGCAGTTGCGAAGGTGATCGCTCGATTCTTCGCGCGAGGTGAAAACATCTTTTGTGGAAGCAGGAGTTCCGCCGCGTACTGATTGGCCCGTCGCTCCGGATTGTCGTCCAACCATTCCCGCGTGAACGAGCGATCCGTGCACGCGAACGCAATCTTCCCGCGGTCGCACATCCAGTGGCCGAGCTCGTGAGCGCCCGAGAAGCGCTGCCGGGCTCGCGGGGCGGCGCCGTTCACCGTGATGATCGCGCGCTCCCCGTATCCTAGGATCCTTGCCTCGGCACCCTCGAGCCGCTCGTAAAGGATCGTCGCGCCGCAATGCTCGGCGATCGCCTCGATCTTGATGTCCTCGGGATCGCGGATACCGAGCTCCTCGAGGACCATGTCGGGCGCTATATAGAAGGAAGGCACACTACCCTTCCTCACGCTCCTCGAACTCTCCGAGCACCCCCAGCGCGCCAAGCTGCTCAAGACAGCTTTGGATGTCAGCGTCCGTGAAATTCTTGAATTCGCGATTCTGGAGAGTCACGAGCGCCTGCCCTAGCTCGGGCTTCCGGGTCATGACGAGGGTGAAGAGTTTTCTGCGGTCCTCCGGGGTATTCGGCAAGGAAGAGGAACGCGTACGAAGCGATTGCACGTGCTCTTCATGCGCCTTCTCTGCTACGCGCAGACGTCGCTGTTCGAAGTCCTTCGCGGCGCGCCGCAGAACGTCCCGAACGCGGTCGGCAATCACTCGCGGGTCCTCGGCTGCTTCCCGTGTCTCCCGAAGGATCTCCTCGTCCGACGCCTCGGCCACGGACTCCGCGAGAGCCTCCATGATGGCGCGTAGCTCGGCTTCGTAGTCCCGCGGCCTCTCAGGCATCGCTCCCTCCCTGGCCCCCGGTCGGCCGCACCCGTCTCCGAAATCGCTTCATCGCCGTCTCGTATTCGATGACAGACAGGCCCAGGACCTCGCGGATTTCGCCGGCCAGCATTTCTGCGCGCAGGCCGCCCAGGATGTCGGAGACGACCGTGTCGTCCGCGACCGCTTTCTCGATGCGCTCCAACTCTTCCTTGGCTGCAAGGATACGCTCCGCGCCCGGAGCGCCGGAGCCGACCACGTCGAGAGGACTGAGGACCTCCCCTTCATCTGTCGTCTGCAGGAGCTCCGACTCGAGAAGGGGCTCGTTCTCGTCGAACTGTTCGCGCCAGTGGCTCGAGATGCTCCGCATGGCACCGACGAGGTGCCGGACGAAGCTCACGTCCTTGTTCCACCGTCGCTTCTCAGGGTCGAGGGTGTCCCGGATCGCCTCCCCGAGGAGGTCATCATGGTCGCGGCCCTCGGCCTTACGGCCGAGCCCGCGTATCCGGTAACGGGCGAACTTCTCCAGGCGGACGAGGTCGGCCTCGCCCAAGGCGTCCAAGGCCGCCCGCACCTCATCCGGGGTCGCCGCACGCTCCTCCGGCACCCGTCGCGGTCTCTTCTCCAGCCCAGGCTCCTTCTCTGCCTCCCGGACCCGGTCGTTCGCCTCACCTATATATGCCCGGCTCCGGAACCTCCCGGACAATTTCGCTGACCATGTCCGGGCTGGCCGGGAATCGGGCACTGGGAAGTAGGAGCACCGAGGCCCGACAGTAAGGAGCCCGGCTCAGGAGGCAGAGATGGAAGCACACGAGTCAGGAACGGCAGTGGAGACGAAGCACCACGTCATCAACATCGTGGTCGAGGTGGATGGCCGGAACAGACACGTCCGGTTCGAGACCTCCCCGATCACGGGTCGGGAGATCCGTGAGCGGGCAGGCGCGCCGCTCACGGACGACCTCACGCAGCTCGTCCATGGGAAGCCGTCGGGCGGAAACATCGGCCTCGACGACCTGGTCGCCATCAAGGATGGCGACCACTTCATCGCTCTCCCCACGGGCACGGTGAGCTAGGCCGTGACGGCGGAGACTATCGAGCAGGCGATCCGAGACCTCGTTGCCGCCTACGGGGACGGGGTCCGGACTGCCCATGAAGGAATCCGCACGCTTGTCCGGGTGAGCGACGTCGAACTTCCGCCGGGCTGCCAGCCTTCCCGGACCCCCATGCTCATCGTCTTCGACCGCGACCAGGCGAAGCCGATCCCCCACGTCCAGCCCGAGCAGCTCCTAGCGAACGGCCGGGCGCCCCGGAGCACGTCGACACAGATCGTGGGCGGGGAGTCGTGGATGCAGTTCTCCTTCAACATCCCGTGGGCGGAGGGCCAGGGCATCATCCGGTTCATCGCCGCCGCCCGTCAGCGGTTCGCCCAGGATGACTGAGGCAGCGCTTCGCGTTCCAGTCGGTCTGGGCCACTCCCTGCGGGAGGAGGTGTTCAGGCAGGGCCGCCACGAGTATGTTGCTCTCGGCCTCGTCGCCTCCGCCACCCTAGCTGGCGGCGAGACGTTGCTGCTCCGCCGCATCTTCACGCTTCCCGAAGACGAGTATGTCGACGCGCCTGGACACGACGGGGCTTGGCGCGGGGCCGCCATGATCCCCGCGATCGAGGCGGCGGTGGACGGGGGGCTCGGACTTGTCGTCTTCCATGCCCATGCGCACGACGGCCCGCCTCGTCTTTCTGGAGACGACCGCGAGAGCGCCGGCCGACTCCTTCCGATGTTCGCGGCGCGCGTGCCCGGTCGTCCGCACGGCTCGGTTGTCCTCTCGCGCAGCCACGCTGCGGGCCTCATCGCCATGCCGGGCGCGCCGGCCAGGGAGATGACGCTCGACGTGCGCTGGCTCGGCGCCTCCATTGTGGACTGGCGGGCGGGGACGGAGCCGAGGTCGAGCGATAGCTCGCTCGCCTTCGCCCGGCAGAGACTCGTCGTCCATGATCGCGGGCAGCTCACGCTCGGCGGAGCGCGCGTCGCAGTCGTGGGCCTCGGCGGCGGCGGGAGCCACGTCGCCCAGCAGCTCGCGCATCTCGGTGTGGGCGAACTCATTCTGGTCGACCCCGACCGTGTCTCGAGAACCGACCTTCATCGCCTTGTAGGAATGATGACTCTCGACGTCCTGCTTCGGCAGAGCAAGACTCGGATGATCCGGCGAGCGATCAGGCGGATCGGCATGGGGACGCGGTGCGAGACCGTCACGGAGCGCATCCCGGGGCCTGTGGCGCTCGCCGCGCTCGCGCGCACCGACGTCATCGTGGGGTGCGTCGACAACCTCCATGCGCGGGCCGATCTCCAGGAACTCGCCTGGCGCTTTCTCATCCCCTACGTCGACGTGGGCGTGAATATCCGCGCGATCAAGGAGCCGGAGCCTCACGGGCCACGGGTCGCGATCGGGGGCAATGTGCTGACCTTGATCCCCGGCGGCTTCTGCATGTGGTGCTCGGGTTTCCTCTCCAAGGAGAAGCTCGCGACCGAACTCCGCGGCCCCGACCGCAGCTACTTCGAGAACCGAGAGGGCGAGGCCCAGGTGGTCAGCTTGAACGGCCTCGTCGCGAGCCAGGCGGTGACCGAGGTGCTCCAGCTCTTCACTGGCTTTGGCGGCACCGGTGTCGGCCTCAGCGACCTGGCGCTCGATGGCCGCCCGGGCACCCAGCGGGGATTCCGGAAGCTCGACGGCGTCCGCGGAACGCTGGAGGACTGGGGAGCCTGGCGCCGTCCGGACTGCTCTTTCTGCAACTCGACCCTCGCCGCTGGCGTCGTTGCCTGGAAAACCCCACGGTGACGCCGCCGCCTCGCCCCCTGCGCGATGGCGTCGAGCACCTCTACGCAGAGGTCAGCTTGGAGCACCCAAAGTCAGCGAAAACGACGTCTGTCTCGCTCCTCCGGGCGCGCCGCCGGCCGAGCGGGTGGGGGGCTGGTGAACCACGTCGCAGCACGCTAGTCTCGGGGTGTGATCGACTTCCCGGCGCTTTTCACACGCATCCCACCTGCGCTCTTCGGTCCGCTCACCGGCAGCCACGCCACGCTGTATTGGGCGATCCTGGCGGTCTACTACCACTACGAGTTCGAGCGAGAGCCGTTCTTCCTGCTCCGCAGCGTCGTGGTCGACACGGCCGAAGAGTTCGTCCGCGAATCGCCCATCTGGCAGGAGCGCCGGCAGGAACTGCTCGGGCCGCCGGAGGGCGACGCGGACACCGTGGATCCTGACGACGAGGCCGCGTTGCTACGCGCGGCGGCCCGGCGCGTCGTCGGCCGCCTGGAGAGCGCCGGGTGGTTCCATTTCGAATATCGCAGCGGGATCGGCGAGGTGTTGAACTTCTACCCGTACGCCGCGCGCATCCTCGATACGTTGGTGCGCGTGGCGCGCGACGAGCAGCCGCTGTTCCAGGGGTACGCGCACTCCATTGCTTCCCTCTTGAAGCCCGAGGTCTTCGCCGCGCGGCCGGGCGTCTCCCTCAGCGAGGCCAAGCGCCACACGCTCGACCTGGTGCGGGAACTGAAGATCCTGAACCGCAACATCTACGCGTCGACTCAGCGCCTACTCGACGAGGCGGCGACGGCGGCGGGCGTCCTGGACGAGAGCCTCGAGCGCTATCGCCGCGCCGTGATGGCCAACTACCACCGGCTCAAGACGGTGGACAACCTCTACAAGTGGCGCGGCGAGATCCTCCATCGCCTCGACGACGTCGAGCGCGACGCGCGGGCGCTCGACGCGGCCGCCCGCTGGTACGCTGAGCAGGGCGGGCTCGACGGCTCCACGGCCGCGGCGCGGGTGACCGAGGACCTCGGTCTCCTCAGGATGCAGTTCGAGACGCTGCCCACCGTGACGGACGACATCGACGCGCGCAACGCCCGCTTCAGTGGGGTGGCCCTCCGCAAGCTCATGTACCTCCTGCGCCAGGACACGCGGACGGAGGGCCAGCTCCAGCTGCTCGTCGACGCGCTGGCGCGCGATCAGGCGCCCCACCTGGTCTTCGACGTGTACCGCTGCGAGTTGCTGACCGACAACTTCCTCTACACCTCGCCGCGTCGCCGCCCGCGGCCGGCCGCGCAGCCGCTGGCCCGGCGGTCGGCCGCTGACGCCGCTGACCTGCACCGCCTCGTCGCCCCGCGACTGCGGCGGCCGTTTGCCCGCCCCCGCGTCGAGGCCTTCGTCGAGGACGTTCTCGCCGGGCGCCCGAGCGCCCCTCTCTCGGACGCCGCACCGGACACCGACGAGGAGTACGTGCGCCTGATCTACACCGTCGCGTACGGCCTGGACGGGGGCTCGCCGTTCCGCTTCGAGCGTGAGTCGGCGGCAACCGAAGAACGTGTCGACCGCCATGGCGTCTATGGTTTCCCCCGCGGTGTCCTCGTCCGCCGGCTTCGGCGGCGCTGACGGGAATGGACTTCGTCGTCGAGTATCCGAAGCTCGAGCCCGCGCAGCAGGAGCGTTTTCGCGAGGTCGTGACCCGCCTGCTGTCGGGCCACGTGCTGACCCCGGGTTCGGCCATGCGACCGGACCCCGACTGGCGCTTCGCCGAGCGGCACCGCGAGCTCATCGACGGCTACCTGCGCCTCGGCGGCTGGCGGCTCGACATCGACCTCGGCCTCCGTCTGTGTCGGGCCGTGCACGAGTCGGGCGAGCAGCGGGTGCGCCTGAACAAGCTCGAGAGCCTCGTGCTATGCGCGCTGCGGCTGGCCTACCACGAGCAGATGCAGCAGGTCGCCGAGGACGCGCGGTGCGAGCTGACCGTCGGCGCGCTCCGTGAACGCCTGATCCACGCCGGCAAGCCTGCGTGGACGCTCTCGCGCCGTGCCCTCGAGCAGGCGATCCGGCGCCTGGCCCGCCACTCGCTGGTGACGATCGAGCGGGGATTTGGTGCCGAGGACACCGAGGCCTTCGTGGTGGCCCCGCTCATCGAGAAGGTGCTGCCCCCCGATCGCATCGCCGAGATGGCGGAGCGAGTGCGGGCCTACGCAGGAGCGGAGGGCGGCCCGCCGCCCGACGGCGCGATCGAGAGCGACGACGCCGAGGCGGAGCCGGAGACCGGCGAGGAGACGGCGTGATCCGGCTGGAGGCGGTCCGGCTCGTGAATTGGTATCACTTCGCCGACGAAACGCTGCGCCTCGGCGGTAGTTGTCTCTTCCTCGGTGACAACGGCAGCGGGAAATCCACCATCCTCGACGCCCTCCAGTGGGCGCTCGTCGCCGACCAGCAACAGGCGCGCTTCAACAAGGCCGCCAACGAGCATAGCCGGCGTAACCTCTATGGCTACGTGCGCTGGAAGCTCGGGTCGGAGGACGAGACGCGGCCCGGTCAGGTGCGCTTCGGCCGGGGGGCGTGCGCCTCGTACGTCCTGCTCCAGTTTACCGACGAACGGGACCCCGCGGGTGATTTCACATGCGGGATCGCGATGGAAGCCACCGAGGCCGACAGCAGCGTGAGCCGCGTCCACGTCGTCCTGCCACGCACGCGCGTGGGTGATGTGCCCGCCGTCGCCCCCGGCGACCTCGTGCGCCCGCTGCGCGAGTTTCGGACCGCCGTCCGCGAGATCCCTCAGGCGCGCCTGTTCCCGGATGCCGGGACGTATCGCGACGAGATCCGGCACCGCCTCGGCGCGCTGCCCGAGGCCTTCCACCGGCTCCTGGTCAAGGCCCTCGACTTCAAGCCGATGGGCCAGGTGCGCGACTTCGTCTTCAATTACCTGCTGGACGCGCGGCCCGTGGACACCGCCGCGCTCCAGGCCAACCTCGAGCACTACAAGCAGCTCGAGGCCCAGGCGCGGGAGGCCGAGCATAGGCTGACCAGGCTCGACGGCGTGTGCGCGCAGGGTGAGCGCATCGCCCAGGAGCGTCGAACGGCCGAGAGCCATCGGTACCTGGCAATGCAGGCGGACGTAGAGCTCTGCTCCGAGCGCATCCGCGCCGTCGACGCGCGGATCGGGAACGTGGAGGCGGATCAGGCTGAGCGCCGGTCCGAGCTGTCTCGCGTGGACGGGCAGTTCGAGTTCCTCGGACGCGAGCGTGATCGCCTCACGGGTTTGCTGCTGGCCACGCCCGGCTTCCAGCAGATCCAGGCGCTGGAGACCGACCTCGAGCGCACGCGGCGGGACATCGAGGACGCGAGCGCGGCCGAGACCCGGGCCCGGCAGGTCCTCGGCACTCAGCACGCCGCGCTCGATCGGCTGCTCTCGCAAGAGGCTCGCGACCTGCGTCGAACACGCCCGGATCTTTTCGCCGCCGATGCCCTGCCCGGCGCGGCCGAGCCCCCGGAGGTCGTAGCCCGCCTGCGACAAGTACTCGCCCGCGAGGGCTCGCTGGCGAACCGGGACCTGGCGACGTGGACGCGGCGCCTTTCCCAAGCGGACGACGCGCTGCGGATGGCGCTCCTCCGTCTTCGCGATGCCCTGGAAGCCGTGAAGCAGGAGGGGCGCACGCTCGAAGCCGAACAGACGGACCTCGAGCAAGGCCGCCAGCGCTATCCGGACGGCGCCGAAGCGCTCCTGCACCTGCTGCGGACGAAGCTGCGCGGGACGCGGGAGCCACGTCCGCTCTGCGAGCTGATCGAGGTGCCGGCAGCCCGCTGGCGGGACGCAGTGGAGGGCTACCTCAACACGCGCCGCTTCGACGTGATCGTCGCTCCCGAGGACTTCCCGCGGGCGCTCGGCCTCTACGAGCGCAACAAGCGCAGCTATCGCCTGCCTGGCCGGGGCGACGTCTTCATCGCCAACGCCGGGCTGGTCGACATGGAGCGCGTGCAATCGACGCTGCGCCGCGCCGAGCCGCGGTCGCTGGCGGCGCAGGTGGCGACCGACGACCCGCTGGCCCGCGCCTACGTCGAC
>Ga0066676_10001156_pt1 | contig 10473 bp, 12 predicted proteins | sample GraSoiAngelo_125_FD_62293 | JGI IMG/M metagenome (GOLD analysis project Ga0066676, IMG submission 62293) | Grasslands soil microbial communities from the Angelo Coastal Reserve, California, USA - 14_0927_05_40cm | ecosystem: Environmental > Terrestrial > Soil > Grasslands | place: USA...
AACATCCCCGCGGACGTCGACGTCGCGGTCCACATGCAGGACTACCGGGTGCTGCTGAGCACCGCCACCGCGAAGGCCGGGACCGTGCGGTTCGGCGTCAAGAACGAGGGCAACATGGAGCACTCGTTCGAGCTCATCAAGACCGATCTGCCCTTCGACCAGCTGCCGACGACCGGCGACGCAAAGGCGAAAGAGGACGGCCTCGTGAAGCAGGTGAAGAGCCTTCCCGTCGGCAAGGTGTCGGTGGTGACCGCGGATCTTGCGGCGGGAAAGTACGTCATCATCTGCAACATCGCGGGCCACTATCAGCTGGGGATGCGAGCGGCGCTAACAGTCCAATGAGCTCGCGGTCACTTCAGCGTCAGCAGCCACTGCACGATGTCGTGGATCTGTTGGTCCGATAGGTTGTAGTTCGGCATCTTCGTCCCGGGCTTCACGGCGGGCGGGTCTTTGATCCAGCGCGTGAGGTTCGCCTCGTCCACCGGAGAGAGCACGCCGCCGGCGATGCTCTTCTGGCTCGCGACGTGCGTCAGCTCAGGGCCGATCTTGCCTGCGGCCGTCGTGCCTTTGACGGTGTGGCAGCCCACACACGCCAAAGAGAGGAACGTCTCGCGGCCCTTCACCGTCAATGGGTCCCGTAGGCGGTTCGCCTCTTTGACGGCTTCCAGGGCCCAGGCATCGTAGTCGCTGACCGGATGCGCAACCAGTGTGATGAGCATGTCGGCATGCCCGTCGCCGCAGAACTCGAGGCACTGACCCTTGTATGTGCCCGGCTTGTCGGCCTGGATCCAGAGTTCCGTCGCGCGACCCGGGACCGCGTCCTTCTTGCCCCCGATTGACGGCACCCAGAACGAGTGGATCACATCCTTCGCCGACAGCTCGATGCGCACCTTGGTCCCGACCGTGATGTGCAGCTCCTCGGATGTCTGTAGGAAGGTCCCATCGAGGAGCTTGAACCGGTCCTCGTGCGGGTAGCTGAAGGTCCACTGCCACTGCTGACCCTGCGCCTGGATGACCATGCCCACGTCGCCCCCGCGCGTGTCGTTGATGAAGTCGAGCTTCTGCCATGACAACACCGCGAAGCTGACGACCATGAGCGTGGGAACGACGGTCCACGTCAGCTCGAGGACGTTCTGGCCGTGGAACTGTTTCGCGACGTGCCCCGGCCGTTCACGGAACTTGATCCCGGCATAGATGATCCCGCCGTCCACGATCGCGAGCACCACCACGGCGGCGACGAACATGATCCAGTAGAGATCGGCGATCGCCTTCGCCTGCGGGCCCTGTGGATCGTTCGGCCACGGACCATCGGCGAGCGCCGCGGTGGACGAGAGAAGCGCGATGACGAGTGCGGTGATCACCCCGAGGGCCATGCGAATGCGGACCGAGAACATCGCGACAAAGATTAGGGCGTCGTTTCGACACGCGCCAATCGCCCTCATACACTGGCGCGCGTGTCCGGACACCACGAGACCAACGCGACGGCCGAGCACGAGCCGCACGCGCCGGCACCAAGTCCCTCACCCCCGATCATCGGTCTCGGTGTGACGATCCTCGCGTTCGGCATCCTCGTCGGCCCCGTCTTCATCGTCATCGGCGCGGTGATCCTCGTCCTCGGGCTCGCGACCTGGCTCATCGATGACGCTCGCGCGTACGTCGCGGCCGGCGATCCCACCGGGCACGGCGGGCACTAACCGGTGAGCTGGCGCATCGAAGACCGGCCGATCGTCCGCGGGCGCCGCGAGCGCCCTCGCGACCGCCTTCCGACCAATGACACCGGCCTCGAGGCGCAGCCCGGCCGCTTCTCGCACGGCATGTGGGCCTGCATCCTCTTCGTCTCGACCGAGGCGATGTTCTTCTTCGCGCTCTTCACCACGTACTTCTTCCTGCGAGCGCGCATCCCCGATTGGCAGCCGATCTTTCAGCGCTGCGCGGAGGAATGCGACAAGCCGCACTGGAACTCGACGACGAACATCTTCGGCCTGACGGTGCCGATCGTCGCGATCAACACGATCGCGCTGCTCGCGTCGAGCGTCACGATGCAGCTCGCCGTCAACGCTATCAAGCGCGGCGATCGCCGCGGTCTTCGTAACTGGCTGATCCCCACCGTCATCCTCGGTATCTGGTTCATCAGCGGCCAGCTCTACGAGTACACGCGACTCGGCTTTCTACCCGACAACGGGATCTTCGCCGCGGTGTTCTTCACGCTCACCGGTTTCCATGGCGCGCACGTCACCGGCGGCATCCTCATGAATTCACTCGTGCTCTTCCGCACGGTCAAGGGCCAGTTCAGCGCGCAGCGGCACCTCGCCGTCGAGGCCGCGTCGATCTACTGGCACTTCGTCGACGTCGTGTGGATCGGCCTCTTCACGGTCATTTACATCATCGGCTGAGGCGCGAGCTAGTCGGAGCTCTCCCTGATCAGCGCTCGCAGATCGTCGAGCAGCCAGTTCGGTGGATCGCTCGAGTGCACGATCGCCCGCTCGCGCCCGCGAGAGTCGATGAGGTAGATCGCGTCGTTGTGTTCGACCGCGCGTGCTCCGGATGAGGCGAAGGAGCCGATCCCGTACAGGGCCCACACCGCCTCGAGCTGCGCGCGTGGCCCGATCAGGTAGTGCCAGCGATCGCTGAGGTCGTGCAGGCTCGAGAACTCGCGGACCGTCGCCGGCGTGTCCCCCTCGGGGTCGACCGAGACCGCCACGAATTCGACCTTCGATGCGCTGTCGCCCAGCGAGCGCTGCGCGGCCCGGAACTGGCCCGCGGTGAGGGGACACACGTCGGGACACCGCGTGTAGAGGAATGCGAGCGCGACGGTGCTCTTCCGCAGCGACGACAGCGTGATGCTCTTGCCGCTCACACCGTCGGTCAAAGTGAAGTCCGGCGCCGCGTTCTTCTCCAACTCCGTGCCGAGAAGGTGATCCTCACCGCACGACGAGATCACGAGCGCGCAAACCAGCGCGAGGACGAAGGCGCGGATCACCGTTCGAGCATATGGCCCATCATCGAAGCGATGCCCCCATTCGCGGTCAGCGCCGGCTACGTCTTGCTCATCGCGCTCTGGGGCTCCACCTGGGCCGCGATCAAAGTCGGCGTCGAGGCCGTGCCCCCATTCGTCTTCGCCTTCGAGCGCGCGGTCGCGGTGTCGATCGTCCTCATCGGACTGTCGCTCGCGATGCGGCATCCGTTTCCCCAGGGTCGCCGCGTGATCGTTTCCGCGATCGTCGTTGGGATCTTCAACACCGGGTCGAGCTGGGCGATCATCTTCTGGTCGGAGCAATACGTGCCGAGCGGACTGGTCTCCGTCTTCGGCGCGTCGGCTCCGATCTGGACCGCGTTGCTCGCGCACTTCCTGATACGAGGCGACCGGCTCTCGGCGTTGAAGGTCCTCGGACTGCTCCTCGGCCTCGCGGGTATCGGCGTCCTCGTGGGCGCGCCCGATACGAGCGGCCGACCGGAAGCTCTCACGGCCAGCGTGCTTCTCGCCGTCATGCCCGTGACGTGGGCGATCGGTTCGATCCTTCAGGCACGCGAGCTGCGCCGGGGCTCACCCCTGCCGCTCGTCGCGATCGGCACGACCGCCGGAGCGCTGTTCCTGTTGCCATTCGCCGCGGCGCAGGCTGGTCAGGCCGCGAGCTGGAACGGCGGCGCCGCTCTCGCCTTCGGCTACCTCGTGTTGTTCGGGTCGTGTGTCGGGCTCGTGCTGCAGATGTGGCTCACCCGACGCCTGCGTCCGACGACGATGACGCTCGCGCAGGTCGTCATCCCCGCGCAGGCGCTGCTCATCGGCGCACTCGCGCTGGGGGAGAACATCACCTGGCGAATGGTGGCGGGCGCGGCGCTGGTGGTCGTCGCCGTCGCGCTCAATGCAGTTGCCGGCGGTCGGTCGCGTTCGGAGCCCGCTCCCGTGGCCTCTCCGGCCGACTGAGCATGCAATCGAGTTCCGATTCGATCCAAGACAAACCCTCCTTTACTTCCGACCGCCACGCCGCGATAGTCGCCCCGACGGGCCCAGCGACAAATTCGCCGGTGGGGTCGGGAGGACCCACTCATGTCGTTCCGTCGTTTCATCCTCGCAATCGTCGTTGCTCTTGGACTCGCGTTCTCGACGAACATCGCGGCCGGCACGGCCAACGCATGCGACCCGTCCTCAACTGGCGGCTACTGCTAGGCACTTGAGTGACCACGGGCCGTAGCCAGAAGGCATTTCGGCCGACCGAGACATGCGGGCACCTGGGCCCGCGCGGACCCCTGACCGGCAACGCCCCGGTCTCGGTCCGAAATTGGCCGGTAAAGCCTCGTTTGACCCCACGCTTGCCGGGCCGTAAAGTGCCTCCCCAATGCCTGCCGTCCGTTCCCCGATGGTCGCCGACGTCGGCGCGCGCATCCGCTCGCTGCGGACGGCCAAAGGAATGACGCAGGCGCAGGTCGCCGAGCCGAACTACACCAAGGCCTACATCTCGATGCTCGAGTCAGGGCGGACGCGCGCCTCGATGAAAGCCCTCGAGCACATCGCCGGTGTTCTCGGCGTCAAGCCCGCGGATCTCTTGGGCGGAGTCGCGGCGCCCGCAACGCCTCAGTACGAGCTGCTCGAGGCTCGCCGTTACATCGAGCAGCAACGCGCGGCGGAGGCGATCCCGATCCTCGAACGGCTTGAGGAGGGGCTCGGGGCTTCCGACCAGCTCGTGCGGCTTCGCTATCTGGCGGTCGCATACAACGTGATCGGGCAGCCGAAGCAGGCGTTCCCTCTCATCGAGCGCGCGCAGCGAATGGCGGACCTCCTCGAAGATGCCGAGGAGCAGGTACGCGTGAATGCGGTACTCGCCGCGGCATATTCCCGCACCTACGCGTACGAGGAGGCGCTGCGGCTGCTCCGAGATATCGTCGCGGCCTGCGAGAACGGTGTCCTGAACGATCCGGCATTCCACTTCCGGCGAACGGTCGACCTCGCGACCGTCCTCACGAACCTCAGGCAGCCGAAGCAGGCCCTTGCGGCGTACGAGCGCGCCATCGCGCTTGCGGACAAGTTCCGTGACCGACCCTCGCTCGGAGCCCTGTACGCCGGGATGGCGAAGACATATCAAGACGAGGGCGACCTCGAGGCCGCGATCGTCTACAACCAGAGGAGCCTCCAGATCTTCGAGGAGCTCGGGTTGTTCGACCAGGTGGCGTGCACGCTCGACAACGCCGCGCTCCTGTACGCCGAGTACGGAAACCGCGAGCGCGCCCGCGACTGCCTCACCCGCGCCGCGGCGCTCGCGATCGAGACGCAGCGCGACGGCACGCTCGCGTCGATCAAAGCTTCCGAGGCGGAAGTCGCGGCGAAGACCGATCCGAAGCAGGCGCTCGAGATCGCTCAGGAAGCGCTCAAGTTCGCTCGCAAGGTCGACCAGCCCGACGCGCAGGTCCGTTTGATGGTGCTCCTCGGCGAGCTCCGCATGAACGCCAACGCGGCCGCCGCGCGACGGTCCTTCCAGGAAGCACGTCAGCTCGCGGAGGAGCGGTCGCCGCACCTTCTGCGCGTGATCTTCGATCGCTGGTCGCATTCGGCTGAGTCCACCGGCGACAGCGAAGAGGCGCTGCGGCTCGCGCGCCGCGCGCTGGAGACAGCTCGCACATAGGTTCGCGCGACTCCGCCTAGCCTTTCACGCATGACCCTCACCGCCGATCTCGTGCGCGAGCGCGTGCGCGGGACGATCCTGGGTCGCATCGGCGAGACGCCGCTCGTGCCGCTCCGCCGGATCGGCGCGGGACTGCGCGGCGAGCTGTGGGCGAAGATCGAATCCGCGAATCCGGGCGGCAGCGTCAAAGACCGCGCCGCGCTGTGGATGGTCATCGCAGCGGAGGACGAGGGTCGCCTCGACGACGGCGCGGTCGTCCTCGATGCGACCAGCGGCAACACCGGCATCGCGCTCGCGATGGTCAGCGCGGTCCGCGGTCACCGGGCGCGCCTCGTCATGCCGGACAAGGTCTCGCTCGAACGCAAACGCATCATCCGCGCGTTCGGCGCGGAAGTCGTTCTGACCGATCCGCTCGATGGCACCGACGGCGCGATCCGTGAGGCGCGACGTCTCGCGGAAATCGACTTGGAGTGCGTGTACGTCGATCAATACTCGAACCCAGCGAATCCGCGCGCGCACGAGCTCACCACCGGACCCGAGATCTGGTCGCAGACCGACGGCCGCCTCACGCACTTCGTTGCCGGCGTCGGGACCTCGGGCACGATCGTCGGTGTGTCGGCGGCGCTGCGGCCGCGTGGCGTCCGCATCGTCGCCGTGCAGCCGGACAACGCGCTCCACGGCATCGATGGCTGGAAGCACATGCCGACCGCGCTGCGCCCCGCGATCTGGGATGAGCGCGCCGCGGACGAGCATCGGGTGATGGCGACGGACGAGGCGATCGTGATGACGAAACGACTCGCGCGCGAGGAAGGGATCTTCAGTGGCGTATCCGGCGGCGCGGCCGTCGCAGCCGCGGCGGCGCTCGCGAGGGAACAACCGGGCCGTATCGTCGTGTTGATCGCTGATGGGGGAGAGCGATACCTGAGTACGCCCCTATGGGAGTGACAGCATGTCGGTGACCGTGCGTCTGCCAGGTGCGTTGCGCGACGCGACCGGTGGAGAGACGAAGCTCGAGGCACGCGCGGGGACGCTCGCGGATGTGATCTCCGACATCGACCGGCGGCATCCAGGGTTCCGCTCACGCGTCCTGGATGACAGCGGCGCCCTCCGCACGTACGTGAACGTGTACATCGACGAATCCGACGCGCGCGACGCAGGTGGCACCGGCGCGGCCGTGCCCGATGGCAGCGAGGTCATGGTCATCCCGGCGATGGCCGGAGGTGCTGTATAGCCGATGCGCTGCGGCTCCGACCGGCGGCCCGCGACGAGATCGTCGCGCACGTCCGTCAAGAAGCGCCGCGTGAGGCCTGCGGGCTCCTCGCCGGGCGCGACGGCGCGGTCACGCGCGTGATCCGCTGCGCGAACGTGCATCCCACGCCGACCACCAGGTACGTCATCGATCCCCGCGAGCAGCTGAAGGCGTTCCGCTCGATCGACGCCGCGGGGGAGGAGCTCATCGGCATCTATCACAGCCATCCGGTCAGCCAGCCGTATCCCTCGCCGACCGACCGCGCCGAAGCTCACTACCCCGATGCGGTCTACGTCCTCGTCTCGCTTCGCACCGGCATGCCCGAGGTGCGAGCGTTCCGCATCGGAGCGGATGACTTCATCGGCGAGGTCACGCTGAGCACCTAGCGCATCGGCTAGCGCGACGACTCGTGTATCCGCCAGGTCGCAGCGATGGACGCCGCCTGCGCGAGCACGGCCGGCTCGTCGGCCGGCTCGACGTAGTGGAAGATCAGCGCGAGACCCTGGGTCCGTGGCACCGCCGTGAACTGCCGGTAGACCACACGCCGCCCCAGGTACGTGCCACCGTACTGGTCATCGACGGCGACGACGCCGTTGATGCGCACGACGGAGCGCTCGCGGAACCCGTTCTCCAGGCCCTGCCGCTCCACGATCGAAGCCGAGTCGGCGTACGTGTCCGCCGTCGCGAGCGGAACGCCGCCCGCCCGCGCCACGCGCAGGTCCGCGACGTCGGACGCGTAGCGAGCGGCCTCCCCGGGGACGCCGCTCGTCACGTTCTTCCAGCCGGCGGGCAGCGTGATCGTGAAGTCAGCCGCTTCGAACACGGCGCCGGTCATGGGCGTCGCGGTGAATTCGCCGACGAGCTGCGGCGCGATCGCATACGTCGCGAAGCGGACCCGCGAGATCTGATCCGGCATGACGAGCGCGCTTGTCGCGAGCATCACGACGAACGGCACCGTGGCCACCGCGGCCGGCAGCAGCGCTCGCAGATTGATCGCGAGGCCAACGATCGCGCGAGCGACCGCGAACGCCGCGACCGCGCCCGCGACCGGGAGCAGATCCGGCACGAGCAGAACGAGCACGATGCCGAGCGGCGCGAGCAGGAGCGGCGAGAGCGCGAAGCTGAACGCCGTGAACGCCTGGTCGAGCGTGAGCTCATGCCGGCGAAGGAGCCGAGCGGCCCAGTACCCGATCGTCGCGACGCCCGCGACCGTCACCGCGAGCCGCACGCCTAGAAATAGCGAGTCGACGAGGACCTGGGGCAGGAAATCGAGGGGGGAGAACTGCTTCGAGGTCAGGATCATCGCGTCGATCGCGAACGAGAGCGCGACGCCGGCGAGAAGGGCCACGAGGACGCCGGCGAGCCCGTAGTGCTCGCGCGCCAGCGACTGCGCGAAATCGAACGGATGGAGGATGGAGCGGAGGATCTCGCCCCGGAACCAGGCGAGCTCTCCCGTGTTCTCCATCTGCTCGGAGGGTACAAATAAGACGACCCCCGCGTCCGGGGGTCGTCTTGTGTTCGCGTTTGGATGCCTTCGCGGACCCGAGCTACAGGCCTCACTTCCGGCCAAGATGTGGGCGATCACACAAAGGTGTGATCAAGTGCTCCGACATCAGAACCGCTCGGGAGCGCTCGAACGGTGTGGCCCTCTTCCGCCGAGGGCGTCATCGATCGACTTGAAGGACTCCGAACACCTTGTGCAGCCGGACCATGACACCTCCAGTGACGTTGGTGCTAGGCCTTGTCTGCTCCGTTCCGCGGAACACCTCTGTTCTACACCCGGGTATGGAGGTCGAGTCAAGAGGCCAATGTCGTAAGTCGTCGTGAAGGGTTACTCACCTGACGGCCGGGGTCCAGCCGGCCCGGCCAAACATTTTCGGTAGCGACCGCCGCAGGCGTGGCTAGCGCCGAAGGCGCAACAGATCGCGGATCTGGCGCGGAACGACCTTCACGTCGGGCCACCACGACTCCTCCGCGTCGCGGCCTGCCGCGGCCGCCCCTTCGACCAGCAAGGCGACGGCGCTGCGCAGGTCCGACAGGCGAACGATCTCCGGCGTGAACGTGCGCAAGTGCTCGCCTTGGTTGTGGTAGTTCACGTTCGGGACCGCGACGCCCGTCGCGCTCCACCCGAGCCGCACGAATGCCGACGACTCGCAGGTGCCACCGGTCAGCAGTGCGCGCTGCGTCGGGATGCCGGCGGCGGTGAGCTCCTCGCGCGCGACGCGCAGGAAGCGCTCGGCATCGTTGTCGAACGTGTTGTACACGTCGCCGGCGCGAACGACGACGCCGCGTCCGGGCGCCGCGTGCGCGAGCGCGCGGCTCGCCTCGAGTGACACGACGACGACGTCGCGAGGAAGCAGGCCGTCTTCCGCCACGAGACGGGCGCCGTACAGACCGGACTCCTCACCGCGCGTGAAGACCGCGTGCACGTCGTGCGGCCTCGTGTCGTCGCGCAGCGCGGCAAGCACCAGCACGACGACGGCGCAGAGCGCGAGGTCGTCTGCGGCCCGAAGCTGCAGCTCGTCGCCGCTCACGGCGAACGGCGTGAGATCCATGACCGCGAACTGTCCGGCGTGCAGCTCGCTGGCGGCGCGGATCCGGCAATGCCCGGGTGAGTTATGGACCGCGTCCGGCGCGGACGTGTAGCCGTCGAGCGTCCCGGCGAACGGCGTCCCGTCGGCGTCGTCGCACACCAGCACCGGGACGGAGGCCGCGAAGAACTCCGAATACAGACCGCCGAGGATGCGCGCGCGACCCTCGCGACCGTGCGCCTCCGTCACCTCGAAGGCGGGGTGGTCGGTATGCGCGATGAGCGCGAGCGATCGCTTCGCGTTGCCGCGCGTCACGCGCGCCGACACCTGGCCGTATGCATCCTCGTCAGCCGCGATGGCGTTCCGCTCGAGCTCGCGGCGGATCGCGCGCAGAGCGCGGAACTCGTGGTATGGCGCGGTCGGCGCGGACGCGACGCGCTCGATCGTGGCCAGCGTTGTGTCGATGTCTGGCAAGCGCGCCATGCATCGCGAGGATATCGTCAGCGGTCAGTGCTCCGTCTCTACGACACGCGCCGACGCGCGGTCGTCCCGTTCCGTCCGCGCTCCAGTCCCATCACCCTCTACGTCTGCGGTGTCACGCCCTACGACACCACCCATCTTGGGCACGCGCGGACGTTCCTCGCGTTCGACGTGCTGGTTCGCCATCTCGAGGCGGCTGGCAGGGCCGTTCGCTACGTGCAGAACGTGACCGACATCGACGAATCGATCCTCCAGCGCGCGACGCGCGATGGCGTGAGCTGGCGCGATCTTGGACGTCGTGAGGAGCGCGCGTTCCTCGCCGACATGCGTCGTCTGGGTTGGCGCAGGCCAGACGTGATGCCACACGCGACGCGCGAGATGCCCGCGATGCGCGCGATGATCGACGCGCTCCTCGAAAAGGGCTGTGCGTACGACATCACGGGTGGCGTGTACTTCGATACGACGCGTGCCAGGCATTTCGGCGAGCTCTCGCGTCTCTCGGCCGCGCGCATGCGCCGGATGCTCGCGGCGCAGGACGACGCCGCGCTCGACGACCCTGAGCGCCGGCATCCGGTCGACTTCGCCCTCTGGCGCC
>Ga0066676_10001159_pt1 | contig 10458 bp, 10 predicted proteins | sample GraSoiAngelo_125_FD_62293 | JGI IMG/M metagenome (GOLD analysis project Ga0066676, IMG submission 62293) | Grasslands soil microbial communities from the Angelo Coastal Reserve, California, USA - 14_0927_05_40cm | ecosystem: Environmental > Terrestrial > Soil > Grasslands | place: USA...
CGGCGCCGGCGCCGGCGTGGCGCCGAGCAGCAGCAGCGCGAGCAGCGCGCCTGCCGTCGGCCTCATGGCAGCGCGAAGACCCACAGCGTGCCGCCCTTGGGCGTGTGCGCGGGCAGATCCCGCATCGCGTTCACGAAGCCGAGCGCGGCGCCGGTGTCCCGCGGATCGAGGTCGCCGGACACGATCGCGCCGGCCCAGCCGCCGACGCCGTCCAGGACCGCGACGTACTGCTTGCCGTCGGGACCGCGATAGGTGATCGGCTGGCCGATGATTCCCGAGGCCGTCTGGAAGCGCCAGAGCAGCTCCCCGGTCTTCGCGTCCACCGCCTTGAACCAGCGGTCCATCGTGCCGTAGAAGACGACGTCGCCCGCCGTCGCGAGCGCGCCGCTCCACACGGGAAAGGGCTCCTTCAGCTTCCACGCCGCGCGCGCGTTGACGGGATCCCACGCCGTGACCTCGCCGCGGTGCCCGCCGGGGCCACTGTACATGCGCACGTTCATGCCGACGAACGGCGTGCCGGCGATGTAGCCGGTCTCGACCGCTTCGACGTCCATGCAGAGGTTCTGGTGCGGCAGGTAGAGCAGGCCGGTCCGCGGCGACCACGCCGACGGCTGCCAGTCCTTGGCGCCCGGCGCCGCCGGGCAGATGTCGCGCACGACCTTGCCGAGCACCGGCGTTTTTTCGTCGTTCAAGCTCAGCTGGCCCGTGGCGAGGTCGACGCCCTTGCTGGTGTTGACGTGCGCAAACGGCGTCGCGGACAGGACCTCGCCCGTCGCCCGGTCCATCACGTAGACGTAGCCGTTGCGATCCGGGCGCACGAGGACCTTGCGGCGACGGCCCTTGATGTCGAGGTCGAGCAGAATCTGCTCGTTGATGCCGTCGTAGTCGTGCAGATCGTGCGGCGAGAGCTGATACGCCCACACCGCTTCACCGGTCGCCGGGCGGCGCGCGAAGATCGCCGACGTCCACTTGTTGTCGCCCGGCCGCTGGTCGGGATTCCACGGACCGGGGTTACCCGTGCCGTGATAGACGAGATCGAGCTCGGGATCGTACGAGATCCAGCCCCACATGGTGCCGCCGCCGATGCGCCACGCCTCGGCGGGCCACGTCGTGACGCCGAGATTCGGGACGCGATCGGCCGCGTAAAACGGACGGAACGCGCGACCGATCAGCACGTCGCGGTCCGGACCCGTGCTGTACGCCCGCCACGCGACGGCGCCGGTGGCCAGGTCGAGCCCGGCCAGCCAGCCGCGCACGCCGAGCTCGCCGCCGCTGTTGCCGACCAGGACGCGATCGCGCACGATCAGCGGCGCCATCGTCATCGTCTCGCCGCGGTTGATCTCGCCGAGCTTCGTGTTCCACAGCTCGCGGCCGGTGCGCGCGTCCACCGCGATCGTGTGCGCGTCGAGCGTGTTGAAGACGACCCGGCCGTCGGCATAGGCGGCGCCGCGATTGACGACGTCGCAGCACGCCACGCCCTGCGCCGCCGCGGCGGGCTTCGGCTCGTACTTCCACCGCACGGTGCCGCCGCCGGCGCGCAGGTCGAGCGCATAGACGACGTTCGGATAGGGCGTCACGACGTACATCGTGTCGCCCACCACGAGCGGCGCGGCCTCGTGACCGCGCGCGCCGCCGGTGGAAAACGACCAGGCCGGACGGAGCTGCCTGACGTTCGCTGCAGTAATCTGCGCCAGCGGACTGTAGCGCGTGCTCGCGTAGTCGCCGGCGGCGCGCAGCCATTGACCGTCCTCGCCCACGGCAGCCAGCGCGTGATGGTCGGAGTGGACGGCGACGATGATTGTGAGAAGCGCGACCAGCAATGCCACCCCGAGGGCGGCGACGCGCCGGCGGTGTCTACGACGTCCCGCATTCCACCAGTCCACGATCTCCTGCGCTCCCGGCACGCTGATCTGCAATTCACGCGCCCCTGAGGCATGTCGGTTGCAGCGTCGAAGGGGCGTGAAGAAGCTCCTGCACGTCGCCCTCGGCATCGTCACGAGCTTCGGCGGTTTCCTCGAAGCCGGTTCCATCACCACCTCGATCCAGGCCGGCGCCGAGTACGGCTATTCGCTGCTGTGGGTGCTGCTCGTCGGAACGATCTGCCTGGTCGCGCTGATCGAGATGTCCGGCCGGCTGGCGGCGATGAGCCATCACACGATCGCCGGCGCGATGCGCGAGCGCTTCGGACTGCGCTTCTTCGTGTTGCCGCTCGTCGGCGTCGTCGCCGTCAGTGTCCTGACCCTCGCCGCCGAGCTCGGCGCGGTGTGCATAGCGCTGCAACTCGCGACGGGGGTCAGCTTTCAATGGTGGGCGGTGCCGGTCATGGTGGCGCTCTGGCTCCTGCTCTGGCGCGGGAACTTCGGCGTCGTCGAAAACGGCGTGTCGCTGCTCGGCCTGGTGACCGTGGTGTTCCTGGTGGCGGCGGCTCGGCTACATCCGACGGTGCGCGAGATGGCCGCCGGCTTCGTGCCGTCGGGCGCTCCCTACGACGCGAGTCGCTACTGGTTCCTGGCCGTGAGCATCCTCGGCGCGACGCTGACGCCGTATCTCTTCTACTTCTACTCATCGGGGGCGGTGGAGGACGGCTGGGAGCCGGACGACGTGCCGGCCAACCGCTTCGTGTCGACGTTCGGCATGGGATTCGGCGCGACGTTGGCGGCGGCCGTGCTGGTCGTGGCCGCGCTCGTGTTCATGCGCGGCGCCCGGCTCGAGTCGTTCGACCAGATGGCGCCGATGCTCACCGACGCGCTCGGACCGTGGGGATTTCCGTTGTTCGTGGCGGCGCTGGGCATCGCGTGCTTCGGCGCCGCGCTCGAGGTGGCCCTGGCGCTCGCCTACATGATCGCGCAGGGCTTCGGGTGGAACTGGGGCGAGAACGTACGGCCGCGCGAGGCCGCACGCTTCAGCGTCTCCTACACGGTGGCGCTCGTCCTGGCCGCGGCGCCGGCAGCGATCGGCCTCGATCCCCTGCGGCTGACCAACGTGGCGATGGCGCTCAACGCCGCCTGCCTGCCACTCGCGGTCGTGCCCTTTCTCGTGCTCATGAACGATCGCGAGTACGTCGGCGACCGGAGCAACAGCCGTCTCGGCAACGCGTTCGTGCTGGGCGTGGTCGTGCTCGCGTGTGTGCTCGCGATCGTGTCCGTGCCACTCGATCTGCTGGGAGGCTGAGCCGTGCTCTCTCTCGGGCGCGACGTGCTCGACAAGCAGCTGCTCGACGCCGAAGGGCGACCGTTCGGCAAGGTCGACGGCGTGGTGCTCGAGCTCCGCCCGGATGCGCCGCCGCGGGTGGTCGCGCTCGAAGTGGGCGCGGCGACGCGCCTGGCGCGGCTGCCCCGCTGGATGACGCGACCGCTCGGCGGCCTGGCGACGCGTGCGACCGCGACGCGCATCCCGCGCTCGGCGGTGTTGAGCGTCGCGCGAGAGATCCGCGTCGGCATCGACGCGACCGAGACGCCGGCGTGGCGCGTCGAGAAATGGCTCGCGCGTCTGATCGCGCGCATCCCCGGAGGCCGGTGATGGCGGAAATCCGGCTCGAGCATCTCCTCGGGCGGCGCGTGATCGATCGCCGTGGCCGCGTGGTCGGGCGGATCGAAGAGGTGCACGCCGAGCGTGAGGACGGTGAGTGGATCGTGCGCGAATACGTGCTGGGTGTCGGCGGACTCGTCGAGCGGCTGGCCGCGGGAGACCTCGTGGTGAGCCTGCTCGGAGGCTTCGCGCCCGAGCCGCAGCGTCACATCGTGCCGTGGGACGCGCTCGACCTCAGCGACACCGAGCGCCCGCGGCTGACGCGCCCGCTGGCCGAGCTGCCACGACGCGCGGCCTGAGCGCGCTCAGCGCTTCGAACGGACGGGCGAGTCGGGGGAGACGGCAGCGGCGGCGCCGTCGGTCTCGCGGGTCATGCGGCACTTGCCCTCGAAGGTCACGCCCTCCTCGACAACGACCACGGGCGCCTCTACGTCGCCGAACACCCGCGCCGTTCCGCGCAGCTCCACGCGCTCGCCGGCCAGCACGTTGCCGACGACCTCGCCGCTGATGAGCACGATGCCCGCGCGGATCGACGCGTTGACGACCGCCTTCTCGCCGATGATCAGCGTATCGGTGGAGATGATCTCGCCCTTGAACTTGCCGTTCAGCATCACCGTGCCGCTGAACGTGTACTTGCCCTCGATCTCGGAGGCCTCGTCGATGAACGCGGTCAGGTCGCCGCCGCGGGAGCTCGCCGTCTTGCCGTTCTTCTTACCGAACATGCGCCTCCTTTTCGAAGTGCCTGTCAGGGACACGCAGCGCGTGGGAGCCACGCGGCGAAAGGGGTCGAAGTCAGATGTAGCATTGCCGGCCGAACCGGGTCAATCCCCGACAGCGGCCCGCTCGGCGGTCGGTCGGGCGGCGAGCCGCACATACTCGAGGCCGAGCCACACGACGAAGAAGAGGCCCAGCTGGATCGACACGTTGTAGAAGAGCGGCAGCATATCCGCGGAAGCGAGCTCCAGGGCATAGCCGCCGGCGCCCACGACGGCGAGCAGGGCCATCGCGACGAGACGCAGGGGGTCGGCGGCGCCGTCGCGCCAGGCCAGGAGCACGAGCAGCACGAGGAACGAGTAGTAGTAGCCCGCCGGGCTCAGCGCGACGAAGACCAGCGGCACCGCATACATGATCGACTCCAGCGGCCGCGCCCGAAGCATCAGCGGCAGCGCGAGGAGGAAGTAGAGCGCGCCGGCGGCCGGCAGCACCCACGGCGCCGGACGCGCGGCCAACGCGGCGTCGTGGGCCACGAAGACGGTGCCGTCGGGCCGCTCGACCCACGGCGTCGCATGGAACACGAGCAGCGAGCCGAGGCCGACGTGGTTCGAGTACACGCCGCGATTGTGGCGCTCGATCTTGGCCACGAAATCCTCTGAGAGCGTGCGGGTGGCGGGCATCGCCACCAGGACGAGCGTCACCGCGATCACCAGCACGGCCGCGGTGGCGAGGCAGCGCGCGAGCGCGGCGTCGCGCGCACCGGTGAGCCGCCCCTGCGCCCAGCTGACGACGAGCGGGATCAGGAAGAGGACCGGGAAGACGCGCGCGAGCACCGCGTAGCCGAAGCCGAGCCCGGCGACGACGCCCGCGCCGCGCGCGAGGCCGGCGGCGCCGATGAGCAGCGCGGCGGTCCAGTCCCACCGCAACGGCGAGCCGCCGATGAAGTCGAAGCGCGCGAAGAAGGAGAGCGCGAGGAACGCGAAGGCGAGGCTGGCCGCGAGACCCCCGAAGGCGCGGCGCACCGCCCAGAAGGCGATCGCCATGAGCGCGTAGTCGAGCGAGGTCAGCACGCCGAGCGCCGCCGCGGAGGCGGGCACCCAGCGCACGAGGACGTGCAGGGCCAGCGCGCGCGGCGGCGGATCGTTGTAGCCGTGGTCGACCAGCAGGGCGTCCCAATGATTGATGCGCGGGCCGAACACGCGCAGGTCGCGCTTGAACGCCTGCCAGCGCGCGGGCGCGAAGCGCGCCCGCACCGCCGCCGCGTCGAGCGTCGCGACGTCGCGAAGTGCGTACGTGGCGAGATCGCGGACCTGGCGGATCTGCGCGAACGCGCCGAGCTCGCGGCCCGCCACCCACGTCGCCTCGTAGAGCCGCGTATAGCCGAGCTCGGGCAGATACTTCGGCCCCATGAAATAGTGAAAGCTCTCGTGCCAGTGGATCGGGCTGCGATCGCGCACGTGGAACAAGCCGAGGTTCGGGTAGGCGAGCGCGGCCGCGACGGCCAGGATCGCCGCCACCACGGAGACGCGACGCGACGGCGTGCGGCTGGCCGCGAGCCAGAAAAAGACGCCGGCGAGTACCAGCAGCAGGACGAGACGGACGGCGCGGAATCCCTGGTAGGGATCCAGGGCGGTCAGAAGGAGCGGATGAGGCGCTCGACCCGTTCGTCGTGGGACTGGAACGGGTCCTTGCAGAGGATCGTCTCGCGCTCGGGGTCGTTGAGCTTCAGGTAGACCCAGTCGACGCGGTAGTCCTTGCCCTTGAGGTTGGCCTGCCGGATGAACTCACCGCGCAGTCGCGCGCGCGTGGTCTGCGGCGGCTCGTGCTTGGCGCGCTCGATGGTCTCGTCGTCGGTGATGCGGTCGACCATGTCCTTGCCGACGAGCTTGTAGTAGAGGCCGCGGTCGGGTCGGATGTCGTGGTACTGCAGGTCCATCAGCGAGATCTTCGGGTCGCGCCACGAGAGCCGATTGCGCGTCATGTAGCTCTCGATCCACTGGCGCTTGATGACCCAGTCCAGCTCGCGATCGAGCTGCATCGGGTCGGCCTCGAGCTTTTCCATCACCTCGGTCCAGCGCGCGAGCACGTCCTTGGACGCGGCGTCGGCGCTGATCGAATTGACGTAGCGCGTGGTGTACTCGAGGTACTCGAGCTGCATCTGCAGCGCGGAGATCGAGCGGCCGTCCTTGAGCTTGATCGTCTCCTTCAGCGTCGGGTCGTGAGAAATATCGCGGATGGCCTGCACCGGCGACTGCAAGGAGTAATCGCGGTCGAAGAAGCCATCTTCGATCATGTCAAGGACCAGCGCCGTCGTTCCAATTTTTAGATACGTCGCCACTTCCGACATATTCGAGTCGCCGACGATGACGTGGAGCCGGCGATAGCGCTCGGCATCGGCGTGCGGCTCGTCGCGCGTGTTGATGATCGAGCGGGAGGAGGTTGTGGCGCCGGAGATCTCCTGACAAATATGCTGAGCCCTCTGGCTCAAGCAATAGTGGAATCCTCTCGGCGTCTGCAACACCTTGCCCGCGCCGGCGAATATTTGTCGCGTGACGAAGAACGGAATCAGCGCTTCTGCGAGCCTCTGGAACGATACGTCTCTGCTGACCAGGTAATTCTCATGACATCCGTAGGAGTTACCCGCCGAATCCGTGTTGTTCTTGAAGAGGAGGATGTTGCCCGAGATACCGTCCTCGCGCAGCCGCTTCTCGGCCTGGTGCAGGAGATCCTCGACGATGCGCTCGCCGGCCTTGTCGTGGATGACGAGCTCGACCACGTCGTCGCACTCGGGCGTCGCGTACTCGGGATGAAATCCGGTGTCGAGGTAGAGCCGCGCGCCGTTTTCGAGGAACACGTTGGCGTTGCGGGCGCCGGGAATGACTTTCTCGAAAAGATACCGCGCGACGTTGTCGGGCGAGAGGCGCCGCTGGCCGTTGAGCGTGCAGGTCAGGCCGTATTCGTTCTCCAGGCCGAAGATGCGGCGCTTCATCTCGGTCTCAGCCTAGCACGTCCTACCTCTGTGTGCCCAAGAGTTGGCTCAGCGCCTCGGGTGGGATGCGCCGGAACTTGCGCCGCTCCTTCGCGCGGTCGAGCACCGCGACCTCCAGATCGCGCTCGCTGAGTGTCTTGTTTTGCGTCACCGTCAGCGCGCGGACACCGAGCTGCAGCGCTTCGTCCAGCGGCAGCCCCTCGCGGAAGTGGTCCTTCAGAAACCGCCGGATCTCGTCGGCCTGGCCGCCCATCGCCGCGTAGTTGCGCTCGTCCTCGATCGTGCCGTCATAGAGGATGTGGTAGATCTCGTTGCGGCTGCCGTTGCCCTCGGCCACCTCGGCCACCAGCACCTCGACCTCGAACGGCTTGATGTCCTGGGTAAAGATGTTGCCGAGCGCCTGCGAGTACGCGTTGGCGAGCGCTTTGGCCGTGACGTCACCCCGGCTATAGGAATAGCCTTTGATGTCGGCGTGCCGGATGCCCGCGATCCGCAGATTTTCGAACTCGTTGTACTTGCCGACACCCGCGAAGGCGATGCGGTCGTAGATCTCCGAGACCTTGTGCAGCAGCGTCGACGGATTCTCGGCCACCAGCAGGATGCCGTCGCGGATCTCGAGGGTGACGATGGACCGGCCGCGCGAGATGCCCTTGCGAGCATACTCGGCCTTGTCCTTCATCATCTGCTCGGGGCTGACGTAATACGGCAGCGGCATGCGCTAGCCCCCGTTTCCGGTCTTCGCGCGGTCGGCGAGGATCGTCTCGCACACGCGCTTGACCTCGTCGTCGGTCACGTCGCCGAAACCGCTTCGCGTGATCGTCTTCACGCTCGGGAAGATCCCACGCACCAGGTCGGGGCCGCCGGTGCCGACGTCCTCGTCGGCGGCGTCGATCAGCGCCTCCAGCGAGACGCGCAGCGCGTCGTCGCGGCTCATGTCGCGCTTCCACAGTTTCTTCAGCGAGTCGCGCGCGTCCTTGCTGCCCGACCCCTGCGAGTCGTAGTTCGTCTCCTCGTAGCGACCGCCCGTGATGTCGTACTTGAACAGTCGTCCGACGCCCGCCTTCTCGTCGAAGCCGGCGAAGATCGGCACCACCGCCAGGCCCATCATGGCGGCCTGCAGGTTCATGCGGATCATCTGGCCGAGCTTGTTGGCCTTGCCGTCGAGCGAGAGGTTGTCGCCCTCGACCTTCTCGTAGTGCTCGAGCTCGGTCTGGAACAGCTTGGCCATTTCCATGGCCGGGCCGGCCGCGCCGGCGATACCCACGCCGGAGAGATCGTCGGCCTTGAAGATCTTCTCGATGCGACGGCTCGCCACCTGGTAACCCGCGGTGGCCTGGCGGTCGCCCGCCATGATCACGCCGTCGCGATAGCGCAGCGCGAGCACGGTCGTGCCGTGCGGCACTGCCTCGACCGGCGCGGGCCCCGAGGGCGGATGCGGCTCGGGCCCGGGAAAGAGGTGCGGCGAGTCGCGACGCAGCAATTCGCTGAAGCTCGAATCGGCGTAGTCGCGGAACAGGTGCTGCCAGCGCTGGTCGTTCATGGCGATCCTTGTGTACGACGCGTCACATGCCGAAGCTGGGCCGCGAGATGTTCCGGAGCAGGTCGGCGGCCGTGGGCGATTCCGTCAGGAGCTGCCGCACGTGCGCCTCGGTGCCTCGCAGCGGCTCGAGCATGAAGATCTTCTTGAGGGGACCTTCCTTGAGGTCGAAGATGACCGAGTCCCAGGAGGCCGACACGATCTCGTCGCTGTAGCGCTGCAGGCACATCCCGCGGAAGTAGGCGCGCGTGTCTTTGGGCGGATCGTAGATCGCCTTCGAGATCTCGTCATCGGTGACGATGCGGTCCACCGCCTCGGACTCCTCCAGCTTGTAGTAGAGGCCCTTGCCGGGCCGGATGTCGTGGTACTGCAGATCGATCATCGACACCCGGTGGTCGTTCCACTCGAGATCGTGCTTGGCCACGTAGTTCTCGATGAGCTGCCGCTTGATGACCCAGTCGAGCTCGCGGCCGAGCTGGGCGGGATCCTCGGCCAGGCGGTCGAGCGTCGCCTCCCACTTGCCCATCACCTCGCCGACCCACGGCTCGGGCTGCTGGCGCTCCTTGAAATAGCGCTGGGCGAGGGCGAGAAACTCGCGCTGGTGATCGATGGCCGAAATCGTCCGACCGTCCTTGAGCCGGATGGTGTCGCGGCAGGCGAGGTCGCGGGAGACCTTGCGGAAGGCGGCCACCGGACCATCGATGGAGAGGTCCTTCTCGATGAAGTCGTCCTCCACCATGCTCAGCACGATGGCCATGGTGCCGACCTTCAGGTAGGTCGAGACCTCGGCCATGTTGGCGTCGCCAACGATCACGTGCAGACGGCGGTACTTCTCGGGATCGGCGTGGGGCTCGTCGCGCGTGTTGACGATCGGCCGCGAGTGCATCGTCTCGAGCCCGACCTCCGTCTCGAGGAAGTCGGCGCGCTGCGAGATCTGGTACTCGCACGGCTCGGCGTTGTTCTCGTAGCCGACCTTGCCGGCGCCCGTGTACACCTGACGCGTCACGAAGAACGGCATCATGTGCTGCACGATGCGCGCGAACGGCACCTTGCGGTCCATCAGATAGTTCTCGTGGGTGCCGTACGAGTTGCCTTTGCTGTCGGTGTTGTTCTTGTAGATGAGGATGCGCTGCTCGGGCGGCGACACCGCCTCCGCGCGCTGCCGCGAGAGGTTCAGGATGCGCTCGCCCGCGCGGTCCCAGATGACCGTGTCGCGCGGGTTGGTCGTCTCCGGGCTCGAGTACTCGGGGTGCGCGTGGTCGACGTAGAAGCGCGCGCCGTTGGACAGGATCAGGTTGATGAGCCGCGACTCCTCCTTCGACGTTCCTTCCTTCTCCTCCATGTACTCGAAGCCACGGGCATCCCGCAGCGGGCTTTCTGCCTCGTAGTCCCACCGCACCCGCGAGCTGCGGTAGGTCTCATAGGAGTTGATCAGCAGGAGGGAGGACAGGATCGGATTGAAGTCGGGCTGGTTCTTCACCGTGATCCCGTACTCGGTTTCGATGCCCATGACTTTTGGGATGGCCATGCGGTCCCCTCTACGAAGTCCGTACCACGCTCGCTGAAACGATACCGTGAAAAACGAACCCCCCGGCCTTTGCTGCGGCGGGGGGGAACGGGGGGGCCCGACGCCCCCCCGTTGTATGGGCGTCGGGCGCCCCTCTTAGAGGTATTGCCCGGTGTTCACGAT
>Ga0066676_10001161_pt1 | contig 10457 bp, 8 predicted proteins | sample GraSoiAngelo_125_FD_62293 | JGI IMG/M metagenome (GOLD analysis project Ga0066676, IMG submission 62293) | Grasslands soil microbial communities from the Angelo Coastal Reserve, California, USA - 14_0927_05_40cm | ecosystem: Environmental > Terrestrial > Soil > Grasslands | place: USA...
TCCGGTTGAAAGATCGCTGTCGATTCTCTGAACTTCGCTTTCTCGCTGGCCTTCCGTTTTTCGATGGCGTCGACTTCATCTCGCGTCATTTCGAGACGCAAACCGAACTCGGTTTCCAGCGAGACGGCATCGTCGTCACTCAGCGTTCCCGCGTCCAGCAACTCGCGCTTGTAAAGCTGAGTGACTGATGGCCGCTTCTCGATTTTTGCGTAAAGATCAGGCTGGGTAAACGAGGGCTCGTCGCCTTCGTTGTGGCCATAGCGACGATAGCAATACATGTCGATCACCACGTCGCGCCCGAATCGCTGGCGAAAATCGAATGCCATGTCACTAACAAATTTAACGGCCAGCGGATCGTCCCCATTCACATGAAAGATCGGCGCCTCGATCATCTTCGCGATATCGGTGGAGTACATCGACGAACGCGCATCTTTGGGAAGTGTGGTGAACCCAATCTGGTTGTTGACAACTATGTGGATAGTTCCGCCAGTGCTGTAGCCCGGTAACTGCGACAAATTGAGCGTCTCAGCCACGATCCCCTGCGCGATGAAAGCAGCGTCGCCGTGCACCAGCAGCGGCAAGACTTTGCGCCGATGCTCGGTGTCCCCGCGAAGTCGTTGTCTGGCGCGCGCTTGTCCTTCGACCACAGGATCGACAGCTTCCAGGTGGCTCGGGTTCGATGAGAGCCGGATCTCGACCTCCGCACGCGAGGCAAGTTTGCGTATCGAGTGATAACCGAGATGATATTTCACATCGCCGTCGCCGGCTGCCAACTCGGGAACATAATTTTCGCTAAACTCGGTAAAGATGACCTTGAGCGATTTGCGCAGAAAATTTGCAAGGATATTGAGCCGGCCGCGATGCGCCATGCCCATGCAAATCTCCTCCACGCCTCCTTCCGGACATTTGTGCAGGATCGTGTCGAGAATCGCCATGAGCGATTCCGAACCCTGAAGTGAGAACCTTTTCTGACCGACGTAACGCGTATGCAGAAAAATCTCGAAGGATTCCGCTTCAAGCAGCGCCCGCAACAGCGCCACTTGCACTGCTGCTGGAGTCGAATGCTTGTGCGGTCGCGTCTCCAATCGCTTGCGGATCCAGTCACGCACACGCGGGTCCTGGATGTGCATGAATTCAGAACCGATGGAGTCGGCATAAATTCTCTCCAGGCCGGAAACCATCTCGCGTAACGTCATGGGGCGATTTTCGAGGAAGAACTTCGACGAAACGCGAAGATCGAGGTCTGACTCGCTAAAACCAAACTCGCGCAGACTCAGCAACGGATTTTGCGGACGCGTCTCTTCCAGGGGATCGACCCGCGCAATGGTATGACCAAGCGAGCAATACGCGTAAATGAGACCATCGACGCGCGTCTGTAACGCCGCGTCGCGAGCCTCGGCAGCCGCCGCCCCGTCGCGCTGCGGCAAATTTCCAAGCTCAAATCCTTCAAAGAAGGCCGACCATCCCGAATCGACCGATTCGGGATTTCGCTGCCACCGGCGATAATTTTCTTCGATTACCCCCAGATTTGCGCGAGCACCAATTGAAGTGCGCATACAAAATTTAATCTCGGACGATTACGCAGTGCGGCAAGTTGACAGTGCCGAAGCAGCCTCGTTACTTGCTGCGCATGGTTCTAACAGAGATCGTAAAACAGCTGGGAGCGATCTGAGGATGAAGACGAATCCATATCGAAAACTGCTTGTTGCGTTACTGATGCTGGCGCAAGCAGGAGCTTGTCTTGGTCAGGCTGATCCGGCTTCGGAACCGGCCGTTCTGGCGGTGGCGAAGGTCTTGCCTGCAGTGGTGAATATTAATACGGAGCGCGTAGTGAGACGCACAGTGCGCGATCCGGTTGAGGATTTTTACGCGCAATTCTTCGGCCATAATCGCGTTCGACCGCGCGAAGTTCGCCAGACTCTGCAAAGTCTTGGCTCCGGTTTCATTATTGACCCGGCGGGGTACATCGTTACCAACCAGCACGTGGTCGAGCGCGCCGCCGATTTGAAAATTCACGTGACGACGAACGACGGCAAAACGTACAACGCTCACTATATCACCGGCGATGACAAGACCGATCTGGCGTTCATCAAGATCGACGCCGAAACCGCGTTCCCTTTTATCAGTCTTGATAATATTTCGCCGAATTTGCTGGGCCAGACTGTAATCGTGGTAGGCAATGCCGTTGGATACGGTAGCTCGATCAGTCGGGGAGTGCTTAGCGCGGTCAAACGCGACATCACTGTGGACGAGACCGAGTATAAGGGTCTGGTACAAACCGACGCGGCAATTAATCCAGGCAACAGCGGCGGGCCGGTGATCGATCTCTCGGGCCGTCTGGTCGGCATCAGCTCCGCAAAAATGGCGTTCACGCCGCAAGGTGTCCCCACTCAGGGAATGGGTTTCGCAATTCCAGCCGAAGTGGTGCGCGATAGCGTGAACCAGTTCAAAAAAGTCGCGCAGAAACAGGCCAAACCAAAGAACCAGCCTGCGCCCGCCGCCGATATGTCCGTGTCGAACGCGGAAAAGTTATTTGGACTGCAGCTACAGGATTTGAATCAGGAACTAAGCGATGCACTCGGTTACCTCCGCGGACGCGGCGTTTTGATTACCGCAGTGGAATCAGATAGCCCGGCAGATGATGCAGGTCTTGAGCGCGGGCTGGTCATTTATCGCGCTGGCAACTCGGAAACGAACTCCGTCAAACAAATCGAGGACTTGCTTCAAGGTGTGCAGAGTGGCACAAAACTCGATTTCACGGTTGGTGTAATCCGCCCCCGAGGACAAAACCAGCGGCTCGGCACTTTGAGCATGACGGCCCGCTAAAAAAGTTGGCAACGCAATCAGGGTTCGGTTGTCTCATGGAAATATTGTTCAATGATTAAGGTCGAAAATCTGACGAAACGTTACGCTGGTCAGCCTGCCATCCGGGATTTGAATTTCGAGGTTAGCCGGGGTGAAATCATGGGATTTCTGGGACCCAACGGTGCGGGCAAAACCACCACCATGCGCATTTTGGCCAGCTTCATGCCGCCCACCTCTGGTCGCGCTACCATCGCGGGATTCGATGTTTTTGAACAATCGCTCCAGGCACGAGCGCATCTCGGCTACATGCCGGAAAACGTGCCACTCTACAGCGACATGCGCGTAACAGAGTATCTGCGTTATCGCGCAGCCTTGAAGGGAGTCCAACATCGTCGGGTCACTGAGCGTGTTGGCGACGTAAAAGAACTTTGTGGTCTCAAGAGCGTCGAGAACAAGCTGATCGGGGCCCTGTCCAAGGGATATCGACAGAGGGTGGGACTGGCGGATGCGCTGCTCGCTGAACCAGACCTGCTAATTCTGGATGAGCCGACAATCGGCCTCGATCCAAACCAAATCCGACAGGTGCGCGAGCTGATCAAGAATCTGGGGGAACAGCATACAATTTTACTTTCGACGCACATCCTGCCGGAGGTGGAGATGACCTGCAGCCGCGTGATCATCATTCACAACGGACGAATTGAGGCGTGCGATACCCCGGAAAATTTACTCGGAAAGATCAGGCAGGCCGGCGGTGTCGTTCTTGAAGCAAAGGTCGGAAAGGACAACGGCGCGGATGAGCTAAAGAAGATTTCAGGTGTGCGGGAAGTGATCACCGATGGGGAGGATGATTGGAAGAGATTTTCCCTGCGGGTGGAATCAGGCATCGATGTGCGCGAAGAAGTTTTCCGCCTCGCCACGCAGCGCCACTGGTCCGTGCGCGAACTGAGTCAGCGTCGAGCAACGCTCGAGGATGTGTTCGTGGAAATCACCCACTCTGACGCAGTGTAGCCGCGGAGTGATGGAGTATTGGAGTAATGAGTCACTACGAAACAGGACTTCGCAATAAGAACCGCGGTTACATGAAATTAATTGTATGGCAGAAGGCCATGGAATTATTCGAATTGGTTTGGAACATCGTTTTCATCGAAACGAGAATCGATTTTAAGCTCCGTTCGCAAATAGCAGACGCCGCCCAATCAATCGCTTCAAATATCGCAGAAGGATACGGGCGACGCTTTATTAGCGAATATATTCAATTTCTTTACTACGCACTTGGATCAATGGCGGAGACGATGACGCGCGCAGTCGGTTTGAAACAAACAAAACCGATTTCGGCGGAGCGCTTCCATGATTTCGATTTGCTCCATTATGAAGTCGAAAACCGCCTTTTGCGTTTGATCGAAAAGTTAGAGCAAAAACGTGATGACGAAGATTGGATCGCGCGCATCGCCGAGGACCCCAAGGAGTACTCCACTACTCCATCACTCCAACACTCCATTACTCCAGCGCTTCGCTGTCATGCGTAAGTTTTACACTCTCCTTTCTCGCGAAGTACGCGGCTATTTCCATTCCCCGATCGCGTACATCGTGCTCATCTTTTTTTTGATAGTCAGCGGGATCGATTTTTATTTCCAGGTCTCCTTTATGAACCAGCGCCAGGTGCAATACACGGTGCAGGAGGCGTTTTTTAATTCGGTCTTCTTCTGGTTTGCCTTTGTTCTGATCTTTCCCCTCATCACGATGCGTCTGTTTGCCGAGGAATTTAAGCTCGGTACGATTGAACCACTGACAACTGTCCCGGTACGCGACTGGCAGGTAGTACTGGCAAAATTCTTTGGCGCGCTGCTCTTCTACATAATTCTCTGGATCCCGACGCTGCTTTACTTTGGCATCTTCCTCAAGGTCACGAATGAGCCGGCGGCTCATTCGGCCGGAGCATACTTCGGGTCCTATCTGATGCTCTTATTGCTCGGGATGTTTTATCTCTCCATTGGTTGTCTAACATCCGTTCTGACTCGGAACCAGATCATCGCCGCGATTATTTCCTTCTGCGCAATTACGCTGCTGTTTTTCCTGGGCCTGGTTCAGTTCATTCTGCTCGATGTGAGCTCCGAGACGCGCGATTTGCTAGGGTATTTCTCGGCGATCGAACACATGGGAACGTTCTCGCGTGGCGTTATTGATACACGGCCAATCGTTCTCTACGTGAGTATGACCATCGTGATGCTGACGCTCACGCATCAGGCGTTTCAATCCCGCAAATGGAGACTGTGAGCGATGGCTAACGAAACAAACCAGCGCCCAGGACGTACCGGAAAAAAAATTCGACGGGTTCGAATCGGTTTCAACGTTCTCGCGCAAATCGTGCTGGTTTTGTTTCTGGCTGCGATGGTGAACTCGATTGCTTTCAAACACTACGCGCGCTGGGATTTTTCCCGCGACCAGAAATATGCGCTTTCAGATAAAACGAAACGTTTCCTGGACACACTCAAGGGCAAGATGCGCATCACGGTTTTCTTTCCCCCTGGCACGCCGATCAGCACAGACGTTCAGAATTTGCTGACGGAATATCAATATGCCGGTAAAGGAAAGGTCGACATCGAGCACATTGATCCTGAGCGCAATCTTTCCCGGGCGAAGGAGTTGTTCGACAAATACAAAGTCGTTACCGACGAGCCTCTTTTAATAGTCGATTACGAAGGACGCAATAAGACGGTCAAGGCATCCGAGATGGCTGACATCGACCAGAGCGGAATGGCGTTGGGCGAAAGCCCTCGCGTAGCCGCATTCAAAGGCGAACAAGCGATCACCAGCGCAATGATCGACCTTGTGGAAGGAAAGAAGAAGACTCTTGGATACGTCCTCGGTCACAAGGAACCACCACTTGCTGAAGGCAGCGCGATCTCTGTCCTGAAAACATTCATCGAAAACGAAAACATCCAGTTCAAAGAGCTGAATCTTCTCGATCTGGATGCGATCCTCGAGGACGTAAAAACTGTCATGATCATAGGGCCGCAGTACGATTTTTCAGACCGCGAAATGAAAGTGCTGCGCAACTTCTGGGATAAACAGGGGCGGATTTTGCTTCTCCTGGATCCGGCAGCGAAGACGCCGAAGCTTGATGCGTTTGTCAACGAGCTGGGCGTTAAGGTGAATGACGATAGACTGATGGTCTACCTGCGAACTGGAATCCAGGAGCTGGCACTAACAAGAGATGTTCAAGCGCGATTCCTCGGCGACAGTCCAATCACAAAACGGTTAGCCGATGTACGGGCGCTCTTTTTGGGCGGCACTTCTTCGCTCACCCTTGAGCCCGACCGCGTCCGTGCCGCCAACACCCGTCTCGAGCCCCTAATCCAGGCTGAAAAAGGCTATTTTGCCGAGACCGATTATAACACGGACAACCAAGCAAAACTGCAGGCTGATGCGAAACGGGATAACAATACGCCCGTAACAATAGGCGCAGCCATCGAGAAAGGCGGCAGCGCGGATGAGCGGGTGCAGGTGAACTCGTCGCGCCTGGTAGTCGTTAGCAATGCGACCTTCGTTCAAGACAATGCGATTACGCAAGATCAGCAGGGCCTCGATTTCGTTTCCGGCAGTGTGAACTGGTTGCTGAGCCGCGAACAGCTAATCGGTATCGCGCCAAAAGTTTCAAAGCCTCTCACTTTCAGTCTTGATCAAGATGCGCTGGCTCGCCTGCGCTGGATTATTCTGATTTTCATGCCGTTGATCCCCGCCGTGATCGGAACCGTGGTTTGGTGGCAACGGCGCGTCTAAGCCTTTGCTGTCATGTTGAGCGAAGCGAAACATCTCTGGCTATTGTTTGGCTGCGACGCCAAGAGAATGATCCGGGAACCTTCGCTTCACTCAGAATGACAAGATTTGAATCATGAACTGGAGAACTACTCTAATCCTTGGTGTCGTTGTGCTTGCTGTTTTTGCCTACCTCCGGTTCTTTGAGATGAAACAGCCGAACACGGAGGAAGCCAGGCGGCAGGCGCAGAACGTGGTCAATTTCGATCGAAGCAAGATCGACGGCATCATCATTCAAAATGGCGATGAAAAAATAGAAATACGGCGCCGCGACAACAAATGGCGGCTTGAAACCCCAATCAAAGATCAAGCAGATGGTGCCTTAGTTGAGAATTTGCTGTCGGACCTGGAGACCTGGCAAAAGGAGGGAACAATTTCGGCGAAAGATATTGAGGCCGACAAGAGTAAACTGAATGAATACGGCCTGAACCGACCTAAGCTTAAGCTCAAATTGATCGGCTCTGAAAGACCTCCTGAAATCCTGTTTGGAAAAGACGCTGCGTTGGAAGGCAGGATGTATGTCCGCTTTGACAACTCCAAGGAAACATTTCTCACTAAACAATCGGTTAAGAAGGACATCGACAAAAAAGCGGAGGAATTCCGCGATAAAAAATTAACTGATGTGACCACTGCGCAGGTGCGCCGCATCGCTTTAAAGACGCTTTCTGGCGAAATGGAGTTAGAGAAGAGGGGTGACCATTGGGACATCGTCAAACCACTTCGCGCTCGCGCGGATGACGAGAAAGTTGGCGACCTGATTGCGCAAATCACGACGGCACGCATTCAACAATTTGTGGCCGACGATCACGGCGACCTGCGACCTTATGGGCTGGCAGAGCCCCGCGGGTCGATCACGTTATTTAGCCAGGAAGGAAGAAAGGACCAAAAGGTTGAGATCGCTGACTCGATCAAGGTCTTTGGGCAGGAGGACAAAGGCCAAATGCTCCAAATCGGCAGCGTGCCTGAGAAGGAAAAGGACCAGGTTTATGTCCGGTTTGCTCCTCGTGGTGCCGTCTACACGTTGCCCAAGAAGATTGAAGAGGCCCTGAACACTAAGCCGGCCGATCTGCGTGACTATCATTTGGTGCGGATCGATACGAACGTTCTCGATCGGATCACGATCGATGTTCCAGGTAAAGGTAAGACAGTGCTTGCACGCAGGGATGGAAACTGGATCATCGCCAGCCGAAACAACGCTCCCGCAGATTCAGGGGCGGTCCGCCGCTTGATTGATACATTGCAAAACGAGCGGGTGACAAAGTTCGTGGAAGATGTCGCTTCGAATCTGCCAAAATACGGCCTGGACAAGCCGCGTCTGCAATTAACGTTCAGTTCGTTCGCTTCGGAGAACACCGCCGAGACCAAGGCGGGTGAGCAACCGTTTGCTACACTCGCCTTTGGAAAAGAAGACGGGGACAATGTTTACGCGCGCCTTACAGATGAGCCATTTGTCGTGGCAGCCCGACGTCGTTTGGTGGACCAGATCCCAGCCGATCCTTTGCAATGGCAGGAGCTATCAATCTTTAAGTTTAAACCCGACCAAATTCACCGTATCAGTATAACCACGGATAAAGAACTGTCGCTGGAACGCGGCGACAATAACCAATGGCATTGGCTAAAAGGCACTGGTCAGATCGATGGAACAAATGTTCAATCGCTACTCAACACGTTGTCGAGCTTGCATGCGGTGCGCTGGCTTGGAGCAACGAAGCCTCAAGACGGCTTGGAAAAGCCGCAACTTACTCTTGCATTCGCGACTTCGCCTGACAACAAGGCATTACATAGGTTGATCATTGGCGCTCCGGCTAATGACGGAACGTGGTGTGCGCATGTGGACGGCCGCGATGGCACCTTTATGATTAGCAATTCGGATTTGAATAGCTTGAGATTACCTCTGGTGGCGCGACCGTCGCCAACGCCAAGTCCGGCGTCCACCGTTACACCGTGATCTTGTAAACGGCTTTCGCTGTCAGAGACTCTGTGCGGTGTAAATCGTCGCGATGCCGTAACTCAACGGCTGAAGAGTCGCGTGCTTAAAGCCGCTCGCTTCGATTAAATCGATCATTGCATGCCCGCTGGGAAATTCCTCGATCGAGTCCCCGAGATAGTCGTAGGCGCTTTTCTTTCCGGTCAAAAAGGAGCCCAGCAATGGGAGGCAGCGATGCAAATAAAAACGATAGATGGTGCGCACAATCGATGCTGTTGGCAGTGAGAACTCGAGCACTAACAAACGGCCATCTCGCCTAAGCACCCGCGACATCTCAACAAGCGCGTCTTTCCAATTCTCCATGTTACGCAAGCCGAAGGCGATGGTAACGCAATCAAACGAAGCGTCTGGGAATGGTAGCTTCATGGCATCCGCGACGATTGTTTTACGCACGCCTTTCCTCTGCGCCAGCTCCAGCATTTCAGGCAGGAAATCCACGCCTGTGACTTCCGCATCCGGCAGTTTCCTCTGCACCGCAAGGGCCAGATCTCCTGTGCCAGTTGCAAGATCTACAATTTTGCCCGGCCGCCAGCTGGCGACCATGTCGGCAGCGCGCTTTCGCCAATAAAAATCCGACCCGCAGCTAAGCGTGTGATTAGCCAGATCGTACCGTCTGGCAATGGCGCCAAACATTTGCCGAACTCGTGTGGGTTCTGTTGCGGTACCGGATTTTGTCATTTGAAGGTCAATAAAACGTCAGCTCACAATTTTACGATAACTCACTTCTTGTTTACCATATGGATGTAACTAATACGTGAAAGCCACATGTCAGAAATGTTAGGCATAAAGTTTGTTATAAAAAAGGATTGCGAATGCCGCAAACTCCGGCTATGTCACAACCATGGATATATCTGTTAAAGCTTTAGAAGAAGCTGTTTCAATACGCCGGCAAATTGATAACCTGGAAAGACGTCTTTCCTCAATCCTGGGAGGTGCACCTGCCAGACCCACAGCCGCCCCTACCCCTAAACAGGCAGGGCGGCGTTACTTTTCGCCTTCAACCCGAGCCAAGCTTTCAGCGGCTGCCAGGGCCCGCTGGGCGAAACTAAAAGGCGGGACGAAACCAGCCCCTGCCAAGAAAAAAGGCGCACTTACGGCTGCTGGTCGGAGAAAGCTATCCGAGCTAATGAAGGCCCGCTGGGCAGCAAGAAGAAAGTCCGGCGGAACAAAGGCAGCACCTTCAGCGAAGAAAGGTGGACTTACGCCTGCCGGCCGAAGAAGACTCTCGCAGTTGATGAAGGCTCGCTGGGCGGCGCGAAGGAAAACGGCGCGCAAGTAGTCGATCGATGCAATCGGAATCGGCAGCTTGCCGATAGTTTTCGCTTTCAAATAAGGTCGGTTTGGGGAACACCCAAGCACTGCTCGCGAGAGGACTCGAACCTCCACGGGTTTCCCCATACGGTCCTGAGCCGTACGCGTCTGCCAATTCCGCCACGCGAGCAAATCGGTGGCCGTTACAATGCGCGCGTGCCAGCCGCCTGCAAGGTCAAACCGGAGACAATACAAAGGAAAGAAACGCGGAAATCACCTCGAGTGTTTCTTCCGTGCGCGAACCTCCAATTGGTGCGCTTTGCGTACCTGGCCAAGGGAGCGCAAAAGATCGGCATAATTGGATACAACAATCTCGTAGTCCTTCAGAGGTTTATCCTTCACCTGCTCCCAAATCTTGAGAGAAGCCTGATAAAGCTCTATCGCTTTGGCGTAATCGCCGCGTGAATGATAGACGACCGCCAGATTGCATTTTGATTGCGCAATGTCGGCAAGCGGAGCTGGGTCTAAATTCTCGCGAATGGCGAGCGCGCGAAGATGTATTTTCTCTGCCTCAGTGAAACGGCGTTCATTCGTGTAA
>Ga0066676_10001162_pt1 | contig 10455 bp, 12 predicted proteins | sample GraSoiAngelo_125_FD_62293 | JGI IMG/M metagenome (GOLD analysis project Ga0066676, IMG submission 62293) | Grasslands soil microbial communities from the Angelo Coastal Reserve, California, USA - 14_0927_05_40cm | ecosystem: Environmental > Terrestrial > Soil > Grasslands | place: USA...
CGAAAGCCACAAGATCAACGTCTTATTCGTGATCGAGTAAGCCGAGATGATGAACAGCTTTATCAGGAAGGTGAGCCACAACTCGCGTTGAGCTCCTTTCAGCACGGTGAATTTTGCGAGGAAACCGCTTAGTCCTGTCGCTACGACTGGAGGGACGTTCTCTTCCGGCGCGAACGTCTCTTTAATTACCTCTCCCACGGTTTGAAACTTCAGCTACAACATGTTCGCGACAAATTCGCTCGCGTCGAATGGCGCGAAATCGTCTAGTTGTTCTCCTGTGCCCACAAAGCGCGTTGGAATTCCAAGTTCATCCTGAATTGCAACGACGATGCCGCCTTTGCCGCTACCATCGAGCTTGGTCACGATAAGGCCGGTGAGCCCAAGTGCCTTTTGGAATTCACGCGCCTGACTGAGCGCATTGCCGCCAGTTGTAGCATCGACTACCAGCAGTGTCTCGTGCGGTGCTTCTGCGTCCTGTTTGCCGAGAGTGCGTTTTACCTTTTGCAGCTCAGCCATCAGGTTTGCTTTTGTGTGCATGCGCCCAGCGGTATCGCACAGCAGAAATTCGATCTTGCGGTTGGCGGCCGCCTGATACGCTTCATAACAAAGCGCCGCCGGATCGGCATTATATTGGCCCCGAATCATTTCGACTCCGAGCCTTTTTGCCCAAACCTCAAGCTGCTCGATCGCTGCGGCGCGAAAAGTATCGGCCGCTGCGAGTAATACGCTGCGTTGATCCCGGACAGGTAGGGGCGATTGACCCCAATTGCGTGCGGGCGGTCCATGTGAACCGCCGCTACCTCGATCTTGCTGTAGATAACGCGCCAGTTTCGCTGTCGATGTGGTCTTGCCGGTGCCGTTTACCCCGAGGAGCAAAATTACTTTTGGCTTCGCAGGCAGCGGCCGAATCGGGGTCGGATTGGGCGGCAGAATGCGGGCAATTTCCTCGCGCACGACTTTCACAACGTCACTTATGCCTATTACGGACCAGGCTTCGCGGTCTCGCAGCGTTTTAATGATTCGCGTTGTCATCGGCACACCGAGATCTGCGCGGATGAGCGATTCTTCGAGTTCGTCCCAGTCGATCGGTTTGCCGGCGAATTGCTGGGCGAGGGATTGGAGAAAATTCATGGGTCGTGAATCGTGGACTGATTTAACGATGTACGATTTACCGACCCGCGGAGTCCCGCGCTGAAGGTGCCGCCTCGCGCAACGGGCGTTTCAAATCGTTCTTCACGCGATCGAGAATGCCATTCACAAAACGGCCGGATTCCGCGCCTCCGAAAGTCTTTGCCAGCTCGATTGCTTCGTTGATTGAGACAACCGGCGGGATGTCGTCGCGATAAAGCATCTCGTAGATCGCAAGCCGCAGGACGTTACGATCGACTGCCGAGATTCGACGGAATTCGTAATTTTCACAATAGCGCCGAATGCGTTCATCGATTTCTGGTAGATGCGCGACCGTTCCTTCAATGAGTGGCTGCGCAAAGTCCCGAACGCGTGGCGTGGCCGGGCAGAACTCCCAGAAATCCTCGATCCGCTCGGGCCCTTCACCATGCTGAAGATCACGCCAGAAATGATATTGGATCGCCGCTTCGCGCGCTCGTCGCCGTTTGCCCATAGAAATCAGCTCCCGCGAAGGTCCGACATGACGTTGGCGATTTCCACTGCGGCGCGCGCGGCCTCGGTACCGCGGTTAATTCTGTTCTCGAGGCAACGCTCGCGCGCTTGAAGTTCGCTATCAAAACTGAGAACGACATTGATTACCGGTACACCCTGATCGACGGCAATACGCTGGAGGGCGTCCGTCACAGAGCGGCTCAGATTTTGCGCGTGGTCCGTTTTCCCTTTCAAAATCACTCCGCAGGCGATGATGGCGTCGGCTTTTCCCTGGGATGCGAGCTCGCGCACAACCACGGGAATCTCGAATGCCCCGGCCACTCGCTTAACGGAGATCGTCGCGCGCGGTGCAAGAGCACCCAGTTCTTTCTTAGTATTGTCGACCAGACCCTGCACATAGCGCGAGTTAAATTGACTCGCTACGATGAAGAACGTCCGTTTCCCCTCAACGATGCGGGGACGGAGCGGGACCGATTTCGACATTCAATTTCAGATTTTCAATCCGATCGCGTGGACTGCCAGCGGATTCTGCTTGCAGCTATTTGAAATCCAAAAGCTGTAATCACAGAATGTGCCCCATTTTCACCCGTTTCGTCTCAAGATACTTGGCGTTGTGCGGATTCGCTTCGCTGCGAATCGGCACCTGTTCCACCATCTCCAAGCCATAACCTTCGAGTCCGACAACTTTCTTCGGGTTGTTGGTCAGAAAACGGAACTGGCGGACTCCGAGATCGAAGAGGATTTGCGCGCCAAGACCGTAATCACGCAAATCGCTTGGATAACCGAGTTTGGCATTTGCCTCCACCGTATCGAGTCCTTCTTCCTGCAATTTGTAGGCGTGAATTTTTGCCGCGAGCCCGATGCCGCGGCCTTCCTGGCGCATATAAACCAGAACGCCATTGCCTTCTTCCTGGATTTGTCGCAGCGCCGCGTGCAATTGGTTTCCACAATCGCATCGGCGTGAGCCGAAGACATCGCCCGTGAGGCATTGACTGTGCACGCGAACCAGCGTCGGCTTGTTCTTGTCGATCTTGCCTTTCACCATCGCGAGATGATGCTGGCCGTCGAGTTTCGCGCGGTACAAGTGCAAATCGAAATCGCCATACTCAGTCGGCATTTTTACGATCTGTTCCAGCTCCACCAATTTTTCGCGAACCCGGCGATGCGCGATCAAACTTTGAATCGTGCAAATGCGTAGTCCGTGCTTTTTGCGGAACTCCATCAGCTCCGCCAACCGCGCCATAGTGCCATCGTCATGTAGAATCTCGCAAAGGACTCCGGCCGGTTGCAGCCCAGCCATGCGCGCAAGATCGACGGCCGCCTCCGTGTGACCAGCTCGGCGCAATACCCCGCCATCCTTTCCGCGCAGAGGAAAAACGTGACCGGGTTGCGCGAGATCTTCGGGCGCGGATTTTGGATTTGCGATCGCCAGGATCGTCGTCGCCCGATCGTACGCGCTGATTCCGGTAGTTACTCCGCGCGCTGCGTCCACCGAAACAGTAAAGTCCGTGCGATGCATTTCGCGATTTTGCGCTACCATCCGTTGCAAACCGAGTTGCTCCGCGCGCTCGTTCGAAACGGGCGCGCAAATCAAGCCGCGCCCATGCGTGGCCATGAAGTTGACCGCTTCAGGCGTCACTTTCTCGGCCGCCATCACCAGGTCGCCTTCATTCTCGCGGTCGGCGTCGTCGGTCACGATCACAATGCGACCCTTTGCGATATCGCTCACCACATCATCGATCGTGTCGAACTGAAATGTCTCTTTCGTCTGCGAAATCATCGGAACAATACCATTACGTCCGCTGGCGCTCTCGGCAACGGCAATTCATTTTGCACCTGTCGCCACAATTGCTTCCGGTCGATACATGTCGCGATTGCTTCCCTGAAATTCGGCTTTCAGCTTTACCTTGAACCGCGCCAGATCGACAAGGTCCCAGCGGGTGAACTTCCAAAGCCCATTTTTTCCGCGTGGCTCGTGCTCAAAGCCTACGATGAAATGGACCGCGTCATCGCGCACTTTGTTCGTCGCGATTTTTGGCTCGAAATAGAATGTCCGAAAAGTGCTGTCACGACTTCCCATCGCGTAAAGTTTTGGATCCAAATAGAAAATCCGCTTGCTGGCAAGATCGACGATCCGTAGATCAGGGTAACCAGAACGCATCACGCGGTCCTCCGCGGTATGTGGGAAATCGCAGCTCAGTCCCGGCGCTGAGTTGAGCAACTCGCGCAACATGTCTTCGAAGTGACCGCTCACTTCGTTAATGCGCGGCGTGTGTTGGATCACACTGTCCGGCGCGTTCATCCGCTCCATAATCTTATCGCACGCCGCGCTGATTTGCTTGATCACGCGCTGGTCGGTTTCGTTCTTTAATTCGACAGCCAAAACATGTTTGCCCGTCGTGTCGAAAATCACTTCGGCGAATGGAATCCCGAGCAATTGTCGATCTTCATCAAGCAGCCACGGGATCAATTGATCGACCGGCGCTTTTGCTGGGTTCGCAGGCGTAGTCCCATTTTCTTGCGCGAAGCATTTCGCGGCGCACACACCCATGGCGACAAGAAGCGAGACGCGAAGCATTCGCTGATTCAAAATCCGCGTTGGCGATTGAACAAGAGCAAACGGACGGCGTTCCAGCCGCAATCGGTTCTTTCTCCCACCGTGAGGATTGCGCACAGACCGAAAAAAGAAAATGCTACACTGCAGCTGGACAACTCATGACGAACAAATCAGAGAAAATTTTTGTCGCCGGTCATCGCGGCCTTGTCGGCAGCGCTTTGATCCGCTGCTTCGAGCGTGAGGGATTCCATAATCTGCCGAAGCGGGACCGATTGCAGCTTGATCTAGCCGATGAGGGCGCCGTGCAGAATTTCTTTGCCAAAGAAAAACCGGCGATTGTAATTTTCGCTGCGGCAAAGGTAGGCGGCATCAAGGCCAATAACGACTTTCCAGTCGAGTTTTTGCTCGATAACTTGCGGATCCAGAACAATATCATTCACGCTGCCCACGAAGCGGGCGTGCGCAAACTGCTGTTTCTTGGAAGCTCCTGCATTTATCCCAAGCTCGCGCCGCAACCGATTCCCGAAACAGCCTTGCTGAGCGGTCCACTCGAGCCAACCAATGAAGCCTATGCAATCGCGAAGATCGCCGGCATCAAACTCTGTCAGGCATTTTCTCGTGAGTATGGCGCGAATTTTATTTCGGTGATGCCGACAAACCTTTACGGGCCGAACGACAATTTCGATCTGGAAACATCACACGTCTTGGCTGCGCTTTTGCGGAAAGCGCATGAAGCGAAAACAAGCGGTGCCCGTGAAATTGTTGTGTGGGGATCGGGCAAGCCGCGCCGGGAATTTTTGCACGTAGACGATCTCGCGTCAGCATGCCTCTTTCTCCTCGAAAATTATGATTCACCGGAGATTATCAATGTTGGTTGCGGAGAGGACATCTCGATCCGCGAACTCGCCGTGGTGATTTGTGACATCGTCGGTTTCGAGGGAGAGCTCGCCTGGGACGGGACCAAGCCGGATGGCACGCCGCGAAAGCTTCTCGATATCACTAAACTGCGTGGTCTTGGATGGCACCCGACGATCTCGCTCCGCGACGGCATCGCGCAGACCTACGATTGGTTCCTAGCGAACTGCGTGCAGTAACCGATTACGCGGGTGGATCGGTCGCTCCGCGGGCGATGCATATTTAATGCGGCTCCGCCCAAACTTAACATCGAGCAAGGGACGGCTCGATCCACCTTTGAGATGCCGTCGCGATCCAACTCCGTTTGCGTTTGATTCCTCCCACAGTTGACTGCGATTATTCAGCCAATGTATCTGACAAACTCCAAGTCGATTTACCGATGAAAAAGCTTCGTGTTGGCGTTGTCGGTGTCGGTGCTATAGGAAGCAACCACGCGCGGCTCTACGAGGAAATTCCATCGGCCGAGTTTACCGCGGTGTATGATATCGATGTTACGAAAGGGAACGCGATCGGAAGAAAATTCGGAGCTACTCCGGCAAAATCGCTCGATGAGTTCAGTGAGATGGTTGACGCCGCTTCGGTGGCAACGCCGACCAACACGCACTACGAGATTGCGCGGCCGCTGCTTGTGCGCGGCAAACATTTGCTAATCGAAAAACCGATCACCAACAAGACCGCACACGCTGGCAAACTGGCGGAATTAGCGACGGGCAAAGGTCTCATCTTGCAAGTTGGTCATGTCGAGCGGTTCAATCCAGTTTTAAGCGCGCTCGAAAAACATCTCGCCCATCCGCGTTTTATCGAAGCGCATCGGCTCTCGCCCTACCCCAAGCGCAGCACCGATATCGGTGTGGTTCTCGATCTTATGATCCATGATCTCGAAATCATTTTGCATTTCGTGCGTTCGCCCGTGAAGAAAATCGAGGCGGTTGGCGTCCCGGTTTTGAGCCGCGGTGAAGACATCGCGAATGCGCGGCTGCGTTTCGAGAACGGTTGCGTGGCAAATGTTACATCGAGCCGCATCAGTCCCGAGCGCCTGCGTAAGATTCGGATCTTCCAGGAGGACGCGTACCTCTCGCTCGATTATCAAAATCAGACCGGCGAGATCTATCGGCGCATTGGCGAACGGATTACGCGCGACAAAGTCGCGATCGAACGCGAAGAACCGCTCAAACGTCAACTCACTTCGTTTATCGAATGTGCGAGCACCGGGCGCGAGCCGCGAGTTTCCGGATCCCAGGCGACGGCGGCGCTGGAGTTGGCAGTTAAAATAACAAAGCGGATCGCCTCGAGCGTCTGAAGCCCCGCTGCTGTATTCTGGCTTAAGCGGCTGCAACCTGAAACAAAAGGATGAAATCCAAAACCATCTATTTTGTCGCGGGGGAAGTGAGCGCCGATAATCACACGGCAGCGTTGATGCGCTCGCTGCGGGAGTTCGATACAGATATTAACTTTATCGGGCGTGGCGGTCCGCAAATGCGAGCACTCGCCGGTGAGCAATTCAAAAATTGGATCGACGAGGCTGCTGTCCTTGGCTTGTGGGAAGTTATCCGGAAATATGGTTATTTTCGAAAGCAATTTCGGGAAACACTCAAGGAAATTGAAGAGAGCAAACCCGACGCGGTCGTGTTGATCGATTATCCCGGCTTCAATCTGCGCCTCGCGCGTGCATTGCGAAAGCAATTGCCGCAAGCGAAAATCATTTACTACATCAGCCCACAAGTCTGGGCCTGGAATCGTGGCCGTATCAAGAAGATGGCGCGCTTTCTCGATCTTGTGCTCTGCATTTTTCCTTTCGAGGCCGCCCTCTACAACAAATCTGGTCTGCGCGCGGTATTTGTCGGTCATCCCATGGTCGAAAGGCTGCGCGCTCGGAAGATCGATACTGAGCGTGACTCGAATTTAATTGGGCTTTTTCCAGGAAGCCGTTTGCGGGAGGTGCGCAAAATTTTTCCAGTGATGCTTCGAAGCGTGCCTGGACTTCAGAAACAGAACCAGAATATGCGTTTTGAAGTCGCGGCCGCATCGGAGGAACTCGCCCAGGAAATGAGGGGAATTCTCGATCGGCGCGGGCAAGACGGACGAGCAATTCAAGTCAAGGTCGGCGAAACGGCGGCGCTTATGCAGCGGGCGCTTGCCGGAATTGTGGCATCAGGCAGCGCCACGTTGGAGGCTGCTTATTTTCGGCTGCCATTTGTCCTGATTTACAAGGTCGCGTGGCCAACTTATCTGGCGGCGCGACTCGTCGTTAACGTGAAATATCTTGGGATGCCCAACGTGCTCGCAGACAGAGAAGTTGTTCCGGAATTCATCCAGTACCGCGCAAGGCCAGACGGGATCGTCAAGGCCGTCCAACGGTTAACGAAGGACGCAGACGCTAGACAGCGGATGGTTTCCGAGTTCGATGCGATCGTCGGTGAACTGGGCGAAGACAGAGCGAGCGACCAAGCCGCGCGCGCAATTATTGAAGAGATTGGCGCAAAGAGCGATTTGAAGTGAATTACCTAATCGGGCGATGAAAATTTGGGATATTTCACGTACGCTCTCGGACGATCTGGCGGAATGGCCCGGTGATGAGCCGTTTCATTTTCGATTGACGAAAACGATGGCGGAGGGCCAAAGCGTAAATCTTGGCGCGATTGGCATGAGTGTGCACAACGGCACTCACGCCGATGCGCGATTCCATTTCGACACGAACGGCGAATCGATTGAGACAGCGCCGCTCGAAATCTATTTGGGTCCCGCGGTAGTGGTCGATTTGGCCGAAGCTTTTTTGGAGTCGAAAGAAAAACACCTCATCACGATCGAAGATTTCCAGCCGCACGCTGAAGAAATCGCAGAAACTTCACGGCTTCTCGTAAGGACTGGCCGATGGAGCGACTCGGCAGTTTTTCCAAATCAAATTCCCGTGATCGCAGCGGACGTCCCGACGTGGCTGCAAAAGAATGGAGTCAAGTTGCTGGGGTTGGATCTGCCGTCGGTGGATGAGATCGATTCTAAATCGTTGCAAAATCATCACGCACTAGCCCGCGCCGGCGTCGCGATTGTTGAGTCTCTCGACCTGAGTGGCGTCGGGCCCGGCATCTATAATTTTGTGGCGTTGCCTCTAAAAATCGCAGGCGGCGATGGTGCACCGATGCGTGCGGTGCTCTGGCGCGATTAGCTCCTGTTGTAAACATGGAGCTTTCCTGGCTGGAGAATTTTCTTCAGAACAAACGCACTGTCTGGATCGCTGCCGGCGTCACGATCTTTTTGTTTCTCATCGCCAATTTGCCGTGGCAGCTCGACGATTACGATCAAGCCAAGCAGGCATTTACTTCCTTCGAGATGATCAAGGAAGGACGCTGGTTTTATCAGCAGACGCCGCACCAACATGTCGCGACGAAGCCACCGCTCGTGGGCTGGATTTCCGCTGGTCTGTTTACGCTAACCCGATCATGGGACGTGGCGTGGCGATTGCCATCCCTTCTGGCTGCAATGGCCTTGTCGATCTTGTTGTTTCGTTCTGCCGGCTCAGCTTACGGATCGATTGCCGGCTTGATCGGGCTCGGCGCTTTCGGATTGAATTTGCTGAGTCCACGCCTGGCGACTCTCTCGCGCACCGACATGCCGCTGGCGCTCGTAATTTTCCTGATCGGCTCATTGATCTGGCGGAAAATTCAGAAGGAGGAAGCGTGGAAACCGCGAGATCGGGTTTACACCTTCGCATTGCTCACCGCCGCAATGTTGATTAAGGGCCCGATTGTCTACGCGTTTTTACTTCCAGGGATGGGCGTGTTTGAATGGTGGCGCAAGAGCCAAGGAACTCCCGCGTGGTGTGGCTGGTGGCCGTGGGTTACGTCGCTCGCAATTTTTCTCCTCTGGGTGACCGGTGGAATCCTTTTTCAGCCCGGTTTCTTCAATGAAGTGGTGATCCGGGAATTTGCAGCGCGTTTTGCTGAAACAGTTCATCGGCCGCAACCGCTGTATTTTTATCTGCCACACGTTTTGCACAAATTTGCTCCGTGGAGCGTGCTGATGATCGTTCTGGCGATTGCAGATCTTCGATCGCGGAAGTGTCCCGCAGGCGCGGGATCGGTTTTTCGCGAGATGTCGCCTGCAACTTTCTGGTTGCTTTGCTGGAGCCTGGGCGGCTTGGTCGCAATGTCGCTGATTCCCTCAAAACGCGTCGACCGAATTTTTCCCGTTGTTCCGCCGCTCTGTTTGCTTTTGGCGGCGCAGATTTCTGGTAGGGACGCCGCGCTGCGGCGTCCGGTCGGCGCAGCACGTCGACCGTACCTTTGGGTCGTGATAGCGCTGCTCGTGTCGATCCTCTTTACAAGCGGCTACACAATTTCAAAGGTCTTCGCTGGATATCGCGATCATCGCGACGCGCTTGCTGTTTTCGGACGCGATGTGCGCCATCAAGCAGAAATGCATCATTGGCGTTACGAAGTCGTTTCCGCGAAGGATGAAGCGTTACTCCTCTATTTACGGAAAACCTATTTCATCGAGCGAGATCAAGCCGTTGCTGAATGGAACGGCGGAAATCTCGATGCGTTGGTTGCGTCAAGAGCGAAAGCGTCGGCGTTGATGCGTGAGCTTCGAGATGCTGCCCTCTCTCAGTTAAAATCAAATCAGAGAAGAGAGGAGCAGGGGAGGGCTTACGTTCTGATTACGCGCTGAGATGCTCCTTCCAAGCTCGACGCGAGCTGCTGCTAGTCGCCGTGCTGAAACCAGACGTAACGCTTGCTGTTCCAGTAAATCAGCCCGCTGGCTGCCTCGCTCTTCCCCACGAGGAGCACCTGTTCTCGAAGCCGCGGTACCGTTGTTCCAGCCTGCGCTAAACACGGCAGAAGCACGACCGCGAAGACTATAAGAATGAATCGTGTCGTAAACGCGAAGCGGCCTAACGCTGTCCCACATGCGTGGCGATTTGCCACGTGTTACCCCATTTGTCTTCCACTATATAGCGACGGTCCCCATAGGGCATATCGGATGGCTCCTCGAGAGAACGTGCGCCGGCGTCGAGGGCGCGTTGATACGTCGCGCCGGTATCGTTGACATATACGTAGAGAAAGGCGGTCATCGGGCTCCGAATTCCGGCGTCGCTAATCATGACGACCGAATCGCCGATCCTGACCCTGGATGGAGTAGCTCGCCGATATTCTCCTGTTGCCCCGAACACTTACTTGAGGAACTCTACGAGCTCTGTTGCGTCGTGAACTACGATTCGTGGAATAACGGTATGCCAGCCTTCAGGGACGAAATGGGAACGGTTGGCTGTCTTTTTCATCGCATGATCCTCTGGTTTGCAAAGTGGTTGCTATGGCAGCTTCACTTTTTGGTGAATCGAGTTAGCTGCGTAAATACGCATTGCCAGC
>Ga0066676_10001169_pt1 | contig 10430 bp, 7 predicted proteins | sample GraSoiAngelo_125_FD_62293 | JGI IMG/M metagenome (GOLD analysis project Ga0066676, IMG submission 62293) | Grasslands soil microbial communities from the Angelo Coastal Reserve, California, USA - 14_0927_05_40cm | ecosystem: Environmental > Terrestrial > Soil > Grasslands | place: USA...
CGTAGACCGCCGCTATGTAGGAAAGGAACACAAGCTACTCGCCTGCGTTCAGCTCCCCGTTGATGACGTGGTAGGCGCCGACTCCCAGCCCGAAGGCCGTGCCGACCGCCGTCCACGTGTTCACGGCTAGTGAGAACAGCGTTTGCCTGACCGTGAGGTTGACCCGAGCGTTGGCGGCGGTGACACGCTGCTTCCGGAAGCGACCGAACTCGTAGCGCTCGCGCGCGAAGGCGGCGATTACGCGCAGCATCGCCATCGCCTCGAAGACGATCGAGAGCGTCTGCCATTCCAGCGCACGCACAGTCTTCAGCCGCGGGATGATCCTGGCGTTGTAGACCCCGACGGAGTAATAGATCACCGGCACGACAGTCAACGCGATGAGCGCCAAGACCGGGTCAAGGTTGATCGCAATCACGAACATTCCGATGAGCGTGATGAAGCTCTGGAAGAGGGGGGGGATTCCGATGAGCAGGCTGCCTGCCTCATCAGGCATGTAGTTGATCTGACTCATCAACTGGCCAGTTGGCTTCGAGTCGTGATAGCTCACAGACAGGCGCTGCGCATGCTGGAACAGGTCACTGCGGAAATCGAGCACCAGGCGCTGGTGCAGCTTGGTGTTGACGTACTCGTGCAGGACCGTCATCGCGTTGCGTGACGCCACCAGAAGAAGGCCCGCCAGCGCGGCGAAGACGAGCAGCGCGAGGCGGTCGTGCGTGCCAATGACACGCTGCACCGCGCTTGGCACCGGGTGGTTCCCGAGCACGGTGTCGACGATGAACGCCAGCGGCCACGGCTCCGCGAGCCCGACCACGATCGCCACGGCGCTCAGCAATAGCGAGGCGATAACAAGGCCGCGAAATGGCCTGAGGTAGGGAAACAGCCTAGGAATCAGACGCCACATCGTCCACGCGCCGCGCGTCATCGCTCGCCTCCGCCCGACGTCAGGACACGGCGGAGGCCTGGACCTGTCCGCCAGGCCCCGACAGCGATGTTCGCGCCCGCGACCAGGATCATCGCCAGCGCCACTCGCGTGTCGGTCAACGATGCGAGTCCGATGACTACGCACAGAAAAAGCGCCGGCTTCCAGCGAAGGTAGCGGCGGACGCGGAGCTGGACCCAACCGGGAGGGTGGGCGCTCGTGACGAGCTCCGCGCCGACAAGCGCGCTCGACATCACGAGCGCGTCGTAGGGCTCCCATCCGGTTGGCGGTATCACCCGCATGCCGGCGCGGCGAAGGCGCTGCACGATGTTCTCGGCGAGCTCCGGCCGCGGCCGCTTCTCGGGCATTAGGAACACACCCCGACCCAAATGCTGGATGGGACCGGTGAGGGCCGGCACCGCGAGCGCTGTGCGGCGTGCGAGAGCCCGGTTGCGCGCCCGTCCCCACGCCCTCGCGACCGGCTGCAGGAGGTTCAGCGCCGTCAGGTCGCGGCGGAACCGGAAGGCAGAGCCGCGCGCGCTCGCCGGCACGGCGATCCGGACGAAGTCCGAGGCCGCGATGGCTAGCAGGAAAGCCGCGCCGAGCACCGGGATGACCAGCAGCTCGTGGGCGAAAAGTGCCGCGGGCGCGAACAGGACGGCGATCGCCGCCAGCGGGACGCCGACCTGGTGGGCGAGGTCGCGCAACTCGCCGCCGCCCCGGTAAACGGACTGGTAGGGCGCGGCGCCGTAGAGGCCGCGGTAGATGCGCTGGCGCCACGCGCGGAATGGGGCGGCCGAGTAGATGCGCCCGCGCCATCGGGCGGAACCGACCAGCGAAAAGCGATTCGGGTGGCGAGCTTGAACGAGCGCCTCGCTGGCCCCGTATCCGCGTTGCTGCCTGAGGTAGGCCTTGATCGCGGACCGCGGGTGGTGCCAGACCAGGGCGGCCGGATGAAAAGCGATCTGCCAGTCGCGGTCGAGGACGCGCCAGCAGAAGTCGACGTCATCACCCGCGACCGTGTAGATCGGGTCGAACCCGCCGAGCTCCTCGAGAGCTTCGCGCCGGAACGCCATGTTGCATCCCGGCACGTGCTCGGCGCGGTCGTCCGACAGCAGGACGTGGATCGGGCCTCCCGGCGCGGACGCGATCTGGCGGGCGCGCATCGCGTCCTGGCCAGGGCACTCGTTGGGGCCGCCGACGCCGACGACGTCCTCCTTGTCGAGCCCGAGCGCGAGGTAGTACGGCCAATCGGGCGACGGGTAGGCGTCGCTGTCGAGAAAGGCGACGATCTCTCCGGCCGTGGCACGCAAGCCCTCGTTGCGCGCGGTGGCGAGACCCGCGTGCGCGATCGTGAGCAGGCGGGCACGCCGGTGCCGGCGCACGATCTCCGGAGTTGCATCTGTCGAACCGTCGTCGACGACGAGGATCTCCAGGCCCGGGTAGTCGAGCGCGCACGTGTGCTCGAGGCACTCGTCGAGCGTCGCCGCCGCGTTGTACGCGCATATGACCACGCTCAGGGACGGCCACTCGGCCCTGGCGTCGCGGATCTCGCGCCGGTTCCAGTGCTCGGCGACTGAGAGCGCGGGCTTGGGTGTTCGGTCGCGATGCGTGACGCCAAAGTGCCAGTCGTCGACCGGCCGCCCGGCGACAGTCCACGCATCGGTCCACGAGAAGACGCAGCATCCGGCCACGCCGCGCTCCATCGCCACCTCGAGCTGCCAGTCAAGGACCTCGGCCTGCCGCTGTTCGCCGTCGAGATCGCCGGCGCTGTCGAGGCCGATCTCGCCGAGGACGAGCGGGCGCGCACCCGCGGCATGCTGCAGCTTGGTCAGGTATTTGTGAAACGCCTGGCGTGTCTCGAGGAAGACGTTGAACGTGACGAAGTCCGAGTCGTCGCCGTGCAGATACTCCGCGGTCGGATAGTTCGCGTAGGTGACGAGGCGACGTGGATCGATGTCGTGGACCAGTGCGCACAGCTCGGACACGAGCGCGCTGACGGGTTTGGTGCCGACCCATCGGATGACGTCCGCGGGGACCTCGTTGCCGACCGAGATGCCGAGGACCACGGGATCCCCCGCGACCTGTCGCGCAAAGGTGGTCGCGGCCTCGCGAGCCTCGCGGCGCACCGACCTGATGTCCGACGTTCGCTGTCCGACAAGGTAACGCCAGTCCTGGTAATCGATGCCCGCGAGGACGCGGAGCCCGAAATCGCGCGCGGCGTCAAGCACGTCCGGTGGAGGCGGTGTGTAGGTGCGCACCACCGTGAAACCGGCGGATGCGATCGCCTTCATGTCCGCCCGCATCTGCGCGTTCTCCGGGAACAAGGCGCCATCGGTGCGTCTGGCGAAAGTTCCGTAAGTCACGCCGCGAAACGGAAAGCGTCTGTCGCCTGCTTTGAAATGCTTCCCGTCGACCTCGATGTGGTTGAGCGGCTCGGCGGCGAGCGAAAGCTGCGATCGACGACGCCAATCGTCGAAAGTCTCGTTTGCGGTCGCCGTCTCTATAGCCAATGCGCCGGCCTACCCCCAATAAGCGAAGGCGCCAACACACATGCGTTGGCGTCGATCTCAGATGTCTGCCGGTAACCCTTGGCCCCCGCGGGCTGCTCTACGAATCACCTGTGATCGCAATCGAGCACAGGTGCGACTTGGTTGTCGCATGGGTGGCGCAACGGATATCAACTCGAGTGTTTGCACCTGGTGAGGCGAAATATTTGGCGACCTGATCGGCGTCCAAGAGTCAGGTGGTGGGGATTTCCCTAGTGCAGTTTCTCGACTCGACGCTGAATCGACGTGCCGAGGGGCATCGGCGTGTCATGCGAACCCAACACGAGGCGAGCCTCGATAATTAATTTCGGATCGGCGTCCGGCGACGCCTGCGACCTCAGTACATGCGCGGGACCAAGTCTCCACGTCGAGAATCGCAACGCGGCTCGAAAGCCAGAAGGGCCGACAGCACGCTCGGCGGGGATCGCTACGCTGCCGATCCACAGCCTGCGCAAACCCGACGCGCGCGCGTGGTTGGAGACCCCCGAGAGAACTGCTCTGAAGACTCCTTGCCGCCTGTGCTCTGGAACCGTCGCGCAGTTCCACAAGTAGCCCTCGCCCGGACCAGGGCGGATCTCGAGCTGCAGCTCGCCCATCCACTCCGGCTGGGTGGAGAGCCAGCCGTAACCGGCAACCGACCCGTCCACCATCGCGGCGAAACACCGGACGCCACGCGCGAATCGCGGTCGCACGAGCGAAGCCTCTCGAGCCATGGCGGTTTCGATCAGCGCCGCCCGGTCGCCACGAATCTCCTCCACTGGGAAAAGATGATTAAGCCCCTCTCCCCGGCCCTCCCCCCGATGGGGTGAGGGAGAGTGCGGCAGGCCCTCCCCCCGATGGGGGGAGGGAGAGTGCGGCAGGCCCTCCCCCCGATGGGGGGAGGGGGACGCGAGCGGCGGACCTGAAGGCGCCAGGTCCGCCGCCCAGAGAGTGCTTCTGATCTGTGCCTTAGAAGCGGAAGTGCAGCTGCCGGATGTTCTTGATCACCTCTTCGTCGCCGCTCGCCGAGCCGCCCGGGAAGCGCTGGAAGAACGTGAGCACGGCGTCGGCGGCGTTGTTGAAGTGGATCAGCGCGTCGCAGCCTTCGAAGTTGCCGCTCTCCGGCTCGGCCGACCACTTGCCGTCTTTGACGGTGGCGCGCCACTTGCCGCCCCACGGTCCGTCGACCTGGATGCCGTACGTATATCCCTGGCCCTTGGCCGTCTTGTCGTCGACGGTGTATTGCCAGAACACGAACGCGAACGGCAGAATCAGGCCCGCGGTGGCTTCGTCAATCGAGGCGAGCTTGTTACCGAGGCCGTACTCGATGTCGTACGGGTGCACGCCGTAGTCCATGATCTGGAAGGTCCCGTAGAACCCGGCGGGCACCGGGCCGGCGAATGGGTGATAGACGAGAAAGCTCGTCCACTGTTCCGGCGTCAGGTTGTCCAGGATCTTGTCGAGCTTCTCTGCGTCCTTCTTGAACCGGGCGAGCGCCTCATCGCGGCTGAGCTTGCGAAATTCGAGGGCGTGGTCGTTCAGCGTCTCGCCCATCACGGGCAGGCCGAGCGCGGTGCCGTCCCGCCCCGCTTCCGCCGCCTCCCAGTTCTTGAAGTAACCCTCCATTACGTCGATCATGTGGCCGACGAGGTCGCGCACCTCCCAGCCCGTGCATCGCGTGTCGACGTTCCAGTTCTTCGGGTCGGATACCAGCCGCGTGAAGTTGTCGCGGTCTCGGCGCAGAACGGTCATGACCGTGTCCTTGCCTTCCGCCGCCATCGGGTTAACGGGTGTGATCACTGCGGTGCTCATTCAGCTCGCCCCTCCCAGAGGTCTCAATTCTTGACCACGGACCGCTGAACGCCGGTCGCCGTTGTGGTCGGCACGACAATCGGCGGCAAGATCTCGTCGAGGCGGTCCCGCCGCACCCCAAACCAGGGCGGCAGACTCAGACCGGAGCCGAGATGCTCCGGTGTCTCGTCGACTGTGAAGCCCGGACCGTCGGTCGCGATCTCGAACAGGACGCCCCCGGGCTCTCGGTAGTAGATCGATTTGAAATACCAGCGGTCGATCACCGGCGTGACGTTGCGGCCGGCCTGCAGCAAACGGTCTCGCCACCCGACCTGGGTCTCGGCGTCGAGCGTCCGCCACGCGACGTGGTGCACGGTGCCGATCGACTCCTCACCGACCGGCCCCTCCGGCGACTCAATGAGGTCGAGGACCGCGTGCGGTCCTCCCTCTCCCGTCTCAAAGCGGGTCCGCGGGCCGTCGTTGCTCACTTTCCGGAAGCCCATCGTGGCGGTCAACAGATCGGCGGTCGCCGCGCCTTCGGCCACCGTGAGGGCGACCGAGTGAAAACCCCGAATCGCGCGGCTCTCGTCGATTGGCGCTTCCTTCCAGGGCACCCACCGCTCGTCGCTTGCGTCGCCGACGAGCTCGATCGGGATCCCGTCCGCATCACGCAAGGTCAGCGCGTCGACGCCAAACCTGGTCGCCGTCCCGTGCTCGAGGCCGAGCTTCTCGAGCCGGGTGCTCCAGAAGCCGAGCGAGCCGGACGGCACCTGGAATGACACGGTCGTCACCTGCCCGCTGCCCGGCCGCTGCTTCGGCCAGGTCGGCCAGCCGAAAAACGTCATCGCGGTCCCCGGGGTGCCGAGGTAGTCGCCGAAATAGATGTGGTACGTGTCGGGCAGGTCCTGGTTGATGCTCTTCTTGATGAAGCGGAGGCCCAGCACGGAGACGTAGAAGTCCGTGCACTTCTGGACATCGCCCGTGATGCACGTCACGTGGTGGATGCCGGGAATCGAGGGGGCCACGCTCGATCCCATCTTAGTCCCGCTTGGAGGTGGATTCCGACGAGGCTTCGTCCTCGGCGCGCGACCATATCTCTGGCGCCAGTGGCTCCTCCATCTCCTCCTGGAGATGGGCGACCAGCCCGATGGCGCGCGCCATGACGGCGAGCCCCCGGCAGATCTTCCAGGGGATCTCCATCTCACTCGCGATGGCGGCGATGGCGCCGGTCGCGTTGACCGGCAGGGTGCGCCCGTACGCGGCCGTCGCCTCCTCCGCGATGAGCTCCATGAGATGGACGTGGCGGCCGAGGAGGCCGTTGTCGGCGGCGAGCGCGAAGAGGCGCCCTGTCCGCGGGTCGGACGCTTTGTGGATGGGGTGTCCCAGGCCCGGGATGACCTGCCTGTTCGCCCGGTGCGACTCCACGATCTTGCGGGCGGTCGAGCGACCGTCGCCTGCCGGCTGCGCCTCCTGCAGCATCTTCGCCGCCTGCTCGATCGAGCCCCCGAAGCGGTCACCCATACCGAGCAGGCCCGCCGCGACCGCCGCCTGCAGAGCCTCCGGAGCGCCAAAGTAGGTCAGGCGCGCGGCGATGGTGCTCGGGGTCAGGCCGTGCTCGACAAGGGTCACCAATAGCGCGTTGAACATCACCGACTCCTGCGGTGTCGGCAGGCGCTGCTTGAGCTCGAGGAACGCGACATCGCCAAGCGATACCTTGCCGATGAGCTCCTCTGTCAGGTCGTAACCGCGGACGAAGATCCGCTCCGCGGTGCTGTGGCCGAGGCCGGACCTGAGTCGTCGTGTCACGGCCCGACCCCTCTCCCCTGCGGGGAGAGGGAGCAATGGCGGCTGGACGCCTCTTTACTCATGGAGAGGGCTGCTTCCGCGAGAGGCTCGTCTTGTATCCGGCCTCGCCGAAGTCCGCCTCCGGGACCAGCGTCACCCGGGAGCGAAACATCAGCCGCGAATGGATCGCGTTCTCGATGTCGGCGGCAAGCGCGGGGTCGGACTCGTGGCGTTCTGTCACCTCCACCTCCACCGGGATGGGCGGCTCGATCGAGGTCGCGTCGCTGCTGCGGACCACGCGGGCACGCCCGGTCACACGCGGTCGGAACTCGCTGACCACGGACAGGATCGCCGCCGGGTACACGTTGACGCCGCGGACGATGAACATGTCGTCGCGCCGGCCCATCACCCGCTGGCGGAAGCTCGTGCGGCCGCATTCGCATGACGTGCCCTCGATGCGGACGATGTCGCTCCCGCGAAAGCGCACGATCGGCATCGCCTCGCGGGTCAGCGCCGTGTAGACGAGCTCGCCTACGGCGCCGGTTTCGATCTCCATCGGTTCGTGGCTGTCGGGATCGATGAGCTCGACCCACACATGGCCGGCGCCGCAGAAGTGCATTCCCTGCTGGTGCGGGCACTCACCGAACAGCGACGGCGCGACGTCGCCGATGCCCATCACCTCGGTGACGGTCACGCCGAGGACACGCTGGATGTGGTCGCGGATCGCGGGTATCCCACCGCCGGGCTCGCCGCCCGTGACGACGTGGGTTAGGGGGATCGCGCTGGGCTCCGGGTCGCTCTTCTCGAGGCGGTTGGCCAGGTACTGAGCGAACGAGGCCGTGGAGAGGAGAGTGTCCGCCAGACCGGCTTTCAGCCCGAAAACGACGCGTTCGGTGTCACCGGGCGCGACGGGGACCGAGCGCGTGCCGATCCGCAGCAGCACGAAATGCGTGTGCCCCGCGACGAAGGGGCCGGCGCCGAAGGTCGTGAGAACGCTCGAGTGCTCGTGGATGCCGGTCGCGTAATAGGTGCGAGTTCCCATCACGGTCCAGGACTCCATGTCCCCGCGCGTGAGGGCGAGGACGCTCGGCGCACCCGTGGTGCCGCTGGTCTGGTACACGCGTTTGACCTGCTCTGGGGCGACGCACAGGTTGCTGCCGAACGGCGGCGACTCCTCGAGCGCCTGGCGCAGCTCGTCCTTGGTCGTGAAGGGAAGCTGGCTCAGGTCGGCGAGGCTGACAAAGCTGTTGCCGACACCCGCCTCGCGCCACTTGCGGGCGTAGAAGCCGGACGACTCGCGGATGCGCCGGAACTGCCGCTCCCACGCGCCGGCCCCGAGGCGTCGCGTCTCCTCCCACGTGGCCGCCTCGATCTCGCGCTCCCAGATCCAGTCACGCTCGCAGTGGTCGTGGCGCAGCCGGCCCGCGGTCGTAGACACGTCGAGGCACAGATTAACCTTGCCGCCATGGCCCAACCGCTTCTCACGACGGTCGTGGGGAGCTATCCGCAGCCCGACTGGCTCGTCGACCGGCAGATGCTGGGCGCCCGCTTGCCGCCTCGGGTCCGCGCGCGCGAGATCTGGCGTGTCCCGCCCGACCTGCTCGAGCAGGCGCAGGACGACGCGACCATCGTTGCCATCCGCGACATGGAACGCGCCGGAGTCGACATCGTCACCGACGGTGAGATCCGCCGCGAGAGCTACTCCAACCGCTTCGCGACCGCGCTCGAGGGCATGGACCTCGACCACCCGGGCACCGCGCTCGACCGCACGGGACATCCGAACCCCGTGCCGCGCGTGGTGGACGCTATCCGCCGCACCCGCCCGGTCGAGAAGCGAGACGTGGAGTTTCTGCGCGCGCACACTGACCTTCCCATCAAGGCGACGCTCCCTGGGCCCTTCACGATGTCGCAGCAGGCGCAGGACGACCACTACCACGACGAGGAGGCGCTCGCGATGGCGCTGGCCGCGGCGGTCAACGAAGAGGTTCGCGACCTGTTCGCCGCCGGCGCCGATGTCGTCCAGCTCGACGAGCCTTACCTTCAGGCCCGGTCCGAAAAGGCCGCGCGCTTTGCGATCAAGGCCATCAACCGCGCCCTCGAGGGAGTCGAAGGCACGACCGCGCTCCACACGTGCTTCGGCTACGCCCACATCGTCCACAACCGGCCCACCGGCTATCCGTTTCTGGAGCCACTCGCGGACACCGCTGCGAAGCAGATCTCCATCGAGTCCGCGCAGCAGAAGGTCGACCTGGGCGTCCTGAAGTCGATGGGCGACAAGACGCTGATCGTCGGGGTGATCGACCTGTCGGACGAGAGCCCGGTCGAGGAGGTGGAGACGGTCGTCGGGCGGATCAAGAACGCGCTGAGGTACGTCGATCCCGAGCGGCTGATTCTCGCGCCCGACTGCGGGATGAAGTACCTGCCGCGAGAGAAAGCCTTCGCCAAGCTGCTCGCGATGACACGCGCCGCCAAAGATGTCAGGGCGGAGCTTTAGGCTCCGCCCTGATCGGTCATTTCTTCTTCGCCGGGCATGCCCCGACCACGAGGTCGGACCCGTAGTTGGCGTTGGGGGCACGGTCGGCGTCGGCCGTGAAGTAGACCCCGCTCCCCAGCGCGGAAATCGACGCGTGCGTGTCGCTGAATGTGTGGGCAAGGTGTGCGCCATCCGGCGGGCTCCCGATCGCGGTCCTCGGCAGATGGAAGACAAACGTGCCGTTCAAACCGGGATGGAACTCGCCCGCCACATTGCCCAGCTGGCGGAAGTTGCCGTCCCAGGTGCCGTAGTCATATGTCACGACCGCGTTGCCGCCTGAGCCGTTTGTCGTCGCCCGCACGTACCACCACGAGGACCCGGTTGCGGTTCCGAATTGGAAGTAGACCGCCCATAGTCCCGAGACGATGTTGGGATTCGCCGCCGTGGGCGGCGCCTGCAGATCCTTCAGCCGCAATGTGATGTCGATCCCGGGGCCGCCCTGCTTCAACTTTGCGGAGTTGAAGGTGACCCCGGTGACGTCGAGGTTGTCCATGTTCTGCCCCGTGCCACCGGGGAAGTTGTTCGGCGCGTCTCCGGTGAAGTCCGCGACCTGCGGACCGGGACACGAGCTGCCCGCCGGCAGAGGTGGCGGCGGGGCCGGAGCGGAGCAGTCGTTGACGAGCGCCAGGCCGGTCTTCGCCGAGATCCCGGTGCACTGCCGCGTGTAGTACATGACCGCCGTGCCCGGCGACGCGTGGTCGTCAGCGTAGGCGATGGTCGCCGCGCCGTTGGTGGGGTCGACGTCGACCTGGAAGAAGTCGAGCAATGTGCGGTCGCGGTTGCCGATCAGATTGCAGTTCAGCCCGTCGATGCACAGCTGGCTCTTGTGGATGTCGTGATCGCTTGCCTTCGAGGTGGTCCACGTGGCTCCGCC
>Ga0066676_10001173_pt1 | contig 10418 bp, 8 predicted proteins | sample GraSoiAngelo_125_FD_62293 | JGI IMG/M metagenome (GOLD analysis project Ga0066676, IMG submission 62293) | Grasslands soil microbial communities from the Angelo Coastal Reserve, California, USA - 14_0927_05_40cm | ecosystem: Environmental > Terrestrial > Soil > Grasslands | place: USA...
AGGACGAGCGAGCGCGTCATGGCGGGCCTCCTGTCCAGGCACACACCCTGAAGAGTTCAACGGCGTCGCTCAAATCATAAGCGGCGCCGCCGCGCCCGCAAGACCGGAAAAGTTTTTCGCAGCCGCTACACGCCCGCGCGCTTGAGGGTGAGCCCGATGTTCTCGGGCGACTGCTTGCGCTGGCCGCGATCGATCTCGCGCACCGTCTCGACCACCGCGGCCGACACCGGCGTCGGCACGCCCATCTCGCGGCCCTTGTCGACGACGAAGCCGTTCATGTAGTCGATCTCCGTCGGCCGCCCCTTGGCCACGTCCTGCGCCATCGATGCCTTCCAATTACGCCCGCTGGGCGACTTCGGCGTCAGCATCTCGTCGAGCGCCTGCCAGATCTCGCGGCGGTCGGCGCCGGCCCACTGCTCGGCGCTCGTGCCATTGATCTTGGGGATCGTGTAGCCCAGCGCGAGCCCGACGCGCGCCGACTCCGACGCGAGGTGGACCGTGATCGCCCGCCCGACCTCGCTGGAGGCGACCTCGAACGACCCGAGCCCCGACATGGCCTGCACGGGGTTGCCCATGGCGTTGGTGCACAGCTTGGACCAGCGCTCGCCCCAGAGGTTGTCGGTGGGCTTCGAGCCATCGACGACCTTCAGCATCTCGGCGATCATCTGCGTGCGCGGCGTGATCGTGCCGTCGTGCTCCCCGGCGCGGAAGACGTCGTGGCCGGTAGTGCCGCCTCGCTCGTGCCCGCGCTCGACGTGGCCGGCCTTCCACGACGCCACGCCGATCTTCGACATGATCAGGCCCACCGAGCGCTCCTTGCCGACGATCGAGGCCACGATGGGATCGGGCCAGCAGTTCTCGGCGGCGACGACGAAGCCGTCGGACTTGAGGTGACGCGCGGCCAGCTGCGTGGCCCACGCCGTGTCGTACATCTTCATGGCGACGAAAGCGACGTCGAAGTCGCGCGACAGGCGCTGCGCCTCGTGCAGGTGGTAGATGGCCGGCCGCGCCTCGAACGGCTCGTGCGGCCCGGAGACCGAGATGCCCTTGGCGCGGACGGTCTCGACCTGCTCGGCCCACGGATCGATGAGCGTCACGTCCTGTCCCGCGCGCGTGAGGAACGCGCCGAGATAGCTGCCGATCGCGCCCGCGCCGACGAAGAGAATCTTCATCCCGACCTCCCTTTGAGGGGGCCGAGTGTACCACCGCCGATCACCAGCGCGTGTCGAACACCTCCAGCACCGGCGCCGCGCGCGCGCGACGAAAGACGCCGACGAGACGATCGGCCAGCGGCATCAGCTGCGCGGGAACGACGGCGTCCACCGGCAGCGGCCGCCGCATCGCCGTCGCGCGGTCGACGTCGACGACGACGAGCGCGTCCTTGGCCCACAGCGCGACGAAGCGACCGTCGGCACTCACGCCGGTGCGCCGTGACAGTCCCGGCACCGCGAGCGGCGCCGCGGGCGGCGCGCTCAGGCTGAAGCGCCAGATCAGCGTCCGGTCGTTGCGCTCGCCGACGCATAGCACGTCGGCATCGGGATGCATCACGAGGTGACAGTCGGCGACGGTGGGCCAGATGGCGATGAGCTCTTGGGTGTTGCCGTTCACGCGCCACACGCGCGTCTGCCGTCGGACGCCGCGATCGTAGATCCACGTCCCCCACGGCAGGCCGGCCAGCGTCGTCACGCCGCGGATCGCGCGGAAGCCGCGGCCGTCCGGGAGGAGCTCGACGACCTCGGCGTCGACGCTCTCGCTGTCGCCGACGGGCCATCGATATCGGTTCAGGTTCGGGCTGCCGATCCGACCGACGAGACCGACGAACTCCTCGGCGTCGGCGTCGTAGCCGACCGCGGCCCACCCGGAGCCGTTGAGGGACGTCACACTCAGCGTGCCCAGCGGCGGCACCGCGATGCTCCAGCCGGCCGTCGTGCTCGACTCCGCCAGCTCGAGATGCTGCAGCATCGTGCGCGTCTCCGACTCGACCACGACCAGCGCGTTGCTCTCGTCGACGAAGCGCAGGTCGCGCGCCTCGATGTCCACGCGTCCGCCCTCGGGACCGACGACGAGGACATGCTCGGCCGCGCGCGGCGCCTCGCGTGTCAGCACCGCGGCGCGCGTGCCCGCCGGCGAGACGCGCAGCGCGCCGATCCGCCACGGCAGCTCGACCTGGCTCACGCGCTCGAGCGCGCCGCGCTCGACCTCACCGACGACGCCCGGACGCGCGGTCACCAGCGTGTCGAGGAGCTTCATGCCGGGCCCGGCGAGCACGGCCGCCAGGAGCAGCAGCGCTCCGGCGCCGCGCAGCGCCCAGCCCGGCAACGACACCAGCACGGCCGCAAGCGTGAGCACCGACGCCCAGAGCACCGGCGCGCCGCCCAGCAGATGCACGGCGACGGCCGTCCGCTGGCTCGTGCGCCACAGGTGCACGAGCAGCGGCGCCCACGTGAGCGCCACCGCGAACGTCAGCACGGCGAGGATCGGAACGTAGTCCGCGGGCCGCGGCCCGAAGCTGCGCGGCTGCACGGCCAGCCACGCGGCGACGGCGCACACGAGGCCCACGCCCACCGCATAGCCGAGCATCGACCACGTGGGCGTGCGGACGCCCAGATCGGCGGCGAAGCTCAGCAGGCACGCGCCCGCGACGCCGCCGACGGCCGCGAGTGCCGCACGGCTGGGCCGGATGATCGCGATGAGCGCCGTCACGAGTCCGAGCGCGAGCAACCCGTCGACGAACGTCGCGACGAACGCCAGCGCCATGGCGGTGAAGCGTCCGGCCACCGCCGGCGGCTCGGTCACCACCGTGTCGTGCGCGAGCAGGGGCTCGACGGCGTCGAGCTTGCGCTGCAGCGCCGCGACCTCGCCCGGCGCGATGCGCACGGCACGCGACGCGCCGCTGCGATCGCGCGCGATGAGCGAGGCGCCGCCCCACCAGACGGCACGCACGCGCAGCTCGACCAGCTCGTCGTACGGCACCGACCATCGTGAGCGTGCGGTCTGGCGCAGCAGCTCGGGATCGCGATCCGCGATGTGGCGCGCCTCCACCCAGGCCACGCCGTCGCGGTCGAGGACCACGAGCGCCGTCGGGCGCGTCGTCGCGATGACGAGCGTGTCGTCGAACGGCATGACGGGAATCGCGGCCACGCGGCGAATCGCGTGCAGCCGGCGCGCGAGGCTCGGATGCGACGAGCCGTGCTCGAGCTCGGCGCTCCAGCGGCGCGGCATCCGGCCCGCCATGGTCAGCTTCGTGAGCCCGCTGACGAGCGCCTCGGCGTCCTCGCACAGCGCGAGCGCCCGCACGTCGCTCTCCGTCTCGTGGGCCCGCTGCCGCGAATTTTTCCACGCCAGGCCCACGATCAGCCCGAAGGACCAGAACACCATGAACGGCCATTCCGGCAGCCAGTCGAGCGCGAAGGCGGCGCCGAGCGTACCCGTCGCGACGAGCCCGTAGACGACCGCGGAGACGAGCCGACAGCGGCCAGAGGTGTAGTGCTCGAGATGCCCGACTTCGTGCGCGAAGACGGCCGCCTGCTCGCGCGCGCTGAGCAGCTCGAGGGCGGGGACGGTGAACACCACGCTCGGCACGCGGGTCGACGGAAAGGCGAATGCGTTCACGAAGCGACCGCCCGGCACCGGCATCTCGAACAGGCGCGGCCGCGTGGCGCGCGAGCGATCGATGATCGGCTGCCAGTCGACGCGCCACAGGCGCGGCCGCGCGCGCACGAGCCAGAGGAACATTTGCGTGGAGCGCGCCGCCCACAGGCCGAGCAGCAACGCGAGCGCGATGGCCGCCGGCCACCGCCAGATATCGGCCGCCTGGATCGCCGTCGGGGCCAGCAGCAGCGCGAACCAGAAGCCGAGCCACGCGATGCTGAAGCGGAGCTGCCAGAGCAGGTACGTCGCGGGTCCCCAGCGCTCGTCCAGCAGGACGCGTCGCGAAGGATAGTCGCCGATCCAGAGACCCACGATGAGCGCGAGCACGGCGAGCCAGTAGTACGGCCCCGCCCCGAAGGCCATGCACACACAGCTCAGCACCGTCACTCGCTGCGTGTGCTGCGTTCGGGCGAGCAGCCGCTCCGCGAGCGCGGGATCGTCGGGGCGGCGGACGAGACGACGGGCGGTCCACCAGGCGAACACGCCGGGCACGACGATGAACGCCAGGAGCGGCCAGGCCACGGGAAGAGACATCGACCAATCAACGTTAGGGCGTTCGACGGCTCAGCGTCAATTGCGACGTGGAAGTCCGTGATGTCGTAGACTTACGCGAACCCTCAGGAGGCCCGCCATGGCGACCATGTACCGCTACCAACTGCCCGTGGACCAGACCGGCTGGACGCTCTCGGGTGAGACCCAGACGTCGTTCACCTGGGAGTACGAAGACGAGCGCGCCACGCTCCTGTCGCTCTACGACAAGGGCAAGAAGCAGCAGTGGGACGCCGCCACGCGCATCGACTGGTCGCAGGACCTCGATCCCGAGAATCCGCAAGAGATCGACGACCGCCTCATCCCGATCTTCGGCTCGGCGCTCTGGGACAAGCTCACGGACAAGGAGAAGGTGCACCTGCGTCACCATCAGCAGGCGCAGACGCTCTCGCAGTTCATGCACGGTGAGCAGGGCGCGCTCATGGCCGCCGCGCGCATCGTGCAGACCGTGCCAGATCTCGACGCGAAGTTCTACGCCGCCACGCAGGTGATGGACGAGGCCCGACACGTCGAGGCCTACGCGCGGCTGCTGAACGAGAAGCTCGGCATCGCGTACCCGATCACGCCGGGGCTCAAGGCATTGCTCGAGACGGTCCTGACCGATCGCCGCTGGGACATGACCTATCTCGGCATGCAGATCCTCATCGAGGGCTTAGCACTCGCCGCCTTCCAGCGCATCCGCGACTACGCCAAGAACCGTCTGGCCGCCTCGGTCAACGCCTATGTCATGCAGGACGAGGCGCGCCACGTCGCGTTCGGGCGGCTGGCGCTACGCGACTTCTATCCGCAGCTCTCCGATGCGGAGCGCGCGGAGCGCGAGGAGTTCGTGGTCGAGGCGTGCTACCACATGCGCGATCGCTTCAATCAGAAGGAGCTCTGGGAGAACCTCGGCCTGCCGGTGAAGGAGGCGATCGAGGTGGCCATGACCTCCGAGAACATGCGCATGTTCCGCAAGCGGCTGTTCAGCCGGATCGTGCCCACGGTGAAGGACATCGGGCTCTGGGGCGAGAAGGTGCAAAAGGCCTTTGCCGACATGGGTGCCATCGAGTTCGCCGCCGTCGACAGCGACGCGCTGCTGGAGCAGGACGCCCGCACCGCCGCCGAGTTCGACGCGGGCGTCTTCGTGACGAAGAGCCTGGCCTAGCGGATCGCCGTCGGCGCCACCGTCGAGCCGGAGAACCCCTTCATCTTCAGCGGCTGCAGGATGAACGCGAACTCGTGAACCTGCTTGGCCGCGAGCTCGTCGAGCTTCATGTTCTCGAGGATGTGAACGCCGTTGATGGGCAGCATGATCTGGTGGACGGGCAGTGAGATCTCCTTGTCGGGATTGGGCGCGACCTCCACCGGCCAGTTGTCCGAGCCGATGATCATCGGATCCTGCTTCACGAGCCACTCGGCGGCCGCGATGCCGATGCCCGGGCACGACTTCACGTAGCGCGCGTTGTCCTTCGCCCAGAGCTTTCCCCAGCCCGTGTGGATGATGACCGCATCGCCCTTCTGCAGCGTGAGCCCCTGCTTCTGGAGCGCCTGCTGCAGATCCTGCGGCGTGATTTCGTAGCTGTCGCCCAGCATGTCGACGCCCTTGAGTGCGGCCACGTCGATCAGGACGCCGCGGGTCATGAGCGTGCCGACCTTCTCGATGCCGAGCTTCGTGAAGCCCCCGCGGCTCGAGATGTCCTCCTGCTTGTTGCAGTTGTAGAGGCTGTCGCCGATCGTCTGGTGCGCGAAGCCGTCGAGCTGCGTGCCGACCTGGCCGATCTCACTGATCACCACCTCTTCGTTGCTGCCGCGCCGGTTCGCGGGAGGATTCAGGAACGTGCGCTTGGTGTGCACATCGAAGCGCCGCGTGCCGAAGAACGGCATCTCGGCGGAGAGCACGTGCGCCAGCTCGATGTGCTCGCCAGTCTTGATCAGTTTCGTCGCGCGCAGGACGGATTCCCGCCCCATATGGTTTCCTGACCCGCGCTCGTCGCCGGCGCCCCACTTCGACGGGCAACGCTGGTTGTCCGCGGGCGGGCGCCAGGACTGAGCGTGAGCGAGCGTACTCGTGAGCCCGAACGCCAGCGCGAGGGCGATGCCGATGGTGGAAGCACGCATGGGATCCTCCCGGGCGGCGTCAGCGCCGCCGCGCCGGAAGGATAGGCCAGTCGGGACGGGATGCCAAGTCGCGCGTCCGTCCTCGACGAGCGTGACCGACTGCCTGCCGCGGCAGGCGAGTGACGACGAGCTTATGACGTCGCGCAGGGGGCGGGGTAGGGCGCCGCGCCACCCTCTGCTGCGGCAATCGCGGGCGCGTTGCCGAGAATCAAGTTGTTCTCCGCTTCCGCTCGCACCAGCCACGAACGAGCGACCTGCAGAAACGAATGGCCCTCGGAATAGCGAACGATACGCACGCGCCGCGGTCGACGCGGCGCTACACGCCGACACCCTGGGGAATGATGCCGTCCCAGGTGGGCGTGCGGGTGGCGAGGGGCGGGTCCGCGGTCGGCCCTTCGCCGGCGAGCGTCGTGCGGCGCATCACACGCTTGTAGCGCGCGGCGTCCCACGGAAGACCGCGGTGGAGCACGCAGCGGTTGTCCCACATCACGAGATCCCACTGCGCCCAGCGGTGCTGATAGACGCACTCGGGGCGGGTGGTGTGAGCCAGCAGGTCATCGAGCAGCCGTCGCGACTCCTCGTACGGCAGGCCTTCGATGTACCAGGCGTGCGAGCCGATGTAGATCGACTTGCGGCCGTTGTGGGGATTCGCGCGCACGAGCGCTTGGCGCACCGGCGGCAGTTCTGCCTCGTGCTCGGGGTCGAAGAGCCCTTTGGCGATCGTGCTGCGGGAATAGAGGATGCTGTGCACGACGACGCGGCCCTCCAGGCGGCGCTGCGTCTCCGCGGGGAGCGTCGCCCAGGCATGGCGCATGCTCACGTATTCGGTCTCGCCACCGACCGGCGGCACCTCACGTCCCGAGAGCAGGGACGCCATCGCCGGCACGGGCTTGAACGAGCTGTCGGTGTGCCAGAGCTGATTGCCCGACTGGTACTGCATCCGACGATCGCTCCAGTCCATCAAGCTCTGCTCGGCCTTCGGATCGACGTTGGAGAGATCTACCATGTTCTCGTGCAGACGATGCTCCTGGCCGATCGACCGGATCGTTTTCTCCAGGGGGCCGAAGCGCGTGGTGAACGCCATCTGTTGCTCGTCGGTGAGCCGCTGGTTGGGGAAGACGAGCACGGAGTATTCCTGGAACGCATCGTGGATTCGCCGGAACGTCGTCTCGTCCATCGGCGCAGCGAGGTCGACACCATCGACGCGGGCGCCGAGCACGCGATGGATGGACGTGATGGTCAGCGCGGCCATGCAAAATCCTCCCTTACAGCGGCGACTCTATCACGGCCCATGCTAGACTCCGCGCGACCATGAGCACGCCGTTTGGACGCAAGCCGACCGCGGGCGCCGGCGGCGTCGAGCCGCGCTGGGTGACGACGGCCAATGACTTCGACGGCTATCGCATCGCCGAGTACCGCGGCGTGGTCCGTGGCATCGTGGTGCGCTCGCGCAGCGTGCTCGGCAACATCGGCGCGAGCGTGCAGACGTTCTTCGGCGGGAACATCACCCTCTATACCGATCTGTGCGAGCGCGCCCGGCAGGACGCGTATGCGCTGATGCTGCGCCACGCCACCGAGGCGGGCGCGAATGCCGTCGTGGCGATGCGCTACGACGCCAACGAGGTCGCGCCCGGCGTCACCGAGGTGCTGGCGTACGGCACCGCGGTTGTGCTCGAGGCGGCGCCGCGGGCTTAGCGAGGCCCCCTCCGAATCTATCCCAGCGGCGCGCCACCCCAGCGCTCCCGCATCGCGAACTCGCTCACGGGCTTGCGCCTGAGCTTCGTCAGCGGCTTCACCGGCCGGCCGAGCGGCATCACGGTGGCGACGGCGACGTGCGGCGGCAGCCCGAGCAGCGTTTGCAGCTTGGGCTCCTGCGCGACGGCGAGCGTCGTGATGGTGCCGCCGAACCCGCGCGCCCGGGCCGCCAGCAGGATGTTCCAAGCGAACGGGTAGATCGAGGCGCCGCTGATGACGCCCACGCGGTCGAGGTCCTGGTCGGTGGAGGCGACGACCTTGAGGTCGACGCAGATCACGAGCACCACCGGCGCCTTCAGCACGGGCTCGATCAGGCGCATCAGCGGTGGCGTGCGCTCGATGGTCGCCGCGTCCACGCGCGGCGGGTCGATGGTGTTCCATGGATTCTCGCCGTTCTGCTGCTGCGCGACGTAGCGCTTGGCCGCCGGCTCGGTCAGCTTGGCGAGCGCCTCGCGCGTGGCTTTGTCGCGCACGACGATGACCCGCCAGCCCTGACGGTTGCCGCCGCTCGGCGCGAAGCGCGCGGCATCGAGAATCTCCACCAGCGTCGCGTCGGGCAGCGGATCGGCGCTGAACTCGCGCGCCGCAAACGTCGTGCGCATCGCCTGCTCGAGATCCATGGTGGTGCTCCTAGAGGAACGTCGGGTCGGGGTCGAGACCGAGCAGGAACCGTCCGACGTTTTCGAAGTGGTCGTCGCGGGCCTGCAGCTGTTGTGAGACCGAGTGCAGATCACGCATCCGCCGCTCCCACGGCGCGCCGGCAAAGATCGCGTGGGCTCCCGCCGCGTGGTACAGGAGCGTGCCGACCTCGCGGCCCTCGCGGCTGGCGTGGGAGGCCGCCTGCCGGATGCGCACGCGCTGGGCCAGCGTCAGCGTCCCGCTGCGGCCGACCTCGGCGAGGATGTCGTGCAGCGTCGCCAGCACGTACGCGCGCGCGGCGTTGAGTCGCGCGTCGGCCTGCGCGAGCATCGACTGCGTCACCGCGCTCTCGCGCAGCGTGCGCCTGGAGCCGCGCGGCGTCTTGTCGGTCGCGAGCGCCACGACCGCGTCGAACAGCGCGCGGGCGATACCGAGCGCGACGCAGGCGAAGCCGGACGCGTAGAGACTGCCGCTCGGAAAGCAGTAGAGCGGACCGACCTCGCGCCGCTCGGCGGCGTCGTCGCGCGCGGCGGCGTACGCGCGCGGGACGAACAGGTCTTTGACCGCGTACGTGTCACTGCCGGTGGCGCGGAGCCCCATCACGTGCCACACGTCGGTGACCGTCGCGGCTGCGATCGGGAACAGCAACGTCCGGACGACCGGCGCGCCGTCGGGATGTTGCTGAGGCGCGCCATCGGCGCCGACGATCGGCGCATGGGCGCCGAGCCACGTCGCCTGGTGAAGGCCGCTGGCGAACGACCACGTGCCCGTCAGGCGATAGCCGCCGTCGACGGCCACCGCACGGCCCTGCGGCCCGGCGCCCCAGGCGAGCACCGCGCGCGGCGGGCCGAACACGCGCGCGGCGGCGTCGTGCTCGAGATAGGCGGCGATCATCGAGCACCCCGCCGTCTGACCCAGCACCCACGCGGTGCTCGCGTCGGTCCTGGCGATCTCCTCCATCACCTGCACGAACGTCGGCGGATCGAGCTCGGCGCCGCCGAGCGAGCGCGGCAGCAGCATGCGGAACAAGCCGGCTTCGTGCAGCGCGTCGGTGAGCGGCGCGGGCAGCCGGCGCTCGGCCTCCGCCCGATCGGCGTGGACGGCGATGGTGGGCGCCAGCTTGCACACGCGCGCGACGTAATCGGATGCGGCGGTCATGTGGGGGACGATGGTACCATCGGCGCCGTTTCGGGCATCGCCGCCTTCCGCTCAACGTCGAGCCGACATTGATTCCACATCCTGAGGAGGAGACGCGGCATGGACAAAAGCCGGGAAAGCAATGAGCGGCAGGCCGACGAGCGTCATGCGGACGGCAGTGCACGGCGCGATTTCCTGAAGGGCGCGCTGGTCGCCGGCGGCGCGGCGGCGTCGGTGGGACTGAGCACGGTGGCGGCGCAGGCGCAACCGGGACGCGTGCCGGGCACCACCAATCACTACTTCGTTCCCGCCACCGACAAGACCGTGCACTGGGGCTACTTCAGCAAGTTGCTCAAGCCGCTGGTCGAGGTGAGCTCCGGTGATTTCGTGACGATCGAGACGCTCACGCATCATGCGAACGACGACGGCGAGCGGATGATCAAGGGCGACCCGGGTGCGGAGAGCGTTTATTACTGGGATCGCCAGCGCAAAGGCGTCGACCGGCGCGGCGCGGGGCCGATGCAGCCGACCCTCTTCGGACGCGGCGCGGGCGAGGGGCTCGGCGTGCACATCTGCACGGGGCCGGTGGC
>Ga0066676_10001177_pt1 | contig 10409 bp, 9 predicted proteins | sample GraSoiAngelo_125_FD_62293 | JGI IMG/M metagenome (GOLD analysis project Ga0066676, IMG submission 62293) | Grasslands soil microbial communities from the Angelo Coastal Reserve, California, USA - 14_0927_05_40cm | ecosystem: Environmental > Terrestrial > Soil > Grasslands | place: USA...
CGTTACCCGGACAAAGCGGCGCGCCCTATCAACTTGATCGAGGCAGAGAGCAAAGGCGCAAATCCTCTCTCGGCCGATCTCGCCGAGTTAGTAGTCGATGTTGAGACTCCAGCCGGAAAAACGCTTGCGATTGATGATCCTGCTTTGATCGAGACGCTCCGAGCAGACATCGATCAAAAGCATCAGGTCACACTGATGCAATCCCAGCGCGCCATGACCGATTGCCGTCCCGTGTCGATCTTTAGTTTGCAATCGGCCCGGCAACTGGCTGAAGAGACAGGCACACCCGTGGATAAACGGCGTTTCCGCGCAAACGTCTACGTAGATTTAACGTCCGCTAACGGCTTCGCTGAAAACGAACTTGTCGGGCGATCGGTGCGCATCGGATCCAAGGTGGTCATCACGATTCTGGAACGCGATGCACGCTGCGTGGTGATCACGCTCGATCCTGATACCGGAGAACAAGCACCGGCGATACTGAAGAAGGTAGCGCAAGCTCACGATGGTATGGCGGGAGTTTATGGTGCAGTGCTGGTGGAAGGCATGCTGCACAACGGCGATCCCGTAGAAGTGTTGGATTAGAAGATCATTTCACGAATTCAGAACGGCCTGAGGGCAGGCCGTCTCCAAACGTTCACCGCCGACGCATCTCGATGGAGCCAGGCCGCCCTCGGCCTGCGAATGGTGCTCGCCGCCGTCCGTTTCGTTAGGCCAAATGCGCATTTTTGCGTCGCACGCTTCTTTGCGCGAAAGACTCACAGGATGGCAAATGGCGAAACGATCGAGTCGTACGTGCCTGCGCGGCTGGACGCCTTGCCGTGGAGTTCGTGGCACTGGCTGATCGTTGTCTCGCTGGGAGCAACCTGGATTCTCGATGGTCTTGAAGTCACATTGGCAGGCGCGCTAGGCGGAATTTTAACGCGACCGGAAACGCTAGGGTTAACGCCCGCCCGGGTCGGGGCGACTGCAACCTGCTACCTGGCGGGCGCAGTGCTCGGCGCACTGCTTTTCGGTTACGGTACCGATCGGTTTGGCCGCAAGAAATTGTTCTTCATCACGGTTGCCGTTTATCTAATCGGAACTGCGCTGTCCGCTTTCTCCTGGAATTTCTGGAGCTACGCATTGTTCCGCGCGGTGACCGGCGCAGGCATCGGCGGCGAATACGCAGCAATCAACTCCGCAATTGACGAGCTGATTCCGGCGCGTGTGCGCGGCCGTGTTGATCTGATAATTAACGGCTCATACTGGGTCGGCGCCGCGCTTGGTGCAGCCGCCACGCTTGTGCTGCTCGATCCGCGTCGGATACCAATCTGGCTTGGATGGCGTTTCGCTTTTGGAATCGGCGCGGCACTCGGCCTCGTTGTGATTTTCTTTCGCCGTTGGATTCCGGAGAGTCCGCGCTGGCTGATGATTCATGGTCGGAATTCGGAGGCGGAAGAAATTGTTGCCAAGGTCGAAAGGCAGATTATGGGCGTACAGCGGTCCGCGGTCAGCGACCGCGGCTACAGTGACTTGTTTCCCACGAGGATTCGAACACGCACGCATACGCCGTGGCACGAGATTTGGGACGCGATCGTGCACGAGCATCGACGCCGCTCGGTTCTCGGTTTTGTGCTGATGCTGACCCAGGCTTTTTTCTACAACGCAATCTTTTTCACTTACGCGCTGGTTCTGATGCGGTTTTACAACGTGCCCGAGCAAAATGTGGGCAGTTATCTGTTGCCATTTGCGTTGGGGAATGTACTCGGTCCTGTGTTGCTCGGGCATCTTTTCGACACAATCGGACGCAAGAAGATGATCACTGTTACGTACGGGCTCGCCGGGATTTTACTCGCGCTCACCGGCTGGCTTTTTCACGCGGGCGTGCTCACCGCGCAAACGCAAACTCTTGCATGGACAATAATCTTCTTCGTTGCATCGGCGGCGGCGAGCTCAGCTTACCTGACTGTGAGCGAAATTTTTCCGTTGGAAATCCGCGCGATGGCGATCGCAATTTTCTATGCAATCGGAACACTGGCCGGCGGTGTCGGCGCGCCGCTGCTCTTTGGCTGGATCATCGGCACGGGATCAACTACCGCGTTGTTCATGGGATATCTGGTGGCGGCGGCGCTGATGATTTTTGGCGCAGTCGTTGAAGCGTGGATTGGCGTCCCAGCCGAGCGACGATCGCTCGAGCACGTGGCCGCCCCGCTCTCGAGCAAGGGCTTGTAGGGCGTCCGCCGCGGCGGACGCCGCCGTCTCACAGAGACGGCCTACAATGTGTCCGGCGCGCCGCGGTCAACGCCCGCGGCTACAGCTGACCGTGAGTTCGCGCGTGTGAATTGGACCCGCGGGTGTGAGCTTACTCGAATAAAGATGGAAATCCTCGACCCGGATCATTCCTGCGTCGAACTCGGCATTCGACTGCAAAAACTTTCGAAGCGATTGCGCAGAAACATTCCTGCAACGCGCGATGGTTATGTGTGGATGCCAGGCGCGAAGCTCCGGTTCGAGACCGATAGCGAGCGCGGCCTCTTGCACGCGCTTGTGAATTTGAAACAAGTGCGGGTGCGCCTTACCGACGCCAATCCAGATAATTTTCGGCGCACCCCTTGCCGAAAACGTTCCGACGCCAACAATGGGCAAAAAGAAAGCGCCAAACTCGATCAGGCTGAGTTTTTCTCGAAGGGCAAGATCGGTTTCATTCGGGACTTCGCCGAGGAAACTGAGTGTCAGATGCATCTGCGCCGGATCGGTCCAGTCCACGCCACGGACATGCGGATCAAGGGCTGCAACCAACTGGCGCGTTGACTCCGGCAGGTCGATCGCAACGAACAGACGTTTACTCACGAGCTAAAAACGCTAGCGACGAATCCTCAATCCGAGCGTCCTTCATTATTTCGAACGGTTGCTCGATCGAGCAAGCGGGTCAGCCATTCCGGTATCAACCGGTGGAGTTGCGAGCCGGGTAGTGATTCGTTGCCGGCCTCGTTTGCCGCTCCAGGAAGGAACCGATTGACAAGCTTCATCATGTAGCCGGTGAGATTTGGAAGGAGCGCGTTCCCGAGAATGGCTCCGCGCGCGGCAAATGTGAGTGCGAGCGATGGCTGACCCCGACGACATGCAGCAAGAATTTTTCTCGCAGCGCGATCGGCATTCATGGAGATCAGCGGCGCGCCCGCTGAAGCTGAAAACCAGGCAAATTCAATATCGTGTTTGCCTTTGAATTTCGCATTCACGTGCGAGCCGGTGCGCATCATTCCAGGCGCGACGGTGGTGACGTGGATGTTGTCGCCTGCGAGCTCGGCACGAATCGCATCTGAGAAACCGGTCAGTGCAAATTTGCTGACGCTGTATGGGGCGAGATGAGGCACGGCAACCTTGCCGCCAATTGAAGAAATATTAACAATGCGTCCCCCACCCCACGTCCGCATTTCAGGAACGGTCCGGGAAACTAATTCGTAGGGGGCCCAAAAATGCAGTCGCATGGCGCGTTCGAAATCCTCGCGCGTCATGTGCTCAAGAGGACCAACTTCGATAATGCCGGCGTTGTTGATCAAAATGTCGATCTTGCCGAAGCGATCGATGATTTGACGAACAGCTGCCTGGATCTGGCCACTATCGAGCAAATCGCATTGAACGGTCAGGACCACGCCGCCGCGCTGGATGAGATCGGCCTTTGCACGCGCCAGTTCATCAGGGTCGCGCGCGATGAGCGCGACGCTCCCGCCCTGCGCGCAAATGTGTCGCGCAAGCACGAGTCCAAGTCCGCGCGATCCACCCGTGATAAGTGCAATCTTGCCGCGTAAAGAGTAGCGCGCCGTTCGAATGGCGCGAGCGGTTATCCAGGCGCCGACTACAAGCACGCCCGCGGGAAGCAACACGCGAACATTCATTTCGACTTAGAGTCCAGCACTGTACGCTTCGCAGCAAGCGGCAGGTACGAGCAGCGACCGCTAGAGCAGCCGTTATTCTTTGAGATAATTATCCGTGTTTCCGGTTGAAACGCGCAACTTCGCGCGCCGTCTCCCGATCTACTGCACGTTTCTTCAGGTCGGCCCGCTTATCGCGTGCTTCCTTACCGTGCCCTACGCCCAACTCAGCTTTTAGCTTTCCGTTTTTCCAATACAGCTTGAGAACAACCAGCGCGCGGCCTTTGACCTGTGTCTCGCCATAGAGCTTGTCGATCTCCTGCCGATGCAACAACAACTTGCGGACCCGTTTTGCGTCCGGAATTTCGTGGCTGGCGCGTTCGTACGGTTGGATATCGGCGTTGTAAAGGAACGCTTCTCCATTCTCGATTCGCGCGAAGGCGTCGCTGATATTTGCCTTGCCTGCTCGAATCGATTTAACCTCGCTGCCCTTTAGTTCGATCCCCGCTTCGTACCGCTCGAGAATGTGATAATCGCGAAGGGCTTTGCGATTGGTAATCGACTCAGCTGCCATATTGACAGGGAAACTGGCGGCTTCCCCCGCAGAATCTCAGAAACCCTTAAAGAAACGCGTCGTAGTATTCGATCACTCCCTACGCGGCGCCGTCGGGCGACTCCGGGAGCGACTCGTAGGTCAACTTGCCGGCGATGATTTCCTTGAGCGCAATATCGGTCAGCGACATCCGCGGCGTCGTCTCAACCATGGGCCGATGTCCTAAGCCAAGCTGGCGAACGCGTTTGGAAACAACGTTGATCAGAAGTTGCTGATTCGGGATCACCTGAGCTGCTTCTTGCAAAAGTTGAGTCGTCATATGGCGCAAGGAACGGACGGGGCTGGTTGCTCCCGTTGGGAATTGAAGAATGACCGGCATCCCGGCCGCGAAGGTAGATGGGGTAAGTTGCGGGGCGAGCATGGTAAAAACGAGTGTGGACTTTCCAAGTGAAGCAGCCCGTTGTCAAGTCCGAACGCTTTCGCAATCTACAAACTCGTTAGCGGAAATGCAATGATCCTAACTGATTCAGGTACGCAAATTCCAATCGTTTCAACTACCGGACCTCTGACACGGATTCGATCTCCTTGCCATCTGCACTAAAATACGCGAAGTAAGTGGCGCGACCGCCGCGTACCCCAGAGTAAGTATTCCATTTCGGGCTGTGGCTCAGCTTGGTAGAGCGCCTGGTTCGGGACCAGGAGGCCGTGGGTTCAAATCCCACCAGCCCGATAAGAATATCAACGCGCGCTCGCGCAACGTGCAGCGGTGCTTGTGTCTAGCACCGGGATCAAATACAAAGGCGTTTGCCACAAACGCCTGGACCACATGGCCCTCCAAAATCCTTCGATACATTTTTCTGTCGCGATCGTTGGCGCGCTGATCGGCGCCGTAATTCTGTTATTCGGTCGAAAGTTGTTTTGGCTGTGCGTCGCTGCAGTCGGATTCGCAGCAGGTGTAGAAATCGCGCCGCACCTTGTGAATGAACCATCACCGCTCCTTGCGCTAACCGTCGCGCTGGTGCTTGGTTTAATTGGAGCGTTGCTCGCGCTGTTCCTGCAGAAATTTGCGATTGCTGTTCTCGGGTTCCTGGCGGGCGGCAAACTCGCCGGCGCAATCGCCGCCGCATTTTTCATTCACTACGCGCAATACTCCACCTTCATTTTTCTGGCTGGCGGAGTCATCGGGGCTATTCTCCTGCTCGTTTTGTTTGATTGGGCATTGATCGTCGTCTCCTCTCTGATCGGCGCCCACTTGATTCAAAGCGCGATCGTGCTTCCGCCGTCCGGATCGACCATTTTGTTCGTTGGGCTCGCGATCATTGGTATCATGGTTCAAGCGGCGTCTCTGCGGAGGAGCGAAGGGTAAGCGCGTATTTTTGCTGACAAATCGGAACGCAATTACAAGAATCTCCGCATGAACTCTCAAGAAACTGGATTACGCGTCGCGAGCATCATTTTTGGCATCTTTGCCATTGGTCATCTGGTGCGACTGATCAAGCAGGCCCAAGTCACCGTCGGAACCCTTACCATTCCAATGGGCGTAAGCTGGGTCGCTCTCATCGTTGCCGCCATTCTCTGTATTTGGCTGTGGCGACTCGCCTCAAGCAAATGACGAAGCACCCGCCTGCGCCACGGCTACGGCGAGGCAGGCGAATGTCGAATGACGAAATCCGAATGCTGTAGAGTGCGCTGTCCTCAGCGCATTGGCCAGGCAGGTCGCCAAACATCCCGCCCTTATCCGCTGAGGACAGCGGACGCTACAACCCTTTCAACGGTTCAACGCTTCAACGGTTCAACGGTTCAACGTGGCGAAGCCAAGCCGCCGGCACATCCAAATAGGATCGATCGAGCTCAGCGATTGATCCGCAGCCCAGTAGTTTGAGAGTGCGAATGAGATCAGCACGCAAGATTTCAATTGCTCGCGCAACACCGGCGCCGCCCGCTGCGCCGAGCCCATAGGCATAAGCGCGCCCGGCCATTACCGCCCGGGCACCCAGGCACAGCGCTTTGACAATGTCACTGCCTCGACGAATACCACCATCCAGGAGCACCTCAATCTGATCACCTACACTAGCCACAACTTCAGGCAAAACGCGCAGAGTCGGCGCAACACTGTCGAGTTGGCGACCGCCGTGATTGGAGACGACCAGCGCCTTTGCTCCCACGTCCACTGCGCGACGGGCATCGTCTGCTGTGTGTATTCCTTTTATCACGATGGGTCCACCCCATGCCCGCTGAATCCATTTGAGATCATCCCAGGTCACGACGGAATCCTCGAGCGCGGCCGTGACATCGGCGTACAACATCGGCCCCTTGCCCGGAATCATGACATTTTGGAATTTCATCAGGCCGCCATCGGCCAGAAACCGAGTCAGCCAGCGAGGTTTCATCAGCAACTGACTAACAAACGGCAGCTTCGACCCCAGGTTGTCGCTCAGAAGTTCTTTGACGCCGTTTCGGAGATCGCGTTCCCGCATGCCGGCTACTGGCGTGTCGATTGTGACAACGAGCGCTGAAAAGCCAGCGGCTTTCGCCCGCTCGATGGCAGAAAGCGCGCAGTCACGTCCACCGACAAGATAAAGCTGATACCATACCGTTCCCTTCGATGCCGCGGCAACATCTTCCAAGCGACATCCAGAGAGCGTTGAAAGCGTGTACGCGATTCCCGCAGCGCCTGCAGCGCCTGCGGCAGCTTCCTCGCCGCGCGGATACATGAGTCGACTGCTACCCACAGGCGCAAGGATCAACGGCATGGACAGAGATGTACCCAGAACAGACACGCGCGGATCGCACGCTAGAGTCTCGACGGCGCAACGCGGCCGGAATGTCACTTCTTCAAACGCGTGACAGTTGGCGCGCAATGTCCGTTCGTCTTCCGCGCCGCCATCGATGTAGTCAAATACCACTCGCGGAAGCCGGCGTTTCGCGACGCGTCGCAAATCTTCAATGTTAATAACGCGCGGCGGGGCAACTGATCGAGCCTTGTCATGTTGAGCGGAGCGAAACATCTCTGACTATTGGTTTGGCGAGCGGGTCAAAGGAACTGATCTGAGATTCTTCGCTTCCCTCAGAATGACAAGACCAATGAGCGTCAGTGACGAAAGTGCCTGACGCCGGTGAAGATCATCGACATGTTGCGCTCGTTGGCAGCGGAAATCACTTCTTCGTCGCGGACTGAACCGCCCGGTTGAATGGCGCACGTTGCGCCCGCCTCCGCAGCAGCGATCAAGCCGTCTGGGAAAGGAAAAAACGCGTCGCTTGCGACTGCGCTGCCTTTTAGCGACAGCCCAGCTTCTTTCGCCTTCCAAATCGCAACGCGCGAAGCATCGATTCGCGACATCTGTCCCGCGCCGATCCCAAGTGTCCGGTCCGCACGAGAATAAACAATCGCGTTCGATTTCACGTGTTTAACCACCCGCCACCCAAACAACAGCGCTTTCAGCTCCGTTTTGGTAGGCCGCCTTTTCGTGACGATCCGGCCATCGCCGGACGTTGTTTCCTCTGCAACATCCGTGTCTTGAACGAGCACGCCGCCGCAGACCGAACGAACGTCAACCGCCGGTCTCGCATCTGCTGCCGGCGTCACCAATCGAATCAGGCGCAGGTTCTTTTTCTTCTGCAAGACGCTGCGCGCTTCGGGCTCAAAATCTGGCGCAATAATTACCTCGCTAAAGATCTCGCTGATCACTTTCGCCAACGCTTCGGTCAACGGACGGTTGCATATGAGGATCCCGCCAAAAGGCGCCTGTTTGTCCGTGGCAAACGCCTTGTTCCACGCCTTGCAAAGATCCGCATCGGAGCCAACACCACATGGGTTGGTATGTTTCAGAATCGCGACGGTCGGCTCCTCGAACTCGGCGATCAAACTCGTCGCGGCGCTGATGTCGAGAATGTTGTTAAAGGAAAGTTCCTTGCCGTGAAGTTTTTCGAAGTGCTTGTCGAAATCGCCGTAGAGCGCGGCCGTTTGATGCGGATTTTCTCCATACCGCAACTGTGTCACCAGCGGAAGCGAAAGTGAAAACGACGCATCCGTTGTCTGTTCCCTGTTCAGGAAGTTGCCGATCGCGCGATCATATTCGGCTGTCCTGATGAAGGCTTTGATGGCGAGGCGCTCCCGCAATTTCATTGTCGTTTCGCCATTGTTATCGCGCATGTTTTCGAGCACCGCATCGTAGTCCGCCGGATCGACCACTACGGTGACCGATTCGTAATTCTTTGCCGCGCTGCGAATCATCGACGGACCGCCGATGTCGATATTCTCGATCGCTTCGCCCAGGGTGACGTCTGGTTTGGCAACGGTCGCTTCAAAAGGATACAGGTTGACCACTACCAGATCGATCGGTTCGAACCCACATTCGCGCGCTTCAGCCTCATGTTTCTCGTTGCCACGTTTGTAGAGGAGACCGCCGTGCACCCGGGGATGCAAAGTTTTCACGCGCCCTTCCAGCACCTCTGGAAACGCAGTGAAGCTTGAGATCTCGCGCACTGGAATTTTTTCTTTCCTCAACAAGTCTGCCGTTCCGCCGGTGGAAATGATGTCCACGCCCTGTCGCTCCAGCACTCGCGCTAACGCAGCGATACCGGTTTTGTCGGAAACGGAAATGAGGGCGCGTGTGATTTTCACGTGGAAGAGTCAGAATGTTGCGTCATTCCGAGCGAAGTCGAGGAATCCCATTTCGAAACCTTTGGGTAATGCTGCGGGATCCTTCGACTTCGCTCAAGATGACGCGAGTTGTGCGTCAACGGTCCAGAACCACGTTCTTCGCCGCCGGATAAAGCACCGGGCAACAGCCGATCGTTTCGCAAAATGCTTTGCTAAAGTGACTCAGGCTCGAGTAACCAACTTCTGTCGCAGCCTCAGTTACATTGTAGCGTCCCGTTCGCAACAGCTCGGCTGCACGTTCCATTCGCAGGTTGCGCAAATATTGCGGAATGGTGAGACCCACTTCGCGCGAAAAAATCCTGCTTAGATAGAACGGACTGCAGCCCACCTCCTGACCGATCATTTCCAGCGTGGGCGGGTTAGCGAGATCGCGAGCCAGAAGCTCCTTCGTGCGTTCCACGCGTTCGCGTGCGACGCGTTTTTGCCGCATGCAGAAAAATTCCGGGTCTTTTGGCGCGAAAAGAAAATGCGCCATGAGCTCCAGAGCCTTGCCTTGATACCAGAGGATCTGAGCTGCTTTTGCCACTGGAGGCTCAGCTAAACCAGCGACCACGCTGCGTTGTTGCATCGTCATCGGACGCGCAGGCGCGACGACGTTTTCTTCCTTGTCGCCAAACACAATCCGGCGAATCTCCGGCTCGAGGTCAGCTTCATTCCGCACAAATTGTTTTTGCAAATGTTCCCGCGAGAATTCCAGCGTCACGAATTGATGGCGATCGTGCGCGCGCCGCGATGCCGGCAGCGGTTCATCGGCGATCGCATAATAACCGCAGTTCCCCGCAACATAATCGCTCCGTGCGCTGCGTTCAGCGCCTACTTCTCCGCGGCCGGCGAGATTCAGACAGAATTCCAGGCTGTTTGGATGGAAAGTACGTCCCCAGTTAAAGGAACGCTCGGTTCGAAAGTCGTGCCACTCAACGGCGACCCCGATTTTGTCCACATCGCCGTACAAGGGACGCCATCCATCTTTCACTTCACGCCAGGCATGCTGCTCGGCTGCGCAACCAGGATTCATCCCCTCTAATTACGAATGTTGCGAAGCCGAATGCAAGATTGGTTTCTTCTCTTCCAATGCATCACGGTCCCATTTCCCCAGCTTCGAGGCAGCGTCGTAGGCGCTTTGCGCAAAGTCGAGAAGGACTTGATCCGGCTTTTCAGCAGTGCGCACCGCGTCGTAAGGCAGGATAAACTCACGCAGCTTGGCCTCGTAGAAAGCGGCGTCTGGCTGAATTTTCGCCTGCGCGAATCCCGGAGGTTCCGGATACGCATATGAATAGAAGAGTGGCGACGGCGCAGCCGCATTGCCGGGCCAAAAACCGAGGCTGCTCACTTCCTGCGAGTA
>Ga0066676_10001182_pt1 | contig 10399 bp, 10 predicted proteins | sample GraSoiAngelo_125_FD_62293 | JGI IMG/M metagenome (GOLD analysis project Ga0066676, IMG submission 62293) | Grasslands soil microbial communities from the Angelo Coastal Reserve, California, USA - 14_0927_05_40cm | ecosystem: Environmental > Terrestrial > Soil > Grasslands | place: USA...
GTAATTATTGCGCGAAAATTCTGAATCGAAAATGGATTTTGGAGCATTCCGATAGTATTGTATACTATGTTCCAGTCTTTCAACCGTTTTATCTGCGACTGCAAGAATTCTTTCAGTATGATTGATTATTCTGTCTTTTTTTCCGTACAAGTATAGAACTGATATTAATTCATCTTTTTTAATAAACGGAAAGTCCATTGCTCCTGAAATAAATGAAGAAATTCTTTCTGAAATGTCCTCAGGGAGAATCATGGTCATATGGAGATCAAAATTCAATATCAAAATTTTTATCAGCAATATTATATAGATAGTTATCTTTATAGCAATATAAGATTGGAAAGTGTCGGCACTGAATTACAATAAACCGGTTTATTTGATTGTACACGGGCAACATGATTTGATAGGAGTTATTATGCAGAAACTTGTCACATTAGGTTTTACAAAGGATAACTTGATTCAAGCCTCCCCCACAGAAAACAGGCAATATTGGTGATTACGTTGCAATGGCCTGGCCTCCAATGAGGGCAAATGAAATAATTATTAAGGAAATCACAGGAATAGACCAGGGAGAAATAAAAGAGGACGTGATGGGAGCTTGGTCAAACGTTAATCAAAAAGAAATCTCTAGAATTCTATTGTCATAACTCATGATAAGTAGTATCATGTGAAATAATTCAACTGCATTCTTTCTTCCAGCTGACAAAAATTGAGAATTGCAAAAGCATGAATTGTTGAGAAAACAATAGGGATGCGATAAATTTTTAGCCTTCAAGGCCGCTATTCATAATAATGAAAAATAATATTTGTTCCTTATGCAATTCACAAACATCTACTAAAGACTGTCCTAGCTGTACAAAACCTGTATGTAAGGAATGCATGAAAAGCTTCCCTTTCTCCGAAGACATTTGTATTGAATGCGCATCAAAAGTGAAAGCTGGATTAGGCGGTATCAGGAAGGACGAAGAAATTTTCTAGACAGAATAAAAACTTGACAAATCATGTAACCATATTAGGTCGTCTTGTTACATGGTAATGCTCTATTTGATGTTATCTCCTTTCCTATATCCATGCGTAAATTGCGGATCATAAACCTTTGAAAATTCATAATTACTTGGCTTAATGACATCTCCAATTATTATTATTGCGGTTTTTGTTATCTTTGCGTCTTTCACTTTTTCCACAATATCGCCTAGAGTTCCAACTATTATTTTTTCATCTTCCCATGTGGCTCTGTAGACAACTGCAACAGGTGTCGAATTATGATATACTCCTCCTTTAATTAACTCGTCAACTATGTTTCTTATCAAATGAATACTTAGATAGAAAGCCATAGTAGCACCATGTCTTGCCAAGTTGGAAATTTTTTCTCTTTCTGGAACTGGAGTTCTGAGTTCAGCCCTAGTGATTATGAGTGTTTGAGTAATTCCTGGGAGGGTTAACTCTAAATTCAGTGAAGAGGCTGCACCTAAAATTGCAGTTATCCCTGGAATGACTTTACAATTTATTTCATCTAAAATTAATTTGTCTATCTGTTCTCTTATAGTGCTAAATAGTGCAGGATCTCCATCATGAAAACGTATTGCAAGTTTTCCTTGTCTAGTGGAATCCCTTAATATTTCATAAATTTTATTCCTGTCTATTAGAGCTGCATCGTGCAGTATTGCATCTTTTTTGGCATATTCAAGTAATCTTGGATTAAGTAAAGATCCTGAATAAACTATGATATCTGCATTCTCTAATAATTTCTTTGCTTTTAGTGTAATGAGCTCAGGATCCCCTGGTCCCGAACCAACAAAGTAAATGGTATTGGGTTCAATCATTTTTTCTGGCCACCATTATTGAAAAGTATTTACCAACCGGATTTTTTGTGTTTCGTAATTCTTTCAATTTCTTTGTTACTAAAATTTCATTCTCCGCAGATACATCTTGAGCTATGGTAATTATGGAATTATCACTAAAACCAGTTTCAGAGAGTATTTCAATCACACTATCAAAATAACGTCCATCTTTGAGAAAAATTATTGAATCACAAGATGCAACTGTATGTCTTATTTTATCAAGATCATAACATGCAGGAACGATACCAAGAGTCTGATCCCCCTCAACTAAACTCATCTTAGCTTGAGCAGCAAACGCAAAGAAGGAAGGCACTCCAGGAATAATCTCAATTTCTATGTCATCATAATTTTCCTTCAATTCATTATGAATATAATTCCAAGTACTGTATAGGGATGGATCTCCTACAGTCAAATATACTGAATTCTTTCCAGAATGTACAGCATCTGCTATTATCCGGGAATTAATTTTCCATTGTAATCTTAGAGAATCTTTGTCCTTTATCATTGGAAATATTAGGTTTATAATTGAAGTAGATGATTCATCTATGTATTTTCTAGCTATTGATAAAGCAATACTGGGTTTGCCCTCTTTTGAGGTAGGAGTAAAGATTGCATCTGCATTTCTAATTCTTTCCACAGCCTTGACGGTAAGTAAGTCCGGATCTCCGGGCCCGCAGCCTATGCACGAAAGCGTCATGATTTGAGTTTTAAAAAATGTGTTATTTAAAGTAAAAGAAGTCTTCGTGCTCTCAAATAATAACGTAAATTTTTAGGTGTTTGGTAAGAATACATCATCCCTTTTTCATTCTTGAGAATTGATAAGAGTGAAATATTGAATCACTTTCTAGTAGCAGATAAAATCAAAATGGGGTTTCTAGAAATAAGCATTGTTCCATTTACAACGTCTCTTCCTTTTGATATTGTGACTTGAGTAACATCGATTTCATGCATTTTTTGCTTCTTTAAGGTCCTTAATGCTTTATACATTGTTTCAATTAGAATTGTGTCTATAACTAGTCTGCCATCCTTCTTTAATTTAGAAATGCAAAGTTCAATAATTTTTTCAGTTCTACCTTTTGTTCCACCGATAATAATTGCATCTACGTTGGGTAGTGACGGTAAAATCTTTTCAGCCGTAGAATAAAATAAATTTGCCGAGACTCCAAATTTATCTAGATTTTTTCTTGTTAATTCGATGGCATTTTTATCCGAATCTATAGCGTAGACATTTTTAGAGTTTACCTGTAAGCAAATCTCTACAGTAATGCTTCCACTACCACAACCTACATCAATTACCGAATAGTTTTTTCTAAGACGTAGTTTACTTAGAACAATTGAACGTATATCTTCCTTGGTTATTGGAACATTTTCTGAGCGCTCAAATAGCTCATCTGGTATTCCTGGAGTTGAATAATTCCATATCATCATAAACAGATAAAATGGTTTTAAATTAAATTCTTTTAGATCATTGCTTTCCAGTATACAGGCCGGTATACGTGAGAATCATGAACATCAACAGCAAAAAGATAAATGGAAAAATTCCGTTGGTAGAGATTTTTTTCTTCTCATCAGTTTTTAATTTTAATCCCATTTTCTTTGCAACGACATACGATATTATATAAAAAAATAGTCCCACAAAGAAGATTATGGGTATGGAGCCCGAATTGTTGGATGGGTTTAATATAAGACCTAGAATAATACCGCAGATTACTCCCAAAAAGGCTCTCATGCAATATATCTTCTCAAGTTGTTCCAATTGCATTTTTCACATTGATTGGAGGTTTAATTCCTTTCGATTGAGTATTTGAATTTTTAATTAATATTAATCCTCATCTAAACTCCTTTATATGGAATTATCAGGAATAGAGCTCAATTTTCTCGTAAACAAAGTTAGCTCAATGGTCTCATCCCGTTATTACGTGAGTGATATATACTCAGTCACAAAAAATTCTATTCTTTTGAAATTACATCATCCATTAGAGTCTGACATTATGCTTATGGTTTCGACTAAAGGGATATGGATTACAAACAAAAGATACAGACAGGTAGAAGAAAACCAAATTGTAAAGGTATTAAGTCGAGAGATGGAAAGGGCAAAAATAAGCTCTGTATCGCAACCTGGAAGTGAGAGGATCTATTTCATTCATTTTGTAAATAGAGATAATAAAGCAAGGGTTTTCATAGTTGAAATTTTTGGAAAGGGAAACTTCATTTTATGCGACCAATCTATGAATATCCTATGGATCTTAAATGCCGTTGAAGTAAGACATAGAACATTGAGGGTGGGATCTGAATATGTTTTGCCTCCAAATCGTGGTGAAGACGTCCTGCAAATTTCCCTAGAAAAAATGAAGAAAAATACAAAATTACAGTCGAGCAATATTGAATTGCTCAAATGGCTGGGCAGTTGTACATCTTTACCAAGGAAATTTGTTGAAGAAATACTACTTCAATCAAGGATTAGTACCAAGTATGCAAACCTTCTGAATGATAATGATATAGAAATTATTTATGAAAAAACTAAAGAAATAACAAATAAAGTTATTGATGAAAAAAATCATGAACCATCAGTTATTTTAGACAAGTCAGGATTAGCTATAGATGCATTTCCCATTTCCATGTCAAAAGAAACTAATGTAAAGAACGTCGCGACATACATGGATGCAATAGATCAAGTTTTGAGCAATGAGATAATTACAATTGGGAAAAATCTGAAAACGGAACAAGAAGATAGGAAAATTTTGGAACTAGAACATGATTTGGAAGAACAGAATAAAGCAAAATTGCAAGTAATTTCTATATCAAAAAGTCTTAGGAATGTCGCTCATCAATTAATGAAACTTTCGTTTATGGGTATTCAGGATATGCACGATAGCAAAGTCAAGATTCTTTTGGAAGATAATGACTCCAAAATTGTTCAAGAAAATGGCTTATCTTATTTGGATCTTTTTAATGAACGAGTTAAGTTAGAATCAAGTATTCCAAAATTTTCATCGTTACTATTTTCTAGGGCAAAAGAATTAGAACGTGGCGCTATTAATATAGATAAAGCAAGTGAAACCCTTAGATTAAAGATTGAAAAATTAAAAAATCAAACACAAAAAATTCATGAAAAAATTCAATTCAATACTTTAGTATCAAAACAATGGTATGAAAGGTATCGATGGTTTGTGACTACCAATGGTTATTTAGTAATTGGTGGAAGAGATTCATCGTCCAACTCTGCAGTGATACGTAAACACATGACTGAAAATGATATCGTATTTCATGCAGAAGTTCATGGATCACCTTTTTTTCTTGTAAAGAATGCAAGAAATAAAGAAGATAGTAATTTTTTAGAGGAGACTGCCCAAGCAACGGTTTCGTTCAGTAGAGCATGGAAAGATGGTTTGTCAAGTGCAGATGCATATTGGGTATTCCCTAATCAAGTAAAGAAGGGTGCTCCAACAGGTCAATTTCTTCCCAAAGGTTCTTTTGTGATTGAGGGCAAGAGAAATTATTGCAGAGGTATTGAAGTAAAGCTATCTGTAGGATTATTTCAAATTGAAAATAAGCGATATACAATTGTTTGTGGACCCTTAAATGCTATCAGAAAAAGAAGTTTGGTTTATGCTTCATTATTGCCTGGTGGTTCTGATCCTATGAACCTGGCAAAGAAAATTAAAAGTGAATTTGTAAGAGTAATTTCTGAATTTGATTCTAATTTATCAGATTATTTGAAAAGACTAATTCTAGACGAATTTATAAGGACCTTGCCTTCTGGGCAGTCTAAAATTGTAAGCGTTGAAAGAGGTCAATTTGTGAATGATATGAAGGATTGGTACATCTAGTACTAGGATAGAATTAGAAACACAATTAAACTAAACTAGCCAAGTGATATTGTGGGAAAAAAACTTCGAGAACATACCGATGCAAATATGACAACAAGGGTTCTTGTAAGGGATATTATGAACAGTCCTGTAATCACGGCTGGTCCAAAGGATAGTGTGGTGGACATTGCAACAAAAATGAAAGAACACAATATTGGCAGTGTAATTATTACCGAAAATGAAAAGCCTGTTGGAATTGTTACTGAATGGGATGTTGTTTCAAACGTTGTTGCAAAAAATTTAGAACCATCATCTATTAGCGCTGTAAAAGTAATGCAACCAATACATACAGTCGAAGCAGAAGAAAGTATCACTGAGGCTGCCCGACTATTACGAAAAAATAATATCAAGAGACTGGGAGTAGTTTATAAAGACAGATTAGCTGGAATCATCTCCACTTCGGACGTTATTGCTGTTACTCCAGAATTAGTTGATGTAGTATCTGAAAAGGCCGGTATTATTAGAGGAGAAATTGGTAGACCCACTTCGTCTGTTTCGGGATATTGTGATGAATGTGGTGAATGGTCAGATATGTTAATGTTCTCTGAAGGTACATTTACATGCGAAGTATGCAGGGGTTCATGATGATCTCAAGTTGAAAAGTAAGGTAATATTTCATCAATGTTGTAATTTGGAAACGGAATGTATCTGAATCGTAATATGAACAAGCAAGCTATCAATATTGTTATCCTCTAAAATGATTTCTTATCAAAAGATTAAAATCACGTGTTTCTGAAAAATGACTGAATGAGTTTAAATTCTCTAGAAAGAACTATTGATCAAGTTCTTTCTCAAAAAGAATCTGCATTGATCTCTGAGATTGACTCTGCACTTCAAAATTCGTTGAAAAATTTAGAATCTTCCAAGACTAGTCTCCAAGTTGAATATGACAATATTATCGAATCATCAAAGAAGCAGGCTGAAAATCTCAAACGTCAAATAATAGGATCAAGCACGTTGAACGCTAGAAATAAGGAACTTGTTACTATCGAATCAGCGATCAATGATATTTTTAATAAGGCAAAGGAAAAACTAGCAGAAAGCAATGATGAAAAAAATTATGAAAAATTGTTAGCCAAGATGATAGAAGACAGTGCTGCAAAGCTAGGCTCTGACATAATCATACAATGTAGCAAAAATGACTTGAAACTTGTAAAAAAAATATCATCACAAGAATCAATAGACAAGAAAATGAAAATAACTGTGTCAGATGACGTAATAGATATAATTGGCGGAATAAAGGCAACTTCAGTAGATGGAACAATGACTTTAGATAACACACTTGATTCGAGTATTGAAAGTCTCAAACCTTTAATAAGGAAAGATATAGTCCAACTGCTGAGAGGCGAAACTAAGTAGATGGTGGCAAAAGGAAAAATAGTATGGGTTAGCGGTCCAGCAGTTAAGGCTGATGGAATGTCATCAGTAAAAATGTATGAGACAGTAGAGGTTGGAGAATCAAAATTAATTGGTGAAGTTATCAGATTAACTGGAGATGTAGCTTTTATTCAAGTTTATGAATCTACATCCGGTCTTAAACCAGGAGAAGAGGTTGTTGGTACAGGACAACCACTTTCGGTCCTTCTTGGTCCCGGAATTATTGGAAGGATTTATGACGGTATACAGAGACCGTTGGATGACATTGCAGAAAAATCTGGAGCATTCATCGGAAGAGGCATAACTACTAGCCCTGTTGATATGAAGAAAAAATTCAAATTTAATCCAACTGTGAAAAAAGAGGATACTATTTTTGGAGGATCTATTCTCGGGACAGTTGAAGAAACTCCTCTTTTAACTCACAAAATTTTGGTTCCACCAAATAATGCTGAGGCAACAATTACTGAAATTGTAAAGGAGGGTGATTATGATTTAGAAGATGTCATTGCACAGGCGAAAAGCAAGAGTGCAGATAAAATTGAATTAAAGATGTATCACAAGTGGCCTGTTAGAAAACCTCGACCCTATGCTGAAAGATATGATCCGACAGTACCACTTGTTACCGGCCAAAGAATTATCGACACGTATTTTCCAATCGCAAAAGGAGGAACTGGTGGTATCCCAGGTGGATTTGGTACTGGAAAGACTGTAACGTTGCATCAAATTGCTAAATGGGCAGACTCTCAGGTTGTTGTCTATATTGGATGTGGAGAACGAGGCAATGAAATGACAGAAGTACTTGTAGAATTTCCACATTTAATTGACCCTAGATCTCAAAGGCCGTTAATGGAAAGAACAGTACTTGTTGCTAATACTAGTAACATGCCGGTCGCCGCTAGAGAAGCATCAATTTATACAGGTGTTACTATTGCCGAGTATTATCGCGATATGGGGTATGATGTGGTTCTCGTAGCTGATTCTACAAGTAGATGGGCAGAAGCACTTCGGGAGATGTCAGGTCGATTGGAAGAAATGCCTGCAGAAGAGGGTTATCCGTCATACTTGGCATCAAGACTCGCTGAATTTTATGAAAGAGCAGGACGAATAAGAGCATTAGGTTCACCAGATCGTTCTGGGTCTGTGACAATAGTGGGCGCAGTATCTCCATCAGGTGCGGACTTTACCGAACCAGTAACGACTCATACAATTCGATTTATCAAGACTTTCTGGGCATTGGATACTAGATTAGCATATTCTAGACACTATCCATCAATTAATTGGATGCAGTCTTATTCTGGTTATCTTGAAGATATTTCTAAATGGTGGAAGGAAAACGTAAGCCCTGATTGGTATGACTTGAGAGCTGAATCATACCATATACTGCAACGTGAAGATACTCTAAAAGAAATTGTTAGATTATTGGGACCTGAAGCACTTCCAGATGAAGAGAAGCTTGTCATGGAAGTAGCTAGAATGTTAAAGATTGGTATTTTGCAGCAGAACTCTTTTGATAAGGTTGATACTTATTGTAGTCCAGTTAAACAATTAAAATTGGTAAGACTTATGGTAAAGTTCTATAAAGAATCACAGAAGGCACTTAAAGAAGGAAAGTCATTAGCAGATATTAGAGCTTTGCCAATAATAACCACTCTATTAAAAGCAAAATTTGAAGTTACGGATGAACAGATTTCAAAGTTAGATGAAATAGATAAACAACTATCAGATTCATTCAAAGGGGACATTGAGGAGGTAAAGGTATCTGTCTAAAACAACTGGAATTGAGTATACCAAAATAGCAGAAATAAAAGGACCACTTATGATAATAGATGGAGTAACAACAGCTTCATTTGATGAACTTGTAGAAATAGAAACAGATGATGGTGAACGACGATTAGGAAAAGTTCTAGAAATAGGGAACGGCAAGGCTGTAGTTCAGGTTTTTGAAGGAACGACGGGATTAGCAATTACTGGAACAAGAGTCAAGTTTCTTGGAAAAACTATGGCCATGCCAGTATCCCAAGAATTACTTGGACGCGTATTTGATGGCCTTGGAAGACCAAACGATGGCTTCCCTGATCCCGTTGCTGATAAATTTCTTGATGTTAACGGAGAGCCCATGAATCCTCAAAGTAGAGAATATCCAACTTCATTTATTCAAACAGGAGTTTCTGTCATTGACGGGATGTTGACTTTGGTAAGAGGTCAAAAGCTACCAATTTTTTCTGGTTCCGGGATGCCACATAATATTTTAGCGGCTCAAATTGCACGTCAAGCGACTGTTGTAGGAACAAACGAAGACTTTGCTGTAGTGTTTGCTGCAATTGGTGTCCAGTACTCTGAAGCCCAGTATTTCAAGAGGAGCTTGGAAGAATCTGGCGCATTAAGAAGGAGTGTATTGTTTGTTAATCTTGCAGATGACCCTGCAATTGAAAGAATTATTACTCCTAGAGTGGCTTTAACAGTCGCTGAATATCTTGCATTTGATCTTGGAATGCATGTTTTGGCAATACTAACTGATATGACTAATTATGCCGAAGCACTTAGAGAAATAAGTGCAGCAAGAGAGGAAGTTCCAGGTAGAAAGGGTTACCCCGGATATCTGTATACTGATTTGGCAAATAATTATGAGAGAGCGGGTAGAATTAAGGGAAAGAATGGCAGTGTTACTCAAATGCCGATTCTATCAATGCCAGCAGATGATATTACACATCCTATACCCGATTTGACTGGTTATATCACAGAAGGACAGATTGTCCTTGGAAGAGATCTATTCAGAAAGGGAATATATCCACCCGTAAACGTAATGATGTCCCTTTCTAGATTAATGAAAGATGGGGTGGGAGAAGGAAAAACTAGGTCCGATCATATGGAAGTTGGTAACCAATTATACGACGCTTATTCCAGAGCTCAAGAGGTTAGGGCATTAGCAGAAATTGTAGGAAAGGCAGGTTTGACAGGAGTTGATTTGAAGTATCTTGACGCTGGTGATAGTTTCGAAACCCATTTCTTAAAACAAAGTCCTGACGAAAATAGAAACTTGGATGAAACACTAAGTAGAGCATGGGATATACTAGCAACATTACCAGAAGGAGAACTAACTAAAATTAAGGACAAACATATTCAACAATATTATAAAGCAAACAAGTAAGTAGATATTCATCAAAATGTCTTTTGGTAAAAATGTTACTGCAACAAAAATTGAACTGATAAAGATAAGAAGATCTTTGCAAGTTAGTACCATGGTTCACAAAATACTTGATGATAAAAGAGAAGTCTTACTTAAAAAAATTGATGAAATGATAGAAGAAGCTAACA
>Ga0066676_10001185_pt1 | contig 10395 bp, 7 predicted proteins | sample GraSoiAngelo_125_FD_62293 | JGI IMG/M metagenome (GOLD analysis project Ga0066676, IMG submission 62293) | Grasslands soil microbial communities from the Angelo Coastal Reserve, California, USA - 14_0927_05_40cm | ecosystem: Environmental > Terrestrial > Soil > Grasslands | place: USA...
CTGAACGCTGAAGCGAAGGTTCCCCGAAAGCGAACTGTGACATGAAACATCGTGCCGTGGTACATCGGCGACGGCAAGCACGTGCGTTCCGCCAATCGGGCCGATCTGCGGGCGGAATTCGCGAGCTACCACGCCTTTTTTCTCTCCTTCCGAGGCTCCGCAGTCGTGTTTGTTGGACGCAAGGCCGAGCAAGCGCGCAGTGAGGCTAGAGATCTTATTCCCAAGGTCACGATCTTTGACTGTCCTCACCCAAGCCCACAATTTGTGAATATCGATCCCGCGAATCGCCGACGCATACTCAATGTCCTTCGCGACATCGCGAGTCTCACGGTTTCGAGCGTTAATACTCAAGCGATGTAGCTCATGCCACCAGCATCACGAGCACGGGTGGAGCTACGTGGAAACCGCCAAGCGCTTCCGCGAATTTTACTAGGTCTGTAGGGCAGGTGCTGCGCCTGCCACTACATATCGGCAACCGGAGCGGTTGCCCTACAATGTTTTTGCAAGTTCCTGCGCTCTTTCGCGCAACAATTCCGCTGTGTGCGCCATCTGTTCGTTCTCACTCATTCCAGGCTGTGTAAGCTCATAAACTTTATCGAACAACTCGCAGACTTCTCGATCTTTACTGGCGCGACCGACGATCGCGAAAACGCGCTTGCCAAGTTTTCGCGCCAGCCGCGCTACTCCGGCTGGCGTCTTTCCTTCGAGTGTTTGCCGATCCAGACTTCCCTCGCCTGTGATAACAACGTCGACATCTTTCATTTTCAATTCGAGCCCGATTGCTCCGGCAACAATATCGAAGCCCGGGCGAATTGTCGCGTTGCAAAGACTCATCAGCCCGAATCCGAGTCCGCCCGCCGCGCCCGCGCCAGCTTCATCGCGATAATCAACGCCAATTTTTTTCGAAACAACGTCGGCGAGTTTCGTCAACGCACGCTCGAGAACCTCAATCGTATTTTCGCTTGCGCCTTTCTGGGGACCAAAAACCCGCGTCGCACCATTTGCGCCGAGCAATGGATTCCCGACATCGACTGCCGCGACGATGGTTAACTGTGGAGGCAACCGTGTCGGCTGCGTTTTTGAATTTGCAGGCCATACGGTCCAAGCCGGCCTGGCATTCGCCGCTACAGGAGCCTCAATCTTTGTCAGGTTTTGCAATTCGCTCACCTCTCCGGTCAATTCCTTCGTATCCGCAAAAAATCGAAACCCAAGCGCACGGGCCATTCCGAATCCACCGTCATTTGTCGCGCTGCCGCCAAGGCCGATAATTATTTCGCGTGCGCTGCATTGCACTGCGTTCAAAATCATTTCTCCGATGCCGAATGTGTTCGCCAGGAGCGGATCTCGTTCACTCTCAGAAAGTCGCCGGATGCCGGCTGCTTCGCTCATTTCCATTACGGCGAGGTTGCGATTTTCGATCCACGCGTAACAGGCATCGATCTCGCGCCCGAGCGGATCATGCGCTTTGGATTGCAACCAGGAACCGCCGAGCGCATCGGAAATGACTTCAACTGTTCCCTCGCCGCCATCCGCCATCGGGACGATGTCGATCTTCGCATTGGGCAAAACATCGCGTAGCCCTTTCGCAATATTCTCGGCCACTTCGCGCGCATCGAGCGAGCGTTTGAATTTATCGGGCGCGATCAGAATGCGCATGAGACAGGTTTTTCGCCTGAGGCGCCTTTGTCATTCCGAGCAGAGCGCAGCGAAGTCGAGGAATCTCTCATTGTCGAATGGTAAGAGATACCTCGACTACGCTCGACATGACAAAAATGGCAAGAAGGACGCGCAATTACGTCAACTTCCGCTCTAAAATTTCGCCGACCAATTGCGGATTCGCTTTTCCTTTCGAAAGTTTCATCACCTGGCCTTTGAGAAAATTGAGCGACGCCGCGTTGCCCGCTTTGAAATCTGCCGCTGGTTTCGGATTCGCGGCAATCACTTGATCACAGAGTGCTTCAATTGCGCTGGCATCGCTTAATTGCTCGATTCCTTTTTCTTTCACGATGGCAGCAGCCGCTTTGCTGCTGGCGAACATTTCTGCAAAAACTTCCTTGCCTTGTTTGCCACTGATTTTACCGCTGTCGATTAGATTCACCAGCTCATCAAGCGCCTCCGGCGCCATCGGGCAATCATTGATGGTTTTACCCGCATTGCTCAATGCGTTTTGCAGATCGTTCAGAATCCAGTTGACGACGTTTTTTGGCCTCTTTGCGCCTTTAGCGGCAGCCTCGAAGTAGCGCGCAAGATCGAGGTCATTCGCCAGTACGCCCGCGTCATAGGGGCTCACCCGATATTGCTGCACGAAACGAGCGCGCTTCGTCTTCGGCAATTCCGGAACCCGCGCCCGCACATCGGCGAGCAACACTTCGCTCTTTACGGGAACGAGATCGGGGTCGGGAAAATAGCGATAATCGTGGGCGAACTCTTTTGTGCGCATGAGAAACGTTTCCCCGGCGATATCGTCCCAGCCGCGAGTTTCCTGTTCGATTCTTCCGCCGTTCTCCAGCACCCCGATTTGGCGTTGAATTTCGTAAGCAAGCGCGCGCCGGACCCCACTGATCGAGTTCATGTTTTTTATCTCGATTTTAACTCCAAGCTCCGCCTGCGTTGCCGGGCGGACGGAAATATTGCAGTCGCACCGAAGCTGTCCTTTCTCCATGTCGGCATCGCTCACCGCTCCGTAGATCAAAATTTGTTTGAGCGACGTTAAAAACGCGAACGCTTCCTCGGGCGAATTGATTTCCGGCTGCGTGACGATCTCCATCAACGGCGTGCCCGCCCGGTTGAAATCGATTCCGGTGCTGTTCTCGAAATGAGAACTCTTCGCGACATCTTCCTCCAGATGAATGCGCACGAGGCGCACCTCCTTATCGGGCGCCACGATATTTTTCTGCGCGTCTTTGGGGTAAGCAAGGTCGTGCAACGGTACGCTCCCGTTAGTGCAAATCGGCATGTCATATTGCGAAATCTGGTAATTTTTCGGCATGTCTGGATAAAAGTAATTTTTCCGGTCGAACTTGCAGACCGGCGCAATGTCGCATCCCAGCATAAGTCCGGTGAGCACGGTCATGCGCAGCGCTTCATGATTGATCACCGGCAACGCGCCGGGCAAACCGAGGCACACCGGGCAAGCGTGTGTGTTCGGCTCCGCCCCAAATTCAACAGGTGACGCGCAAAACATTTTCGAGCGCGTCTTCAGCTGGACGTGCACTTCAAGACCAATGGTGGTGATGTATTGCATTGCAATTACTTCTGGGTTGCATAATCCAAGGCCTTTTGGAGATCGAATTGTTTGATGCGATTTGCGAGTGCCTCATCATTTGCCGCATCGATGATGCGCTGGTCTTGGAGAAGATCGAGAAAGCGTCGCTGCGCGACCATTTCCCAGATTTCCGGATCATCCCGCAAGGCAACTATCTTGGGATGCTCGCTTAATTCGCGTGCGCCTGGAAACGTCAGAAATTTCTGCGCGCGTTCCGGGCTGGAAAATACACTGCCCACTTTCCCAAGCGTGTCATAAGTCCTGGGTGGAACGGGGTCGATCTGCTTGACCGCTTTTCCGAGCGGCCCAAGCTCGAGCGAATTCTTCAACCGTGCCAGCAATATGCCGAGTGCTGTAGATTCTCCGCTTGATCCCGAGAGATAACGTTGTCGCACATCAAGAGCATGTGCGGTTGCAGACTGGCCGCCGGACGAAGAACTCGCTTGGCCATGGACTTGCGCTTCCGCTATAGCGCCGACTGCACGAACGCTAGCCACCACCATCCAGAGAATAAAGGCGCCGAAAAACAATCCGACGATTGCGCCCGCAAATCCATAAATGAGCTGGATGAGCGTGGAACTTCGTTGACCAGTCCGCTTGAACAAAATCATTCCAATGCCACTCACGAGCGCGTAGATGGCAACGGCAAGCACGGCTCCGCCTACGATCGACAGCACGATATCTGGCATCTTAAAGAACGGCCGTACAATGGGGACAATCAGCCCGCCGCCAAAAAACGCAGCCGCATATGCGGCGGCAAGCGCAGCGACACGCACAAGCTGGCGGACCAAACCGAGTCGCCAACCGTGCACAACTTCGAACAAAATCAAAAGGACGGCGAATGAAACGAAGACTGCTTGCCAGAGCGGCGAGCCAGCCACCGACGGAATTGCGGATTGCGAATTGTCGATCGCGGATAGATGAACGCTCGGCATCTCCACGCTCACTGCTCTGCAATCCGCGATCCGAGATCCGCAATTGTAACCCCGAAAGCTTCGGGGTCTATAATTGCCCTTTGCCGCAACGCGTGATCGCAAAGCACGATGGCCGCCATCGCTTCCACGATTGGCACTGCCCGAGGAAGAACGCACGGATCATGGCGTCCCCGCGCACCGAGCCTTGTTTCCTTGTGCGACGCGGTAACCGTTTTCTGTTCGCGCGCAATCGTCGCAGTCGGCTTAAAGCCAACACGAAAATAAATTTCCTCGCCATTGCTGATCCCACCTTGGACGCCCCCGGAATTGTTAGTCGCTGTGCGGATTTTCCCACCGCGCATTTCAAATGGATCGTTATGCTCTGAGCCGCGCATGCGCGCGGCCGCAAACCCAGAGCCGATTTCAAATCCTTTAGTTGCTGGCAAGCTCAGCATCGCCTTCGCCAAGTCAGCCTCAAGCTTGTCAAAAACCGGCTCGCCGAGTCCAGGTGGAACGCCACGAACAACGCATTCAATCACGCCACCGACCGAATCGCCTTCGGCGCGAATTTGCTCGATGAGCGCCTCCATTTTCTTCGCCGACGTGGAGTCCGGACAGCAAACAACATTCCTGTCCACGTCCTTCATCTTGACGACGGAACGATTGACCTTCGCAATGACCTCATGAATCTGCGCAACGTAAGCAACGATCTCGAACTCCGAGTATAAGATCGACAATATCTTTTTCGCGACTGCGCCCGCCGCGACCCGTCCGATCGTCTCGCGCGCCGACGCGCGGCCGCCACCCTGCCAGTTTCGAATTCCGTATTTGGCCTCATATGTGAAATCGGCATGTGACGGCCGAAATGCCCTTTTCATTTGCGCATAATCTTCAGGCCGAGCGTCTTTGTTGCGCACCAGAACAGCTATAGACGTGCCGAGTGTTTTTCCTGCAAAGACGCCGGAAAGAATTTCGCACCGATCTTCCTCTTTCCGTTGCGTCGTAATTTTGCTTTGACCCGGGCGGCGACGGTCCAGATCTCGTTGAATCTCCGCGTCGGAGATGTCGATGTTTGGCGGACACCCATCGATCACCACACCGACACCGCCGCCGTGCGATTCGCCAAACGTTGTGACGCGAAAAAGGTGGCCGAATATATTGCCCATTCGCGTGAAAGATTAAACGAAATCGCGAGCAATTGTAGAGCGTTTCTGTGAAACGGCTTGGTAGGGCGCGACCGCCGGGCGCGCCGCGACGTTAACGTACGGCTCGGCGATCCGTCCCTACCATTTTCAGATCGCTTCAATCGCGGTTTTCAGGTCGTCGATTAGATCACGGACGTCCTCGACGCCAACCGACAGACGGACGAGCGAATCGGTTACTCCGAGCGCCTCACGTTGTTCCCTCGGCACCGACGCATGCGTCATGAGGACGGGATGATTGATGAGGCTCTCGACGCCGCCCAAACTTTCCGCAAGCGAAAACAGACGCGTATTCTCCAGAAAGCGTTTCGTCCCAGCGATATCGGCCTTTAGAACAATCGTCACCATGCCGCCAAAGCCGCGCATTTGCTGCCGGGCGAGGTCGTGCTGAGGATGCGATTTTAGTCCGGGGTAACTGACCGATTTTACTTGCGGTTGTTCCTCCAGCCAGCGCGCAATTTCAATCGCGTTGGAACAGTGTCGCTCCATGCGCAGTGCGAGCGTTTTCAAACTGCGCATGACCAGAAAGCTTTCGAACGGCCCCGCAATTGCGCCCACTGAATTTTGCAAAAGGGCAATCTGATCACCCAGCTCCTTGTTTTCACCGACCACGACGACACCGCCGACTAGGTCAGAATGTCCGTTCAGATATTTGGTGGCGGAATGGATTACCAGATCGAAGCCGGCTTCGATCGGCCGCTGAATCCACGGAGTCGCGAACGTGTTATCGCAAACCGAAATGATTTCGTGCTCGCGCGCGGTTTTCGCGATCGCCTCCAGATCGATCAGCTTGAGCAGCGGGTTGCTCGGAGTCTCGATCCACACCATGCGTGTGTTTGATTTGATCACGCGCTCGAAGTCTTCTGCATCGGTAAGATCGATGTACGCGAAGTCGAGATTGGCAGAGCGGCGCCGCACTTTATCGAACAACCGAAACGTGCCTCCGTAAAGATCGTCGTTTGCGACGATGTGCGAACCGCTCTCAAGCACCTCGAGCGCGGTTGCCATCGCGGCCAGTCCGGATGCGAATGCGAATCCGCGTGTGCCACCTTCCAGATCGGCAATGCATTTCTCGTAGGCAAGCCGTGTTGGATTAATGGAGCGCGCGTAATCGTAGCCCTTATGCTTACCTGGGCTCTTCTGCACATACGTGGATGTTGCGTAGATCGGCGTCATGATTGCACCGGTGGACGGGTCGGGCTCCTGGCCGGCGTGAATCGCTCGCGTGGCAAACTCGTGCTGTTTTTTCATTTGGGTCTAACCTTAACCTCGGATGAGGCGGATTTCACTGATTAGTAGGTGGATCGAGCAGCCCCCTCGGCATGCCGGAGCGCTGCGAAGGCAGCTTGTTCGATGCTAAAATGATCTCGGGAGAGCCGAGACTTAAATAACATCGCCCGACGGAACGGTCGATCCACCGTTACGAATATTCCTGCGTCGACGGGACGGATGACTTCGGCATGTGAAGCCGCAAATAGGACAGCAAATCGGTGCGCGTGATCAGCCCAAGAAACTTATCGTCGTCCATCACTATGGCGACGCGACCGCGATCGAAAACCTTCAGCAGGTCATTGATTTTCGATTTTGGTGTGAGCGTTTCGAGCTTGTCGGTCATCGCATTTTTCACCGGATCGTTAAAGTGGGAAGGATCGCGGTGCACCTTCACGAGCACATCGGATTCATCAAGAATTCCAATGGCGCGCCCGCTTTGATCGACAACGGGCAGCTGCGAAACATCCGCGTCGCGCATGCGCTTGAATGCGGTGAGCAACGTGTCTGTCGGTCCGACTGAAATTACTTCGCCGGCCTCGTAACGATGTGAAATCAGATCGCTCAAGTCCCCGTGCGGCGGACGATGGATGAAACCCTGCTCCGCCATCCAGAAATCGTCGTACATCTTGGATAGATATTTGTTTCCCGTGTCGACCACGAAGCTCACGACGCGTTTCGGTTTCGTTTGTTCCCGGCAATAACGCAGCGCGCCGGCAAGGAGCGTGCCGGTGGATGAGCCGCCGAAAATCCCTTCTTTGCGCAACAGCTCGCGTACAGTTGCGAAACTTTCCTCGTCATCGATTTCGAATGCTTCCGTGACCAGCGACATGTCCGCGATGTCGGGAATGAAATCTTCGCCGATGCCTTCGACGGCCCAACTTCCTGCTTCTACCAGTTTGCCTGTCCGGACGTATTCGTAGAGAACAGAGCCAGTCGGATCGGCCAGAATCATTTCAATCCCGCGCCGTGGTTTTACACGATTGAAAAATCGGCCAAGGCCAGTCAGCGTCCCGCCGGAACCCACACCCACAACGACCGCGTCAACATCATGCCGCATCTGTTCCCAAATTTCCGGTCCGGTCGTGCGCTCGTGCGCAAGAGGATTTGCCGGATTGCCGAATTGGTTGACATAAAAACCCCCAGGGATTTCTTCGGCAAGTCGGGCAGCCACGTCCTGGTAATATTCCGGGTGGCCGCGCGTCACATCCGAACGGGTGATTCGTACTTCGGCGCCGAGCGCTTTCACGTGTGAAATTTTTTCCTGCGACATCTTGTCTGGAATGACGAGGAGGACGCGATAACCTTTCGCGCCGGCAACAAGCGCCAGGCCCAGGCCGGTATTCCCTGCCGTCGCTTCAATAACTGTGCCGCCGGGTCGCAATTTTCCCTCGCGCTCCGCCGCCTCGACCATCGAGAGCCCGATCCTGTCCTTAATCGAGCCGCCCGGATTTTGATTTTCCAGTTTCAGGAAAAGCTGACACGGCCCGGTGTCGATCTGTGTGACCTCGACCAGTGGCGTGTCGCCAATAAGCGAGAGAATCGCCGGCGGCTTGCTATGTGTTGGGATTGTAGCGGTCGAAGCTGCGGTCATTTCAAGTGCAAAAACTTTTCGTCGGAATTCTCGAACAGGGCTTTACCTGCCTCAGAAAATTTGGACCTACAGTGCCCCGCTCAAGGCCGTCTAAAGACAATATGCGAAGAAAGCAGGCTGACTCAAGAGATGCGGCTGAGAGTAGCGTTGTGATTCCCGCGTCTCTCTTTGGCTGGCGACATTGACTGGGTTTCCACTCCCGTTTATCAATTCCTTAGAAGAGAAAGGATAACGAGATGAAGGCGTTGCGTACGGACTCGACGATTGAGTCCGAGCCGTCAGATTCACCGGTCGAGTAGAAGCCGCGAGCGCGTACGAAGATGTTCTGTCGAGTGGGCAAATCTTGGCCTGTCAGTTGCCAACCGCCGGCGATGCGGGTTGGAGTTGCGAGAGCATTGTAGTTGATGCCGTCGGTGGAAAGTTCAAAGGTAACACGGTCAACTTCGGGCGAGGCGCCACTGCGGTACCAGGTGATGGTCGTACCGTCGCTCGCGACAGTCAGCGCTTCTAATGCTGCATCCGTGTTCGTGAGCCGACCGATGGAGTTGCGCGGTGTAGTGCCAGTGCCGCCGTCGCCGAGGGTGGTGAAATTTCCACCGACCAAAATCTTGCCGTCGGCCTCAATCGCCGAAGCAAGAACAGCAAGGTTTGCCCCGGGATCAAAGCTCGTATCAAGCGTGCCGTCCGGATTGAGCCGTCCGACCTTGTTGCGCACCGTCGTGCCGGTACCACCGCCGCCGAGGGTAGTGAAATCCCCTGCGACCAAAATCCTGCCATCGGCTTGTACTGCCAGCTCTTCGACAAGGCCGTTCGCACCAGGGTTGAAGCTCGTGTCAAGCGTGCCGTCGGAATTAAGTCGCCCGAGATGGTTTCGCACCATTGTTACGCCGCCGCTGCGAAGCGTGGTGAAATCTCCGGCCACTAAAATCTTGCCGTCCACCTGCACTGCCAGACCACGCACGGATTGATCCGCACCAGGATTGAAGCTCGCATCAAGCGTGCCGTCCGGATTAAGTCGTCCGAGACGCTTGCGCGAAATTGTGCCGGTGCCACCGCCCCCGAGGGTGGTGAAATCGCCTCCCACTAAAAGCTTGCCGTTCGCCTGCACCGCCAGAACACGGACAGGGCGGTTCGCGCCGGGATCGAAACCGTTGTCGACGGTGCCATCCGGATTTAATCGTCCGATCCTATTGCGCGGGGTGCTGCCGGATCCTGTGCCGGTGAGGGCGCTGAATGATCCACCGACCAGAATCTTTCCATCTGGTTGCAGTTCCAGAGCAAGGACAGGGCGGTTCGCACCGGGAACGAAGCCAGTGTCAACCGTGCCGTCCGCGTTAAGACGTCCAAGGCGGTTGCGCGCAGTAGTGCCGCCATTGCCGAGAGTGGTGAAAGATCCACCGGCCACAATCTTTCCGTCCGCTTGCACGGCGAGAGCCTGCACGGTGCTGTTCGCACCGGGATTGAAGCTGTTCTCGAGTGTCCCATCCGGATTAAGTCGCCCGAGCCGGCTGCGGGCAGTGTGCCCGATACCACCGCCCCCGAGGGTGGTGAAATCTCCTCCGAGTAATATCTTCCCGTCGGGTTGTAGCGCGACAGCACGTACACTGCTATTCGCACCGGGATCGAAGTTGTTGTCCAGCGTGCCATCGGCATAAAGTCGTCCGATAAAGTTGCGCGTGTACATACCACTTCCGCCGCCACCGAGCGTGGTGAAAGATCCACCAACCAGAATCTTTCCGTCCGCTTGCACGGTCACGCAAATCATAGCTGGCCCCCCCCGCGCCAGGGTCGAAGCTCATGTCGAGCGTCCCGTCAAGATTAAGTCGGCCGATGAGGTTGCGCGTGAAGACGCCGGTGCCGCCGCCCCCGAGTTTTAAGAAATCGCCCACCACCAAAATCTTGCCGTCGGGTTGCACCGCCAACGCTTTCACATTGCGGTCCGCGCCCGGATCGAAACCATCGACAGCGGACTGCGCTCGCCCCTCTTCTGCCAACAACACGATCGGCATCAGTAATGCCAGCGTCATCCATCCTTGAACACGTCTTATGCCTCGAAAGGCTTTGCTAAATCGCGGCTTCGTGACGCCTCTCAGCTCGTATCTTTTTGTTGTCATTGCTTGCGATCTTCAGCGGTGGTGGCGTAAAGAAAGA
>Ga0066676_10001196_pt1 | contig 10359 bp, 7 predicted proteins | sample GraSoiAngelo_125_FD_62293 | JGI IMG/M metagenome (GOLD analysis project Ga0066676, IMG submission 62293) | Grasslands soil microbial communities from the Angelo Coastal Reserve, California, USA - 14_0927_05_40cm | ecosystem: Environmental > Terrestrial > Soil > Grasslands | place: USA...
GCACGACCGCCTCTATTACGACGAAGCTGCGCCGATAATTAGCGATCGCGAGTACGACCGGCTTTACAAGGAACTGGTCGCTCTGGAGACGCAATTCCCTGATCTTGTTACGCCGGACTCACCCACTCAGAGCGTCGGCGGAACGCCGCTCAAGGCCTTCGAGCAGGTCTCGCATCTCATCCCGATGCTCAGCCTCGATAACACTTACTCGGAAGACGAATTGAAAAATTTTTACGAACGCATCCGGCGGCTCTTACCAAACCAGCAGATCCCGGTCGTGATCGAGCCAAAAGTGGACGGCGTCGCGGTTTCGCTCGTTTACGAGAACGGCAGGTTACGTCAGGCGGCGACGCGCGGAGACGGAAACGTGGGCGACAATATTACGCAGAATATCCGGACGATCCGGTCGGTGCCGGAGCGGCTCCGTGGTGGTGCGCCGAAACTTCTGGAAGTGCGCGGCGAAGTTTACATGGACCGAAAAGGCTTCGAAGAACTAAACGAGCAACGCAAGAAGGAAGGGCTGCCACTGTTTGCAAATCCGCGTAACGCAGCGGCCGGTTCCCTCAAGCAACTCGACCCAGCGATCGTGGCTAAACGCCCGCTCGGCGTCGTGCTTTACGGAACCGGAGCAACTGAAGGAGTGGATGTCGATCTTCACTCCGAAACTTTTCCGCTCCTCAAGAAACTGGGCTTGCCAGTCACCGAGCGGTGGTGGGTGGCCGATTCTGTCGAGGAAATTTTGGATGCCATTCACGAACTGGACGGCATCCGTCATAAGTTCGTTTATCAAACGGACGGCGCCGTAGTGAAGGTGAATTCATTCGCACAGCGAGAACGGCTCGGCTTTACCGCGAAATCACCGCGTTGGGCTATCGCTTACAAATACGCAGCAGAACGCGTTGAGACGCGTCTCAAGGACATCGTAATTCAGGTTGGACGCACTGGAATTCTCACGCCAGTAGCGGTGCTAGAGCCCATGTTCGTGAGTGGAAGCACGGTTGGTCGCGCAACGTTGCACAACGAAGACGAAATCAAACGTAAAGATATCCGAATCGGTGACACGGTCGTGATCGAAAAAGCGGGTGAAGTAATTCCCGCGGTGGTTGAAGTTGTGAAATCGAAGCGCCCGCGCGATGCAAAGCCGTTCGACTTTGCCGCGCACGTCCATGGCAAGTGTCCCGTCTGCGGCAGTCCCATCCAGCGTGACCCCCAATTCGTCGCGTGGCGCTGTGAAAATCTTCAGTGCCCGGCACAGACGACGCGGCGCGTGGAATTTTTCGCAGCACGCGGTGCGCTCGACATTGAGAGTGTCGGTGGAATTGTGGCCGACAAACTGGTCGAGCGCGGCCTCGTGCGCGAGGCGCTCGATCTTTTCGAGTTAAAGGTCGACCAACTCGCCAAATTAAATCTGGGCACCGAAGAAGCGCCGCGGCTTTTCGGCGAAAAGAACGCGACCAAGGCAATCAACGCGATTGAGCGCGCTCGGACTTTGCCGCTGTCGCGCTGGCTTTTTGCTTTGGCTATTCCCGACGTGGGAAAAACAACCGCAATGGAGCTCGCCCACTTCCACAGCACACTAAATGACGTCGCGAACTCACCATCCCTTCGGGACGTGGCAGATTACGAAAAGAAAAAAAAACAAGCAAAGGAGCTCCGACGCAAAGATCCGCAGGCGTATCATGTCTTAAGAAACGATCTCTCCGAAATTAGGGATCGGTTGATCAAGGCTGGATTTGCGAAGTTGTCAAAGGCCAAACATGTGAAACAAAAAGGAATTGTCACTGAAGTTGGGCCGGTCGTAGCAGAGAGCGTCCTCAGCTTCTTTGCGTCGGCGACGGGCAAAAAAATTCTGCAACGACTGAAACAGCTCGGTATTGAGCCGAAGAGCAAAAAAGTCTCGGAAAAAGAAGCGGCCGACTTACCGCTGGCGGGAAAGACATTCGTCCTGACTGGGACCTTGCCCTCAATGACGCGCGAAGAAGCTACGCACAAAATCGAGACGCTCGGCGGCCACGTCACCGGCAGCGTGAGCAAGAAAACCGATTACGTGCTCGCTGGCGCCGAACCTGGCAGCAAGTTCGACAAAGCGAAAGAACTCGGTGTAAGGATTATCGAGTACGCGGAGTTTCGAAAAATGATCTAAACATCACGTCCTCGGCTTCTCACTGCACCAGGCAAGAGAGGAGCTAATTTTCCTTCCGAAATAGCTCAGCTGTGCCTACGAGGAAGAAGACAAGTGTGTAGCTAAATGCAACAACTATTGACCGAGCAGGTCTCTTCATAGCCGTGCTGTTCGGAGATTTTGGTTTCGCACCTCCTTAGCATAAGGTGTCCAAAAAGCGTCTGCCTGGCGCTCAAAACCGCAAAGCGTCTGCGCAAGGGCAATTAAACGACGTAGAACAGCGATTCTTCACGCCGTAGCAGATCGTCGACCGCGTAGAAGATTTTGGAGTCAAATCTGAGCTCTGACCCCGAGTTCCCGACCGCAATCGCAGTTTGAAGACTTCTCGACCTTCGTCGTCACGTTTTGCGTATTCCCAGTGTGGCCACTCTACCGGCTGACACACCGAAGATGAACGTAGTCGCGAAATGTGTACGCGAAACGAACGCAACGGTCGAGCATAAGCAAGTAGACCAGAAGATCTCGCGGTAATGCAGACGCACTTGTGAGAACTCGACGAATCTTCAGGCGACCAATACCGATGCTCTTCATGTTGCCGTTTGAAGATCGAGTCCGTATGATTGCCAAAGCTGGTCAAAGCACCGCGAAAGAATTAGCGTCTCGGTTTGCGTCAGAGTTGTAATTATCCCGGCGACTGTGCTTCGTTATCGATTTGCGCGCTGCAGCAGCGTTTGCTCCCGAACACTGGAAGCGAACTCGTTAACTGCGTTAGCGACTGCACATGCAGTTTGCAGTTGCCGCCTGGGTTGTCGTAGTTCCTCTTCTTGGTCCGGTTAACGATGACTCCGCACTCTAGCAGAACAGCTGGCATTATGGCTCGTTTTAACACTACCAAGTCATCAAACCGGTAGACGCCCAGTTCCGAATCGATTAACGGACGGTTCTCAGCTGCGATCGGTTCCGCGTGATGTAGAGTCGGAGTTAGGCCTTGCCGTCGTAGGGCCTCACCGAGAGCACACGCAAAGCGCAGGCTCTCGAATGAGAAACGATTTTTCTCCGAGTAGAAAATCGAGAAGCCGCGAAAGCGCGTTGTCTGACGAGACACGCGTCCTCCAACTTTGATCGGCAGAAGGTATCGATCATTCGCACTGTCGTGATGCACTGCAAGAAACAGTCGCGCGCCAGCAGCATTCGCCCTCAATGCCCTCTCCGACAAACTTATCGAGCTGCCAGACGGATCTACAACAATCGGCTCCACCCGTGGCAACTTCGCGAGCTGCGATGCGATCGTTTTTCACAGCGTCTTTGTTAAAGCGATATTCCATCACACCCGATGCACTCACCGCACCTCCTGAACGGATCGTGTGACCAATATCGAGCGCAACACGAAACATCCCAGGTGCCGCTTCGGGCAATACAGCAGTCGGCCATTGCGCTGGTTTAAGCACGGGTAGCGCCTTAAGAGGTGCAGAAGTGCCTTCGCTAGCCAATGGAGAGGCGCTTGGTTTTGCTCGCCAGCCATCCTCGTGCTTGGAGATTGCACGTTCCGCGAGTGCCCATTCGCTTTCAAGATCGCGCAGAGACAAAGGGAAAGCGCGATAAGAATCAAAAAAGGTGTCGCCGGCGTTAATGGCAAAAATCGCCACAGCTTGTAGAACACCAGTAAAAGTCTACCAGCCCACGGTGTCACTTGAATGCTGCTAGGACGGAAGCCAGTAGCCAAGGTCTCGCGACTTACGCCCTTGCTTGTGCAATTGCTGTTAAGACCCAGTATGATGACCACCGAACGAATGATAGGGGCTGCGCCGCGGGGCCATATCCTCCGTGTGGAGGATGCGAACGCTCGGAGTGTTAACCCAAGTGGTTGCGGCATAACGACCGTTGACCTGAATCATCTTCTCGGGGCCTATTGTGTTGTTCGAAAAAACCTCACAATATGTCACCAACACTGGATCTGTCCCGCCATGCGTGAAACTGATGCGATAGCGTCCTCCGGATCCTCCAATTCTATAAGCGCTTACCGAGTTTTGCGAATCGACCAGAACCTTACCTTGCGCTTGCGCGCTAACGCTTCCGATGTGAAAAGCCATCGCCGCAAGCGCAAGGATCGTTATTTGTAACCCGCGCCTAATTCGTCGATTTTGCTTGTTGAGTGTTTTCAAGTGATTACCTCCTATTGTTGATGTTAACCTTGTCTATACTACCAGCTCCTGAGGAAGCATTAGCAACCGACAGGTGCCAAAGGGGCAGACGAACTTCAGCGAGCCTTGCCATAATATTTCGCTCCAGACGATTGAGGCCCCGCAACGCGCCAAATAGTGCCTGCCCAACTTCCGGCGATTGTATATTGCTGTGCTGCTTCGATACATCGCAGCGCGGTCGAATACGGGACGTCAGATACAATACGCGAATCGCCGGTCGGCATATGTATAACAACACTATAGCTTACCGTGGGGCGCGGTGTAGGAACTCGGCGTGGTGTGGGTATCTGGCGGGGTGGAGGGACTCGCTTCGCATCGAATGGGTTTTCTGCTATCTGAGCTTGCGACGGCTGCGCTGTTGTGGCCAAACCTAGACATATCAGCGCAAAGAACAATGCTCGTGCCATATATCGAAGCTCTTGCGAATCGCTCAATATGGTTCTGCTAGAGCTTCCGTTAGCGATTTCCCGGCTTTCGGCTGGGACAGTCGCTGGGTCGTAGGTGATCGCGTTGACCAAGCCCCTCCTACCTCGAGGTGTTGGCAGTCGTTAAGCGAAGCGTGGTTTTGCTTGTCATAGGCGCACCACCAACTCTTTGCACCTGGAAATCGTTGCACCAAGTAGGCGTGTTCATACGCCTTCCGGATTAACGCTTGTCCCTTATCATTAATCAGATCGATCGCCCGCTGATATGGCACGAGTCCGCGCCGGTAGCTTTCGTTGGCTGTCTTCGTGTAGCACATAAAGAATGCTTTCGTGCCGTCGAAACACCATTCACGACCATAAGGTTTAGGCTCCACGACACCTGTTACGGCTCTCCTCACTTCTTCCTCCACAATCAGATTCACAGGGTATCGGCTGACTCCCAAGAAAACGGGCTCGCCGATCTGTGTCTCGCCGTTAAGTATATTGCTCCAAGCGTTCACACGAATCAGACCGCAGTCGCCAGGCCGTTGAGCGAGTCGCGACGCCAGAGTTCGCTCCATGCTGTCCAAGCGTCTTTGCGTTTGCACCGCCAAGCCTAGATTTGAAAGGAATTTGACTATACTGCTTGCCGCAGCGAAGGGGGCTGCAGCCCGTGACATATCTTGCTTGAGTTGACGGCTAAGCTCCAGCTTCAAAGCATCGTTGTCGCCTGATGCGGAGGCGAGCGAACTAAGCAGGGTGACGATAAATGCGACGACACGCCGGGAGCGTATCCATACCTGCTGTGTCGTGACGAGTTCGATAGTGTTAGTGTCCTTTCTTTAGGTCGCGATATTTGGCCAAAGTCTCTATGTTGCCGCGCTCAACTGAACTGAGGTCTTCCTCAATCGCATCGATCGAAACTCCGGTGCGAGGACGGTACCAGTCAAACTGGTTGAATTGATTTCGAAGTTCTGGCTTCGAATCGAAGTCAGCACCGTGCCGAGCGTATACTTCGTTGATGGCATAACGAAGTTTCGCGAAACTCATGCCCGAGGCTTCTTCATCGGTGATGACGCGGGTTCGCGTCTGCGAAAATTTTTCACCGTTTAGTTCAGCGTTTACAGAACCACTATTACTCACCGATGCTATATCTTGTCCGGAGCTAGGAGAGAAACTTTGCGTTGCGCCGCTTTCGGTTGACGACATCTCGGCCAAGGCGTCGTCCCTCTTCTGACGATTAAGTTCCTGACGTTGACGATACTCTTCTAGTCGCTGTTGACTTTTTTCCTGGCCTTGTCGAATCACGTCGCCCACGTCCTGGCCTACTTGATTCATTTGCCTCTGACGCTCCAATGCCCTCTCGTTGGCTTCACGCTGCCGCGCCAAGTTTTGAGCTGCTTGTTCTCTCTGCTCCCGCATTAATGCTTCCTGTCGCTCGCGCATCTCGCGGTTCCGCCGCTCGTTCTCTAGCGCGGTCTGACGTGCTCTCTCCTGCATTTGACGAGCCGTCCGTTCCATGGCGGCCTGCTGTTGTTGGAACCGCTGGGCATAGGCATCCGCAGCGCTGTTCTGCGATAAACCGGTCGTAGCCTGAATGACACACGCAAAGACCGGCGCGCATATCAACGCAGGCTTTACCCACCGACGAGAGAAACGTTGCGGGCGCGAAGTGATTGCATGCGACTGAGAGATCGGTTGCGTCAGGTTCGTGCTCACGGCACGAGGAGGGAACGTGAGATAATTGGAGAGAAGGCGTCGAGAATAAGTCTTCATGGAGGATTGATTTCTATTGTTGGTTACTTGCAACTTTCCAGTTCCTCGCGGAACCGAAAACCACCCTAACGAGGCGCATCCAATTGTTTTCATGTGTTTTGTCCTTTCATGATGCTCATGCCCATAATCCGTTGTGACCGGTGAAAATCTCAGCCGACGAGATGATTTTTCGTCGTGCGCTAGCCCGCCGGTTCGAACGTCGTGTACTCGGCCTGCGAACCGTTGTCGTAAATGATGCGATAACGGACGTTGTATCCCTTCAAAACCCGTTGTTTTTTGCTCGGCATTCGTTTGACCGTCCCGTCCGATTGTTCTGCGAGATACTCTTCTGGACCTTCCCAGGCGTAAACAGGTTCCCTGGATATTGCCCTCTCTTGTACCATTTGAGGAGTGCGAGGTGTGTATGTCCGGCCGACCCCATGGCCGTGAGTCTGCGCGACGGTGCTGGTTGGGAGAGCGGCCGCAGCAGCGACGATTGCGACTGTCATGAGTAGGTATTTCATATCCAATAATCCGTTGCCGCGGGTGAGAATCTCAGCCGACGAGAAAGTTTTTTCCGCGCGGACTGCCAGCCCGCGGTTTAATGCGATCGCGATTCAGCGGAATCTGCGCTATCGGATTGAAAACTGCGCCTCATTACGCTCTCCCAAACCGAAGAGTCGCGCACATTTTGCAGCAGCATCTTTCGCAACCGGAGATGCTCGGCTGTGGATACCTGAGTGAGTTGCTGCTCAGCTGAAAAGGAGAGGCCGCCGATGGCGCGCAGATAGTTACCGAGCCAAGTCGGCGGCGGAATCGAAGCCGAGGGTATGCGCCACAGGCGCGCAGTCCCATCCGCTGCGACGGTGACAATTTCTGAACCGTCGCTGCTCGCCGACACCGAAACAACGCGGTCGGCGTGCGGCAGTCCTAGAAAAAGCGCGCTGCCCGTGGCCGCAGCGAGTTTCAATAAGCTCAGACGAACAGAATTGTGTTCGGACAGATATCGGCGAGCGGAGGTTTCCTAAAGCCGCACATCAGCTAGCGTGCAGCTCCAAGTAAACGACCGTTTGGCTGGTATCTGGAAAGATGCGCACGCTAGCAATAGGCGCGGCGATGGTTTCGGTTAGCCGGCGCATGGCCGCCGCGTCTCGGTAAATGAGACGCCAGTCCGCATAGGTTTCCATGTAACCGACATCCTCTAGGTCGGGAAGGTAGTTTGCGATAAGCAGTCGCCCGCGAGGGCGGAGCATTTCAAAAAGCTTTTCGGTAAGGCGCTGGGCCAAACGCTGCTCCAGGTAGTCATAAAGACCGGCGGTGTAGATGAAGTCGAACTTATCGGACACCAAAGAGCCAGACAGAAGAGTCTTGACAGAACCCCGTACCGCCTCAACGCCAAGAGCGCCGCACGTTTGAGTTACAACCTTCAGGCTGTCCGGGTCCTGGTCGAGTGCGACGAACCGTCCGAAGGCTCGGCTTTGCACGGAATCAGAAAGCTCAGCCTCGCGGAGGTGGCCGCAAGCAACTGAAAGAATATGGGCTGAAGGAATAGATTCACACACTTCGTCGATCTGGGTTACGAGGAAATCACGACGGATGCGGACCGCCTTAGGTGCCTTGCACTGGATAGTATAGCGGAAAATTGCGTCTCCGAGCTCCGTCACTGGTACGGCGGAAAGCGGACGGTAATCACCCGTATAAATCAGGTCTAAAAGTTCGGCATCTCCTTGGTAGCCCCGTGGTCTAGCGTAGGCGCGGGCGCTGAGGGGATCCTGATGTAGTAACTTACGCAATGAATGGGTACGGCACTCCTCAACCGTGGCATTCCACTCCCGCGGGGATTGCTCGCGCTTTACAGCTCTGAGGTGGGATACGAGCGAGTCGAGCGCAGGGGCAGGCCTTGTCGGTGCCCATTCAAGTTGACGTTTTGTCTCATCGAGAAGTTTCTGCGCGGAAGCGGCGGTTCTGGTCACACCAATACTCCGCAGCCGATTTCGATGATCTCAGCCGCAATCGTGAAAAAAATCACGAGAATCGGCCGGTCGAGGCCATGCCGCTTGACGCGCTTCGGAGCAGCCAGCGAGAATTTCTTACGACAAGCCCGCGGGTTAACGCGATGGCGATTCAGTTGAATATCCCGTGTCGGGTTGAAAGCTCCGCCTCATTACGCTCTCCCAAACTGACGAGTCGCGCACATTCTCCAGCAGCGTTTGTCGCAACCGGAGCCGCTCTGCTGTTGGCACCTGAGTCAATTGCTGTTCAGCAGAAAATGACAAACCGCCGATGGCGCGCAGATAATCACCGAGCCATTTCGGCGGCGGGACCGAAGCGGATGGTATCCGCCACAGGCGCGCCGTACCATCCGCTGTGACGGTCACAATCTCTGAGCCGTCGTTACTGGCGCTCGCAGAAACAAGTCCGGCTGCGTGCGGCAGTCCCGGGAAAAGAGCCGTGCCAGTGCTTGGATCGTAATAGCTAACCTCTTCGTCTTGAGTGCTGGCGGCGAGCAGAGCGCGACCGCCCGCGACGTAGCGGACGGACGTCACCGGTCCGTTGAGCACCAATGCAGGGCCAAGCTGCTCGCCGGTTTGGAGCGACCAAATCCGCGCGGTGTAATCGGCACCACCGGTGGCGATGAGCTTGCCGTCCGGGTGATAGCTGATTGAAAGAACGGGATTGTTGTGCCGAATATCGCGCCGCGGCGAAGTGCCCGTTTGGGGATCCCAGAAACGCAAGAAGTCGTCGCGGCATCCGGTAGCGATTTCCTTTGCCGAGGGAGCAACCGCGATAGCATCGATATATTCCGGATGCGTGATGGGTTTGCCTAGCGGTTTTCCATCCGGGACACTGCATTGAAGCACCAACCCACTGAGATAAGCAGTGAATAGCGACGACCCATCGTTGGAAAACACGATGGCAGATATGGGGCTGTCTTGTTTCGGAGTTTCACCGAGCTTGGTGCCTGTGCGAGTGTCCCAAAAGTATAACACGTTATCTGTGCCAGCAGTGGCGAAGACGGAGTCGTTTCGAGAGATCGCGCCGGTGACGAGCTCTGCCCCGTGATCTACTTCCGGGGTGATAAAGCGGTTCTCGGTCAGCGACCAAATGCCAGCGTGGCCATTGGACTTGGCCATGAAAATGTGTTCCGGGTTTTTGGTGAATTCGACGTGCCTGACCTTCTCAGGTACTGGCAGCTTCTCGCCTGGCCAATCGCGCGGTTGTGGACTCCAAAGATACGCTGCGTGATCCCAACTCACCGAAAGCACCTTCGAGCCGTCCGAGCTGAAGATTGCATTGAAAACCGCATCGTCATGACGTATGCGCTCACCGATGGGTCTGCATGTTTTGACGTCCCACAGCCGTACAGCCTTGTCGCGGCTGGCCGTGATGAGGCGTGTCCCATTCGGACTGAACGCCACGGTATCGACCGGTCCGTTGTGCTGCATCGGCGCGCCAACCGGTGAACCATCAATCATCGACCAGAGACGTGCTGTATTATCATGAGACGCTGTCGCCAGTCGTCGGCCATCGGGACTGATGGCAAGGGCCCAGACCTGATCGCCGTGCTTGAGCGGTTCGCAAATTGGTTGCGCGGTCTGCGCGTCCCAAATCCGCGCTGTATGATCCAGGCTTGCTGTGGCGATATAGCGTCCGTCCGGGCTGAAAAGCAGCCTTCGGCATGTTCCACCGTGTGCGAGCCGTGCGATGGGTTGGAAGGTTGCCGCGTCCCAAAGCATCGCGCCACCGGCCCAATAGCCACACAGAATTCGGCTTTCGTCGGGACTGAAAACCGCGCTGGCGACGCGGTGCGGGTGAATAAGCTGCGCAATTTGTTCGCCGGTATCGGCGTTCCAAACGCGCGCCGTGTGATCCCAAG
>Ga0066676_10001199_pt1 | contig 10358 bp, 9 predicted proteins | sample GraSoiAngelo_125_FD_62293 | JGI IMG/M metagenome (GOLD analysis project Ga0066676, IMG submission 62293) | Grasslands soil microbial communities from the Angelo Coastal Reserve, California, USA - 14_0927_05_40cm | ecosystem: Environmental > Terrestrial > Soil > Grasslands | place: USA...
AAAAAAAATGCAAGAGACTGGATTTCTGGAAACAGCAGCATCGCGAACCGCTGACATAACGCTCTTACTGGAGATGGGAATGGGCGCGGGGTTGTTTGCCGGGGCGTGGCTGGCACGCGCCGGGCGCATCCGTTATCATGCGGCTTGCCAAGCAGTCATCGTGCTCCTTAATCTAGCTCTGATCGGCTGGACGATGCTGCCGGCGTTTCGTGGGCAGGTGCTTCCTCAACTTCCGGGCAGGATCGGGAGACCCCACTACGCGCTGGCTGCGGCCCATGCGTCTTTGGGCAGCATTGTAGAATTTGCCGGCTTGTACATACTGCTGGCGGCGGGAACCAAGATTCTTCCCGAGAAACTCCGCATAAAGCGCTATAGATTGTGGATGAGAAGCGTGTTGGCCGCTTGGTGGGTGGTCCTTTTTCTTGGAATAGTCACGTATGCCCGTTGGTACGTCCGTTGGCCTTGAAAGATCGATTTGTGGGCGGCTTCGGATTGTCGCTGGAGTGATTCAGAATTGGATTAGTACTATTGGCGGTGTGAAGGAGAACGCGCCTCCGAGGTAATCTTATATCTTCTTGATTCTACATTACTTACTGGACACGGCAGCATTGATTCTCGGACCGGACTAGCCGCGATGTACTACTACCCCAGTACCCCGCTGACTGGCTCCGGTGACCCATTGAGGCTCTCGATTCCGGCGCGTAGCCTTCTAGGAACGGGTTGGGGGCCGCGCGGGGACAGCGGTTCCGAAAGGGGCCGTGTGCGAGCTACCCAACCCGCCAAGTTTCGTTTCTTGCTTCCCCCACTGCAGTTCAACCAGAGCACATGGTTAAGGAGGGCCTGGACCAAGGCCCTCCTTTTCTTTTGCGTTCTTTAGCGACCGTCGGCATCCGACTTGCATTCTAAAGAGTTGTGGACACGCATACTTCCATGAGCCACTCTCGAATGAATTGGTTGAGAGAAGTTGTGTTGACGCGATCTGGAAGGTTCACGCGACAGGCAAAAGCCATAAACAACATCGACGCGAGAGTTATCGTGTTGCTGATGGCTGCGCTGGGGCTGGCCCGGATGTTTGTGCCGGTCGCACAAGCCGGCGAGCCTCCTTTGCCAAAATTGAAGACGGAGACCGAGGAAGCGTTTGAGCGCTATGTAAAACTGACGGAAGCGAGAAATCAGGGCGAGTTGAAGCGCGGCGCGGGCCTGTTGTGGGTCGATGGGCTTCCAGTAGGGCAACGGGCGGCGGCCTACGCGGCGTTGAAACAGGGCGAAGTTAAGATGCAGAAGCTGGAAATCCTCGATAACGGCAAGCCCATCGCGTGTCCGGGCGGCATGATTCACCACTGGGTCGGCGCGGTGTTCATTCCGGGAGCAAAACTCGGGGATGTGCTGGGTGTGCTTGAAGATTACGACAAACACTCCGATTATTACGCACCGGACGTTGAGAGATCGAAAGTCGAATCGCGACAAGGCGATCATTTCCGGGTCTTCTTGCGGTTTCGGCGACACAAAGTGATCACCGCAGTATTGAACACCGAGCATGACGTGCAGTACTTCCACGACGCACCGGGAAATGCCCATAGCCGCAGTTCCGCAGTGCGCATTGCGGAAGTCGAAAACGCAGGTAAGAGCGATGAACGGGAAAAAACGCCTGGCGATGATCGCGGGTTCCTGTGGCGGATGGAGACGTGGTGGCGCATGGAAGACCGCGACAGCGGCGTTTACGTGCAAAGCGAAGTGGCTTCACTGACAAGAGACATTCCCATGGGGCTTGGATGGATGATCAAAGGCTTTGTGATCGACATACCGAAGGAAACGCTGACGTTCACGCTGCAAGCGACGCGAAAAGCAGTCGAAGCGCATCGAGCCAGCCGCTGATCTCCAGCTGCTCGCTAGGGATTCGATGCAGTGGAAACGGTTTTTCCCCCGGCAGCATCCTTCAGAAGCTCCCAGACTTCTGCGGCATTGCGGTCCCAGGTCCAATCGAGAGCGGCCTTCGCCGCGGATTCACCAATACTGCCACGTAAGATTTTGTCTGCATGAAGCCGTTTGAGTAATTCCGCGAGAGTTTGAAAATCATCGGACTGGCGGAGAATGAACCCGTCGATTCCGTCGTGAATCAGTTCGGCCACGCCGGCGTTCACGGAAGTAACTACCGGGAGCCCGCACGCCATGGCTTCCGCCGCGGGCAAGCCGAAAGAATCTTCCAGGGTCGGGCTGACATAGAGATCTGCACACGCATAAAGATCGAGAACATCCTCGCGAGATGACTCAAAGCGGCAGCGCTCTAAAACGCCAAGCAATTTTGCCGTTTCACGAAAGGAACCCGGAGAGTCATCCCCGGCCGCAATCACCAGAAATGGCAATTCTCGAAGAGTGGCCACTGCACGAAGAACGCTATCGAGTCCCTTGACGCGCCAATCGTTGCCAATTAGCAGGAGAACGAGATCTGACTCGCGGATATTGCGGCGCGAGCGTGCCTGCTCCCGCAGGGCCAGCCGCGTGGAAGGTGAAAACTGCTTTACGTCAACACCGTTGGGGATGACGCGAATATCTTGACGGCGAAAAAAATCGTTGAGCAAATTGGCAGCGCGTTGCGAAACGGCAGCCAGAGAAACCTTCGGGTCTACATAGATAAGCCGTTCCAATTGCGCAAGAACAGCGTAATAGGCGCGCCGATGAAACCGCCGAAGAAAACCAGACTTTGCCGAATCACGGGCTTCCCCGGGACTAACTTCGCGGAGGCGATGGAAGAGCGCGTGAACGATGATGACGTCGGCATCCAAGCAGTTGATGCCAGGTGAAACGACGAGATCGAAGCGAAGTCCATGAACCCAGCGGTCCCATGCACGCGAGACCGAATTCAGGAACAACCAGGTGAGAAATTGTAGGAGGTAAGGACCGGGAATGGAGAGAACTCTATGCCAGATGATTGCTCCGGATTTCCTTACATGCGTAACACCTGCTTGGTCTATGGTGAGGTGGTCGACGCGTTGGGCATAGAGATGAATCTCGCAATGCTCTTTCGTCGCGAGGCGCTCCAGCAGTTCGGCCAGCGCGCGCTCCGTTCCATGACGGCGGTCAACGAAGGGTGAAACCACGGCTAGGCGCAAGTCAGCGTATCCGGGGAGCGTACGTTTGGGGAGATTGGGCGGCGGCATACTGGACGGAAACAGCAAGGGTCGGCAAACGGAAGAGGATACCAAGGAGAAGCCAAAGATAGGCGTTCAAAACAAAGTCTTGGTATGGCTGCATGCCTGCGAACGTCATGGGAAGCAAGAGAAGTCCCGCGTACCAGAAGATGACAAAGGCCAACGGAAACCAGGGCGAACCTCTCAACTTTTTCACGACTTGCCATGCCGAGAACAAGATCGCGAAGCTCATGACGAACCAGAGTATGAGGCCGCCAACACCCATCTCAAGGACGATTGTGCCAAAACCACTCTCCACTCCTATGATTGGAGGTTTTACGTGGAAGATACGCGCGACATATTGGGTGCCAAGAGACAACGTGCCGATGCCATATCCGTAAGGCCAGCGCTCGTAACCGAATGCGCCGAGGAAATTGTTCACGGGGTAATCCCAGGTTCGGACTTGAAGCTCGCTGGCGCTGCTACTGGGCAAAAGAGTCTCTGTGTAAAAAGCAGCGCGAGAGAGGAGCGCTTCGGGAAAAGCAAAAAACAGCAGCACGAGACCCAGGGAAATTCCAAGAGCGGCACGTTGAACCGTGCGAAAGACGCGGATTACTTCACGCTGACGCCAGGGCGCGCCCCAGACAAAGGCAACAGCAAAGACCAGCATGCTTCCGGTACCCCACAGAAGAACACCTCGCGCAGCCTCCAAGACAATCGCGCCAGAGGTGACAACTAGCGCCAAGAAAGCCAGATTCCTTCCGCTCTTGCGGCGCAAGAGAAGATAGCCCAGAAATCCGACAACCAAGAGCAAGGAAACGAGCATGAAGTTGCCGAAGCGCCCGGTGCTGACGAACACAGAGGTGGGACGATATGACAACAGACCAGAGATCGGTGAAACACGATAATTCGTGCTCAGCTCGCGTATTTCCTCGGCCGGCCGCTCGGGATTCAAAAACGTATGTCCCAGAATGGATTGCGCAATTCCGAGAGAGCCAATGATCAAGACGAGGATGATGTTCACGAAAAAAAAACGACGCAACTGTTCTTCGGAATTGAGTAGCGCATATCCCACAAACAGCAAGGGAACATAGTAGAAAAAGAGCTTCAAACCCAGAACGCCAAATATCAGGCTCGTAGACGCTGGATTAAAGGTCTGCATTACTCCGAACCAGACAAAAAGAAGAAGAGGCACGAGGAAAGGAGGCCGGAACAGAGCGACTCGTTTTCTCCGGTAAGCCAGGAAAAAGGAGAGATAAACGACAGCGACCAAAACGTCCTTGGCGAAGTAGATCGCCATGTTATTGCCCAGATATTTTCTCGCAAAGTCTTCGAACAACAGCCACGCCAGGAAGAAATAGACGCCATTGCGCCAGCTATTGAGCATGGCCACTACAAAGGCAGAACCGATGAAGATCAGCGCGACGTACGCGAGCCCTTTCATATCGCCGGCGATGACGTAATTCGCGGCCTTGTAAACGGTGACCACAAACAAGGTTATGAAAGCAAGAAGGGGAAGCGGTCTGCGGAGTTGATCCCCCGGCATCGCTCGAGGCGCAAGATTCATGGCACCCGCTCGGAAATAAGAACCTGACTGTTGATGACCGTTCGTGTCGATTTATGAGGCGCGTTCCGACTTGGCGGAGCCTGCGCACAACGCAAAGGCTTCATTTCCATGAGACGCTTACTTTGCGGCACCAAGGCCTCGCTCTCCCAGCCCGGACAGTCCATTGCCTGTCCTCCAAGCCACACGCGCTTCGTCTGTGGATAAACCGAAATTTCAGTATACAGGAGCGGACTGTTCCGAAACACTCTCGGAAGTTTCGTTGAGGAATTCCTCTCGAAGCGTAGGCGACAAAGAGCGGAATGAATAAACCAAAGATGGGCAAGCAAAATGTTCCGCCCAGCTACGCCGGCGCCGGAAGCATTTGCCGAACCCAATTCCGCGCCACACGTGTTTTATTCTCCGTGAAAAGGGAGACTGCCCAGGTAAATCCAAGCACTGCGGCACCGATCAGACTTCCATAAAGCAGGTGAACAACATCGGGCTGCCACCTCTGCGGCGGAACGATCCACGCCCGGAGAAAAAGTAGCAGGGGGAAGTGGAGCACATAAAGGCTATAAGAAAATCCAGCGAATCGATGGGCAGCGCCCAAGTAGTAGGTGGAACCCGCTCCGAGTTCGAACTGGAGAACTCCGAATAGGAACAATGTGAAGAAAACTCCTACAACGAGGTCACTGCCCAGCGCGGAAGAAATAGACGTGCGGGCGGCGGTAAGCGACGCAAGCAAGGCAAGAAATGAAAGCAACATGTAAAAAGACAGCCAGCCTTTTGCTCGCAGTGGAAAGTTGGCATAGGCGAAGACCAAAACGCATCCAGACATCCAAATCAAAAATCCGATGAGCTTTTCGAGACCCAGGAAAGCAGCCAAGCAAGCCGCCACGAAACCAAGCAGAATCGCAACGCGCATTTCCTTCCTGGCAAAAGCAATCCCCGCAGAAAGCGCCACCGGAAAAAGCGCGTAATACCAGAATTCGTTCGCGAGGCTCCACAATGGCGTGTTCGAGCCGAACGGGGAACAAAGGATGGTCTGCAGGAAGAACAAATTACCGAGAAAATTAGCGATCGTGAGGCTATTCGTGGCAATCGCCAGGCCCAGATCGCTGAGCGGGTGCGTGTAAACGCCCGCGGGGGCGAACAGAGAACTTCCGGCTATATCCCAGAGCGAACCGAGCAGAAGCCCTGGAATTAACACCACATAGAGCCGGGTGGAACGATTAATCGCATATTCGCGCCACGACCACGTTCCAGAAAAATGGTTCTTAATGACGGTCGTGGAAATTAGGAATCCACTCAGCACAAAAAACACCGTAACCGCCTGGTGTCCGAATCCGGTCAAGAAATAAATGACACGTAGTAGCCAGCCTGGGTGCAGTAGGTGCTGAAAGTCGACAAAAAAAAGAGTCCTCAGATGGCCCCACATAACGGCCCAGGCCGCGACGGTACGAATCACATCCAGATGAGCGGAAGCCGACGCACTTAGCTTGCGCGGCTCCCATCTGGCAAGATTCATTCGCGAAATCCTTCTTGTTTGGTCGGTGCGCTGTGGGGAGAGGCGGAATCAGCGGGCGCGGGCCCCGGGTCACCGATGCGTGCGACGCCGATGCGTATTGCCCCAAGCGTTCCGGCGATATTTTCTTTTGGTCCCCACGTCTCCATTCGCGCGCGAGACGCGCCGGCGAGACTCGCTAGCCATGTCCGGCTGGCGTGGGCACGCCCAAGAATGGCTGCAAGCGCATCAGTGTCTCCACATGGGTAAATGAGCTCAGGACAAACGGGAGCGACAAGATCACGACCCGCGCCAACGCGATCGCTGACAGCCACGGCACAACCGCACGACATGGCCTCATTGACCACAACTCCAAACGCATCGTAAGCAGACGGAAGGACCAGAAGATCCGCGGAGGTGTAGACCGCCGGGAGCTGCGTTTGATTGAGGAAACCCAGGAATCGGACGCGAGAAGCTACGCCGAGGCTGGCTGCTTCGGACTCAATTAGGGAACGAAGCGGACCCTCGCCCGCAAAAACAAGGATGGCATTCGAAAGATTTGCTCTTGCAAAAGCGCGGAGTAGATCGAGGGGGCGCTTCCAAGGCTGCAACTTGGCGCAGAAAAGAATCGCGAGAGTATCCGGAGCGGCGCCCCAGCCGGCACGGACGGCGGTCCGATCAACTTGCGCGGATTTCTGAATCCACCAGTCGTTGTCGACGACGTAAGGAATCCGAGTTACGTGATCCGGCGCAACGTTCAAGGTCAGCATGAGGTCGCGCGTTCCCGAGGAAGGGGCGATGACTTGATCGGCAAGTCGGAACAGCCGAGGCCACAGAAACCTTTTCACTTTTGACTTCCAGGCCGGTCCATCGCGAGGAGTCAGAGAAACGGCATCGGTGCCGAAAATGAAAGCGGCCTTGGAAAGTTTGGCAGAAGCGAGAGCCACCCAAAAGCTGGCACGGACGTAGCCCACGTAGGAAACGACGGCGTCATACTCGCCACCACGGATAAGCTTCCACAACCCGGGATTGAACAAGCCGAAGAAGGATTCCGCGCCCGAACCGCGATTCGGGACGTGAGTCCAAGAGTAGCCATCGAGAAGGGGCACGTCCCATTGAATGTTGGCGCCAAACTCCGGGTCATGGCCAGCCTCGGCGCCGCGGAGCGTGCAATACGCTACCTGGACGTCCACTGACGGGTGCTCGGCCATGCGGCGGAAAAGCGGGGCCTGGTATTGCACAGGATGGGAAGCTACAAACAGGACGCGGTACCGGCGCTCAGGCATGCCAGGCACCTGATTTTTTGGCCCGACGCGCAGCGGCCATGCGGAAGTCTGTCGTATTCAACGAGATGCCCCGAAGCGAAGTATAACTCGTTTCCCGCGGTGGACGCGTGTGCTAAACTAACGTGGGTCCGCAGGGGTTTGCGGCTCACCGTAAGTCTCCGCACTGGTGTCTTTTTTATGGGCGACCGTAAAACGGTCGACTTTCTTGGCGGCCGAAGGACGGTCGTCTTCCGAAGCCGTTCTGCGGCGCAAAAATTCTTCCATCGATGATCGCAGCAATCCCGCGGTCACGTGAAACAAACGAGGATGTGTCATGTCCGGGCATTCAAAATGGGCCACGATTAAACACAAGAAAGCGGCCACCGACGCGAAGCGCGGCCGCGTTTTCACGCGGATCATCCGTGAAATCACTATTGCGGCGCGCATCGGCGGCGGCGAACCAAACTCCAACCCGCGCTTGCGCACGGCGATTCTGGCGGCAAAAAACGAAAACATGCCGAACGAGAACATCGAGCGCGCAATCCTTCGCGGCACGGGCCAACTAGAAGGCGAGCAATACGAGGAAGCGACCTTTGAAGGCTACGGCCCGGGCGGAGTGGGCATGCTGATTCAGGTCGTCACAACTAACCGCAACCGCATTGTCGGGGAGTTCCGTCACCTCATGAGCAAAAACGGCGGCAATTTGGCCGAAGCGGGAGCGGTGGGATGGATGTTCCATCGCAAGGGGGAGATTTCCGTTCCCAAAGAAGCGGCCACGGAAGACAAGCTGCTGGACCTTGTACTGGAAGCGGGCGCCGAAGATCTGAAGGACGATGGCTCCGCATGGTACATCGTGACGCCGCCGGATGCGCTGGAGAAGGTGAAGGAGACGTTGACCAAGGCAGGGATTACGCCCGCGTCCGCCGAGATCGGAATGGTCCCGCAAAACTACATCAAGCTGACCGGCCCGCAGGCCACGCAAATGGTGCGCCTGGTCGAGGCGCTCGAAGAACACGACGACGTGCAACACGTTTACGCGAACTTCGACATCGACGAATCTGAAATTCAGGCCGCCGTCGGCGCCAATTAGACTTTTTCCCTCTCGGGGCCACTGCGGCCGTGCAGTGGCCTTTTCCTTTTACGGCGAAACACGCACAAAAGGTTGGCGAGCGTCGAGCGTTCGCCGTAGACTTGGTGCCATGGGTGAAGCGACCTTCACGGGGATAAGCAGCGGAAAGAACGGCTGGATGCGCGTTTTGGGAATAGACCCCGCAGCGGCGGGACCGAGCGGCTTCGGAATTGTCGAGAGCGACGGGCGTCGGTGTCGTACGCTCCATTATGGGGCGTTGAAGGTGGCTCCCAAACGCCGGGGGGAATGCGCGGGCGCGGCGCTTCAGGACGTACATAAGCACGTGTGCGGCCTGATAGAGAAGTTTTCCCCCGATGCCATGGCCATCGAGAGCGTGTTCACGTCCTTGAATATGCGTACAGCCCTGAAGCTGGCTGAGGTGCGCGGCGTGATCTTACTTGCCGCCGCGCAGCACGGAGTCGTGGTCTACAGCTACGCGCCGCGGGAAGTGAAGGCTTCCGTCACGGGCCACGGACACGCCGACAAGCGCCAGATGCAGCTAATGGTGCGTGCCCTGCTCTCGATGAACGAGACACCTGAACCGTCAGATGCCGCGGATGCCCTGGCATTGGCACTTTGCCACTTGCAAGTGGAACAGGCACGGCGGCGATTTGGGCTGCCGGATCAAGACTCATCAATGAAGCTTCGCGCCGCAGTGCGTTCTGCCGGGTTGCCGCGCGAAATTCAACCCAGGGGCGCAACGCGTGGCGGGTTGCCGCGCATCGTATCGACGCGATGACCGCTCTGCCGTCACAAACGACCATGAGGACTTCCCTGCTCCGTTTTTTCTTGCTGATTGCCGCTGCCGCTCTGGCGGCGTGCGCGGCGGTCTCCGCCCCTGGTCCTTCCAGCGCCAAGCTGACCTTTCGGCGCGTCTTCAAAGGAAGCTCACCCGAATTCATCGAGATCACCGTGCGGGAGGATTCGGATACCGCTGCGTATGAAATAAGGCAGTTGGACGAAGATCCCGGGTCATTGCCTTTTCAGGTGAGCGCGGCATGGCGCGCGAAGATGTTCGACCTAGCAGCGCAGCTGAAACATTTCCAGGGGCAGGATCTGGATGTGCATCGCAAGATTGCCAATCTCGGCGAGAAAACCTTTCGGTGGGAATTTGGCACCGAAGTGCATGAGGCCAAATTCAATTACACCTTGAATTCGGCGGCGGCCCAGCTTTTGCAGATTTTTGAGGGACTGGCGCGCCAGCAGGAACACGTCGACCTGATTACGCGGCGCATGAAATACGACCGGCTAGGAATCAACGACGCCTTGCTGCAGTTTGAATCCGATCTCAACCGCAGCCTGCTGCCGGAACCCCAGCGCGTTCTGCCGATGCTCGATCAGATCGCCGGCGATTCCCGATTTGTCGACATCGCCCGGCAGCGCGCACGCTCACTGGCCGAACGCATTCGCCACCAGGGTTAGAATGCTTTTTTCGAATCTTTCTTCGATCTCGCGCTCGCTACCGCATTGTGAATGGATAAGGAATCTCGCAATGGATCCCCGTCGATTTCAGCGCAACGCGGCCGCGATAAGCAGTTCGCGCCCCGTCCGCGTTTTTTCCTGTAGCACGATCGTGCTTCTTGCGGCCATCCTCTCCACGTGCAGCGGAATCGCCTTTGGCCAGAAAAAACAAAAGCTCGAGAAGAATTTTCGCGACTGGCTGGAGCGGGACGTCGCTTACATCATCACCAAAGACGAACGCGACGCCTTTCTGAAGTTAACCAACGACGAAGCTCGAGAGAAGTTCATTGAGACGTTTTGGGAAATCCGCAATCCCTCCCCCGGC
>Ga0066676_10001202_pt1 | contig 10347 bp, 8 predicted proteins | sample GraSoiAngelo_125_FD_62293 | JGI IMG/M metagenome (GOLD analysis project Ga0066676, IMG submission 62293) | Grasslands soil microbial communities from the Angelo Coastal Reserve, California, USA - 14_0927_05_40cm | ecosystem: Environmental > Terrestrial > Soil > Grasslands | place: USA...
TTCTCCCGGAAGTACCAGACCTCTTGCACTACCTGCCACAACAACTATCCGGAATTGAACGACTTCGGGGAAGCATTCAAGAAAAACGGCTTCAAGTTCCCTAAAGATGACGAAACCTTCGTCAAGGAACCCCCAGTTCTCCTTGGCTCGAAAGCCCAGAAAGAAGCTTTTCCCGGCGCCGTGTACCCGGGCGAGATTCCGGGCTTTCTGCCCATTGCCTTCCGGTACGAGGGTAACTTCACATTGAACCGCAAGCAGCCCGCAGGCTTCATCACCCAAACTGGATTCACTCCCCGTACCGACTTGTTCGCCCCCAACACCTTCACGATCATCAGCGCTGGGAGTTTCGGCCAAAACCTTTCCTTCTGGATCGACGACGACATTTCGGTAGACGCCGCGAATGCCAGCGGCGCCATGGGCGACGGTTGGCTGAAATACAGCGATCTGGGCCATGGGATCGGATTGCCGAAGAACGCGTTGAACGTGCGGTTCGGACAATTCGAGCTGGATTTGCCCTTCACGCAGGCGAAAACGATTTATTTGTCGCCTTATGACATTTACAGCCAAACCAACCTCGGACCCACGGGTACAACGACAAACAATCCAGTTATTTTTGGCTCGGCGCAACGCGGCATCGAATTCGGCGGGACGCCCAACAACGGAAACTTTGACTGGTCGGTGGCCGTGATCAACGGGAGCAACGCGGGAGACGCCGCCCGTAGTTCGAAAGATGTTTACGTTCGCCTTTCCCAAAGATTCAATCTGGAGCGTGACCCGGAAAGCCGCAACGCCATCCAGGCTGCCGGGCCAACTGGTCCCCGCGACCACACTTCGATCCGCTTGGGTTTCTATTATTACCACGGGAAGAACGAGCAGAATCAGGACGGTACGACCTTCCCCGGCATTCTGACCACCGTCGAAGAGCCGTTCTACCGTGTCGGCGGCGACCTGCGCTTCAAGTACCGCCATCTGGAGCTATTCGGGCTCGCAATGTACGGCCACGACGACAACCACTTGTTCACTGCGGGACCGCCCGCGACGATTGCCGCTGCGCCGGCGGTGAAGTTCTCCGGCGGTTTCGCCGGCGCCAATTATTGGTTCTATCCGTGGCTCATCGGCACGTTCCATTACGACGCCGTGAACTCCCACGCCGACTTCATTAATGGCGCACCAGCGTCAGAACACCAGACGCGCAATCGCTTCAGCCCAGGCTTCCAGATACTGGCGCGTGCCAACATCAAGATCGTCGGCGAATATCAATACACATTTGGCCAGCCCTATAGCGATCCCGTGACGGGAAACACCCTGTTTTTCCGTCCGAACACCTTCCAAGCGGGCATCGACTACGTTTTCTAAACCAAGTTTGCTTTGGAAAGTCTGAAGTGCAGGAAGAATTCGAACAAGAGAGGAATGTCATGAGTCTCGTGAAAATCGCAGCAAAAGGTGTGGCTGTAGGTCTCACTCTGGCATTGGTCAGCGTTGTCAAGGCCAATGAAATCAAGGGCAAGGTGAGTGTCCAGGGCATCAAGTCTGCGGAGAACATTGCGGTGTACGTGGATGTCATTCCGGACAAGAAATTTGACGCTCCGAAAGATCCGGTGGTGGTCGACCAGCGGAAAATGGCGTTTGTTCCGCACGTCGTTGCGGCCCAGCAGGGCACTACGGTGGAATTCCTGAACAGCGACTCCGTCGGGCACAACGTCTACTGGCCCTCCATCAGCGGCAACAAGAAGCTGGCGCACAACCTGGGCACCTGGCCAAAGGGCGAGAAGAAGCCTTTCCAATTCAACGATGTAGGTGTGGCATCCCTGCTCTGCAACGTGCACCCGGAAATGTCGGGTTATGTCGTCGTCACCCCGACTCCCTATTTCGCAGTCACCGACAAGGACGGCAACTTTGAAATCAAGAACATTCCTGCCGGGAAGTACACGCTGAAGACTTGGAGCGAGGACGGGAAACCAACCACGCAGGCAGTGGATGTGAGTGGTGCGACAGCCAGTGTAGAACTGACGGTCAAGAAGTAGCGGTGACAGAGATCGCGGAGCGCTCCTTGAAGACCCGAACCAAATTGGTGGACCTCGAGTGGCTCGAGTCCAACTTTCCCTGCATGCAGGCCTGTCCCGTCCATACCCAGGCCGGCCGCTACGTCTCCCTCATCGCCGAGGGGAGGTACGAGGAGGCGTATCGCTATGCCCGGGTCCCTAATCCTTTTGCTTCGATCTGCGGCCGCGTCTGCGGTCATCCTTGCGAACCAGCCTGCCGACGAGGCCAGTTTGACGCGCCCATCTCCATTCGCGCCTTGAAGCGCTTTGTGACCGAGCGCCATGGGCCGGAGTCACGCAACCCCATCGACGTTTTTTCGAGGCGTCCGCGTGTCGCTCGCTCCGAAAAGGTGGCCATCATCGGGTCCGGCCCGGCAGGCATGTCCGCCGCACACGATCTGGCACTACTCGGCTATCCGGTTACCATTTTCGAGGCTGCTGCCGTGCCGGGCGGCATGATGCACCTCGGCATTCCGGAATACCGCCTGCCGCGCGACGTCTTGCAAGCACAGATTCGCGAAATCCTCGACCTTGGCCCGGAACTGCTTCTCCATACGCGGCTGGGCCGCGACTTTTCCCTCGAAGACCTCCGCCGCCAGGGCTACCAAGCCATTTTGATGGCCTTCGGCCTGCACCGCAGCCGCGACCTCCACCTTCCCGGCAACGATCTAGACGGCGTGGTGAAGGGCATCGACTTTCTCCTGAATGTCAATCTTGGCTATCGCTTCCAAATTGGCAAGCAAGTTGTCGTTATCGGCGGGGGAAACGTGGCCATTGACGTGGCGCGTTCCGCCATGCGCGAGCAGCAGCAAAAATTCATGAAGGACATCACCGGAGTGGTCCTTCCAAACGAGCTGACCTCCAGCGAGTTGGACGTCGCCATGAAGGAATTCATGGACGTCTCGCGGCAGGCGTTGCGAATGGGCGCCCGCGAAGTCCATCTCGTTTGCCTGGAGTCTCGCGAGGAAATGCCCGCGTCGGAGGAAGAGATCGACGAAGGCCTGAGGGAGGGAATCAAGATTCATCCCTCCCTCGGCCCCAAACAGTTTGTGGGCAAAAACGGAAAACTCACCGGGCTTGAAGTGATTCGCTGCACCTCTGTTTTTGACGAGCAAAAGCGCTTCAACCCGAAGTTTGCCGAGGGCACGGAAACCATCCTTCCTTGTGACACGGTGATTCTCGCCATTGGGCAGGCTTCCGATCTCTCTTTCTTGAAACCCTCCGATGGCATCGAAACCACGCGCCAAGGCACTTTGAAGATTGATCCCGCAACGCTGATGACCGCTGCGCCAGGGATTTTTGCCGCAGGCGACATCGCCTTCGGGCCCCGGCTCATCATCAATGCGGTTGCTGACGGCAAAAAGGCCGCCGAGCAAATCGACAAGTTCCTTCGCGGGCCGGAGTGGCAACCCAAGCCGCAGTTCGTGCAAATCAGTGTCCTCGACCATCACCAAATGGCCGAGGAATACGACGAGTATTCCCGCCTGGCCGTTCCCACAATTCCTCTCGAACGGCGCACCGGTGTTTCCGAGGTGGAGACCGGATTCACGGAAGAGCAGGCGCGGAGGGAAGCTTCACGCTGTTTGCAGTGCTGGATCAATACGATCTTCGAAGGGAATGAAGCCAACGGCAGCGAATGCATCCTCTGCGGCGGCTGCGTGGATGTCTGTCCGGAAAACTGTCTCGAGCTCGTTCCCTTAAGCCAATTCGAATTCTCCGGTGAGACGCGCCAGCAACTCGCCTCCACTTCCGAAGCGCGCGCGAACGAACTGCTGCACTTTTCGCCAGCGGAGCTGGGAGCTTCGCAAGGCTCGGTGATGGTCAAGGATGAGACGATTTGCATCCGCTGCGGCCTTTGCGCCGAGCGCTGCCCGGTGCACACCATCACCATGGAAGCTTTCGAGGTTTTCGATCACGACCCGAGTTTAGCGCAAAGCGAGGAGATGACTCTCCCATCATGAGCGACACAAAAACATCTTCGGTTGCGGGTTCGCCGCTCGCCATCCCGGTGGGCCAGGGAGTCACGCGGCGCGATTTTCTCAACGAGATCACCATGGGGGCGCTCGGCATCGCGGGCCTCGGCTCGGTCGCGGTAACTTATCAATATTTTTCGCCCAATGTTTTGTTCGAGCCTTCCACCACGTTTCGCGCCGGTAATCCCGACCTTTATCCCGTGCATTCCGTCACGTTCTTGCAGGACCAGCAGGTTTACATCGTGCGCATGCCGGAGGGCTTTTACGCAGTGTCCGCCGTGTGCACGCACCTTGGCTGCATCACGCAATGGAAACCGGACGCGGACATGATTGCCTGCCCGTGCCATGGCAGCACATTTCGTCCCGACGGCGTAAAGATCGAAGGGCCCGCGCCGCGGCCGCTTCCTCACTTTGCGATTTCTCTCACGGCCGACGGCGAGCTGGTCGTGGACAAGCTGCAAATCATCAAGGCTTCGCAGGTTTTGAAAGTTTGAGGGAAACATGGCTAGCTCTTTTCAATCCGCCCTCCACAACCTTCGCGAGACGAAAGTGTGGAAGTCCGTCTTCCGCCGCGGCCCGGCCAATACCAACCGCACGCGCAGCCTGGCGATTTTCGGGAACCTGTTCCTCCACTGGATGCCGGTCAAAGTTCGCGAAAAGTCGCTCCGCGTGCGCGCTTCCTATTATCTCGGGTCGATTTCTTTCATCCTCTTCATCGTTCTGTTCGTCACCGGAATCTTGCTGATGTTTTATTACCATCCGGCGGCGCCAAACGCCTACCGCGACATGAAGGACCTCCAATTTGTCGTTGCGAACGGCGTATTCCTGCGGAATCTCCACCGCCTGGCCGCGCACTTGATGGTCTTCGCCGTCTTCTGGCACATGTTTCACGTCTTCTACCGTGGCGGCTACAAACCTCCTCATGAATTCAACTGGGTTGTCGGGGTGGTGCTCCTCCTCTTGACCCTGTTCCTCAGTTACACCGGCTATTTGCTGCCCTGGGATCAACTTGCGTTCTGGGCCGTCACCGTCGGCACCAATATCATTTCCGCCATGCCGTTCATCGGGCACAAAGTGCGCTTCCTGCTTCTCGGCGGCAACATCGTGGGAGAAAACGCTTTGCTGCGCTTTTACGTGCTTCACGTCGTGATTCTTCCGCTTGCCGCCTTTGTATTGATCGGAATTCATTTCTGGCGCGTGCAAAAAGACGGCGGTTTGACCGTCAAGCCCAAGGACGAAGATGGAAAAGAATAAAATCGAAACCGGGCTTAGTTCGGATGCGAAGAAAGAGCCGCGGCGCGTTGTCTTCGTCACGAAGAAGACATCCGCCAAGGTCGTGGGCGAGCGCGGCCCGCAGTTGATGACCTTCCCTCATCTGTTGATCCGCGAGGCGATTGCATTTCAGGTTTTGGTGATCGCCATGGTGATCGTGGCGCTCGTCTGGGACGCGCCGCTCGAGCGGCTCGCCAATCCGCTGCTCACCCCCAACCCTGCCAAAGCGCCGTGGTACTTTCTGGGCCTCCAGGAATTGCTGCACTTTTTCCCGCCGTTTGTGGCCGGCATCCTGATCCCCACCCTCGTCGTTGTCGCGCTGATCTTCATTCCTTATTTCAACGTGAACATCGAGGGCCGGGCCCTCTGGGCGTACCACCCTGCGCAACATCTGCGCACCATCTTGATCGTGGCGCTCATGCTCCTCGCGTTGCTCGCCGGGTTTCATGCCTGGACGATTTTTGTGCCGACCGCGTTACTGGCCACGCTCCTGGTGATCTCCTACACCGGCAGGCAGGCGCGGAAAGGATGGTTAGGATCGTTGGGCAGCAAGCCACTCTCCTGGTGGATCATGACCTGGTTCATTGCTGTCGCCGTTTGCCTGACCGCTGTGGGCACCTTCTTCCGCGGCCCAGGCTGGTCTTGGGTGTGGCCTTGGGGGACCTATGCCGGCTGAAGCGATGGGCAAGGTAACCGACCGCATGCGCTTCGTTTTTGCGGTCTTGAGCCTGATCTTCCTGGCCGTGCTGGCCATTTCGCCTTTCAAGGACTACCGCCGCGAGTGGAAGCAGTACAAACGTTCTTATCTGCGCTTTGCGCAGGGTCGCCCGGATACGAAGCGGCTGACCGCCGATTACAGCCCGGGCATTGATCAAATCTGGCTCCCCGGAATGAACGTGGTCGACCGCTGCACCACCTGCCATCAGGGAATCACGCAATCGAGCCTTGCGGATAAGTCTGTTCCGCAGCCTTTTCGCGCGCATCCGCCGATTCCGCACAACATGCGCGAGTGGGGCTGCACGATTTGTCATCGCGGCCAGGGGCCGGCCACGGAAGTCGCCGAAGCTCACGAGTCCACGCTCGCCTGGGAGCAGCCGGTCTTGCCCACGCACTTCATCCAGGCTTCCTGCGGAACCTGCCATCAATCCGATCTGCCGCAAACGCCGCAGCTTGCGCGCGGCCGCCAGCTCCTGGCCGAATTCAATTGCCAAGGTTGCCACAAAATGCAGGGCATCGAGCGGCCCGCGATGCTCGGCCCGGACCTCACGAGCATCGGCACGAAAGTCAGCCGCGAATGGATTTACAAATGGCTCAAGGAACCGCGCACGATTGTGGACAAGGACGGCAACGTCACCGTCAATGGCTACGAAACCGAGGAAGAGCCGCGCATGCCAAAGTTCCGGCTCAGCGAGACGGAACTTCGCGCGCTGGCGGCTTACCTCAGCGTTCAAAAAGCAAAGGCGCTTCGGCCGTACAAGATTTCTCCGGCCGTCGTTGCCGCCTGGAGCAAAAATCCGGAACTGATTTCGCAAGGGGAGCTTCGCTTCCGGCAGATGTTCTGCACCACCTGTCACTCGCTGGCCGTCACGCGCGCCGGAGAAACGAAGCTGATCGGCGGCGATATTGGCCCCGAGCTCACAAAAGTGGGCAGCAAGGTCAATACGGACTGGCTGATCGCCTGGCTGCGCGATCCGGAGGCCTATCTGCCGCACACGCGCATGACGCGCTACGGCTGGTCGGATGAGGACCTGTACAAAGTCAGCCAGTACATCACGACAAAGCTGGTTGATTCCGATTTGCTCAGCGACGTTCCGAAACTCGATCCGCCAGCGGATGAGGAAATCCAGCTCGGGCGCGGGCTGTTTATTGAGAAAGGTTGCGCGAGCTGCCACACCATCGAAGGCGTGAACCCGCAAAAAGATTTTGGGCCGGACTTGAGCGCGCTCGGAGGAAAAAACGCCTCGGAACTCGAATTCGGCGCGGCGAAAATTCCGCACAACCTGGTCTCTTACATCCAGGCCAAGCTCGAGGATCCCGTTTCGGTCAATCCTGCGGCGCGCATGCCGCGATACAGTTGGAATCAACCGGATCTCGACGCCGTCACCACGGCGTTGCTTAGCATGAAAGGCGCGCCGCCAACGAGCGCCTTCGAAAACCTCCTCGTGCCGCGCAAACCATCCTCCTTCCGCGCCACCGGCTCGTTTGCCGAAGTCTACGAACGCTATAAGTGCTACGCCTGCCACAGATTCAATGGCTACGGCGGCGACTTGGCGCCCGACCTGACCTACGAAGGCAGCCGCGCCGAGCGGCAGTGGCTCGTGGAGTTCCTGAAGAGCCCGCAGACATTGCGCCCGACGCTCATTTTGCGCATGCCGCAACTCAACATGAGCGACAAGGACGCGGCCACGCTGGCCGATTACCTCGCCTTGGTCATGCAGCATCCGGCGGTGAACCCGGCAAGCAAGGACGCCAAGGAGTTCACTCCGGCGATGGCCACGCTTGGCAAGCAGCTCTATGAGGTGAAATATCAGTGCCAGTCCTGCCACACGATCGGCAGCTCTGGCGGATACGTGGGTCCCAACCTGAGTAATGCCGGAGGCTGGCTGACGCCCGCTTGGATCGAAGCCTGGCTCAGAAATCCTCAAGCGTTGATTCCGGATTCCATTGAACCGCGCCGAAACTTCACAGACGAAGAGATTCTGGCGCTGACCGCCTACCTCGTGACGCTGCGCGCAGGAATCAAGCCGCAGAAGACCGCCGTCAACATCGGAGCCCTGGCTTCCGAGCAGGGGGCAGGGCGATGAGAATCCGCAACTTGGCAGTGGCTGCTCTCGGTGTCGCCGCTCTTTGCGGTGCCTCCGGCTGCCGCAAGCACGCTCGAACTGCAAAGGTCGACCCGCTTCTCGCAGCGTATGATTCGGAAGCGGACTGGAACGATTCCACAAAAATGATTCCACTCGGCTACCAGCAAGCTCAGGGTAAGCGCGTCTTCTACCAATATTGTGTGTGGTGCCACGCGGACTCGACCCCCGCGGGCCCGTCAAATCGCTCGAACCTCACGCCGGTACCGGCACTGCTCGACGACGGCGCAACGCTCAACGCCGAGAGCGACGAGTACCTCGGGAACATCATCACCCTCGGCGGCAGCGCCTTGGGAAAATCGGCGATGATGCCGCCTTACGGGCGCACGCTCTCGCCGGAGGAAATCCGCTCGGTCATCGCTTTCACGCGCGCGATCGCCCAGCCGCCGTACCAGCCTCCCGGCCGGCCCGGATCGCAATATTCGGCCAGATAGGAGATACTTTTTCGGCCCATGAAATCCGCACGCTCGCTAGGTTTTCAAAGCAAGAAGACTCTGCTCGCGTTGCCGTTGCTCGCGTTTTGTGCCATGCCGGCCTCGGCGCAGGTGAGCCCCAGCGAAGTCCTGAATCCCGACCTGCAAGCTCTCGAGCAGGCTCATTTCCAGCAGTTGATCGCAATCAACCACTCCGTCGCCAAAACCAAATTCCCTTTTCCTTTTTATCTGAGCCGCTACGTCGGTCTCGATCCCGCAAAACAGGCGGAAGCGGATACGCGGGGACTGGAGTTTGTGCGCTTCAAGGACCGCGCGATACTGAAGGTCAGCGGAAATTACAACGCGGCGTACGACACGCTTCGCCTGACGCAAAACGAACGCGCAACCGCTACCTTTCGTTCCGTGATCCTTCCGATTTTGCAGGTGGTCACCGCGGCTCTGCCGGAAGATTTGCCGTGCGATGGAATCGGCTTCGAGATCGCGCATCACGCGCGCACCAACAACCGAAGCTACGATTTTGAAGGGAAAGAAACCCTGGTGGTGGTCTTTGACCGCGCGGACGCCTGGGCAATCTCGCGCGCGAGCAGCGATTCGGAGCGCCAGGAAATCCTGAACCGCTCGAAAGTGTTTGTGAGCGGGGTGGACTACGGCCTGTCGCTAACCGAGCGCGATCCGCTGAATGTCGAGACGCTTCGGCGGTCCATTCCCGCCAATCCGGATGCCACTTCGTCAGCGCGCTCTTCCGCACTGACCTCGCATTCCGTGCTGCTGAAGCCGGTGAATCCTCCTCCGGCTGCTCCCGCAGCCCCGGCCGGCGCCAAGCCCGCTGCACCTCGAGCGGCCGATCCCTCGCCAGAAACTCCTCGGCTAACGCAAGCGGACGCGGACCGCCTCGAAGAAAAATATCAATCGCAGTTGAGCGCGCTCGCGAAAGAAGGCACAGCGAAATTTCATTTCGTCGCGTACGCGCCGCCTACCTTTGTGCTTTTCCACGACCAGATCGCACTCGAGATGACCCTGAAGAATTCGCGGCAATTCGCGCCCGCGAGGGGCTCGATTTACAAGCGGGCCGCCGAGAGCTTCGACCTTTTCCTGGCGCCGCTGCTGAAAGACATTTCGGAGCGCATTTCGCCGGATGTGGAGTTCGAGCTGTTCGACTTTTCCGTGCTTAACAAGCTTTCGCCGACGGCCAAGGAAACCTCCGAAGCCGTCGAGTTCATCTGCCCGCGCGCCGAGCTTAAGAAATTCGTCAATGCGGAAATCACCAACCAGCAGTTGCTCGACCAGAGCGTCGTGCTCGTCAACGGCGTGCGCATTGCCCTCAACCTGCAACTGGTCGAATAGCTCGGTGTGCGCCGCCTGCTTTTCAAAGAGAGTTGTTAAGCCAATCCCGCTTTGGACAGCGGCAATTCGCGGATGCGCTTTCCGCTGGCCGAAAAAACCGCGTTCGAGATCGCGGGCGCTATCGCGGGGAGGCCCGGCTCCCCGATACCCCCCGGAGGCGCGTCGCTTTCCACGACGTGCACGTGGATTTCCCGCGGAGCGGTATTCATGCGCGCGACCGGGTAATCGTTGAAGTTCGACTGGTCAATGGCGCCATTCGTCGCGGTGATTTCCCCGTAAAAGGCGATGCTGGTTCCCATCACTGCCGCGCCTTCAAATTGATTACGCACCATGTCCGGGTTTACCACCGTCCCCGCATCGAGGGCCGTGTCCACGCGCAGAATCTCGACTCTGCCCGCATCGTTTAGCTGCACCTGCACGA
>Ga0066676_10001209_pt1 | contig 10323 bp, 10 predicted proteins | sample GraSoiAngelo_125_FD_62293 | JGI IMG/M metagenome (GOLD analysis project Ga0066676, IMG submission 62293) | Grasslands soil microbial communities from the Angelo Coastal Reserve, California, USA - 14_0927_05_40cm | ecosystem: Environmental > Terrestrial > Soil > Grasslands | place: USA...
CCACGGCGCGGGCGCGACTCCCCTCCTGTGGCAGCACCTGTTCTGGCTGTTCGGCCATCCCGAGGTCTACATCCTCATCCTGCCCGCGATGGGCATCGTCTCGGAGGTCCTGCCGACGTTCGCCCGCAAGCCGCTGTTCGGGTACACGGTGGTGGTGTACTCGGGGATCCTGATCGGCTTCATGGGATGGGGCGTGTGGAGCCATCACATGTTCGCGGTCGGCCTCGGGCCCATCGCGGACTCGGTGTTCGCCGCGACCACCATGCTCATCGCGGTGCCCACCGGCGTGAAGATCTTCAACTGGATCGCCACCTTGTGGGGCGGCGACATCCGCGGCACCACGGCGCTCCACTTCGCCGTGGGCTTCATCGCGATGTTCATCATCGGAGGGCTGTCGGGCGTGTCGCACGCATCGCCCCCCGCCGACCTGCAACAGACCGACACGTACTATGTGGTGGCACACATCCACTACGTGTTGTTCGGCGGGACGATCATGGGACTGTTCGCGGGGATCTACTACTGGTGGCCCAAGATGACCGGGCGCCTGCTCTCCGAGCCGCTCGGCAAGTGGCACTTCTGGCTGCAGTTCATCGGCATGAACGTCGCCTTTTTCCCGATGCATTTCATCGGCTTGCTCGGAATGCCGCGCCGCATCTACACGTACTCGCCCGACCTGGGCGTGAGCGACCTCAATCTCGTCTCGACCGTCGGGGCGTTTCTGATCGCCGTGTCGCTCCTCGTCTTCATCGCGAACCTGTGGCGCACGCGGAGCCGCGGGGAGACTGCCTCGAACGATCCCTGGGGCGGCGCCACGCTCGAGTGGAGCATCCCCTCACCGCCACCGGTCTACAACTTCTCGGTGATCCCCACGATCACGAGTCGCCTGCCGCGCTGGCGTACCGAGCTCCATGCGCCGATGCAGGATCCACCGGCGACGCCGCCCGGTCCGATCCACGTGCCCGGTGGTTCGTGGTGGCCCATGGTCGCCGCCTTCGGCCTGCCGCTCATGGCGCTCGCGCCGCTCACCCACACGCTGTGGCTGGCGTTCGTGGGAGCGGGCGTGTTGATCGTGGGAATTTATGGGTGGGCGTTCGAGCCCTTCGAGGTCTGAGCGATGACCCACGCCGCCCACGCCACGACCGCGCACTACACCAGCATGGGGCTCGACAGCCGCAAGATGGCGTTCTGGGCCTTCATCGGCTCCGAATGCCTGCTGTTCGGCTCGCTCATCTCCACGTATCTGGTCTACAAAGGGCGCAGCGTGGTCGGCCCGTACCCGCACGACATTCTCAACATCCCCTTCACGTCGGTCAGCACGTTCGACCTGCTGATGTCGAGTCTCATGATGGTGCTCGCGCTCGCGGCCGTGCAGCGCGGGGACATGAAGTGGGGCAAGATCTGGCTGTTCTCGACGGCGCTGCTCGGGCTGGTGTTCCTCGGTGGGCAGGTCATTGAGTTCACCGAGTTCGTGCACAAGGGCCTGACCATGAGCACCAACCTGTTCGGCTGCACGTTCTTCGTGCTCACGGGCACGCACGGGGCGCACGTGGCGGTCGGCGTCCTGTGGCTGCTCACGCTGTGGGTGCGCGCTTTGCAGGGAAGGCTCGGACCTGCGAACGCGATGACCGTCGAGATCACCGGGCTGTACTGGCATTTCGTAGACGTCGTGTGGATCATCATTTTCACGGTGGTTTACTTGATCCAGTAGAGACGACGCCGACGCACAGGAGACAACGATGGCGAACACCGAGGTAAGAGAGCACGCGCATCCGACGGTCGACGTCTACCTGCGGGTCGCCGCGGCGCTCGTGATTCTCACGGTGCTCGAGGTCGGCGTATTCTACGTGCCCGCGTTCCACGGGGTGCTCGTGCCGGTGCTGCTCGTCCTGTCGGCCGCGAAGTTCGCGCTCGTCATCATGTTCTACATGCATCTGAAGGCCGATAACAAGTTCTTCACGTTCCTCTTCGGAGCGCCCCTGCTGCTCGCAGTCGGTGTGATGGTGGCGCTGCTGTTCCTGTTCTACGGGGCCCTCACGCTGAGGGGTGCCGCCGGGGCCGGATGACGACGCCGCCCGCGGTCCCCGGGGCCTGGCAACGGTGGGACCTGCATCCGAGCGTGATCATCGGGCTCGCCCTGCTGGGCGGGCTCTACGTGTATTGGGGGGGACTGGCTCCACCCCGACGCCGCGTTGCCTCGTTCGTGGGTGCGCTGACTGTGTTGGGCCTCGCGCTCAACGGGCCGCTCCACAACCTGTCGGACTTCTACCTCTTCAGCGCCCACATGGTGCAGCACCTCGTGCTCACCCTGGTGTTTCCGCCCTTGCTGCTGTACGGGACGCCCGCGTGGGTCGTGCGCCCGCTCCTGCGGCCGCGCCCGGTCATGCGGTTCGCGCGCTGGGCCACGCGACCCCTCGCCGCGGGTGTGTTGTTCTCGGCGCCGATCACGCTGTGGCACTTCCCGCAATTTTACGAGGCGGCACTCGAGCACCACGGGCTCCACGTGGTGCAGCACCTGGTGTTCATCGCAACGGCGGTGATCATGTGGTGGCCCGTGTTGTCACCCGTGCCCGAGCTCCCGCGGGCGAGCTATGCCATTCAGCTGCTGTATCTGTTCGCGCTTGGCCTGCCGATGTCGCTTGCGGGCGCGCTGATCACGCTCGCGGACCGGGTCCTGTACCCGTTCTACGAGTCGGCGCCGCGCATGTGGGGACTCACGCCCGCGGCCGACCAGCAGCTCGGCGGCCTGCTGATGTGGGTCGTGGGAACGATCTATTTGTGGGTGGCGGCGACGGTGGTGTGGTTCCGGTGGAGCATCCGGGAAGAAGCCGGTGACGTGGAAAGGGCGGTGCCGCTGGAGGCCTATGGGAACGCGGAACGCGAAACGCGGAACGCGGAACAGCGCACATGACGCTCGCCCGTCTGTTCCGCGTTCCGCGTTCCGACTGCCGCGTTCTTACTCCCCCTCGTCCGTCTCCCCTAGGGGATGCAGCTTGAGCGCCTCCGCGATCTTGGGATGCTCCCGCCACAGGTAATAGCCCATCCCCCAGGCCGCGATGGCGTTGCCGATCGCCACGTTCCACCACGTGAGCGCGCCGAGCAGCGGCTGCGCCAGCACGGCGAGCATGATGTAGAAGCCGAATTCGAATACCGCAAAGGCGAGCACGATCAGGTAGAGTGTCGGTGGCGCCACTTCGACTTCGGCGGCCAACGCGGCCGCAACGGTGCCGACGATGATGAATGCGGACACGTGAAGCATCGTGTACGGCACGACGCGAGAGAAGGCGATGACCACCTGCGCGGGATCGTGCACGCCGAAGAACACCGCCGAGCCGAGCATGGCCGGGGTAAAGAACGGGCGGCCGGCGATCAGGTCGACGATCAGGAACCAGAGCGCGACCGCCGCGGCGCCGACCAGGCCGGCGATGAACCCCTCGCGCAGGATCCGGGTCAATTGCATCGATTCCCCCCCCTGACGGACGCCCCTCGGCCAATATAAGGCGTTTGGCTGATCCCGGGCGCAAGCCCGGGGTTAGGGTAAATTGGGCCCGACCCAACCCCGAGGAGATCATGACTGTATCCCGCTCGCTCGTCTTCCCGCTCTGCCTCGTCGCCGGCCCCCTGCTCGTGATCGTCGCGGGAACGCTGCATCCCGATCTCGCGGGCGACGGCGCGGCGCAATTGACGACCATCGCGCAGTGCCGCGCGTGGCGCGCCATCCACTGGACGTTCCTGTTCAGCTTCCCGCTGGCGCTCACCGGACTGGTGGGCGTTGCCCGGATCCACGCGGGCAGCAGCGGAGAAAATGCCGTGCGGGCGGGGTTGATCACGGCCACGTTCGCCTACACCGCCTGGATGGTGATCGTCGCGTTCATGGCGGGCTCCGGTTGGGCGCTGGCGCAGGTCTTCACCCAGGCCGATCCGGGGATGACCGCCACCCGCGCGGTGTTTGTGTACGACATGATCCATCCGTTCGCGCTCGCGACCCAGCGCGTGGCGGGATTCGCCCTCGGCCTCTCGACTTGTCTGTTCGGTTGGGGAGTGGTGGACGGCAAGGCGCTGCCCCATTGGGTGGGAACGAGCGGGATGGGAGCGGGGGCCGTGGCGATGGCCTTCGCCCTCGGGTTCCCGGAAAACACGAAGGCGGACCAAGCCGCCTTCGTGCTTCCGGTGCTATGGCAGATGGTGACCGGCGCGGTGCTCCTAGCGCGCGCGAATGCGCACGACGCGCCCCGCCCAACCGTCGGCGGTGTCCGGGCTGCGTGACAGCACCTGCAGCGTCACCACGTCGCCCTGTTTGACGTTCTTCAGGGCGTCGCGGAACGCGCTGCGGTTCCGCGTGGGCGTCCCGTTCACCGCGACGACGATGTCCGGGCCGCCCGGGTCGTCGCTCGACTGCAACCGCTGAAAGGCGGGCCCGTCGGGCGCCACGTCCGTCACCACCAGACCGCCGCCGCGCTCGAGCACCGGGCGGAGCCGGGCGTCGCGCGCGTCGTCCTGCGTCAGCGGCTCGACGGAGATGCCGAGCATCTCCTCCTTGGTCGCGGCGTCGCCCTTCGACTTCGACGAGACCGCCGACACTTCGGAGTCCGAATCACCGGGGGCCCGCGCCAACCGTACCGTCACGACCTTCTTGCCAGCCCCCTGGCGCAGGAACGTCACGTCGACCGCCTCGCCCGGTTTCTTGAAGCCCACGCGCTGCTGCAACTGCGGCGTGTTGTCGACCGGCTGGCCGTCCAACGCGATGATCACGTCGCCGGGCTGGATGCCGGCCTTCTTGGCGGGTGAGTCGTCCCCCGTGTAGCTGTTGACCACGACGCCGCTGATCTGTTTCAGACCTACGGCGTCGGCGTCTTCCGGATTGGCGTCACGGATCTGGATGCCCATCACCGCGCGCTCCACATGCCCGGTCTTCACCAGCTGGTCCATCACGGTGCGCGCCAGATTGATGGGAATGGCGAAGCCGTAGCCCGCGTAGAATCCGGTCTCGCTCGCGATCGCCGAGTTGATCCCGATGACCTGGCCCCGGATGTTCACGAGGGGCCCGCCCGAGTTCCCCGGATTGATGGCCGCATCGGTCTGAATGAAGTCCTGGATCGAGTAGCGCGTCTGCTGCAGGCCCGACAGCAGGCGGCCCTTGGCGCTGACGATGCCGGCGGTCACCGTGAACGCGAACGCCTCCCCGAGGGGGTTCCCGATGGCGAGCACCCACTCGCCGACGCGCGTCGAATCCGAGTTGCCGAACCCGACGCTCGGCAGCGAGCGCGCGTCGATCCTGATGACGGCGACGTCGGTGTTCGGATCGGTGCCCACGACCTTCGCGGTGAATTCCCGCTTGTCGTACAGGCGGACCGTCACCTTGTCGGCGCCGGCGACCACGTGATTGTTCGTGAGGATGAAGCCGTCGGGGGAGACGATGAACCCCGAGCCCGACCCCTGCTCGACCTGCGGCCGCCGCCGGAGATTCGGAAAGAAATCCTGGAATCCCGGGGGCAGCCGCTGGTTGTCGCCGCGCTCGACATGCTGGGCACGGATGAACACGACTTCGGGCTTCACGTGCTCCGCGACCGATACGAACGCGTCCCCGAAATCGGTGGCCGCCTTGAGGGCCGGCGCCGACAGCGGGAGGGGGGCGGGGGCGGCCGTCGCCGGGATCACCGGCGCAGCGAACGTTTCGGTCGCGCCCCCCTTCTTCGGCAGGTTGAGCGTGGACGCGAACGCCAGCCCGAACACGAAGGCGATCGCCACTAACGTTCCGAACTTCAGCCAATCACGCGTACGCACTGACATCGCCGTTCCATCCCTTCACGAGGTTCTTACTTCTTCTTGTCATCGTCCACGATCTCGTAGTCCGCATCGACCACGTTGTCCTTCTTTTCCCCGGTGCCCGCCTCAGCGCCGCCCGCCGGCTGGTCCGCGCTTCCTCCCGGCGTGCCCGCCCCGCGCTGCGCCGCATACAGGGACGCCCCCGCCGCAGAGTAGGCCTGCTGCAGCTCTTCCAGGGCCTTGGAGATCTCATCCGCGTTGCCCGAGCGAAGCGCCTGCTTCGCGCCCTCGAGGGCCTTGTCCAACCGCGTCTTGAGCGAGGCTTCGAGCTTCTCGACCCAGTCTTTCGAGCTCTTCTCCACTTCGTACACCAACGTGTCGAGACGGTTGCGACGCTCGATCTCCTCACGCCGCTTCTTGTCCTCGGCCGCATGCGCTTCGGCGTCCTTGACCATCTTGTCGATGTCCTTGTCGCCGAGACCCGACGAGGCCTCGATCCGGATCTTCTGCTCCTTCCCGGTGGCCTTGTCCTTGGCCGACACGTGCAGGATGCCGTTCGCGTCGATATCGAACGTCACCTCGATTTGCGGCACGCCGCGTGGCGCGGGCGGGATGCCGGTCAGCTGGAACTTGCCGATCGTGCGGTTGTCGAGCGCCATCTGCCGCTCGCCCTGCAGCACGTGGATCTCGACCGTCGTCTGGTTGTCCTCCGCGGTCGAGAAGACCTCCGACTTCTTGGTCGGGATCGTCGTGTTGCGTGGAATGAGCACGGTGGTCACGCCACCCAGCGTCTCGATGCCGAGCGACAAGGGCGTCACGTCGAGCAACAGGACGTCCTTTACCTCGCCCGCAAGCACGCCGCCCTGGATGGCCGCGCCGATCGCCACGACCTCGTCCGGGTTCACGCCCTTGTGGGGCTCCTTCCCGAAGAACGCCTTGACGATCTCCTGCACCTTGGGCATGCGGGTCTGGCCACCCACCAGGATGACCTCGTCGATCTGGTTGGGCTTGAGCCCGGCGTCCTTCAAGGCCTGCTCCATCGGCGGCATCGTCCGCTTCACCAGGTCGTCCACCAGCTGCTCGAGCTTCGCCCGGGTCAGCGTGAGGTTCAGGTGCTTGGGTCCGGACTGGTCCGCCGTGATGAACGGCAGATTGATCTCTGTCTGCATCACGGTCGACAGCTCCATCTTCGCCTTCTCGGCGGCCTCCTTCAGCCGCTGGAGCGCCATCGGATCCTTCGACAGGTCGATGCCCTGGTCGCGCTTGAACTCTCCGACGAGCCACTCAATGATGCGGGCGTCGAAGTCGTCGCCGCCCAGATGGGTGTCGCCGTTGGTCGACTTCACCTCGAACACGCCCTCGGCCAGCTCCAGCACGGAGATGTCGTACGTGCCGCCGCCCAGGTCGTACACGGCGATCTTCTCTTCCTTCTTCTTGTCGAGGCCGTACGCCAGGGCGGAGGCCGTCGGCTCGTTGATGATGCGCACCACGTCCAGACCGGCGATCTTGCCGGCGTCCTTGGTGGCCTGGCGCTGGGAATCGTTGAAGTAGGCGGGCACGGTGATGACCGCCTTCTCGACCTTGTGGCCGAGATAGTCCTCCGCCGTCTGCTTCATCTTCTGCAGGATCATCGCCGAGATCTCGGGAGGCGTGTACCGCTTCCCCTGGATCTCGACCGAAGCGAGGCCGTTCGGCCCTTCCACGACCTTGTACGGGACGCGCTTCGTCTCCTCCACCACCTCGCCCATACGCCGGCCCATGAAGCGCTTGATGGAGAACACCGTATTCTGGGGGTTGGTTACCGCCTGCCGCTTGGCCACCTGTCCGACGAGTCGCTCGCCATCCTTGGTGAAGGCGACCACGGACGGGGTCACGCGCCCGCCCTCGGCGTTGGGGATGACGACCGGATCGCCACCCTCCATCACCGCGACCACGGAGTTCGTGGTCCCGAGGTCGATGCCGATGATTTTCTCAGCCATGACGAGTGCTCCTTATCCTGGGGTTGATGCGCGCTGCTAACGCCCCGTCGCACAAGCAATCCCCGTGCCCGACAAAGATGTCATTATGGCAGGGCGGTGGAAAGCGGTGAAAGGCGGTGAGCACCGGATACGCCCGCCTTCCACCGCGCTCCACCGCCTTCGACCGACCTTATCTTTTCCCTGTGATCCCGTACAAAGATGAAAACCCCACCGAGCTCACCCCGGTCGTCACTGTCGGCATCATCCTCACCAACGTCGTGGCCTGGCTGTTCGTTCAGGGTGCCGGCGCGCCGGAGCCACTGGCGCGCTCCGTCTGCCAACTCGGACTGATCCCCGGCGAAGTGCTCAAGACCGTACCGCCAGGCACGGCGGTACCGCTCGGTCCGGGGTTGCAGTGTGTGCTCACGGCAGACCCGCACTGGTGGACGTTGCTCACGTCCATGTTCATGCACGGCGGCTGGCTGCATATCATCGGGAACATGTGGTTCCTCTGGGTCTTCGGGAACAACATCGAGGACTCGATGGGGCACGCGCGGTTTGTCGTCTTCTATCTCTTGTGTGGGGTGGCCGCGGCAGCGACTCAGATTCTGGTCGACCCCGGCTCGCGAGTCCCGATGGTGGGTGCCTCCGGGGCGATCAGCGGGATCATGGGTGGATACATCCTGCTGTACCCGCGGGTGCGGGTGCACACCCTGGTGACCCTGGGATTCTTCATCACCACGGTGACGCTGCCCGCGTATGTGATGCTCGGCTACTGGTTCGTGTTGCAGCTGCTGCTCGGCGCCGCGACGGCAGTGTCGCGCGCGCAGGGCGGGGTGGCCGTGTGGGCGCACGTCGGGGGCTTCGTCGCGGGCCTGGTCCTCATCAAGGTGTTCGCGAACGCCGAGTATCTCGAACGACGCCGCGGAGGGGTGCTCATCCTTCCGCGTGATGCTTGATCGTCTTTCCCTCCACGACGAACACGACATCTTCCGCGATGTTGGTCGCGAGGTCGGCCACGCGCTCGAGGTTGCGGCTGACCAGGAACAGATCCATGGCCGCGCCGATGATGTGCGGGTCCTCCATCATGTGCGTGAGCAGGATGCGGAACACCGAGTGGTGGAGGGCATCCACGGAGTCGTCGCGCCGGCAGATCTCGCGCCCCAACCCCGCGTCCCCGCGGACGAACGCGTCGAGCGCGCCCGACAGCATGGCGCGGGCCTGCCGGGCCATTTCGAGCAGCTCTGGCTCGGGCGCGATCACCCGGGCGGCGAGCAGCCGTTCCGCCGACTGCGCGATGTTCACCGCATGATCCCCGACGCGTTCCAAGTCGTTCGCGATCTTCGTCGCGGCGACGAGGAGCCGAAGGTCGCGGGCCATCGGCTGCTGCGTCGCGAGCAAGTCGATCACGGTCTCCTCGATCTCGAGCTCGAGCGCGTCGACGGCGTGATCGCCTGCGATGACCCGGGCGGCGAGGTCGGCGTCCCGCTTGAGCAGGGCGTCGAGCGCGTGCCCGAGGGCGTCCTGGGCCTCGCCGGACATGGTCAGCAGCTTGGCCTTCAGGTCCGAGAGCTGGTTGTGGAAATGTCGATGGGCCGCACCTAGAGTAGCGCTCATCCGAACCGTCCTGTGATGTAGGCCTCGGTGCGCTCATCCGCCGGCCTGGTGAACAGCTGCTTCGTCGGTCCGAATTCCATCAGCCGACCGAGGTAGAAGAACCCCGTGAAATCCGACGCGCGCGACGCCTGCTGCATGTTGTGCGTAACGATGACGATCGAGTAGCTGCGCTTGAGCTCGACGAGGAGCTCCTCGATGCGCTGGGTCGCACCGGGATCGAGCGCCGAGCACGGCTCGTCCATCAGGAGCACCTCGGGCTCGTTCGCGAGCGCGCGCGCGATGCAGAGCCGCTGCTGCTGGCCGCCCGACAGACCCGTGCCCGGCGTCTGCAACCGGTCTTTGACCTCGTCCCACAGTGCCGCCTGGCGGAGCGCGTGCTCCACGCGCTCGGGGATATCGCGCTTCGGGGCCAGGCCGTTCAACCGCGGCCCGTACGCCACGTTGTCGAAGATCGTCTTCGGGAACGGGTTCGGCTGCTGGAACACCATCCCCACTTCCCGGCGCAGCGCGACCGGGTCGGTGCCTTTGGAGAACACGGACACGCCCTCGAGGAGAATGTCGCCCGAATGCCGGGTGTGCGGGATCAGCTCGTTCAACCGGTTCACGGAGCGCAGGAACGTGCTCTTGCCGCAGCCCGAGGGCCCGATCAGCGCCGTCACCGCGCGGCGGGGGATCGCGACCCTCACGTCGAACAGCGCCTGGGTGAGGCCATACCAGAAACTGTAACCCCGTACATCCAGAACAGGCGTCGGACGGTCGGGCAGTCGGACGGGGAGGCGTTCGTTGGCCGGCTGTCCGACAGTCCGACCGTCCGACAGGGTTGTTGTCATCCGAACCTCCCCGTGATGTACGCCTCGGTCTGCTCCTTGGTCGGCTTGGTGAACAATTGCTCGGTCCGGCCCAGCTCGATCAGGTCGCCCAGATAAAAGAAGGCCGTGTAGTCGGAGATGCGGGCGGCCTGCTGCAGGTTGTGTGTCACGATCAC
>Ga0066676_10001217_pt1 | contig 10306 bp, 8 predicted proteins | sample GraSoiAngelo_125_FD_62293 | JGI IMG/M metagenome (GOLD analysis project Ga0066676, IMG submission 62293) | Grasslands soil microbial communities from the Angelo Coastal Reserve, California, USA - 14_0927_05_40cm | ecosystem: Environmental > Terrestrial > Soil > Grasslands | place: USA...
AGATACCCCAGGACATCCTGCTTCAGAGAAGAAACCATTTATGATAAGAGAAAAAGACTGCATTTTCTGCATGGCATGTGAAAATGTTTGTCCTCCCCAGTGCGTAAAGATATTCCAAAATCAATAATTTCATAGGGTTTACACTGAATCTATAAATATTTACTTGTACTTTCACAATAGGTAGTGATGGAAGATATTATCAGAATTTAGCGGATTTTTGTTCTATGTTTTGATGGCAATAGCTTGGATCATGACAGGTTACACATTAAATTTTAATTATTTGAGCTATATGTCAATTAAGAATTCAGAAAATCAGAAAATTAAGGAGAAAATGAAATACACAATTGAAACTTGCCCGCTGGTAACAATTCAATTGCCAATTTACAATGAAAAATACGTAGCCACGCGTCTTATCAACGCAATCTGTGGAATGGATTTTCCAAAGGAAAGAATGGAAGTACAAGTTCTTGATGATTCCGATGACGAAACTTCAGACATCATTGAAACTTTGGTTGATGGTTATAAAAAAATTGGATTTAATATTGCCGTTTTTCATAGATTAAATAGATCTGGTTACAAAGCTGGAGCTCTAAAAGAAGGATTGAAATTCGCTAAGGGCGAATTTATTGCAATATTTGATGCAGACTTTATTCCTTCCAGTGATTTTTTAAGAAAGGCACTCAGATATTTTGACGATTCCAAAATTGGACTTGTCCAAGGGAGGTGGGGTCACATTAATGAAATGTATTCAATTCTGACAAAAGCTCAGGCAGTATCCTTGGATTTCCATTTTCTAATAGAACAAAAGGCCAAAAGTCTTTCACACCTTTTCATGAATTTTAATGGTACTGCCGGAATCTGGAGGACTCTCTGTATAAAAGACGCAGGAGGATGGCATACAAGTACGCTAGTTGAAGATTTGGATTTGAGTTTCCGTGCGCAGATGAAGGGTTGGAAATGCATCTTTGATGAAGATCTGGTTGTAAATGCAGAACTGCCAGTACAAATGAATGCAGCAAAACGTCAACAATTCCGCTGGGCAAAAGGTTCGATACAAGTAGCAAAAAAACTTTTGATCATTCTATTATCCCAAAGAAAACTTCCCATTGACACTAAAATTCAGATATTCATTCAATTAACTAAGCATATTATTAATCCTCTATTTTTGACACAATTTCTGATATTCCCTATTCTACTTATGATGAATTATCAGATATATGATACTGCGTGGGCTCCCGCAATCGGCATTGTTGCGTATCTTCTCTTGGGTCCTGCGACCTATTTGATAATGATTAGAAAAATTTGGCGAGAGAATTGGAGAACAAAAGCACTCCAATATTTATTCATGATATTCTATGCAAGTGGAATTTCCATTAATAATTCAGTAGCGATATTTGATGCAATTGTTGGAAGGAGGAATGAATTTTTGAGAACACCAAAATTTGGAATTATGGAAAAAAATCAAGATTGGCGCAATAATAAGTATGTATTACCTTTTACAAAAACTACTTTGTTAGAGATCTTTTTTAGTATTTATGGCTGCATTACAATAGCCATATCTTTGTTATCAGGAAACCCTATATTTGTTCCATTAATCGCATTACAAACAATAGGATTTATCTACGTAGCATACCTTAGCATTATCCAATCGAATAATAATAAAAATAAAACCAGTCTCTATTTGGGACTATCAACTAAATATAATATGCAAAAGATGTAGACGTGCTGTATAGGGATCTTAGTTAAAAATAAAAACCGTCGACCTAAATTGTGATACTGTCGCGTGTCCACACGGCAATGCATTATGATAGGCTTGGGAATACTTAATTATTTGAAACTTCAATTAGTGTAATCAAACATTACACCCAGCATTTACTGCAAATAATAACGATTTGAATATTACTAAAGCAAAAAGCTAGATTCAATGGCCTAACGATTTGTGGGAGTGATTGAACATAATAATGATAATGTATACATCAAACTATATTACTCCTGCTTCTCTTAGTTTATTTGGCAGATAAGTATCAGCCAAATATTTGAATCCATATTTGAAGAATGCGTCCAATTCGCATTTCTCTTTTCTTTCTAGAAATAAATTCAATTCTTTCTTCCATCGTTTATCCTGAAGCCATGGTTTTTTCTTCATATCATTTGCCCTGTTTATGTCTTCTGGAGTTGCAGCAAGTCTAGCAACTTTTGGTATGTTATATTCATAAATATCTGAAAACATCATTCCTAAAACCTTTGAATTTGGTGTTACCAATCTATCGCTGTCATAACTTAAAGATTCGCTTCCAATTTTGTAACGTAAGGCAATACCCAGTCCCCATGGATCTGCATCAGCGAAGATAACAATAGGTATCTTCCATTTTTCATTTAACATTTTAACCATCATTCTTGTAGCCCTATCCGGCTCACCGGATCCTGTCAATAATATTGCATTATATTTTTGAATGAAGCCTGATTTTCTGATATTGTTCAGAACCGTATCTTTCTCAACCACCATCACAAAATCTGCCTTTACTTTTACAATTTCAAGATCGCGAATATTAGTAGGTATAAGTTGAGATGTTGCCCTGCTTCCAAGATTACAATCAATCAAATCACCACCCACGCTAAGTGTGATGGGCCCCGAAATCATTCCTTTTGGTTTGGAGGTAACAGAAAATTCCTCCCTTGGAACATTTGTCAAAAGTTCAATTGCTTTTATTGCGTCATCGGAATCATCCTGACCGTTCCAAAATTTTTGTTGATTTTTTTCATCACCAACAGTGCTTAAAGTAGCATAATACATGCCTCTTATAGTACTCTCCATTTCTTCGTCCAACAATTTTCTTATTGCATTTGCCATGACCAAGTATTGTGCAAAAGTAGGTATTTTTTTTGAGCTGTTTGGACCAATCTGAACTGTCTTGTTACCTATAGTCAGCATTCTCTTATCATCGGACCAAACCGTGTTATCATACCCAACTTTTGGTATTTCAAGACTTGGCATAATGCCTTCAACAAGAATATCGTCACCAACGTCTTTCATTATGTTCCTAATCTTATTGATTATTTCTTTATGGCGTCTATCTTTTGGAGCCATGTTCACTTACAATTAAGTTTTTTTAGTAACTTTGCGCGACACATTAATTTTGGTTAGTTTTATTTTGTTACCATGTTTCGAAGTGCCGTTCCGTGTATCAAAATTATTGAGTGTGGTTTCATTTCCATCAAGGTTGTTGTCGATTTTCTTTTTTTTGGTTACTTGAATTTTGTTATTATCCGAATCTGATATTATCTGTTTAGCGATATTTGTTAATTCACCACTAACGAATTTTTCTGCCATAATTTGGAAGGCTTTAGATAATTTTTTTGAATCAATTTTTATTGATTCTGATATTGCGTCAACTATGAAGGGAATATAGTGTTTATAGAGTCTTAATTTATTTTCGTCCTCCTTTATCTTTAATTCTCTTCTTATTTGGGCACTAACTTTTCTATAAAGATCTGATAAGCATGATTTCATATATTTTTTAAGATCACCTTCTGAGGCGATGCTTTCTTTTCCCGCTGTCTTATACGGTATCTTAGTTGAACATATATGAAAGAAAATATGGATTGGGAGATATTCTACGGTCCGGTCAGATTTTGTTTCCACATTTGAAAATTGTTCCTTAACTACTTTTTTTGAAATTCCCATTTTATTAATTCCTACTTCTGAAATTACTTCTCGTGCAACATCAGAACCTTCATCATATAAAAGGGGGATTTTATTGGCAAATCTAAACAGCTTGAATGAGGGTATGTCACCACCATATGCAATTCCACATTCTACTATTGTTGGCCTATTATTTACAACGCATATCCTTGAAGAATAAGCAGTTAATGCAGGTTTCAAAATCTTGGCAGATAAATGAGATTGACTTCCAGAATTAGTCATTTCTTTATTCAAAATAATTGAATACTCCGAAGTCATACCAACAGTAAGGATCTTTTCCCCTATTGGACTCAAATGGTCGGTATTTGGAGATTGAAATTTTGTATGTTTACAAATATTCACTACTTTAATCAATTCGTGTTCGTCATGCCTGTCTGCCTGTTTTACGGCCAGTCCTGCTTTCATTATTATTTCCTTAGCCTTATCGTTAGACATTTTTTGAAATGAATTGCACAGTATTCCTTGCAATGTAGTCTTTTGATTCATAAAATTTAAAATGGCTTTCTTTAAGGTTTTAAGGTCCATGTCGGAAGGATGTGGTAATACTTCTCTTGATGGGACTGGCATAATCTCTGTTCTTCTTTTAAACGTTACCTTTCCTTCATCTGTTTCAAATACAATGATCGCATATGGATTTACTATACTTGTTTGACTGATATAATCATAGATCTTATTTTTTGTTACTGGTGATAGTTTTGCGCGCAATACCGCTTCAACTTTAAAACCAGATTCACCTTCTATTTGTGATTCTTCATTTCTAACATTCTTCTTAAAGAGTGTGATTGGTTTATTTGTTCCTATATCTGTTCTGAGATCAAAATAGTACTCTGATTCTTCATCTGATTTTGACCATACTCGCAGTGGATGATCAGTATCCTTAGTTGAAAAAGCTGCTATCATCTTCAAGCCAACTCCAAAAAGACCTCTTTGTTGTTTTTCAACATATTTTCCAGAAGTTAGGAATGAGCATACAGCGACGGGAACTTTCTCTGATGGTATTCCAATCCCATTATCCTTGCAAGATATGGTCCATAGATCATTATCAGGATCAAGGAGCTTTAACCGTAAATGGATACTTGGTAATATGCGATTTATTTCACAGGAATCCAATGAATTTTCTATTAACTCTCTTACTGACATGTATAGAATACGTTCACCAGTGAAGCCAGCCAATGCAGAATTATCGACGAAAAATTCTGATTCTGCTTTTTTATCATAATGGATTTTTGTTTTTTGCTTTTGAGGTATTTGTAAAATAGTTTTAACCTGTTTTGTTCCTTTCTCTAAGACTTCAGTTGTAACTTTAGATGTCAATTGACAAAGTTTGTATGTTACTAAATTTAACTTTTTATGAAAAAACACTCATATCGTAAGTGTATCAAATCAAATAGCTCAAATTGTGGAGCCATATGGCGTTGCCTCACCTTTTAATTCGATTAGTTTGTGAGAGGAGAATTGTAACAAAAGCCTTTTTTTACCTTTAAGAATCACTATAAAATCAGAACCCGTACCAACGATTTCACCACCAAAAAGGTCCTTGATATTCATCTTACATGATATTTACTTATCACATATTAATATTGACCGCATCCACTTACAGTATTTCAAAGAGTATTATTTTAGGTAAAAATAATAATTCCTAATTACATTCTTACCTAGTTTATGGATACTGAAAGTAAGATTGACCTAATCTTGAGAGAACCAACAGAAGAGATAATCGAAGTCGAGGAATTGACGCAAATTTTCAAAACTAATTCAAAACCCCGACACTATATCGGATTAGAAATTTCTGGAAAACTTCATCTGGGAAGTCTGATTTTAACCGGTTATAAAATAAATGATTTCATTAATGCTCACGTAGACTGTAATGTATTTCTTGCAGATTGGCACACGTACATTAATAATAAATTAAACAGTAATTGGGAGAAAATAATTGAGGTTTCCAAATACTATGGCGAGGCGTTCAAATTTTTTTGTCCTGGTGTTAATATCATTTTAGGGTCATCACTTTATGACAATTATGATGACTATTGGAAAAATTTTATGATCTTTAGCAAGCATATGACATTGTCACGAACGTTGAGAGCTCTAACTATCATGGGGAGGACAGAAAAAGAAAAACTTGATTTTTCACAATTGATGTATCCTTCAATGCAATCTGCTGATATCAAGGCGTTAGACTTGGATATTGTCCATGCAGGAATGGATCAAAGAAAAATACACATGCTGGTTAGAGAAATTTTTCCTAAATTAGGATGGAAAGTACCAGTGTCCGTCCACCAACATCTACTACCGGGTCTCACAGAACCTACAAAATTTGGATTGGGAGAAGGCGACGAACAGGATTATAGGATATCTAGCAAAATGAGCAAAACTAATCCATTAGGTGCTGTTTCCATTCATGATAACGAAAGTACAATTCAGAATAAGATATCGAGAGCTTATTGTCCGATTGGTGAGTCAGAAAATAATCCCATACTAGAGATCACAAAGTATGTGATTTTCCACAAATTTCCCGAATTTCAAATAGAAAGACCTAGTAAATACGGTGGAAATTTGGTTTATAATGATTATAAGAAACTTGAATATGACTATATTCAGAAAAAGATCCATCCAAAAGATTTGAAAGATTCCGTTTCTATTTATTTGAATAAAGTGATAGAACCCATCCGTAATCATTTTAAGAATATGACTATCCTGGAAGATCTTTAATATTATATCCATAACTCCAAAGGAATAAATTAATATTATTTACCATATTCATAATATTTTGAATAACACTTGTGATATTCTTATCAAAAATGGAAATGTGATTATTCCTTTTAATGGTATTGTTAAAACCAATATTCTCATTGAAAATGGAAAAATAAAAGCATTAAAAAAAACGATCGGTAATGTTAGCACTGATAGGGTTATTAATGCAGAGGATAAATACATTCTGCCAGGCATAATTGATCCTCATGTCCATTATGGAGTTTTTACTCCCATAGAAAGTGCTGCAAAAACTGAATCCATGTCCGCTGTAACTGGAGGAATAACCACAATCATGCGTATGATCAGATTAGACGGTAGTTACAGAAAGATTGTGAATCATCTTGAAGTAAGCAGGAGAACACACATTACTGATTATGCAATACATGCTTCAATTCTAGATCCTAGTCAAAATAAAGAGATGAGTTTCTTAAAGAGTATAGGGATTAACTCTTTTAAAATATATATGAATTTAGGGTCTGAGCTAAAAAAAATTTTGGCTGATTTGGATCCGGGTGATACCTCTCTTAAAGAAATTGAAGTTGATATGTCTGATGGATTACTAACTGAAATTATTAAGATGGGATCAGCCTTAAATTCCATAATATTGGTGCATGCGGAGGACCATGTAGAGTGTTCCAGAAAAATGATAGAAATGCGTAAGAGGAATGAACAAGTGAGTTCAGACCTTCTCAAGTTATGGTCATCTTTAAGACCAGAATCATCGGAGGTTAACTCAATAAAAAAAGTATTGAATATCGCTTTGGATTACGAACAAAATCTCTACTTTGTCCATATCGGTTCATCACAAGCTCTAAATGAAATTTACAGAAATAAAAAATTACATCAAAACCTAAAGATTTGGATTGAAACATGTCCCCACTATTTAACGCATACTACCGATTATGATAATATAAAGGGAAAAGTAGTCCCACCCTTGAGATCAAAAGGAGATCTTGTCGAGCTATGGAATGCCATAAAATCTGGTATCATCGATACTATTGGAACAGATCATGTAGCCAATGATTTGGAAATAAAAAAGGCTAGAGGAAACTTTTGGAATGCGCCTTCAGGATTTTCAGGACTAGGTACAATGCTCCCAGTAATGTTAAGTGAAGGGGTAAATAAGAAAAGTATTGATCTAGTAAGAATTTCTGAAATTTGCAGCGCTAATGCTTCAAGAATATTTGGATTTTTCCCACAAAAAGGTACGATTATGGAAGGATCAGATGCCGATCTCACAATTGTGGATATGGAAAAGGAACAAAGGGTAAGTCCTGATCTGTTAAATTCTCATTCTGACTATACGATATATGAAGGTTGGAAGCTTAAAGGATGGCCAGTTATGACTATTGTGAGAGGAAAGGTGGTAATGGAAGATGGAAAGGTGGATCAGAAAAATATAGGTCATGGTAAATTTATTGAAACTACAAAGACTAGGAAAGATTTTAAAAATTAGATAGATGAATTCATGATATAGGGGAGCCACAAATCGTTTAAATTACTATCGCGATCAATATTTACAGTTTTTGAAGAATATTGTAGAAGTGCAAAATGTCAAGAAATACTTTCCAATCAAAACAAATATGTTCTCATCTTTCAATTTGGGGAAAAGAAATTATAAAAAAGTATTGGATGGTGTAAGCCTGCTCATACCAGAAGGAAGGGTTTCTGTATTGGTAGGAGAATCAGGTTCTGGAAAGACCACATTGGCCAGAATTATCTTGCGTGCGACTGATCCAGATTCAGGATCAATAATTTTTGACGGCAATGATATTACCAAAAAAGCCGGTCAAGACCTCAGGAATTTTCGCAAACAGGCACAAATGATTCATCAAGATCCCTATAGCTCACTTAATCCATTAATGAAGGTATTCGATATCATAAAGGAACCGATTGATATTTTTTATAAACAGTATTCAAAAGAACAACGAATTAAAAAGATACTTACTGTACTGGATGAGGTGTATCTTAAGCCATCCTCAGAATTTGCTGAAAAGTATCCTCATATGTTATCCGGCGGAGAAAGACAACGAGTTGCTATTGCTAGATCCCTAGTTATTGAACCGAAGTTGATTATTGCAGATGAACCTGTTTCTATGCTTGATGTTTCAATTAGAGCACAGATATTGGACATACTAAGACAGTTAAGTATCAAGCGTAAAATAACGATTTTTTACATTACGCATGATCTGATAACGTCAAGATACATCGGAGACGAGATTTCTGTTATGTACGCTGGCAATATTGTTGAAACTGGGCCTATAAATGAAATATTGTCCAATCCACTTCATCCCTATACTCAAGGGTTGTTGGATGCCGTATCTGAGCCTAAATTTGAAAATATTGATAAGGAAAAAATAATTAGAATAAAAAATTTTGATTCAATGGCTTCTGAAAGCGGTTGTAAATTTATCAATAAATGCCCATATAGTATGGACATATGTAAGAATGAACCAAAATTGAAACGAATAGAAAAAAATCATAATGTATCGTGTTTTATATATGATAAGAAATGAAAATTTGATATTAAAAGATAATGATGATGATAATAATAATTATTAACTTGGGCCTTACAAAATTAGTTTCTAAATATAGGACTACATCAATTGGGTCATACTAAATTTATACCCAAAAAATAAAAAAACGAAGGGGTATTGTTTCTAAGGACAGCCTTCCATCTTTTGTATAAAGTAGCCGTCTTCTTGTATGTTGTTTTCGATTACTTTAGGTGCTTCTTGCACGTGACAAAACTGACATTCTTCTTGCGTCATTTTTTGTCCTCCTTGACCGGCATTTTCTAGATATTGCTTTCCATATTCTATCGCTTTTTCATGCGGAGTTGAAGCTTCCACTATAACGTCAAAATGCATAATCTTTCCATCTTTTTTTGTTACATATGTATCGTATACTGCACATTCCATGCCAATAAGGTAATAACAATCTCTATTTATTCTATTTCACTCCACAGAAAATGGGAATATTCCAAAATCTGCTCATGATTATTATAGTCCGCTCTAATCATAATGATCGTGGATTTAACTAAAGAAGAAGAGGAGGCGCTTGATGGGAAGTATGGTCAATCAATTTCAATAGCGTACAAGATATTAGTGTCTATAGCCAAAGCAACCGATGCAGAAAGATTAATTCCGGTAGACTGGGTCCACCTTTCAGGTGTAAATTACAATACGATAGGTGCAGCAGGAGTTAATTTTCTTAGGAAATATAGTCAAGAAACACGCTTTTTGGTCCCTACTACAATAAATCCAATGGGATTTGACAGTCATAAACAAACGAATCTATCTGAAAATTTCAAAAGCCAACAGGATCAAATAGTCAATGCCTATGAGAAAATGGGAACAATTCCTTCTTTTTCTTGTATTCCGTATGAACTATTTCAATTACCAGAGAGGGGACACAATGTTAGTTTTGCAGAAAGTAATGCAGCAGTGATAGTAAATTCGGTATTTGGTTTACATACCAATAAAGAAAGCTCTCTCAGCGCGTTGGCGAGCGCCGTCACCGGAAAGGCCCCTTATTCTGATCTTAGAATTAGTAATTTAAGAGATCCAAAAATCGAAATTGAAATAGATACAGAGCTCAACACAGAATTGGATTACGGAGTTTTGGGATATTTTTCTGGCAAGTCTGTAAAAGAAAGCTGTGTTTCTTTTGGGGCTCACATAAATAACATTGACATGTACAAGGCTAAATCCCTCGCAGCTGCGTTGGGTACTTCCGGTGCGTGTGGAATGTTCTCTAATAAGGAAATAACTGGTGAGAAGATATCATTTGGCAGGGAAGAAGAAAATTCAGTTATGGATGAACTGAATACTTCCGAATCTGGAGACA
>Ga0066676_10001219_pt1 | contig 10302 bp, 7 predicted proteins | sample GraSoiAngelo_125_FD_62293 | JGI IMG/M metagenome (GOLD analysis project Ga0066676, IMG submission 62293) | Grasslands soil microbial communities from the Angelo Coastal Reserve, California, USA - 14_0927_05_40cm | ecosystem: Environmental > Terrestrial > Soil > Grasslands | place: USA...
TTCTGTTCGTCGATCACTCGGACGAAGACGCATTTAATCAACTGATTCACCTCGAAGGCGGGTACAACTCCGGCCGGTTGAGGCTAAGCCTGACTCAAGACGTGGTGCTGCTCGAATCGGCAAATCTCAACAGCTTCGTCGATACCACGGGACTGTGGGCAAACACCGATGCGAGTGCGCCCACGCGCATGAACATCTTTTATACCCGGGCTAGGGCAAGTTATGACCTGACTGGGAAAGTGTTCTTACAGGGCGAGTTTGATTCCCCGACCTACTTCTATCCCAATCACATTAGTGACTACACTATTTCTGCCGGCCTTTACCTTTACTACAATTGGCTGCCAAAGGTATCGGTGGGTATTGGCGGTACCTTCGGGTACAATTGGGTGGATGCTCCAACTACTAACCAGGCTTTCGAGCAGGTAAACTTGCGCCTTAATTATGAAGTGACAGCCAAAGTAGGGTTGTACGCTTCGGGAGGCGTTGAGTTCCGCCAGTTCGACGGCAACCGCGATACGTACGACACACCGGTGTTTGAAGTGGGGCTCACTTATTATCCATTTGACGGCTCGACTTTGACACTTGCCGCTGGCCGCCGGATTTACAATTCCGGGTTCGAACCCGGTCAGGATTTCGCGAACACGTACGTCGTCGGTCGCTTTCAGCAGCGTTTGTTCCACCGCCTTTACTTCGGCTTGGCCGGCGGCTATGAAAACTCAGATTACTTCGCAGCTCAGGATAATGTTAATGCGCCGCGGAACGACGATTACTGGTTTATTGAGCCGTCGCTTGACGTGCTGATTACCAGGTGGCTGAGCGCCGGGGTGTATTACCTGCACCGCCAGGATAGCAGCAACGTCGATTTCTTCAGCTTCGATGACAATCAGGTCGGCGTTCGAGCTACGGTCAGGTTCTAGACGGGGTTTGAATCAATTGCGAACTGGGATACGGGGACGTTGGTTGGCCACTGCGCTCGCGTTGTTGTCGCTCCCAGAGTTCCTGCTAGCCCAAAGCATGCCGGGCACCGGTGCGTCGCAGCCCGCCTCGGCATCTGTAACAACCGGCGGAGCCAGCGCGCCGGCTGGTTACATTTTAAGTCCGAACGACCAGGTGGCCGTCGAGGTTTTTGGCGAAGACGATCTCCGAGCAAACGGACGATTGAACCCCGAGGGCAACCTGAGCGTGCCGTTGCTGGGCTCAGTGCACCTGGGGGGACTGAGCCTGACGCAGGCAGTGTCGAAACTCACAGAGTTGTACGGCCGTGATTATTTGGTACACCCAAGGGTCAATGTTTCGCTCCTTAGCTACGCAAAGCGGCGTTTTTCGATTTTGGGGCAGGTAGGTCACCCCGGGAGTTTCGAAATGCCCGAAGGCAGTCCGGAGGGTATTGATTTACTCGAGGCGATCGCGCTTGCCGGCGGATATACGCGGATCGCCGCGCCGGAAAGAATTACGGTGCGGCGACATAACGCGAATGGCGATCAGATTTTCAAGGTGAATGCAAAGCGCTTCACCAAAGGAAGCGGCGGAGGTTTTCTCGTTGTGCCGGGCGATACCATCACCGTCGGCGAAAGTATCTTTTAGCTGAAAAGTTTTTGCGCCTTCGCCTTTCCGAGCGGACGTCTTGAGTGTAAGCTTCGGACCAATATTTTGCCGTGATTGATCCTGCCCAATCTGTGACGGGAAAGAACGTTTCCCCAAATTTGGAGAAACTGGCCGAGCCGTACGGCGAGAGACTGCCCGGATTCGATTTTCGGCGCTACTGGCATTCTTTCGTCGAACGTATTTGGATCGTAGCGATCTGCGTTTTGGCCGGCCTTTTCCTGGCGTTGGGTAACCTCGCGCGGACGCCGAAGCTTTACCAGGGCCACACGATCTTGGAAGTGCAACTTCAGGAGCCGAGTTTCGTTCCTACGGACGATTCCACGACGCGGATGCGCTCGGTATTTCTGGCCAGCCAGGAGGCGCTGCGAACGATCGAACAGAATCTCACTAACCAAGCACTTCTTGCGCGGGTTGTGCGTTCTGAAGGCTTGGCCCAGGACGGTGGACGCGCTCTTCTGGGTCAAAGTGTCGTCGCCGAAAAGAGTTCCAGCGCAACCGAACGCACGGAACCATCGCAGGCTGCGACCAAGACGCAGAATGCCACTGGCGACACAACGTTTACGGCGGTCGAAGAAGCACTGGGTCGAGCAATGGTCGGCATGGTGAAACCGGCAATCCGCCGCGGCACGCGGCTGATCGATTTGTACGTGACGCACGGCGATCCAGCCATGGCACAGCGCCTGACCGAAGCGGTCGGTCGAGAGTACATCCGCAACTCAATCGAGCGCCGCGCGTCATTCAGCGAGGACGCATTGCGTTATTTGTTGGAAGAAGAAGAGCGATTGAAGAGGAACCTTCAAAAAAGTGAGGCGGCCGTCGCCGAATACAAGGCAAAAAATCCAGATGCTCTCCAACTTGGCGGCGGCACAGCCGCGACAGGCTCACAGCAAGGGTCTGGCTCAGGCGCTGGCGGATCTCGGGGCGGCTTGGTAGAGGACAAGCTGCAAACGCTGAGCGACAGATTGACCGCCGCGAAGGCCGATCAGATTCGTCTCGAAGGCGAGCTGCAACAAGTCGATCAGATTGGCAATAATATAGACGCGTTGCTCGCGATTCCGAGTATTTCTTCTGCCCCGATGGTAGGGGAAGCGCGGCGCAGTATTATTCAGATTGAAGCAGGGATCACCACCTACGCCTTACGATATAAGGATAAGCACCCCAAAATGATCGCGGCCAAGGCCTCGCTGGCCGAGGCGAAAGACAAGCTCCGTCAAGCCGTGCTGGCGCAACCTCCGCTTCTGCGCAGCACCATCGAGCAAATCAAAGCGACACAGGCCAGCTTGCAACAAGCTTTGCAAAGCCAGCAGGGCGTCGCGGTCAATCTCAACCGCACCGCGATCGGTTATCAGGAGTTGGCGCGGCAAGCCGAAACCGATCGTGCGTTGTACGAAAGCGTCCTTCGCCAGATAAAAGAGACGAACCTATCAAAAGACGTCAAGGCGAATGCGGTCAGCGTGATTGAGCATTCCCCGCTTCCGAACTTTCCTGTTAGTCCTCGACCCACGAAAACGATCCTATTGGGGTTGCTTGGCGGCCTCGCTGTCGGTTTGGCTTTCGTTTTTGGCGCCGACGCGCTGGATCGTTCCATTAAAACTGTGGACCAGGCGGAAACCACAGTCGGATTGCCCGTATTCGCGGCTGTTCCTGACACAACGGACGAGGGGCCGGTCAAGCGGCTGAAAAGGCGAAGCAAAGCTTTCGGAAGTTCCAATTACCGCGTCGTGGTGGAAACTCCTCAAAGTCCGGCGGCGGAAGCGTTCCGGAATTTACGCGCCGCACTTTCTCTCTTGGGTCCGGAAGCCGAGCGAAAAGTTTCGCTTTTCACCAGTGCTGTCCCTAACGAGGGCAAAAGTTTCACAAGCGCCAATTATTCGCTTGCTCTGGCCCAGCAGGGTTATCGCGTGCTCCTGATCGACGGCGACCTCCGTCGGCCAAATGTGCACAAGATTTTCCGGTTCCCGGATGCGCGAAATAATTCCGACGAAGACAGCGCACCGGGAGTGACGGATTGCCTGGTGAGTGAAGCAGACATAGCCTCGGCAGCGCGTCAGATTCCCGCCGGAGAAATCCAGCTCGTCGACGAAAGCGTTGAGCTGACGGAAAACATTCTCGCCGCGACGGGAGGCCAGCTGTTTGTTCTCGCAGGTGGACGGCGCGCGCCCAATCCCGCTGAGATTCTTGCTGGCCCGTTCTTCGGCCAACTGATTGCTGAGGCTGCACATCTGTTTGATCGCGTCGTGATCGATAGCGCACCGATCCTCGCTGTCAGCGATACCCTGCTGATGACTCCGCATGCCCAGACCGTCTGTATGGTCGTGCGAGCGGGGAAAACACCACGCGATGCGGTGCGCAGAGCCATTTCCTTGCTGGGTAAATCAGGGGTTCGCCCGGCCGGTCTGGTGTTGAATCGATTACGCCGGAGTGGCGGCGTCGGCTACTATTACTATTACGCTTCGCACGGATACGGCGAAGGATCCTATACCCGCAGTTACCGTGGCGACAGTCATCGGGCGAAACCCGATCACGAAGGCAACGGCGCGTAGAGCCATTGCCTCTACCGGACTGCTCGGATAGCAGAGTGCGAACTCAGGTCTGCCTGTCCGCTCATCCGCGGTGCGTGGTCTCTCCAGAGGACGCTTCCCCAGCAAAGACCTAGATAAGTGGCTACATACAGTTGGATGGATTCGATCTGGATCGGGAAATCGACCACGGCGTGCAGCGCCACTCCCATGAGCGCTATGATAACCACCGGCTGCAGCACACGTCTTCGTGGCATCCACTCTCGCCTGGCGTGCTTGTTATAACTACGAATACCGACCGCTATTCCTCCAAAAAAGACCAGAGCCCAAAGAATGCCTCCAACCCACCCCCATTCCAGTACGGTCTGCAGGTAATCTTCGTGCAGAAATCTCCACGCGCCCGGCACCTGGTCGCTCCCACTGGGATTATATATTGGGAACACAACGCGAAACGTCCCTGGGCCAAACCCGAATAATCCGATATCTGGCAACGCGCGCACTGCCACGCGCGACGCCTGCCACCGAGCATCGTTGGGAATGTGCTCGCTGGCCGACTGCCAGCGGTTAAGCGGTTGCTCAAAATGACTGGCCTGCGCAAACGCGATGAGCGCTAAAGCAATAGCAAGCACGCCCGCGAAAGCGACACTCTTGTGGCCACCGGACAGTTTGCGGAGAAGCAACGGTCCAAATTGCACGCAAATCGCAATCAGCAACAGGAGCGCAACTAGTTGAGCCATGCGCGACGTATTGGCGGGCACTGCGGCTATGGTTAGGAGAAAAACGCTCGTCCAAATCGCACGCATCCAGGGATGGGATCCGCTGGCAAAGGCGCGGATAACTAGTCCGGCACTCAACGGCCACACCAGATTTAAAAATGCACCGGCATTACCGTGATAGTAATACGTCGCGAAAAATGTCGTTACTCGAACGTCCTCCGGCGGTGGCGGTTGCCAAAAGATCATCTGCGCTCCCGTAGCTTTCTGGAGCAAACCCAGAAACGCTATCGAGCCGCCGATCAGGCTAACGACATACCACAGCCGCAGCAACCATCGGCTGCTCTGGGACAGGTCGCAGACGAACAATATCGTCCCGAGCAGCAACGCACCTCGCAACATCCACGCGGCGCTATTCGCATAATCAACTGAGCCGGTTAAGAACGGCACAAAATTCCGCAGCGGGACGAAAAGAGAAAATTCGGAGTCGTAAATGGACTGGGCGTTCAGGGCCATCCAGCCTCCTACGCAAATCAGGGCGCCAGTCAGAATGAGAAGAAAACGCGGTAAACGGGGCCGCCGTCTACCGGTGAGTAACTCTGCACCCCAAAGTACGAGCGCAACGAGTAACACCCAGTTAGTTATGTTGATACTTGCCGATGTTGTGGCGCCGTACGCCCAGGGCGCATAGGCAAGGGCAGCAAAGAAAATCCAGCGAGAGGCCTTACGGAAAATGCTTGAGATCACGTAGGAGATTTCGAAAGCAAAAATTTGTCAACCGATCACTAGCCGATCATCACTCGTTCTCTTCTCACCGTCCCTTACCAAAGAGCATCGTGTATAACGTTTTTAACACGATCATGGCATCCAGCTTCAGCGAGTAATGCCGGATGTAGTAGAGATCGTATTTTAGCTTCTCGACGGCGTCCTCGTCGCTTTCTCCGTAGGGATAATTGACCTGCGCCCATCCGGTGATTCCTGGCTTCACCAGGTGCCGAAAGTGATAGAACGGGATGCTTTGCTCATAGCGTTCGGCGCACTTGCTCCACTCGGCGCGGGGGCCAATCAGGCTGATGTCCCCTTTTAGCGCGTTCCAAAGCTGCGGCAACTCATCGAGCCGAAGTTTCCGCAGCCACCTCCCCACACGAGTCACTCGGGGATCGCCTTCGCGCGTGTAAATATCTTCGTCCGGATGATCTCCACGACAGTGCATGGTCCGGAATTTGAAAAGAATGAAACGTTTTCCGTCGCGGCCGACTCGTTCCTGTCTGAATAAGACCGGAGCACCGTCGTTCATCCAGATGAACAAAGGAACAAGAACAAAGAGCGGGGAACAAATAACCAGGGCCGTTGCCGAGGCAAAGACATCGAAAAGGCGTTTGAGGTAGTGATATGGGGAGGTGCGCGCTAATTGAAACCCGGTCTGCAGCGGCCAAAAGGGATCGACAATTCCGAGCGGCAGATAACGCCATTGAGTTTCATAGAAGGATTCCAAAGTGTAAACGCGCGTTTCCTGGAACTGCGCGTGCACAAGGCGCTGCAGCAATTGCGTGTTAAGAGAGCCTGCGCGTTCAGCGAGGATGATGCCGCTGTACCGATTGCTAAGGTTGTCCAACTTCGACGCGAGATTTCCCTGCACGACTGGAGATCCCTCACCGGCGATGGGCTGGCCGACGTGCTCTTCATTTACGTCCACGAATTCCAGCTGCTGGCCGTTTGAAGACTTTTTGTAAGCCTCGTAAAAACGCGCCGCCGTAGCGCCGCCTCCGATGACTAAAAAAGAGCGGCCAACACTGCTCGCGACTACATATTGCCGAATCCAGCGGCGATACGCGAGCGACAGGGGGAGAAAAATCGCGAAGCTCAAAAGCAGCACGCCCCGGCTTGGCTTCATCGTCTGATCAAACGTCGCCGCGGAATAAATCAACATTGCACTCACCAGGGCCGCTGCCGTGACTGCAAGAATATGCTCAGCCGCATAACCGAGAGTGAGCTTTTCGACACTGCGATCGTAACCGCCAACAAAGTACAGCGCTGCTACAATCACACCGAGTTGAATAAGGTTGATAATGAAAAACTGAAATGGCGTGGCATAAAATGCGTCATACCGAAACCAGCCTGCGACTCGATAAATTGCGAGCCAGCTCACTACATCTAAAAACAGATACAGCGCAGCCGAGGACCATTCGTGTTGAAGAAACTGCGACCAGAAACCAGCTCGGCGGCCAATTGTAGCAACGGACTCGCTCGGCCGTATGGAGCGCTCCTCGTGAAAACCGGGCATTTCGTGGAAAACCATTTGAGGCTCTTCGCTGTTCGCCATGAGGCCGGCAATTATATGCTCGGGTAAACCGAAGTGAAAGATTACTTATTCCTCCATGGCGAGGAGCCGCATCAGAACCCTGAAACCTGTGCTAATGCCTGCGGCCTTGACGCTCCGAGTGGCGTTCATAATCTGAGGCGTGCGGCGTGCCTCGCCGTGCGCTAAATCCCTCGTGAATATCTTCGCTGCTTTCTATCGCTCGTCCGTTGGAAAGAAAATGATCGTTGCGGTCACCGGCATCATTTTGATCCTTTTCGTTATCGGACATCTCCTGGGCAATTTGCAGATTTTCCTGGGTCCAGATTGGATCAACGGTTACTCGCAACACCTGCGCGACCTCGGCCCTTTGCTTTGGGTAATCCGTTTGTTCCTGCTCGCCGCTGTCGTCGTTCACATTTACGTGACGATTCAACTGGCGATCGAGAATCGCCGTGCGCGACCGCAGGCCTACGTCGACCGGGAGTATGTGAAAGCAACATTCGCTTCGCGTCACATGGTGATGAGCGGGTTGATCGTGCTCGCGTTTATCGTTTACCACATCGCCCATTTCACAGTGCGCGTCGCCGATCCCCGTTTTGGTCTGCTCAAGGCCGATCCTCTCGGGCATTACGACGTCTACTCGATGATGGTGTATGGGTTCCAAAATTATTATGTATCCGCTTTTTACGTCCTTGGCCTCTTTTTGCTCGCGCTTCATCTCAGCCACGGATCGTCGAGCTTCTTTCAATCGCTCGGATTTAATGACAAGAAACTGACGCCGCGTCTCGCGTTGGGCGGCCGAATCTTCGCCTGGCTTCTTTTTCTCGGCTACACGTCCATTCCTGTTGCGATCCTGCTGGGGCTTATCACGCCGGCCCAACAGTTGTGAAAGAAAACGACTGAGCTCTTTACACATCCACGACCTGCACGCCTTCGGTCCCGGTCCTCTGGAGGTAGAGATCGCTCAGGCGTTTTGTCATCGGCCCGACGTTTCCATCGCCGATCTGGCGATTGTCGATTTTGATTACGCCGGCTAGTTCGCCCATTGTCCCCGTGCAAAACATTTCATGCGCACCATAGACATCGACGAGTGACAGATCAGTCTCGACGCAACGAATCTTTTCGGCAGCACAAATCTCGATCACGGTCGCACGAGTTATCCCCTCGGGGCACGCTACAACGTGGCCGGTTGCCAAGTCGCCGCTTGTTCGCGATTCGGAGTTGCGCACAATGAACACGTGTGTCGCGTTCGTTTCAGCGACGAACCCGCGCGTGTCGAGCATAAGCGCGTCGTCCGCGCCGGCATTGTTCGCTTCGATTTTTGCCAGGATCGAGTTCAGCAGGTTTGCATGATGAATACGGGCATCCAGCACATCCGGCGGCGGCCGGCGGATCTTGCTCGTGATCAAACTCAGTCCCGTTTTCGCATAAACTGGCGGCTTGTGTTCGGCGAGCACGATTAATGTCGGCCCGCTTTGGTTGAGTCGCGGGTCCATGCCCGAGGTGATCTTAACTCCGCGTGTCAGCGTGAGCCGAATATGCACGCCATCCCGCATTTTGTTTGCAGCGAGCGTACGTTTGATTTCGTCGATGATTTTTTCGCGCGGCGGAATTTCAGCGAAAGAAAGCGCACGGGCTGAACGCTCGAGGCGATCGAGGTGCTCGTGGAGCTTGAAAATCCGGCCGTTGTAAAGTCGCAATCCTTCCCAGGCTGCGTCACCTCCCTGCACCGCCGAGTCGAGCGGGCTAATCCCAGCCTTATCGCGATGCATCAACTCTCCGTTGATGTTTACGAACAGGTCTCGGTTTCGCTCGTCGAATTTTTGAAGCATCTGAATTACCTCACACAACGTCCACTACGGACACAAAGAAAACTTTCATTTCAAATGACGTTGTGCCCGTTGTGTTCTTTGTGCGAGATCTTCAATGCAGTCGGTATTCATAAAGGCGCTCGTAGCATTCACAGCACCGCTGGTGGATCTCACGTAATCGCGCCGGAATTTCGCTCGCTGTTGGACGATACGGTTGAAATGAGGTCGTTTTTGCCACTTCGCCATACCAGTGTCTGGCCCAGATACCGTCGGTGTCACGCAAGCCCGGCGGCCAGGAAAGCATCGACTTGCTAAACTCAACGCCCACCGCCTCACAGAGCAGTCGTAGCGTCCCCTCCGGATTTTGCAGCACGTCCTTGGCATCGACAACGGGCGGAACGGCATTCGTGTGACTTTGCACGAAATAAAAGATCTCTGCCTGCTGCACGAAACCGAGATCCTCGAGCGCAGGGTCTTCTCGTTTTTTAATGTAGGAATTAATCACTTCGCCTGGTTCGCGAATCAGAAAACAATTAGTCACAGCCCCGAGCCAATCGCGATCTATTTCGGGCAACAGATGGTGTGTCATCTGTTTCTGAAAACAAATCCGCTTGCCGTTCGCGATCGGCCCGGTGAGATGCGTCACAATTTTTGGCCAATCGGTTTCGCCGGTTGCGATCGCTTCGTCCGCGCCGGGATGTTCTATGCCCGTCACCTTAAGGTAATAGGCGTAAAACGGCTCATCGATAACGGCGGTATCGTCCCGATTGCCCCATGCGCGCATCATGGCCGTCGAGATATTTCGCGGACCAGACCACATGGCGATGCGGATGGGTTGAGCCATCCGCAAAGGTTCTCGCGCTATTGGCGACTTGACCAGCGAAAATGGACTCCGCTTGTGTTGGCGCGATCGCGCGAACAGCAGCGGCCTAACTCTTCGCGAAAACGCCAATCAACGGACGCGGCGATGGCGTTTTTGAACGAAAATCGCTAACGAATCCAGTCTCCGTCCGGATCTCCACATGACCGGCCGCGCGCTTGGCGCCGTAGACCAACACAGATCCGACGGGCGCTTCGTACGGATTTGAGACCGGCAATTTTTTGAATCCGTAATTGTTCACCAGCTCCTGGCCGGCTTGTTTCGCAAGGGTTGTTTGCGGTCGCGATTTCACCACGCCGGCGGCAACAAGCGCTTCCTTTACGAAACGCCAGCACTTGGACAGCGAATGCGCACGTGCGCGCTCCTCGGCAATGGTAGCTGCCCGGCGCAATTTCGGATCAATCTGCGCATCTGCCTTAGCAATCGGCTGGACGATCTTCTTCGGATAATACTTGTCCACAACGTCGACCGA
>Ga0066676_10001233_pt1 | contig 10272 bp, 10 predicted proteins | sample GraSoiAngelo_125_FD_62293 | JGI IMG/M metagenome (GOLD analysis project Ga0066676, IMG submission 62293) | Grasslands soil microbial communities from the Angelo Coastal Reserve, California, USA - 14_0927_05_40cm | ecosystem: Environmental > Terrestrial > Soil > Grasslands | place: USA...
GGTGCTGCGCCCGCCAGCGCCAAATAATCGCGCCCAAAAACCACGCGGCTTTTCGTAACCGTATTTTTCGATCGTCAATTGTTCAGGCTCTTCAACCGGCGTGCCGAATGCGGATGTCGATCTTGGCGCGGGCGGAGGAGGAGCGCTCGGGCTTGGAACCGCAATCGCGCGCCGTGGCGAGGCACTTGCTCCAAGCTCTGGAGTTTCGGACGGCTTTGGGGAAGCCTTTTTTTTCGGAGTTGGCGATTTCTCTCCGGTTGTTTTCTTTTTCTTCTTCGTTGAAGTTTCTTTGGCCGCGGATTTCTTCGCTTTCGGCTTCGGTGTCGCTACCGGGGTTTCACTCGGCGTTGGCGACGCTTCGGATTCGTCGGCTGGCGTTTTCTTTGCTTTCGCCTTCGGTTTCGCCGAAGCCGAGGCTGGTTTCTTTTTCTTGCGCGGCGAAGTTTTCGGTTTTGGTGTCGGGCTCGGAGATTCGTCGGTCGAGGGCGAACTTACCGCGCGAGCCTTGCGCACGGGCAGCGGTGTTTCTTCGTTGGTTGGTTGCGCTTGAAGGACGAAGCCGCCGATGACTGCGCTGAGCGCGAGAAAACTACAAACGCGGAAACATCCCACTGCGCGCAGCGTAACAGAGTGTTACGTCCGTTCAACCGGCAACGAAATCAATACTTTGCCGATTACGCCGGCTGCATCGCCGGCTCTGACGTTCTCGATTTGCCACGCCTTTCGCGCTCGCGGCGAAGAATCGCATTCAATTTGCCGCCGAGGAGCAAAAACAAACAAGTGAGATACATCCACGTCAGCAAAATGATGATCGACGCCAGCGCGAGATAAGTCGCCTCGTAGCGGCTGTAGCGCGCCACGTAGAGCTGGAACAATTTCGTTACCGTGATCCAGCCGACCGAGAAAAAAATCGCGCCGGGCAATGCTTGTCGAATGGTGAGATAATTTTCCGGCGTGAGTAGATACAAAACCAGCGCCATCCCAACGAGCACGATGGCCGTGAACGGCAGGTTCAACGCCGCGACCCATCGCTGCAGCGGTATCGTTAATTGAAAATTTACTTCGGCGACGCCGGCCAAAGTTTCACCAAAGACGATGGCATTGAAACAAACCAGGATGACGATCCCGAACCAAAACAGCAGCAAAAACGAAATGATGTATTTCGACCACCAATTGCGCGGCTCGGTCACGCCGTAAGTGTGGCTCAGCGCCCGCGAGATCGTCGCGATGAAGATCGTGCCGCAGTAAATTCCGAGCAGGATCCCGGCGTTTGCGAGTAATCCACTCGAGCCGGTCACGACCACGCTCGCGGCTGCAGCATCGAGTATGTCCTGCACTTTTGGATCAGGCGGGAGAAAGCTTTTCAGGACGCCGAAAATTCCGTGTAACTTCGCCGGATCGGTTCCAAACAAGCCGAGCAAGTGCCACAGAAAAAGAAGCACTGGTGCGAGCGCGATCAACAACGTGTAAGCCATCTGCGCGGCCAGTCCGGTCGTATTGTCGGTCGCGGTTTCCCAGACCAACCGGCGGAAAACTCGCCACATCGAGCGCAATATTTTCACGTTTCTCAGAGTTTACTTTGCCGACCGGAAATATCCATTAAACTTGCCGAGTCGCCCTCACCTCCATCCTCTCCCTCAGGGAGAGGAAGCCGCAACGCGGAAGGTGAGGGTGAGTTTTTAGCCTAACAAAACGTGAAAAGAATTTTGATCCTCACCGCCGGATTCGGTGAAGGACACAATAGCGCGGCGCGAGGCGTTCGCGCGGGCCTGGCACGGGTTGCACCGAAGGTTGAAGTCGAATTGCGCGATTTGTTTCCGGAGACCTTTGGCGCGCTCACTGAAATTGTCCGGCGGGCGTATCTTACACTCATCAACCACTGGCCGAAATTGTGGGGCTACGTTTACAACTGGCTCGATCGAAAAAACGATTTCGACCAGCGATTCCAACGCTTTCGCGGCCTCAAGAAAAATCTCGGCCGCCTGATCGATCGTTTTCAACCGGACGCCGTGGTCTCGACCTTTCCGCCTTATCCTTATTTGTTGCGGCAGATCCTGGGAAATGATCGCCGCTGCAAAAACATCGCCGTCGTCACCGACTCGATCACGGTTAATGCGATTTGGTATCGCTCACCGGCAGATTATTTTGTCGTCGCGAACGAACAAAGCGCAGCCGTTGTCCGTGATGGCGGCGTCCCAACGGAGAAAATTAAGGTGTTCGGTTTTCCGGTCAGTCCCCGGTTCGCCGACTTTACAAAAGATCGACCGTCGCCGTCTGAGGTTTTTCCGCGCGTGCTCTATGTCATCAACGCCGGGACGCGCCGCGCGCCGGCCCTCGTCCGCAGACTTCTGGAGCTGAATATTGCGTTAACTGTCACAGTCGGCCGCGACGAAAAACTTCACCGGGAGATCGAACGGGCCGCGAGCAATCGCAATGTCCAAATCTTCGGTTGGACCGATGAACTTCCGCGAATGCTTTGCGAGAATCATCTGCTCATTGGGAAAGCCGGCGGCGCGACAGTCCAGGAAACGATCGCTGCCGGATGTCCGATGATCATCAATCACGTCGTTTCCGGGCAAGAAGAAGGCAACGCGCGACTCATCGTTGAAACCAACTCCGGCGTGATCGCACTTTCAAACGAAGACGTGGTCGCACAAGTTCGGAGCGCGTTCGCCGACAGCGCAAAACAATGGCGCGAATGGTCGACCAACATCGCCAAACTCAGCCGCCCGCGCGCCTCGCTCGATATTGCCGAATTTCTCCTGTCGATTTAACGCCGAAAAACTTCTTCGCCCGCAATGAATGTTCGCAGGACTTCGAGTTCTGGCGAAATGACAACCAGGTCGGCGGCGTCGCCAATCTTAAATTGGCCTTTGCCGGTGAGGCCGATAACGAACGCTGGCGTATCGGTCGCCATGACGATGGCTTCGTGCAATGGCACGCCGACTTTTGTTACCATCGTGCGAACTAGATCGATCATGCGTGATGCGCTGCCAGCAAGCGCAGAGCGATCGGCCAGCAGGCAAACGCCCGCTTCGGTGATGCATTTCGTTCCGTAAAGCGAAAACTTTGAACCGTCGGGCAATCCGGCGCCGGCGGTCGCATCGGTGGCGAGACAAATGCCGGTAAAATTTTTGGCGCGATACAACATTTTCATCAACGTCGGCGAAACATGATGACCGTCGGCGATGAGCTCACAGATTAATTCCGGTTCGCTCATCGCGAACTCGAGCAGGCCGGCGACGCGATCGATTCCGCGACGACGCGTGCTCGACATGCAATTGAACGCGTGGGTGACGCTGCGCATGCCGTGCTCAAACGCGGCGCGGGCGTTATCCTCCCACGCATCGCTATGACCGCCGCTCGGGAAGATGCCGTGTTTGCGTAATTCATCGATCAGCGCGATCGCGCCGGGCAATTCCGGCGCAAGAGTCATCCGTTTGATCACATCGTTGTGCTCGAGCAAGGGCCGGTATATCCCACGCGTCGGCTTTCGCATTAAACTCGAACGCTGCGCGCCCGGCTTTGCTTTCGAGATAAACGGCCCCTCAACGTGCACGCCGGCGATTTGTTTAATCGACGACTTAGCGGCGCGAACTTCGTTGAGCACTTTGACGATGGCTTTGATCGGTGCCGTAGCAGTCGTTAAGAGCAGCGACGTCGTGCCGCCACTCGCGTGATAATCACAAATGGCGCGAAATGCATGGGCGGATGCTTGCATTGTGTCGCGTCCCACCGCGCCGTGAACGTGAAGATCGATGAAACCAGGCGACAGATAATTGTTTTCAAGATCGATGATCGTCTCGCCCATCGCGGGTGATGGCCCACGAACCGCCGTGATCATCCCGTTCTCGGCAACCAGGTCCAATCCATCGCGAACGCCATTTGGGAAGATCAAACGCCCGTTCTTGAAGATCATCGAGGGAACACAATTGCGTTTGCCGCGCGCAAAGTCCATCCTCTCTATCGGCGATGGATTTTGATTACGATGTCGTGATCATCGGTGGCGCATTTTCGGGCGCGGCGACGGCGCTCATGATTAAGAGGAAGCATCCGGGTGCGCGTGTGCTCATCGTCGAGAAGAACGCCGCGTTCGATCGCAAAGTCGGCGAATCGACAACCGAGGTGAGCAGCTGTTACATGACGCGCATTCTTGGCCTGGCGAATTATCTCGGTCACGAGCAACTCGCGAAACAAGGCCTGCGAATGTGGTTTTGCAATTCCCCGGAGCAAAAGTTCGATGATTGCGTCGAAATCGGGCCACGTTACAACGCGCGCGTGCAAACGTTCCAGGTCGATCGCGCCAAGTTGGATTCACACTTGCTGCAATGCGCGGCAAATGCCGGCTCTGAGTTATGGCGCCCCGCGAAAGTCGCCAAGATTGAATTGAAAGGGGCAAACGGACAGGCGGTAGATGTCGATCTTGGACAACGCAGCGTTCGCGCGCGTTGGCTGATCGACGCAAGTGGTCGCGCGACGTTGCTTGCGCGAAAGCTCGGACATTATCGGCCGAACAACGAGCATCCGATCAACGCGGTCTGGGCACGGTTCACTGGTGTGAAAGATTGGGACAGCTACGATTGGAGGGAAAAATTTCGGGATTACATGGACGCCTGCCGCACCGCACGTTCGTGGGCGACGAACCATTTGATGGGACACGGTTGGTGGTGCTGGATCATTCCCCTCCGTGGCGGCGACGTGAGCGCCGGAATTGTTTACGACAGCCGAATCTTCCAATTGCCGGAAGGCGCGAATATCGCGGAACGATTGCACGGGCACATTCTGGCGAATCCGGTCGGACGCGAAATTTTTCGCGACGCGCATGCGATCGAGGGAGACGTGCACGCATTTTCTGCGCTCCCATATTACAGCCAAAAAGTTTGCGGCGATGGTTGGGCCTGCGTCGGCGACGCCGCGGGATTTATCGATCCACTTTACAGCCCAGGTCTCGATTTCTGTTCCTACACCAGCAACTACGTTGCCGATTTCGTCGCGCGAAATCTCGTGGGCGAAGATGTAACGGCAAGCGTCGCGCACTATAACGAGCAATATCCGATCATGTATCGCTCGTGGTTCGAGACGCTCTATAAAGACAAATACTATTACATGGGTGATGCCGAGCTGATGTCGGCCGGGTTTTTACTCGACGTGGCGTCGTATTATTTCGGTCTGGTCATTCCCGCCTACCGAGATCCGGAGAAAGCATTTCTCGAATTGCCATTTCGCGGAACGCGCGGGCGCATGGCGGCCAGCGCGATCAAGTTTTACAATCGTCGCCTGGTTGCGCTGGCCAAACGCCGATTGGCCACGGGGCATTTTGCCAGGCGCAACGCCGGTTGGCGCGAATTATACGATGGCTTCGTCCCGGATTCTCGCGTGATGAAATTGCTCCGCAAAGGACTATTGCGTTGGTGGAAAGCCGAACTAACGAATCTGCGGTTGATGTTTGCCTCGCCGGCGGCCACGTCCGCCAAACGCCAGTCCGCGGTCGCACCAGTGGAAGGGTGACCGGCGCGGAGCGCCACTGGTGGCACCGCCTCGCCGGGCACGGAATTTTTGGCGTCGATTTGTCGATTAGGGTGTCCGAAATTTTGCCGCGGTCTTTCGTCCGCCGTTAATTGGGTCGCGCCTTTCCTGTTTTTCTTCGTCGCGACTCCAGCACTCAAATCCGTTCCACGAAACTTGCGCGTAATTCGTCTCGACTCGTGGCGGGTGATGAATTATCTCCGCGGAGACCAGCCGAAATTCGTGGAGATCATCGCCTGAGAACCGATTGTTGTTTCCGCGGGAATGGATCGCGCGACGAAGTCATCGCCGATGCAATACAGAATGGGCGTGGGGTGTTGGAAGAAGTCGTCCGCTGCTACTGGCCGCAACGGTTCGCATTTACGCCGCTGCGCTAGAGCCGACGGGCGCGGACTCAGAATGGATTCAGTAGTTGCAAATACCACTGCACGAACTTTTCACCGAAGAACATCCATGTCAGCGCACCGAAGGCGAGGTACGGGCCAAACGGCAATTTCGCCGACCAGACCCGTTTTCCGATGAGCAAAGTGGCCAGTCCAACGACTGAGCCGACGACTGAGCCGGCGAAAATGCTGAACAAGACGCCACGCCATCCGAGAAAGGCGCCAATCGCCGCCAGAAATTTTAAATCGCCGCGCCCCATTGCTTCCCGCGGGATTTCCAGCTCGTGCGCGACCCCGAAAATCCGATCGACGGTGTCGAGCACGAATTCTTCGGTGCCGACACCGACGCGATTGTAGTGAAACTCCAGGATCGTGTTTCCAAAAACACGATTGTCGATCTTCGCTTCGTCGCAGTGGAGTAATAAACGGTCTTTTTCGCGCGCGAAGTAATCGCTCCACAAGCTGCGTTCTTCCCCGACGATGAAATCGGCGTCGTCGCCATGGCGCGTCCAGGTAAACGGAGTTGGTCCAATCAGCTTCACCCGTTTTCTCCCGAAAGCGATCTTGCCGCCTTCGAGCACGATCCACAAAATTACGTAACCGAGCGCCGCCGCGAGAGCAGCACGAACGAACGCAGCCAGACGCGAATCCGTGCTCATCAACTCGGGAACGATAAAACTCGCGACAATTCCCACGATCGTTCCGCCAACGGTGATCTGGTCGGGAATAATGAAGTGCTCGAGATCGACGAAGGTTGCGATGAGCAGGATCGAAACGAAAACCCAATAGGCGATCGCGATTTTCCACGGAAAACATTCCCAGACGGCAAGAAACAAAAGGGCCGTCAGCAATTCGACGCCGAAATAGCGAAAGGCAATCCTGGCCCCGCAATTGGCGCAGCGCCCCCGCAGAAGCAGCCAGCTCACGAGCGGAATATTTTGCCGCGACGGAATTTGTGTTTTGCAGACCGGACAAAACGAACGGCGCGGTTCTTTGATCGAGATGTCGCGCGGCAGCCGATAAATCCCGACGTTCAGAAACGAGCCAATGGCCGCGCCGAGAACGAACGCAAACACCGCGAAAAGCGTGTAGTAGAAAGAGATTTCCACGCGATCAGGTAAGACTGGAACGCGATTTTCGACGCTCCATCAGCCAGGCGACCCAGATGCAGCTTTCGTAAAGTAAAGACATCGGCAACGCCATCGCGATGAGAGTCAAGAGATCCGGCGTCGGCGCAATAATAGCAGCGAGTATAAAAATGAGCACGACCGCGTAAGGACGGGTGCGCGCCATGAATTTGTAAGTGATGAGACCGAAGTAAACCAATGCGAGGACGACCACCGGCAATTCAAACGCCAGTCCGAAACCGAGAACGAATTTCGTTACGAACGAATAATATTGTTGGACGGTCCAGGTCGGCGCCCATCCAAGCGATTGGGTGTCGCGGAAAAAGAAAAGGATCGTTTTCGGAAGCAACCAGAAATAGCAGACGACTACGCCGAGCAGGAAAAGTCCGAAGCTACCGACGACGGCTGGAAACAAAAAACGTTTCTCGACCGCGGTCAGCGCGGGAAGGACAAATTCCGCGATAAAATAGAGGAGCAAGGGAAATGAGACGACGATGCCGGCGTAAAACGCGAGATGAAACGAAATCACAAACGAGTCGGTAATGCCCAGCGCTTTGAGGGCACCAATTTGTGGATCGAGACCGTGAAGCGGCGCCTGAATGACTCGCACGAGCGTTGAACGAAAGGCGAAACAAACGATCATCGCCAGGAGAAGAGCGATCGCCATTTTCACGACCGTCCACCGCAGGTCTTCCAGATGCTCGAGAAACGGCTTTGACGTTTCGGTTTCCGGCAATTCGCGAAACTTGAAGATATCGCGCAGGGCCATGTCTCGATTCAGTGTGCGTCTAACGAAATGAAACTGCGCGCGGCCATGCGCGCACAAATACTCAACGTATTGGAATCGCGAATTTCGTTCGCCGCAATCATTTGGCTCAATTCAGCGACAGTGAATGCGCGGGACTCGATAATTCCCTCGCCCTCTTCCCTCTGGTGAACCGCCGCGACTTGAACGAAGCGCGCCAGAAAAAGGTAGCAGTGCTCGTCAGTCAAGCCCGGTGAGGTGAAAAAGTAACCGAGCGGAATCAGTTCCCCGCCGGGCGCGAGCTGGTAGCCAGTCTCCTCGTTCAGCTCTCGCACTACGACCGATTCAATTTCCTTTTCGTTCGGCTCAATGTTGTCGTCAATCTGACCTGCAGGCATCGACCAGATTGCAGCTCGAATCGGGACGCGCTCTTCTTTGATGAGCACGAATTTCCCGTCGGCGGTCTGCGGCGCAATGACAACGGCAGCTTTGCGGCGAACGGTCGTCCACGGCCTCGGCTCGGAATTCGTCGGCGTTTGCACGAGTTCGGTCAAGACTGCGAGGTGCTTGTCGGCAAAATGCGTCGTTGTCGACCTTGTCAGCCACCCTTTTTCTTCCCGCAGCAAATTAGTGAATCGCATTTTTAGCGCAGTTGATTTCGCCAAGACTTGATCTGCGCTTTCACATTCTCCGGCGAAGGCGCGCCAATGGCGCGACGCGCAGCGAGCGAACGACGGACGTCGAAAACATCAGCAATATCGACACCGAACAGTGGTGAGAGCTTTTTAAGATCAGCCAGCGCGATCGCGTTGAGTTTCGTTCCCTTATCGATTGCATTGGCCACGAGCTTGCCCACGATCTCGTGTGCTTCACGAAAAGCCATTCCTTTTCCCACCAAATACTCGGCAAGGTCGGTCGCAAAAAGATTCGGATCGCTGGCGGCTTCTTCCATTCGCTCTCGATTGATTTTCAATTCGGGGAGCATGGCCGAGCATAGTTCGAGCGCGGCAGAGATGGTATCCACCGAATCAAACAGTGGTTCCTTGTCTTCCTGGAGATCGCGATTATAGGAGGAAGGCAGCGCCTTCAGCGTGGTCAGGATCGAGATCAAGTTTCCGTAAAGCCGGCCGATTTTGCCGCGAGTCAGCTCTGCCATATCGGGATTCTTTTTCTGCGGCATCAAGCTCGACCCGGTCGAAAACCCTTCACTGAACTCGACGAAATCAAATTCGATCGTGCTCCAGATGATCAAATCTTCGCTCACGCGGGAGAGATGCATTCCAATCATCGCGAGACAAAAAAGAAATTCGCAAACGAAGTCACGATCGCTAACCGCGTCGAGACTGTTTTGGCTGACACGAGCAAATCCGAGTTCGCGGGCGATCAACGCCCGATCGAGAACGATCGTGGAGCCAGCGAGCGCACCGGAGCCGAGCGGCAGAACGTCTGTTCTTTCCAAACCATTATCGAGACGTTCGAGATCGCGCGCAAACGCCTCGACTTGGCCCAACAAGTAGTGCGCGAACAAAATCGGTTGCGCGCGCTGCAAATGGGTATACCCCGGCATGATGACATCGACATTCTTCTCGGCAAGATCGAGAAGATACGTCTGTAGTTTTTTGATCTGCGACGACGTCCGGTTGATTTGATCTTTTACGTAAAGCCGAAGGTCGAGTGCGATCTGATCGTTGCGGCTTCGCGCGGTGTGCAGTTTGGCTCCCGTTTCACCGATTTTCTTCGTGAGCGCGCGCTCGATATTCATGTGCACGTCCTCGAGCGATGCGTCCCATTGAAATTTTCCGGAGTCGAGTTCCTTCTCGATTTCGCGTAGCCCGGCTTCGATTTGTTTCTGTTCCGCAGCGGAGACAATCCCCGCTTTAACCAACGCGGTCACGTGAGCGATGGAGCCGGCGATGTCGTGCCGGTACAGCCGACGATCGAAGGAAGCGGACTCACTGTAACGCCGCGCTACCTCGCTCAATGATTGTTGAAAACGTCCCTTACGCATATCATTCTAGAGACGCGTTCCGCGTCACAGTCACGGAAGCGTAGGCCGCGTCTTTGAGAACAAACTTGCGGATCTCGACGCTGATTTTTCGGACCGGAAATTTCCGTAGAAGGTGCGACGCGAGATCGTTGGCGAGTGTTTCCAGAAGTTTAGGGGACTGCCGGGCAAGAAAGTCTTTCGCGTCCCGACAGAGCGCAGAATAGTCGACCGTTTGCGCAACCCGGTCTTGCAGATCACGGAGATCCCGTGCGGGCCACAGAGTGATATTAAGGACAAGGCGCTGGCGCCTGGCCCGTTCGGTTTGCGGAACGCCAACCCGCGCAAACACTTTGAGTTGCTCAATGTGAATTTGCTGCTCGGCGCTAACTCTCATTTTTTCGAAGTCCTAATATGTCGGAGAATGACTTTCTAATCGAGAACTCAAGATTTTGGTAAGTTTTTCCGAACTTCTACCGGCAAATCTCGTAATGACCAAATGAAAGC
>Ga0066676_10001239_pt1 | contig 10261 bp, 12 predicted proteins | sample GraSoiAngelo_125_FD_62293 | JGI IMG/M metagenome (GOLD analysis project Ga0066676, IMG submission 62293) | Grasslands soil microbial communities from the Angelo Coastal Reserve, California, USA - 14_0927_05_40cm | ecosystem: Environmental > Terrestrial > Soil > Grasslands | place: USA...
TCCCAGGCGCTGGCCCAGGTCGCGGGCAACCTCCTCGACGTTCCGCGCCTTCCGGCGGATCGATCGCGACGCCCAGTCGAGGGAGCGGAGCTCGTCCAGGATCGCGCCTCGGATCCGCCAGATGGCGTAGGTCTCGAACTTGGTCCCCTTGGAGGAGTCGTATTTCTCGAGCGCGTCGAAGAGCCCGATGATCGCGGCCGAGATGAGATCATCCCGCTCCACCGATTTCGGCAGATGAAGGGCCAGCCGGTCGACGACGTATTTCACGAGCGGCGCGTATTTGCTGAGGGCGGCCTCCTTCTTGCGCTCCTTGCGGTTCCTGGAGCGTGGGGCGTATCCCTGCAGTCGGTGGAGTACGGAGGAGCTCGATGACATGATCATGGGCCTCCCGCCCTAGCGTTGCGACCTCGGCCGCGATTCGATCTCAGCCGTCCGTCGTTGCTCGTAATAGCGGCGCAGCGCTGTGCGCATGAGAACGAGGCTTGCGCACCATCCGGCCAGGACGATGATCCCGAGCGCGAGACCCGAGCGCAGGATGAGGAGCGGCCACGGCGTACCGGACATCCACTCCGTCGCGACCACGGTCACCACGACCGAGACCGCCGCGATCACAGTCCACTTCTTGATGAGCTCGCGCATCGCCTAGACCCCCTCCGGCACTTCGTCGGGCGTGACGAGCCCCTGGGGCCCGGCGATCGGCACCCCTTTTCTCTGAGGGCTCTGCCCCAAGACGCGGCCGGCGAGCCGATAAATGCAGCTGGACGCGGGAGAGTAGGGATAGGTCGAGAGGAAGGGCTCCTGGCGCACGACCGACTTGGGAACCGATTCGTCGGCCAGGACGAAGCCCCAGTACTCGATATCAAGGTTCAAGAAGCGCTTCGCCACCGACTGCACGCGGCGGGAGACCTCGAGCGCTTCGTCCTCCGAATTCGCCTGGTTCACGAGGAGGGAGGGCGTGCACTTGAGCGGACGCTGGGAAAGCACCTTGATCATGGCGTAGGCGTCCGAGAAGGCCGTGGGTTCCGGCGTGGTGACGACGATGATTTGATCCGCGGCTTGAGAGAGCGAGACCGCGTGCGTGCCGATTCCGGACGGCGTGTCGATCAGGATCAAGTCCACGTCGTCTTCGACGCTCGCCAGCGATCGGAGGACACATTCGGTCCGGTATTCGTCCAGGTTCGCGAGCTCCTCCACGCCGCTGCTCGCGGGAATGACCCGGATCCCGTCCGGCCCTTCGAGAACGATGTCGTCGAGCGCGCGATCCCCCAGAATATGGTCTTGAAGGTCGTACTGGGGCGCGATGCCCAGGAGAAGGTCGACGTTCGCGAGGCCGAAATCTCCGTCCAGCACCAACACCCGCACTCCCTGGCGGGCGAGCGCGATCGCGAGGTTCGTTACGATGTTCGTCTTGCCGACCCCTCCCTTGCCGCTCGTGATCGCCAGCACCTTCCGGCGGGGACGCGATTCGGGTGGCGGCTCGGCCTGCCTCCGCGCGATCGACGGCGTTCGCGGCGCCTTGCCACCCGGTCGTGCGTTTTTCGCACCCCGCGCGCGGACGCGGCGTTTCGCGGTACCGTTCGTGGTTCCTTCGCTCGTCATGAGCCTGAGCTCCTCTGTTTCGCGTGGCATGTTCGGTCTATCGAGCAATCGTTGTGCCGCGGAGATAAGTCCCTGATTTCACGAGGATTGGGCTCCGGCGCGCGCCTCCGTGCGCGGCCAGATCTGCGGCGATGCATCGGCTAGCGCAAAGAATCCGTCCGCCAGAACCATCACGAGCTTCTCCGCCCTCGGCGAAGGCGGTCCGCGCTCAAGGCGCGGTTCAGCTCGGCATCGATGGTCGAAGCAGGCTCCTGGCCGGGATGGGCGGTACGCCCGAGGTCGGCGAGCGCGGTCCACTGTCCCCGCGTGAGGCCGAGCAGGATGCGCCGCCCCTCGAACTGGACGAGCACGAGCGATCGTCCCATTCCGATGGGTGTGCGGCTCAAGACTTCGATCTTCGGCGGCTCAACGAACAGCTCCGCGTCGCTCTCTTCGCCCGTGCGGTGGCCGAAGAAGCGGATCGCCCCGAAGAGCGTCGCAGCCGCGGCAATCGCCGCGATCGCGTAAATGAAGAAGACGTTCATCGCGGGCCCTTCTCCGCCGCCGATCCCGCCTTCGCGAGGGTCGCGATCCGGACGCACAGGCGTCCCTTGGCGGCGATGAGGTGCCCGAAGGCGATCGTCGTTCCGTTCGCGACGACCTCGACCGGATCGCCCGAGGCCCGGTCCAATGGCAGAAGCGCGCCGGGGGTGAGCGAGGGCAAGTCCGCGAACGGGATCGACGTTCGCCCGGCCTCGATCACGATCTGAAGCCGCTCCTTGGGACCCGGAATGATCGGCCCGCTCGCGAGCAGCGCTTCGATCTCCGCATGGGAGAGGAGACGTGACATGGCGCTATCGAGCACCGCGGGCGTACGCCCCGTTTACGATGGCGCGAACGAAAGCAAGGTAGCGGCGGTTCTTGATCTCTTCCATGATCCTCGCGTCGCGGATTCCGGGTGCCCCTCTCCTGCTTCGGTCCAGCGGCTTGCGGCGTTGCTTCGTGCGCGTCATGGGCGTTCCCTCCTTGTCCTCGTCCACCCCGAAACATCCCCCACGCGTCGCGCTCCCGAGGCCGGATGCCCCGGTGGCGAGGGCGCGTTTTCACACAGGCAAAAGGCAATGCCCGTGCCTGCCGCGCATGGAGTGACAGCAAACGTGGTAAGAGGTGCTGCTAGAGATGGTTAGCTGAGGGCGGGTGGGACGAGAAGAGCATCAGCTTGATCGGCAGGTCCGGCTGAAACTTGAGCGAAATGCGAGCGACCGTGCAGAACGAAACCAGCAGCTAGGTCAGGAACATTGCATCGCCGTAGGAATAGAAACGGTACCCATCGGCGACCGCAGCCTCATAGGCACCGAGAACCCTCTCTCGGCCGGCGAACGCGCTGACGAGCATGAGGAGGCTCGAGCGCGGCAGGTGGAAATTCGTGACCATCCCACCCACAACGCGGAACTCGAACGGAGGAAGGATGAAGAGCCCCGTGTCGCGCCACGCCCCCTCCGGAGGCTCCCCATCGCGCGCCCAGGACTCGAGCGCACGCACGCAGGTCGTCCCGACCGCGATCACGCGTCCACCGAGCGCGCGGCTCGCCTGAAGCGCGGCCACGGTCTCCGGCGGGACGCGGTAGGGCTCCGGATCCAACGAGTGCTCCTCGGGATGCTCCGTGGCAACCGGCCGGAACGTTCCCGGACCGACGTGGAGGGTAACGTACGCGATCTCGACGCCGCGCTCCTTCAGCGCGGTGACGGTTCGATCGGTGAAATGCAGCGCCGCCGTGGGCGCGGCCACCGAACCCGGCTCGCGCGCGAAGATCGTCTGGTAGCGCTCGCGGTCACCCGGCTCGTCGGGCCGGGCGATGTAGGGCGGGAGCGGCACGTGTCCCACGCGCGCGAGCCAGGTCTCGAACGAGGGCGCCCCCGCGCTCGCCGCGGTGAAGACGAGATGGCGCACCCCGCGCTCGCCTATCCCCGTGACCTGGCCGCCATACGAGGGATCCGTGAACCGCAGCGTGGCCCCGGGCCTGAGCGCTTTCGCCGGCCTGGCCAGCGCGGACCAGACATGCTCGGAGCGTTGGGAAGGCTCCTCGCGCAGGAGAAGGATCTCGACCTCCCGGTCGCGGCTCACCGCCTCGCTCGCGCCGCCGGCGACGGCCGCGTAGAGCCGCGCGGGCAGGACGCGGGTGTCATTCACGACCAGGAGGTCTCCGCGATTCAAGAGCGATGGCAGCTCGTGGAACCGATGATGCCGGATCGCCCCCGTGGAGCGGTCGAGGCCCATCAACCTCGACCCGTCGCGCGCGGGCGCGGGGTGCTGCGCGATACGATCCTTGGGAAGGTCGTAATGAAAGTCGGATGTCTTGAGTCGGTGCGGCGCGTTCAGTGGAAACCAGCTCTTAGAAGAGGGTGCTTTGCGGCGATTCCGGATCGGCGGCCGGGGTCCGCTTGGGAGGCGCCAGCCCAAGGTGCACGAACGCGAGGTCGGTCGCCTCACGCCCCCGCGCGGTGCGCTTCAAGAATCCTTCCTGAATCAAATAGGGCTCGTACACGTCCTCCAGGGTATCCGGCTCTTCCCCAACGACGACCGCGATCGTCGAAAGGCCCACAGGACCCCCGCTGTACTTGATCACGATGGCCTCGAGCATCCGCCGGTCCATGTCGTCCAGCCCCCGCTCGTCCACTTCGAGGAGGGCCAGGGCGTCGCGGGCCACCTTGGCCGTGATCTTCCCCTGGGCGCGCGTTTCGGCGAAGTCCCGAACGCGACGGAGGAGACGGTTGCCGACGCGCGGCGTCCCGCGCGAGCGCGAGGCCAGCTCGCGCGCGCCCGCTTCGTCGATCGGCACGCCGAGGAGCTTCGCCGAGCGGTTGATGATCCGGGCCAGCTCTTCGGCGGAGTAGTAATCGAGTCGGGCCGTCATGCCGAAGCGTCCGCGCAGTGGGGCGCTCAGGAGCCCGGTCCGCGTGGTCGCGCCGATCAAGGAGAATCGCTTCAAGTCGATGCGCACCGAGCGGGCGCTCGGACCCCGATCGATCATGATATCGAGGCGGAAATCCTCGATCGCGGGATAGAGATACTCCTCGACGACCGGGTTCATCCGATGGATCTCGTCGATGAAGAGCACCGCGCGCTCCTCGAGATTGGTCAGGAGCCCGGCGAGATCGGCCGCGCGCTCGAGAACGGGACCGGAGGTCTGGACGATGGGAACGCGCATCTCGTGCGCGAGGATCGAGGCCAGGGTGGTCTTTCCCAGCCCGGGCGGGCCGTGAAAAAGGAGGTGATCGAGCGCCTCGCCCCGTCCGCGCGCGGCTTCAACCGCGATGCGGAGCTGCTCGCGAAGGGACTCTTGCCCGACGAACTCGTCGAGCGATTGGGGCCTTAGCGTGCGGTCGAGATCGCGTTCGTTGCCGACCGGCTCCGGATCGGTGATCCGCTCGTGCTCTTTCATTCCCCTCGCATCCCGCGGGAGCTTCCCACTAGCGCGCTCCCTGGCGCAACGCTTTCCGGATGACCTCCTCGACGGAAGCGCCCGGACCCAATTCCTGTAGCGCCTCCTGGACCGCGTGCTGGGCTTGGATGCGCGAGAAGCCGAGCGAAACGAGCGCCGACGCGGCGTCCCCTCCCGTGCCGACGTGGAGCGCCCCGGGGGTGCCGGAGGCCAGGGGTAATTTGGCCGGGGCTCCCGGTGCGAACTTCTCGCGGAGCTCGACGACGAGCCTCTGGGCGAGCTTCTTTCCTACCCCGGGCAGGGTCACGAGGAACTCGGTGTCCCCCGCCTCGATCCCCTCGCGGAGCCTCGCGGCCGTCGCGCCGCTCAGGATGCCGATCGCGAGCCTCGGACCGATGCCCGAAATGGAGATCAAGTTTTCGAAAAGGCTCCGCTCCTGCTCGTCGGTGAAGCCGAAAAGCTGAAGGGCGTCCTCGCGGACGTGGAGGTAGGTGAGGAGATGGACCTCCCGTCCCGCGGCCGGCAGCGTCTCGAAGCAGGAGACCGAGATCTGAAGCCGGAGGGTCAAGCCGCCGATCTGGACCAAGGCCGCGGTGGGCATTTTGGCGATGAGGGGGCCCTGGACGGCCGCGATCACGAGCGCACCCTCGCGATGCCGAGCGCGCGGGCTCTGCCCCGGTGCATGTGGCAGAGCGCGACCGCGAGCGCGTCGGCTTCGTCTTCTTTGAGCTTCGTGAGCCCCGGCAGGAGCCTCCGAACCATGAACGCCACCTGCTCCTTCTGGGCGCCACCGTTTCGAACGACGGCCATCTTGATCTCGGGCGCCGTGTATTCGAAAACCTGCGCCCCGCTTTTCCTCGCCGCGACGATCACGACCCCGCGCACGTGCCCGATCTGGAGCGCGGCAGCGGCGCTCTTTCGCACGAACGCGCTCTCGACGGCAACCTCGGCCGGGCACATGTCGGCCAAGAGCGCCTCGAGGGCGTCGTGGATCGCGAGGAGACGGTCGGGGAAGGAGAGCTGGACGCGCGGGGTGATGACGCCGGAACGCTCGCAGCGGGCGCCGCCTCGCTCCTGGATGATGAATCCGTAGCCGGTCGCCCGGCTTCCGGGATCGATCCCGAGAATGAGCGGAGCGCCGGGACGGGGCTCGTCCGGCCGGATCGTGGGCTCCCCCGCGCCGACGGTGACGCTAGGCTTGGATGCGGGCGAGAACCTCGTCCGCGATGTCGAGATTGGACGAGACCCGCTGGACGTCGTCATTGTCCTCGAGCGCCTCCATGAGCTTCAAGGCTTGCTCGGCGTCCTTCTCGCTGAGCGTGATCGTGGTCTGCGGCACCTTGGCCAGCTCCGCCGATTGCGTCGCGATGTTCTTCGCCTGGAGCGCCGCCTTTACGGCCTCGAACGCCTGAGGCGACGTCGTGATCTCGTAGACCTCCGGATCGTCCGTGCTCGCGTCTTCCGCGCCGGCATCCAGGACGACGCTGAGCACGGTCTCTTCATCGGCCGCCGATTTCGGAATCGAGATCGCGCCCTTCTGGTGGAACATCCATTGCACGCTCCCGGCTTCCGCCATCCGGCCACCGCTCTTGGTCAGGATATGGCGGATCTCGCCGGTCGTACGGTTGCGATTGTCGGTCAAGGCGTCGATCAGGATGGCGATCCCGCCCGGTCCGTACCCCTCGTACGTGACTTCCTCGTACGAGACTCCCGGCAGCTCCCCGGTGCCCTTCTTGACCGCGCGATCGATGTTATCGGCGGGCATGTTCACCGACTTGGCGCCCGCGATTGCGGTCCTGAGCCTGGGGTTGCTTCCCGGATCCCCACCCCCCGCTCTCGCCGCGACCGTGATTTCCTTGATGTACTTGGTGAAGACTTTCCCGCGCTTGGCGTCGGTAGCGCCCTTCTTCCGCTTGATGGTGCTCCACTTCGAATGACCCGACACGGTCGCTCCTCCCTCTGAGCGGGCGCGGCAAGAATCAGGGACCCTACAATCGGTGAATCAGCGCAACACGACCATCCGCCTGGAGAGGTCCTTCCCCGCCGCGGTGAGCCGATAGTAATAGATTCCAGAGCTCACGCGTCGGCCCTTCTTGTCCCTCCCGTCCCAGGCCTCAAAACGGGCAAGGGGAACGGCGGTCGGCTCGTTCTCGAGAAGGGTCCGCACGAGATGCCCGGCGGTATCGTAGATCCGCAGCGTCACAAGGGTCATCCCATTCGGCGAGGACGCGGCGATGGCGAACGGAATCAGGGTCGAGGACTGAACCGGGTTCGGTCGATTCGGATAGAGAACCACGCCCGAGGCCGGCGGGGAGAGAACGACCCCCGTCGTCGAGCTGGTCACGAACGTGAACCGCTCGCGGCTTTCGCGGCCGTGACTCGCCGGATCGCTGGCGCTCACGTACCAACGGTAGGTCGTGCTGGGCCCGAGGTATCCCGGAAACGTGATCGTGGTGTCGGTCGTGGTCGCGTCGAAGACGGAAGAGTCAGACGGTGCCTTCAAGATCTTGATCCGGTAGGTCACCGCGTCCCCGTTCGGATCCACCGTCCTCCTCCAGCGAAACAGGAACGGTGGCGTTGTGATCGTTCCGCCGTTCACCGGAAACGCGAGGTCGAAGGGTTTGGGATAGACAGGACCGCCGAGCGGCGAGCTGTAGATGGCCGCGACCACGTTGGCCCGGCCCCAGCCGTAGGTCGTGCTGTCGGGCGCACCGGCCTTGTCCGCGGTGACCTTGAGCGCGTACCGGAGCTGTTGCACGGTCCACTCCGGGTGCGCCTCGCGGACCTGGGCCGCCGCCCCGCCGATGAGCGGGGTCGCTAGGGAGGTGCCGTCGACGCCCGTGACCTGCGTGGCGTTGGCCGCGACCGCCCAGATCGTGTTCACCCCCTGAGCCACGATTTCCGGCTTTCCCCGGCCGTCGGCCGTCGGGCCCCGGCTGGAGAAGGGCGCGATCACGTCGTTCGCATCCACGGCGCCCGTCGAGAGGATGCTGTCCGCGTCCGCAGGCGCCTGGAGCGATCCTACCGCCGGCCCCGAGTTCGCCATCGCGTTCGCCACCACGATCCCACGCCGCGCGGCAAGCGCCGCCGCCTTCGTGACCGTGGTCGTCCGGCCGTCCAGCTGTGCGTAGGTGTGGCTATCCGCTGGGTTATCGAAGGCGAAATAGGCGAGCGACGAAGAAATCACGTCCGCCCCGATGCTGTCCGCCCACTCGACCGCGGCCAGCCAGTTGTCCTCTTCGACCGGGGTCTCGGTGCGCACATCCTCCGTCTTCGCGAGGAGAAAGGAGGCGTTGTACGCGGGACCAATCAGGTTGCCCGAGTAGTACCCGCCGAGAACCGACCACGTGCCGGTTCCGTGATCCCAGGCCCCGAGGGCGTCGTTCCCCTGGTTCGCGGTCTCGCCGTCGTGGAAGACGAAATCGTATTCCGCGATCCGCTTGAGCTGGATGGTCGCGTTATGGGCCTTGTTGAATCCGGTGTCGAGCATGGCGACCAGCACCCCCGCGGCCGTGTAGCCGGAGTCCTGCGCCGCCTTGGCGTTGATCCCGTTGAGCTGGGTGATCGAGGCACCGTACCCCGCGGGCGGGCCGAGCGCGGGCGCCTGCCCTAACTCCCGCTCTTCAGGGGTGCCAGGAGCCATTCCCCGCTCGGGCGCCGGCGTTGGAGCGAATCCGGGCGCCACGGGCGTGACAGGACCGACCGGCGCGACGCGCTTCGAGTAGGCGATCGGCTCGATCGACCGGACGAAGGGGAGCGTCGCGATGCGCTTCGCGCCAGCCGCATCCGCCTCGACGCTCACGGCGTTGAGCCATCGCGAGGAGTGACGGACCGTGGCGCCCGTGGATCGCACCGCGTCGAGGTAGCGCGGCGACACCGGGACGTCGTAGTAGTCCGGCACGAAGCGGCCCTGCATCTCGCGGGCGCGGCGGGATCGGGCGCGGTCCGTAACGCGACCCCCCGCCTCATGCACCGATCGGGCGAACGTGCGCGCGTCGGTTTCGCCCTTGTCCGTGAAATAGATCCACAGCGCCGCCGCACCCCGCTTCAAGCGGGCCGTGGCCGCCGGGGTGATCACCTCGGCGCCTCGCGGCGCGGGGGGAGCATACCGGGCGTGCGGGTCCTCGGCCGCGCGGGACGGACGCGGGACGCATAGAACGAGCACCACCATGAGCGGGAGCAGGACGCGCGGGTGCGGGAGCGTGGTGCGGCGCATGAGCACTCCTTGGGGGCGCCCTATGCGGACGCCATGGCCTCTTTCTCGGCGCGGGCCTGACTGACGACCTTTTCCGCGAGCTCGCGCGGGATTTCCTCGTAATGGGAAAACTTGGTCTTGTGCGACGCCCTTCCCTGGGTGAGCGAACGAAGATGTGTGGAATACTTGTACAGCTCCGCTTGCGGCACCTGGGCGCGGATGACCTCGTAGCGCCCGTCGGTCCCCATCCCGAGGATCTTGCCGCGCTTCGAGGACAGGTCCCCCGTGACGGCGCCGACGAAGTCCTTGGGAACGCGCACCTCGATCTCCACGATCGGCTCGAGGAGAACGGGACCGGCCTCCCTCGCGCCCTCCTTGAAGGCAAGCGAGCCGGCGATCTTGAACGCCATTTCGGACGAATCGACCGAGTGATAGGAACCGTCGTAGAGGGCGGCGCGCACGTCCACCACCGGATACCCCGCGAGGACCCCTTCGTGCATCGCTTCCACGATTCCCTTCTCGACCGCGGGGATGTAGTTCCTCGGCACCGCGCCTCCGACGATCTCATCCACGAACTCGAAGCCCGAGCCCGACTTCAGAGGCTCCAGACGGACGTGGACGTCGCCGAACTGCCCGCGCCCCCCGGTCTGCTTCTTGTGACGCCCCTGTTTGGACACCGACTTTCGGATCGTCTCGCGGTAGGGGATGCGAGGCTTCATCAGCTCCACATGGACGCCGAACCGGCGCTGGAGCTTCTCGATGATGACATCAACCTGCAAATCGCCCGTGCCCTGAAGCAGGGTCTGGTGAAGGGAGGAATCCACGTGGACGTGCAGGGTCGGGTCCTCCTCGCGCAGCTTGTGGAGGCCGGATCCCATCTTCTCCTCATCCGCCTTGTTCTTCACGAAGATCGCAACCTCCAGCTCGTGATGCGGGAAGGGGATGGGCGGGAGAAGAATGGGCGCGCTCTTGTCGCAGAGCGTCTGCCCGGTGTGGCTCTCGCGAAGCTTGACGGCGGCGCCGATGTCGCCGGCGATGATCTGCCC
>Ga0066676_10001250_pt1 | contig 10229 bp, 10 predicted proteins | sample GraSoiAngelo_125_FD_62293 | JGI IMG/M metagenome (GOLD analysis project Ga0066676, IMG submission 62293) | Grasslands soil microbial communities from the Angelo Coastal Reserve, California, USA - 14_0927_05_40cm | ecosystem: Environmental > Terrestrial > Soil > Grasslands | place: USA...
GGTTTGGAAAACACACCGACAGAGAGTGGGGCGGTTGCAGTTTATTTTGAGTCGTAGGTCTCGACGCCGTGGCTTTTCAACAGCGCGCGAAGCTCCACGAGGTGTTGATGGTTCCGGGTCTCGACCGTGCAGAGAACGTTTACGGCGGAAACATCCGAACTAGCGAAAGCGCGATCGTGCACCACTTGTTTAATGCTCGCGCCCGTCGACGCGATTTGCGCCGCCAGATCGGCCAGGCCACCTGGCCGATCGCTGATGATGGCGGTGAATCGGCCAAGGCGGCCGTCGGCGACCAGACCACGTTCGATCACGCGACTAAGCACATTGGGATCGATGTTGCCGCCGCAAATTAACAGGACCATTCGCTTGCCGGCGAGCTCTTTCAGTTTTCCGGACATGCACGCAGCGAGCGGCGTTGCCGCGGCCCCTTCGACAACACTTTTTTCCAATTCGACAAGACGCAGGATCGCCAGGGCGATCTGTTCCTCGGTCACACTGACGGCAAGATCGACCAGTGGCTTCGCGATTCGAAACGCGTTCGAGCCGACCTGTGGTATGGCGAGCCCATCGGCCAGCGTTGGACGCATCGCGATCTTCGTCGGTTTTCCGGCTTCAAGCGCCGCTGAAAAGCTCGCCACGTTCTCCGCCTCAACGGTGACAATCTTCGCGTTCGGTCGCAAAGTTTTGATTGCCAAAGAAACGCCAGCAAGCAGCCCAGCGCCGCCCACCGGAACAATCACAGCTTCGAGATCGGGAGTTTGCTCGACGATTTCGAGTCCGATCGTCCCCTGCCCGGCAATGATTGCGGGGTCGTCGTAGCCGTCGATGTAAGCGAGGCCTTTTTCCTTCGCGATCTCGTGCGCGTGCGCTTTCGCTTCGCTGAAATCTTTCCCGTACAGGACGATTGTCGCGCCGAGTTTCTGGCAATTGTTTACTTTTACGAGAGGTGCAAATTTCGGCATCACCACGGTTGCGGGAATGCCGAGCAACTTGCCCTGATAAGCAAGTGCCTGAGCGTGATTGCCCGCCGACGCGGCGATGACACCGCGCTTCTGTTGGTCAGCGGACAATTGTATAAGGGCGTTCCGTGCGCCGCGTTCCTTAAAGCTTCCCGTGCGCTGCAAGTTGTCGAACTTGCAGAAAATCTCCATGCCGGTGATTTCGCTGAGCGGGATGGAAGGCGGACAGGGCGAATAGTAAACTGCGCCAGCAATGCGTTCGCGCGCTGCTTCGATGTCCTGAAATGTGACCACGAGTTTAACTCTCGAGGGCTGCTTGCGCCGCAGCCAGTCGCGCAATCGGAATCCGAAACGGGCTACAGCTTACGTAATCTAGGCTAAGCCGGTGACAGAATTTAACGCTCGTGGGCTCACCGCCGTGTTCGCCGCAAATTCCAAGTTTAATCTTTGGCCGAGTTTTTCGGCCCAGGTCGCGGGTGATTTCCATCAACCGCCCAACGCCTTTCTGGTCAATCGTCGCGAATGGATTCGTATCAACAATATCAAGCTCCGTGTAAGCCGGCAAAAAACTGCCGGAATCGTCCCGGCTCATTCCCAGTGTTGTCTGTGTAAGATCGTTGGTGCCAAAACTGAAGAACTCAGCGTCGCGCGCGATCTGGTCGGCCACGAGCGCGGCACGCGGGATTTCGATCATTGTCCCGACGAGATAATTGAAGTTCGTCTGCTTTTCCTTTGCCACTTCGTCGGCGACGCGGCGAACGATATCGATCTGAAGCTTTAGCTCACGCGGAAATCCAACCAGCGGAATCATGATTTCGGAGCGGACCTTAATTCCGTGGGCTTGCACCTCGGCGGCGGCTTCAAAAATCGCGCGTGCCTGCATTTCAGAAATTTCGGGATAAACGATGCCGAGCCGGCAACCGCGATGACCGAGCATCGGATTGAATTCATGCAACTCGTGTACGCGCCGGGCGATTTGTTCAGCGGGCACGCCGAGCTTGTTCGCCAGTTCGCTTTGTTGCGCGTGATCGCTCGGCAGAAATTCATGCAGCGGCGGATCGAGAAACCGAATCGTCGCAGGCAAACCTTTTAACGCGGTAAAGATGCCAGCAAAATCGCCGCGCTGGTAGGGAAGCAGTTTGGCCAACGCGCGCGCCCGCTCGGCTTTTGTGCCAGCGAGGATCATCTCACGCATGGCGTCGATCCGGTCCCCTTCGAAAAACATGTGTTCCGTGCGACAAAGCCCGATCCCCTCTGCGCCGAAAGCGACTGCGTTTGCCACCTGCTCGGGTGTATCGGCGTTTGTCCGCACACCAAGCGTGCGAAATTCATCCGTCCACTTCATTAGTTTCGCGTACTCTTGATACGTGATGCTCTTCTTCGGATCGAGCGATTGATCGACGAGAACTTGGACAATCTCCGACGGCGCAGTCGCGACTTCGCCGGCAAAAACCTCACCTGCGGTTCCATCGATTGAGATATAATCCCCTCGATTTAACGTCGTGCCGTCCGCGCTCAGTGTGCGGCTTCGGTAATCGATTTGAATCCCGGTTGCGCCACACACGCACACTTTTCCCATTTGCCGTGCGACCAGGGCTGCGTGCGAAGAGACGCCGCCGCGCGACGTCAGAATCCCCTCCGCGGCAATCATGCCGCGCAAGTCCTCCGGCGAAGTTTCAATGCGGGCGAGCACAACCTTTTCTCCTTTTTCCGCGCGCGAGACGGCTTCCTCCGCACTGAAAACTATGCGACCACAAGCCGCGCCCGGTCCGGCGGCCAAACCGCTTCCGATTTTTTTCGCTTTCTTTGCTGATTGTCGATCAAAAATTGGCGCCAAAAGATGAGCGAGCGAATCCGCCGGGATGCGTCGCACCGCCTCTTTTTTCGTAATCAATTTCTCGCCGACCATATCGACAGCGATGCGCACGGCAGCATGGCCGGTGCGTTTGCCGTTCCGTGTCTGCAAAATATAGAGACGATTTTCTTCCACGGTGAACTCGAGGTCCTGCATGTCTTTGAAGTGATGTTCAAGGATGGCGCGGACCTTCATCAGATCTTTGTGCGCGGCTGGCATTTCGGTAGCCAGATCGGCAATCGGATGGGGCGTCCGTACGCCCGCGACGACGTCTTCGCCCTGCGCGTTGATCAAATATTCGCCGTAGAAGACTCTTTCGCCGGTGGCGGGATCGCGTGTGAATGCAACGCCGGTTGCGCTTGCTTTCCCCATGTTGCCGAAGACCATCGTTTGCACGTTGACTGCCGTGCCCCAATCGTGCGGGATTCCGTACTTCCGGCGATAAACGATCGCGCGATCGTTCATCCACGAACTGAAAACCGCGCCGATTGCGCCCCAAAGTTGTTCGGTTGGATCTTGCGGAAACGACTTACCGGTCCGTTCTTTGATCAATGTCTTGAAGCGCTGCACCAGCTCCTTCAAATCGGCGACCGTTAATCTCACGTCCGGGAAGTCGTGCTTGCCATAACGTTCATCTTTTAAATGTTCGATCACGCTTTCGAATGGTTCGTGGTCTTCGCCGGGTCGTTTCTGCACGCCCATCACCACGTCGCCGTACATCTGCAAAAGGCGCCGATACGAATCCCATGCGAAGCGCGCGTTGTTTGTTTTTTCTGCAACGATCTCCACCACCTCGTCGTTCATCCCGAGGTTCAGGATCGTGTCCATCATTCCGGGCATGGAATCGCGGGCACCCGAGCGCACGGAGACGAGCAGCGGCCGCTCCTTGTCACCGAGTTTTTTCTCGACGGACTTTTCAACCTTGGCCAGCGCATCTGTTACCTGAGCTTCCAACTGGAGCGGGTAGCTGCGTTTGTGATCGTAAAAATGACTGCAAACTTCGGTGGTGATTGTGAATCCCGGTGGCACAGGCAAACCGATGCGCGTCATCTCGTGGAGATTTGCCCCTTTGCCACCGAGGAGCGGTTTCATGCTGCCTGATCCGTCGGCGTGCCCGTCGCCGAAATAATAAACATACCGCCGCGTTTTCGTTTTTTTCCGGATGGCCGTTGTGCGCGCCCTTGGTGTCGATCTCGTTTTTAAGCGCCGACTTCCTTTTTGACGGGTGGATTTTCGTTTTGTGACCATGGTTGAGAAGCGCAGAGGCGCGACAGTCGATCCGGCGGCTGCCGGACGCCAAACTAGTTTCGGGCGTCACGGTGGTCAACGCGACAAGCGAATAAAAGAAAACAGAACGGCTCGCCAAAATCGCCGGACTAATTTGCCCGTCGACTTATAGCGACGCGCTTCCGTTGTTGGTCAGAACTTCAGAAATCGCTGCGGTAAACTCATCCACGCCGGTGCTCGGCACGATAATGCTGTTACGGCGACCGTGAGCTTCTTCAATGATGCGCAAAAATTTCCCACGTTCATTTTCACGGAGCTCCACGTAGAAATGCTTGCGCTCAATCTGCAGTTCTTTCGCCTCGATGATGTTATCCATTTTTCCTGCCGGCGCTGACTCTACGGCAGCCGATTTGCGGAATGGAAGAAAAATCCGCAGTTTTGGACACTTTTCTCAGCCGGGCACCTTTGCCCTTTCGCACCGAAAGCGTGCCATTACCTTCCCGCTTCTCGCGGGGTTGCGACGCTGACCGCTCAATCTACAATCCCGTGCGCGTGTTCGAACGAACGCGCTCGAACATGCCGAGACCAATTGATCCAAGATCCTATGAATCGCCGGAGGGTCAGCGCCCGGCGGTTGCTCAGCCGATAGAATCGGAGCGCCGAGCGCATGATCCCTACGCAGCGTTCCGTTTCGGTGGATTCAGCCTCTTCACCGCGGGTAATTTGCTCTCGATTACGGGCCGCCAGATGCTCGCCATCGCGGTGGAATGGGAGCTTTATGCGCGCACCCATTCCGCGACTGCGCTTGGCTTGGTCGGGTTGGTCATCGCCGTGCCGGTGGTCGCTTTGTCGCTACCCGCTGGCCATTTGGCAGATCGATTCAGTCGAAAACGAATTATCCTGGTCTCGCAGGTTTTTAGCGCGCTGGCATCTGCGGCGCTTGCCTTCGTCTCCTGGAAACATCTTTCCATTCCTCCAATCGCCGTACTGCGCGGAGGCAATCACGCGCTGGCCGCCATCACCGCGATTTTCGAGCGTCATCACCCAGCATTCCATTTCGATGACGCTTCTATTCCGCTGATTTATCTGCTTCTTTTTATCGCAGGAACGGCGCGCACATTCAGTTGGGCGGCCCGCAGCTCGTTTTTTCCGACGCTGGTCTCGCGCGACGCGTTTGCGAACGCGGTCACCTGGAATAACAGTGTGTTTCAAGTTGGATCAGTTGTCGGCCCTGGTGTCAGTGGCTTGCTGGTCGCGCACTTCGGTTTCCCTTTTGTCTATATGCTGGATGCGCTCTGCGCATTTTCCTTTTTCCTTCTCGTTCTACCGATCCATCGGAGCACACAATCGCGAAATCAGATTGAGAAAAGCACCTGGAAAAGTCTGATCGCTGGAATGCGATTTGTGTTTAGCAAAAAGGTGATCCTCGCAACGATCACACTTGATTTGTTCGCGGTGCTGCTCGGTGGTGCCACGGCACTATTGCCGATTTTCGCCGATCAAATTCTGCACTGTGGGCCCATCGGGCTCGGTTGGATGCGGGCCGCACCGGCCCTCGGCGCTTTCGTAATGGCGCTGGCCGTGGCGTACCTGCCGCCGATGAAACGGGCCGGCAAAACCTTACTCTGGTGTGTCACTGGTTTTGGAATTGCAACCATTCTGTTCGGCTTGTCCAAGGCGCTTTGGTTATCGCTTGGCTTATTGTTTCTTATTGGAGCGCTCGACAGTGTGAGCGTGATTATCCGTGGTTCAATTGTGCAACTGGTCACGCCAGATGAAATGCGCGGCCGCGTTTCCGCGGTGAACAACATTTTCATCGGTACATCGAACGAATTCGGCGCACTCGAATCGGGACTGACTGCCGCGCTATTTGGTCCGGTGATTTCGGTTGTAGCCGGAGGCATCGGAACAATCCTGGTCGTGCTTGGGGTCGCGTCGCTTTGGCCACAGACGCGTAAAATCGGCGCGTTAGACAAAACCTTGCGCTAGACGTGCCAGTCCACGCGCGCCGCTCCCGCGTAACGTCCTTAACGGTTAGCGCCTAGACAGCCGATTTGACTCGGAGGGACGATCCAGATTTAAGGGATAAAATGAAGAAACAACGTACGCGCTTCTATCTGGCAACAGTGGTTATCTCCATGGCGGCAAGTTTAACTGTTGGCAACGCGGCATCGAACGAAGCCGATGCCTCGACACCGCAGCAGGTGTTCGATTCGATGCGCGGTAGTTTCAAGGCAGACAAGGCAAAGGGGGTGCACGCGCGTTATCAGTGGGAACTCAGCGGCCCGAACGGCGGCGAATGGTGGATCGACGTGAACGACGGGACCTACAAGATGGGAAAGGGAAAGATCGACAATCCAAGTGTCACGTTCATCACCAGCGACGCGGATTGGGTCGCGATGTCGAACGGGAAACTCAAGGGCACGTGGGCCTATATGACTGGCCGCTTGAAAGTTCGCGGCAGTCAGGCGGTAGCGAGAAAACTGGACGAGATCTTTCCTTAGAATTTCGCCTCGATCTCAACCTTGACGAACGGGGCAGGCCTCGTTTTCGCGCTCGCTTCAGCGCGAAAGAAATCAAAGTCGCGCCTGACAGTAACGCCGCCGCCGGCCGTGATCTCAAACGGCTTGAAGCCGGAGTAACTCACCTGTAATCCAGCACGATCCTCGCTGTATTGAACCCATGCGTTGTGGACTTGCAACTTTCTCTCGGGAGTTATGACATCCTCGGTGCGGTAGCTTTCGTAAAAGAGATTGCCGAATAATCGGAATTCCCAATTGTCGCTGGGATTATAAACCAAGGCTGGTTTCGGGAAGACGCCTTCGAGACGGAAATTGTCGGTGAAAAGCCAGATCAGGCCACCGCCGGGAGCCACTATGGGATTCTGATTGATCGCGAAGCCCACGCCGATCACGCCAAAGATTTTGTCTTTCTTCAGCGGAAACGTGACGAACGCCTTGGTCGGTATGTCGATTGTATTGCCCCTGGGATCGCTTTCGAAATAGGGTCCGGGATCGATCTCGATACCTGCGCCGGCATGATCGTGCACCACATATTCGAGTGCCAGCAGCGCGTGCACAGTTTGGAGATGGTCGGGCAAACCATTATTGGTTCCATTGAAATCAAACCGCTCGTATTCAACGCCTGCCCGGAAATACCACTTCCCGGTGATGAGGAAGCGATGTGCGTAGCTAAAATCATTGTAAAGCGAGTCGCCGTTTCCGAATTTGCCGTGGTCATCGTAGAAACTGCTGTTGAACGTGTAGTCCATCTCATAATCGAACAAATTTAGATGATTTGCTTCCGCTGGTGTGGGCGCGGGTTGGGCCTCGAAAGTCGGTGTGCCGGCGATGACAGGTGCTGCGGCACTGACAAACAGGCTGATGAAGAACAGTCGTATATTTTTCATAGGTTAAGACGATTCGGACACATATCGGATGAGCGAGCTAATTCTCGTGTATCGGATTGAAAATATTCTGGCAAGGCAATAATTCGAAGAGAACCGTGACTAAGCAGCTGCACCGTGGATTTTCACCTCTATCGGCGCTTTACGCCGCTCTACAACATCTCGGTTTGCCTGTGCGTAGTGGATTCGCGCGCGGCCATGGCAAACGGATTTATTTGCGGCGGTGCATCGACGCGCTCGGCGCCGTTGAGCAAACCTTACAGTGAGAAGTTGGATGCGCGGATAATCTTTGTCGTGCCAAAGCTTGGAAGTGTAGCGACCAGCATCAGCCGTTTCAGTGCGCATTTGCTTACTTGGTTTCTCTAGTGTGATTAAAACCCCGCCGGCCGCTTTTTGGTTTTCCACGTCACCAAGCAGTGTCGCGACATCACCGCGATTAACTCCGCCGCCTTTGACCTGAACAATTATTTTCTCGCGGTGGACTGGTTCTCTGTGCAGAGCAGGCGCGTCTTCTTTAATGCGGTTTAGCAGGTCTTTTCTTTCGGTCTCGTAGTAATACAGGAGCCCATCGACGCCGCGATCCGCGCCTTTGCCGTCGCCTTCTTTCAACGGACGCGCGCCGATCAGCGACAACGCCCAATGCTGGAATTGGAATTTGTCGAGCTCCGCAAGCCGCTTGGCGCTTTCGAAATCTGTAGGAGCCCCTTTCTCGTCAAATTCGATATCTTCGCCAAACGCGTCTTTCAATCGACGCTTGATCAAATTGATTGCGAGATAGGTGATGTCGATCCCGATCCATTGCCGCCCAAGTTTTTGAGCCGCGTGGATGGTTGTCCCGCAACCGCAGAAGGGATCGAGCACGACGTCGCCTTTGTCACTGCTGGTTTCGATAAGGCGTTCGAGTAACGATTGTGGCTTTTGCGTGGGAAATCCAAGCCGTTCGGTTGCCGATGGAGCAATCGGAAAGATGTCATCAACGATGTCCTGAACCGGCACGCCGGGGAGATCTTCCAAATATTGTTTGAAGGACGGAGTGCCACCCGCTTTCTTCGGCCACAAAACGCGGCCAATCTTTTCAAGCTGATCGAGAGCCTCTTGAACTGTTTCAGTGTTCGGGTTTGGAAGAAGTTTTCGGACGTAACCGGGGATTGCCCAATGTCGACCGATTTCAGTTGGGTTTATTCCTTTCCAAGGTCTGCCGGAACTTCCATTTCGCGTGCCTGAGCCGGTTAGAATCGTCGCGCGAAATTTCCGCCCATCAGCGTCGGCAAATCGGAAAAACTGTTCAATGTAGTTTTGCGAGTAGGGCGTATATGCGCCCATTCCACTTGTAGTATTTGGACTTCGCGTAAAACAGAATACTGTCATGCACGGGACCGAACCGTTTCGCTCCGCCATGTGCGTGAGTTAGCTCGACGAGACGCGGCGCCATCATCGCGAGGTACGCCATCATCGGTGAGTTCTTCAGGAAGCTGTGGCAAGCTTCCATCAGCTCGACGACAGCGACGTTCGGGCAACCGCTCGGAACGACAATTGGGTGCAGCGTTACGCTGCTCGCCGAAATAGGACCGATTCACTGGACAACAATAAATCAGAACAGCCGGCTTGCGACGAAGTGATTGTCGCTCTTTGCGCGACCAGCCGCCATCCCTTACGGCCTATCGAGTTGCCGCTTTCGGTGACGGTGCTGGCATAGCGTTGACTGCAGTGGTCGCTCTCGTGAGAACAACACCACGATCCGGTTGCCAGCCTGCCGTGAATATGTAGGTGCGACCTGGCCGTACGGTTACGCGCAAGGATGTTGGCCGGCGAAGGTCAACGTTCGGCATGGGAAGCACGGTCAACGTGTGACGTCCAGCCGACACGAAACCGTCATAGCGGTGATCTCGTTGGATATACGCGACTCTTTTACCATCGATTGACAGATCGACGGCGATTTCATTTCCAAAGTTCGCGGCCCTTTGCACGATCAGGTGAGCACCTTTGTCGCTAACGCGCGCCTGGGTCTCCGTGCCGCCGGCGAAGAAGGCGCAAACCAAGACAAGAATCAGAAAGAGCCTACGAGTGGAGTTATGCCTTGAGTTCATGAATCAAGCTAGCGCCGAGATCATTTTTTCGTCAAACACATTCATTGTCACCGTCACCGTCGCCATTGCCACGCCTTACCCTTGACCTTCGAGTTCAAAGCAGTTTTGCAGCTTTCAATTTCCGCGAGCGTCTCGGGCGCGAGTTCGTCTTTGCTCTTTTCTCTTGGCGCCAGCCTGAGTATCTGGCGGTTTCGGCGGCTCGCCAGGATTGGCGAGCGTACCGTTGTCATTTCAGATTGTCACCGAAATACAGCCGATTCACTGGACAACAATAAATCAGAAGGACGGCTTTACGACAGAGTCATTGTCGCTCGTACGAACACGAGCAAAAGAAAAGTCATCGCGCGGCAAAGCCAGGTTCAACCGGCGCATGCCATCAACCAATTCGGGTAGCGGTACAGTTTAAACGCAGGCTTTCCTGAACGTGACCCGAATTCCCGGATCTAGGATTGTGGCAATCCAACCATGGGTGGCTGCGAACGCGTAAATTTCCTTTTCGCGTTTCAGTTGATCTCGTTCGTCTCGCGGCCAAATAACGGACAAATCGTGTTCGAAAATCGTGCAAGACCGTCTGCGACCAAGACGTTCTTCAATGCGTTTTTTTAGCGCGTCCACACAACGCTCTCGTCTTATTCATCGAGAACACCAATTAATTCGTCGATGCTCCAAACGGGATCTGACTCTTTTTCTACCGG
>Ga0066676_10001252_pt1 | contig 10225 bp, 8 predicted proteins | sample GraSoiAngelo_125_FD_62293 | JGI IMG/M metagenome (GOLD analysis project Ga0066676, IMG submission 62293) | Grasslands soil microbial communities from the Angelo Coastal Reserve, California, USA - 14_0927_05_40cm | ecosystem: Environmental > Terrestrial > Soil > Grasslands | place: USA...
TGGCTCAGGCTCTTGTCCAGGCGAAGCGCAAGTTGATTCGCGATTCGCGCCTTAGCCGCATTAACGGCGCGAGCAACCGCGGCGCGACGTGCGGCTCCCATGAGCCTGAGCGCATCTATCCGTGCCTCCAAAGCGGCCTTTTCCTTCTCAATAAAATTCTCGACCCGTTGAGCAACATCTTCTTCAATGCGCCCGCCCAAGGGACCGATTGGAATTCTTGGTTTACTTTCGTGGCGTTCTAACAAGTTATGCTTGTCGATCCGGCTGACAATGTCTGCCTCGATTGTGCCCTTGAGAGCAGCAAGAAATTCGCTGTTAGAAATGTCCTTGTTAAGGCGGTCCCGCAAATCGTCGGCGATATTGTCAACGAACTGTTTGCTTGTCTGTTGAATCAGGATCGGGTCGGAATGTAGTTCCAGTTGTTCGTAGACGGTGGTGTAGTGCGTGCCGGCAGCGAAATTCAGGAACCAGCGCGGCTGGTTAACGAGCCGCCAACTTAAGGCACCGTCAACGTAAGTTAGGTCCACTGTTTCATGGATGTTGTTGATCAATCCGTTTATCTGCGTGACGTCCGAAAGACCCATGTAGATCGCTTCACCGAATATTCCGAAGGGTCCTTTTTGTGCCTCGACCCGCCCCGCCAAAATCGCGTCAAAATGCTGCAGAACTTCGGTGACGGGGACGTCGATGTTCGCGTTAACCCCACGGATCCCGATTGTCCCGTTGAAGCTCGCCAGCCAACCGGGCACCGCAATCGTAAATTGCCACGGCTCGCTCTGAGTAATTGATGGCGGCGCGGTCTCCTTCGGCGCGAGTTCCATCGAGCCCGCTCCTAGGTGCCCGACTGTTGCGAACACCGCGCCAGCGAAGAAAGACAGTTTTGTTCTCATGACCCGATTTTTACCGTCGCCGACGCATAAATCCGAGAAAAATCAGCGCAACCATGTGGTGGCTAGTGCGATGCGTCTATAGGACTTTAGGCCTATGGCAGTTGTGCTGACGATACGCGTTAAAAAAAATCGGCCTCCTGATCAAAGGAGGCCGATCAACTTAACCAGGGAATTCCGCGTGCTTCTAAAAGTGGAACCGAACACCCGCGCCTACGAGGTGCTGCTTCAGATCGCGATCTTGTCGAGTATCGATTTGGGTGCTGGTATAAACGAGGAAGTGATATTCGATAAAAGTGCTGAACTTGGGGTTCCAATAGTAATCTGAGCCTGCGACCACTTGCCATGCGAGGTCCGCGTGACTTCGCCCCCCGCCAGTGTTGACTGGGACACGACCGGTTACGGGGTCCCGGACCTCGACCCCCGCAGATTCGGCATAGTAAATGCCGACCCCGGCGCCCGCATACGGCTGAAATCTTCCAAATGCGAATCTCCCGATGAAGTTCCCCATAAACGCGCCCGTATTGATCCAAGTAGTCACGTCGCGCTGTGCTAAAACGTCACCAAAGCGATCTCTCAGGGTGAAGTCAGCGCCGCCCCGAAAGCCATTGTAAAAGAAGTCGCCTTCAATCGTTGGACGAAATACGCCCGTGCCAAAGACGTAACCGAGTTTAATGCCGCCGTAAAAGCCGACGTCATTCTTCGGCGAGACCTCCAGAGTAGCTTGAAAATCCCTATCGGTTAGGTCGTTAATGCGGTTTTCACCCGTAAACGTTCTGTCTCCACCGCGGTTTTGATAGACGTTCGCCCCCGCGTCGATCGCTCCGTAGAAACCGAGTCCGTAAAGTTCGGGTGGCGGCGGCGGCGGCGCAACCTGCTTGTAGACCTCCGTTCCGGCTTGCAACGGAGCGGCGAGGAATCCAATCAGGATTGCTGTTGAGATAAGAGATAACTTTTTCATAACGATAGGCGTGATAAGGGGTAAAGGGTGGGCTCGTCAATAAGTTTCTTAAGTTTTTTTCTGAACCGAAGTGGGCTTTCTTTTATTCCGCAGCCATCATTCAGGGATCGTCGTTGGATCGTATATGGGACCTTGGTCGTACCCCGACACCCATTTGCACGACCCCCACAACGGCGCTTTTGTGCTCGCTTGCTTGCAGACTGGAAGGATTCGCTCGGGGATAACCAGCGCAGCATCTGGCACGTGGTGTTTCGCCTTCGCTGCCCCCTGTGTGTCAGAAAGAATGAACTGGGTTGGTTGTGGTTGAGAACGGCTCAGGAGTACTGCTTAGCCTGGAGGGCCTCTTGAATGAGCTTCACCAGAACCTCATCCTCGAAAGGTTTTGCAAGGAATGCAAACGCTCCCGCATCGAGCGCAGTCTGGCGCACTGACGGATCGTACCGTCCGCTAATGAAAATAATCTGTGTGTCCGGCGAATTTTGGTTGAGCAACGCCTGCACTTCCAGTCCATCCATGAAGGGCATCCATACGTCGAGGACGGCGACCTTACATCTCGCTTGCTCGAGCCTGGAGAGAAAGGCGGCAGGATGGTTAAACTTTTCCACACTAAAGCCTGCTGACGTAAGCAAACGGCCGAGCGCTCTCAACATGGAAGCGTCGTCGTCAAGGAGCCAGATCGAATTGGAGCCGTTAAGTCCCAAAGTCGAAACTCGGGCAGCTGGTTCTTCGAGGTGTTTCAAAGCTGTCATATGTGTGAGGGGAAGGTGGCGTGTGCAGTTAACGATAAGGCTTCGGGAAATAAAATGATATTGGACCTTAGTCTCACGTCGATGTCGTCGTCACTCCGGCGTGATACCCGTAAATTTCTATTCGCACACCGCGGCTTCGCGGGTATGGCCAAAAGTTTTGGCTCCGGCGCCTGGCGACACGAATGAACTTCTTGCGGAGGTTAATTCTTTCCCGCTGAAAGTTAAGGCGGCGACTTTGATTTTTCCTCCTTTGCTTCAGGCAAGCGAATCGTAAAACAGGCGCCGCCATCGTCACAATTCTCTGCCGAGAGCGATCCACCGTGCGCCTCCACGATGCTGCGCGCGATCGCCAGTCCCATTCCGGTTCCTTCGGCTTTTGTCGAAAAGAATGGCTCGAAGAGTTGTTCGCTGATGCCGCTGGGGAAGCCAGGACCAGAATCACGCACTTTGACAAGAATGTTTCCGTTTCCGTCATGACTCGCACGAATGATAAGGGACCGCGCGTTGGCGGGCAGAGCGGTCATTGCTTCGAATGCGTTGACGGTGAGATTGAGAAGAACCTGCAAGAGCTGCACTGAATCTCCCCAAACCTGGCCCGCGTCGGAATCAACTTCGACTGTGACTCTAACCTCCCGTCCAATGGCCTCGCCGTGGACAATCCGCAGAAGATCGTCAATTAAGTTGTTGATCTGGACTAAAGAGTGCTGAGCTTCGCCTTTACGGACCATACTGCGAATGCCCCGAATAATGTCACCGGCTCGGCGGCCGTCAGCCACGATGTCGGCAAGCAGCTCCGTCATTTCTTCGGTTCCGATTTTGTCCGCCGCGAGCAAGCGCTGCCCGGCGCTGGCGTTCGCTACGATCGCCCCAACCGGATTGTTGACTTCATGTGCCAGCGACGCCGCCAGTTCGCCCATCAATGCGACGCGTCCCGCCCGGGCCAGTTCCATGTTTTGGCGCTCATGCTCTAGCTCCGCCTCCTTGCGCGCGGTAATGTCGATCAATGACGCCAGAACAAACAGACCTTCCGCGGTATGGATCGGACTGAGTCCTACTTCGACTGGAAATTCGGTGCCGTCTTTGCGGCGGCCAAAAAGATCGCGACCGACTCCCATTGCGCGGCTGCTCGGTTGAGAAACAAAATGTTTGCGATAGCCGGGATGTTGAGCGCGGAACCGTTCCGGAATCAACATTTCGATCTGGCAGCCGATCAACTCGCTAAAAGAATAGCCGAAGACGGTCGCTGCCGACGCGTTGGCGAAGTTGATTACACCGGCTGAGTCGACCATGATCATCGCATTTGGCGCAGCATCCAGCACGAGCCGGAATTGTTCTTCGGAGCTCTTCCGCTCCGTGATGTCAATGCATGAGCCAATGTAACCGAGGAACGCGCCATCGGGAGCAAACCGTGGTGTTCCGCTATCCAGAACCCAGCGGTATTCACCGTCACTTCGGCGCAGGCGATATTCCATTGTAAACGATTCGCGCGCGTTGAAGGAATTTTGATAAACATCCAGGCAGCGATCCAAGTCTTCCAGGTGAACGCCCTCTGCCCATCCATTGCCAAGCTCCTGCTCCAGACTTCGGCCAGTAAAGTCCAGCCACCCTTTATTGAAAAAGGTGCAAAGTCTGTCCGGACCTGACATCCAGATGAGCACGGGCGCGGCGTTGGCTACTGTGCGAAAACGCTCTTCACTCTCACGCAATTCTTCCTCCGCCAGTTTGCGCGTGGTGATGTCGCGCGACACCCCGCGCGCGAACGCCGGTTTGCCACGTTCGTCGAGCTCAACGCTGCCATAACCCAGGATCCAGCGTGTGCTTCCGTCCGGCCGCGAGATACGATATTCGCTCTCGTACTCGCCGCCGTGCTCGAACATCTGTTGCACAAGCTGCTTCATACGTTCCCGGTCCTCGGGGTGCACGAGTTGGAGCAATCGGTCAAACGTCACTGGCTCCGAATCCGGGAAACCGAATAACTCTCTCCATTTCTGCGTTACCCTGAGCTGGTCACCAGGGATGTTCCAAAGCCACAAACCGAGGTTTGCCGCGTTCGTTGCGATGTTAATGCGCGCTTCGCTTTCCCGCAGCGCGGCTTCGCTGGTTTGGAAGTCCTGGGCAAGTTTGGCCGCACGGAGGAAGTCGTAGCTCAATTCATAGCCCATCGCCGCGATGATTCCCAGGTAAGGGACACTGTTGATGAATGGCCATTGGACAGCTCCCCAAATCACCAGCACGGACTGCACCAGCGCCAACGTGATAAAAAGAATTGCGCTCCCTCCCACAAGAAGCGCGCGCCGCTGTTCGCCACGACGCCAGACAGCGATCGTAGCATCCACGAAGAAAATAAGAAGCAACACCGTACTCAGTTGGCCGATCAAGCTCCAAGGATTCGGTACGCCTACCGCAACAGAGACCGTTTCCCCTCCCCACCAAGAGAGATGCCCCAGACTCGTGATTTCCCGAAAATTAAGATTTGGCGGGAAAAGAAAATTAAGTAAAAGCGCCAGCGTCCGCACACCGCAGACGCACCACGCTAACCACAGTCGCCCGGCACGGAGATAGAGACGACCAAACCATACGATCGACAAGGTCAGCATCCAGATCGGCAGTTGCGCCCATCGCAGCACCGCGCTGTATTGTGCGGTTGTCTGCGCGTGCATCCCTATCAACTCGAGCTCTGCGATGATTCCCGTCGCCAAAGCGCTGCTCGAAAACAACAAATACACCCAGTTCTGGCGTCGTTTGCTCCAGATCAGCAGGTATATCCCGGCAGCCGTGAAACAAAACGCGGCGTCCATCGACCAAAGCAGTGTGATCCAGCTCATCGGCAGAGATGAGACCGCTCGCAGTTGAACACGAGCATTGGCTTTTTGCGGTCTTGCAAAGCAGCTTCCCGACAAACAGGGGAAACTAGCAAGCTTGTCAACGCGAGGGAACGCTGCATAACGCGTGAGCTAGTCCCAGACAATGGGGAGAACGATACTGAATGTAAATCCAAATCGAGACGGAGTCCTCTTCGTTTCGACGAGTCGGCCAAACACGAATTCAGCACATCATCGCTTCTCCGCATTATGGAAGGCAAGTGATCTGACGGCTTCTAGGAGGTTGTTCTGCCGCTCGCCTTGGGCAGCAACGACCCAACCGGCACGCCTAGCCATTTCGCGGCAGCTTCGCGTGTTTCGAACATCTCGACCTCCAATGGCGAGAGATCGGTCAAAAGGGCGTGGATTTTGATAAGATGAGCAGCTTCCGGATTCGTGACATAAAATGCGGACTTTATCCGTTCGCGGCCAACATAGGAAAGGCGCCGGTGTAGCGCGACATGAAAAACATATTTGAAAGTAAGGTGAAAAGATTCGACGAGCGAGAGATCAGAAAAACGATTGAATGGCTTCTCGGCCGTGGTTTCTCTTCTAATGAGGTCCACCAAGACCTTATTTACCTCAGCCTCGTCGAGGATGCCGTGCGGCCTCCAGATGAACAGGCTGGCGTCTTCTACGTACTCGGCATCGGCGGGCAGTTCCGTCACGTTCGTTCCGTCGGAGCTATGGAACTGCCAACATAGATAACTTGTATCCGAACATGTCCCATAAGTCTCTACCTTGCTGTTTGGGGTGCGATGAATAGCAGCGATATACTTATTAGACCCTCTTCGCCTGAACGTGCACAGCAGTTCCAGAGGGCGCGACTCGCAAGAAAGTGTGGCGCCTGCTAACTCTTACAGTGGGTAGGCCAGAATCGTCTAGCAGCTTTGGCGACCTGAACGCTCGCCACGCCCAAGTGAGGCCACTCCAAACGGTGGCATGCTGGTGCTTGCGGTCTGCACGGCGTCGGGCTAGGTGGGATACGTAGCGCTGTCGTTGCAGCAACACGGCCAGCAGTCCACTTTGCGTAAGGGTTGGGGTTGATTTACTCATAACTTAGTTCCTTTCTGTTTTCTTAGGATCTTTGGCAGGTTTCGCGAGCTCCTCTTATCGGGACGTTGGCCCAATGAGGGAGCAAATGGGGAGTCTCGAGTGAGGCTAAAGCGATGATGAGCTCCTGGCTTGATCAACCGCGACCTGTCAGTCGCGTGACCAAGTGCCCGATGAACCGCCTCGACAATTTGTTCATCGTCAAAGGGCTTAATAAGAAAGGCGACTGCGCCGATTTGCATCGCAGTGAGCCGCGCGGCGCGATCATCGTGTCCTGTGATCACAATCACATTAGTCTTCGGCGATATTGCGCAAAGCCGCGCCAGAACTTCCAAGCCGGTCATTTCCTTCATCCAAAGGTCGAGCACGACGAGCCGCACATCGTGTGCGGCTACATAGTCAATGAAAGCCGCGCCTTTGTTAAACGGCTGCACGGCGAACCCACTCGAACCGAGTAAACGGCCGATCGATCTGAGCACCATGGGATCATCATCCACCAGGCAAACACCTTCCGAAGAAGGCTGTTGCGACACCGCCCGACTTTCAATCTGGGGCGTGGCGATCATGCCCCAGATTAGGCCCCGCCAGTCCGAATGATAGTGGACCTTGGTCTAATGGACCTTAGTCTTATGCGGCCTTGCCGCTGGCGAGACGCCGCAAGCCTCGCGTCATACCGCTGGAGGTGCGGCGCTTGCCGGAAGAACAAACTGAAATTGCGCTCCACCACCCTCGACATTCTCGCCGCCAATGGTGCCGCCATGCGATTCAACGATTGAACGGACGATCGCGAGGCCCATCCCTAATCCTTGTGCTTTGGTTGTGAAGAAGTGATCGAAAATTCGATCGCGTGCTTCCTCGGATATACCAACACCATAATCGCGGACGCTCGCACGAATACCGTCGTCAGCATTTCGCTCCGTTGTGATCACGACTTTGCGACTGCTCAGCGGCGTGTTGCGCATGGCATCGAAGGAGTTGATCACGAGATTGAGCAGGACTTGCTGGAGTTGAATCGGATCTGCTTCAACCGTCGGCAGATTTGGCTCGAGCAAAGTCTCCACGTCGCAGGATTGAAGCATTGCAGCCGGCTTTACCATGCGCGCTACATTTATTACCAAATCATTCAGATTCACCCGCTGCCGGTCCGGGGCACCTTTTCTTACCATGCTCTGGACACCGCGAATCACATCGCCAGCGCGGCGTCCATCAGCCACGATGTCATCGAGCAGATCCCGAAGTTCGCGAAGCTCGACATCGCCGCGATCGAGCAAACGCCGACCAGCGCCAGCGTTACTGATAATTCCCGAGAGCGGTTGATTCACTTCATGGGCAATGGATGCCGCCAATTCGCCCACCGCCGCCAGGCGGCTGAGATGTCCGACTTGTTCATGATACTCTCGCGCTTCGGCTTCAGCGAGCTTGCGCGGCGTTATGTCAATGGAAACACCAATGAGCCGGGCGCCTTTGCGATTTTCGCCAGCTACACAGCGTCCCCGGCCACCGATCCAGCGCAGAGTTCCATCCGGTAGCAAGAGGCGATATTCGATTTCGTATTCACTCTGCGTTTCTACAGCGGTTTTGACGGCCGAATTGCGAAGCTCACGATCTTCCGGGTGCACACGAAGTTGCAGCGCCGCATGGTCGACGCGGGTCTCGGAATCAAATTGATACAAAGTGCGCGCCATGTCAGACATCCAGATCTCGTTCGTAGTCGTGTCCATCTCCCACACTCCGAGATTGGCCGCCTGCGCCGCGAGCGTGACGCGCTCTTCGAATTCGCGCAAAGCCTCTTCCTTCCTCATTAATTCTGTGACATCCAAGCATGAGCCGATGTAGCCGGCGAACTCTCCTTCCGCTGTATGGCGTGCCACGCCCTGATCCGAAACCCAACGATACTCGCCATCGTTTCGCCGGAGGCGGTATTGCATAACGAATGGCTGCCGCGCATCGAATGCCTGGGTGTAAACCTCGAGGCACTTTTGCAGATCGTCCGGGTGCACGCCTTCAGCCCACCCGTTTCCAAGTTCCTGTTCGATGCTGCGGCCGGTAAACTGTAACCAGGGCTTGTTGAAGAAAGTGCAAAGCTTGTCCACGCCGGCCATCCAGATGAGGACGGGCGCAGCATCCGCCACGGCCCGGAAACGTGATTCGCTTTCGCGCAGCACGGTCTCTCCAGTTCTGCGCTCCTCGATCACCGTCGCCAGAAACAACAGCGGAATTGCCAGGACGATTAGAAATATTTGGATCGAAAGAGCGTCTTGTTGAGGTGGTCCGCCGGAGAATGGCCCATGCCCGTGGGCTGCGCTCCAAATTGCCAGGAAACTGACAACCGAAATAGCAGTGCTTGCTCCCAGAGATCCGAATCGTACCGCCGCCCAAAGCAGAAATGGCAGCGGGAGGAAGAGAAGAGCCGAATCCGTTCTCGATCCAAATTTATAAAGGACAGCGTAACTTACCAGCAACAGACCAACAAACAGCGCGCATGCCTCAAGGTAACGCGAGAGTCGGCCTGTCCGCAGGGACTGGATTCCACTCGTCGCCCACGTTACAACCAGCGGCACAACTATCAACGCGGCGAGGGCGTTCGAAAAAAGGCGTATTCGGATCAGCTCTCGATAGGTGTCGTGGCCCCAATTATTCCATACCACAAACGCGGCGTCCAAAAACGAGGACAAACACGGGCCGATGACCACTACGCAAAGGCAAAAAATGCCTACGTTGCGAAGCGTTGTGAAGCGAATCGGTTCGCCGATCAGGTAGCGCGTCAAGCCTGCGCCGATCAGCGCTTCGCACGAGTTGCTGATGAACCAGCATAAAATCATCAATGGTGGAACATGACTCTGCAATTGCGCCGCCCAATGCGCCGGAAATGCGGCCAGCAATATGAATCCCCATACGCGTGGCGGCGTCAGCAAGAGTGCTGCGACCAAGATAGAATTCGGAGGCCAAAGAACCGAGACCGGATGCGGCTGGAACGTGAGCGCGAACCCGATTCGCGCGCCGAGATAATAGCCGACAAACAAGCACACGCCGGTCACAATTGTGCGAAAATCGAAAGGTAGACTCCAAACGCGCGGATTTTGGGAAGGCGCTTGAACTTCCCCGGTGTCAAACGGTGCCGAGATGCTTCTCATGGCTGTTGCTCGATCGCGGACACGTCGGGCCGCACGCCCAATTGTGACGAAGATCGAAAATCAAACGCCGCCGCGAAAACTATCACAGGTTGTGTCCGGCTTGCGTTCGTCGGAGCGAGGACGCAAGCCCTCACATGCAAACATTTCCCCATGGTCCCTCCATTATTACACTGTCCGAACCCCCTGGAAAAGCCTTATATCCACCTAGGCAAATTTGTAACACGTTCGTCACAATCGGAGAGACCTCGTACAAGGCTCAGCCCTTCAGAAAAGCCTAATTTTTGACAGGCCAAAACTCCTAAGAATCCCTAGGAATCGGAGTAATTTGCAAATATTAAGGACTGAGCACCGCCGGAGATCCTGATCAGGACGACGGCCACTGCAGGAAGATTAGACAAACGCGCCGCCTGGCAAACACCGCGCTCATATGTTTGCATCGGGTGATTAGGCTTCCCGTCGCCATCGCGGAAGAAGGTACGACACGGGAATCCCCAAAAGAGTCGCGACAAGGCTGAGGAAAAAAATTGGAGCCGCATTTCTGACTAGAAAGAAACGCGAATAGCTCTGGTAAAGAGCAAAG
>Ga0066676_10001257_pt1 | contig 10213 bp, 14 predicted proteins | sample GraSoiAngelo_125_FD_62293 | JGI IMG/M metagenome (GOLD analysis project Ga0066676, IMG submission 62293) | Grasslands soil microbial communities from the Angelo Coastal Reserve, California, USA - 14_0927_05_40cm | ecosystem: Environmental > Terrestrial > Soil > Grasslands | place: USA...
TTTAATTTTTTCTGTATTTTATCTACAATTTCGAACTCCACATCAACTATCTTTTTAAGATCATCCTGTCCGATTGCCAGTGGCGGAATTATGGTAATAATATTTCCAAGAGTTCTAAGGTATACTCCTTCTTTCAACGATTCCCCTGCAATATATTGTCCTATTGGAACATTATCTATCATCCTAATAGGGTCTCTACCTTTTCTTAGGTCGATTCCGCAAAGTAGCCCCTTTTGTCTAATATCGTAACAAATATCAAATTCTGCAAATTTTTCCAAAAGACGATTCAGAACTGATGCATTATGCCTTATTTTCTTGATAAGGTCCAGTTTCTGATATAGGTCTAAGTTAGTCAATGCTGCAATACATCCAACAGGATGTCCAGTAAAAGTGTGACCGTGAAAGAGTTGCTTTTTGTCCCAATATTCTCCTAGAAATTCTTTGAAAATGTGACTTGTTGTTAGTGTTACTGCCAATGGGAAATATCCTCCAGTTAATGCTTTTGCAAAGCACACCATGTCCGGTTCAGAATCTTGAGCCTCATATTCTATCATATTTCCAAGCCTTCCAAAACCAGTAGCAATTTCATCCAATATCAAAAGTATGTCATATTTTTTGCAAAGATTACTAATCTCCTTTTGAAAATTATTCGGATAGATATTAACTCCTCCTGCAATTTGGGCTCCACTTTCCATAACAAAACCTGATATCTTTGACGATAGTTTTTTTAGAATTTTATCAATTTTTTCGATATATTGTTCAAAGCATTGACGTCCAAATTTCTCATGTCTTATTGTAGGCGAGTCTACTTTTATTGTTTTGACCAAGAGCGATTTGTATGGGGAAAAGTAACCATCAACATATCCCACAGACATACAGCCTATAGTATCGCCATGATAACCATTCTTTAAACAAATGAATTTTTTTTTCTGTGTTTTCCCTACATTATTCCAGTACTGTGTTGCAATTTTTAGTGCTGCTTCAATTGCAGTTGACCCATTATCTGTAAAAAAAACCTTACTCATTCCTTTAGCAATACTTGTCAAACGTCCTGCCAAATTCACGGACGGACCATTGACAAGACCAAATAGCGAGGAATGAGGAAGAATATCTAGTTGTTGCTTCATGGCATCAATTATTTCAGTCCTATCATGTCCCCACACATTACACCACATGTTACTAATGCCATCAAGATACCTTCTTCCTTTGCTGTCGATTAAACTAAATCCTTTACCTGACTTTATTACAATATTTTCTAAATTGTTCCATAATTTCATCTGAGTGTATGGATGCCAGACATATTTCTTGTCAAGATTATTACTATTCAATAGAAATAGTTTAGTATTGCATTATTTGTACATTAGCCTGATTACTATCTTAGTATGTACTGAAATTCTTTTTTGACTGTTATGGAAAAACACGACTAAAAATTTCAATATTTTCCTGCGTCAAATCCTGAGAAATATTTGATTTTACAGAAGTCCGTATCCAGAATTTTCTTGCCCGTTAGATTATGTTCATCCAACTTGCAAATCAGGCCCGTGAACCTGAAAGAACTCACCATCAAAATAAGTTTATTAATAATTTGAATCTACCAACTAGGTAATGAGGACAAAAATTTCCGTTATCTTGTTGTTCATTTCTCTTGCTTTACTAATAATCTATGGGGCAGACGTCATATCATCAAAAATGGCTTCTAATGATGGGAAGAGTGGATTTTTACAATTGAATGAAGCAATTAGGGGTGGAGGTTTAGGTGGAGGTGCAGTAATTTTGTCGATAATTGCTTTTGCAATTTCGATGAAAGAGAGATCTACCTTGGTAGTTGTACTCCTCATTATTAACGGCGGATTGATCATAGCTGGAATGGTTGGTTTGGCTGCCCAAGGCATGGTTCATGACGGTGGAAGTAATAGTTCTACAGTATATGGGACCACAGGATTAGGAATTTTACTTGTTGCATTGGGCATTGTAAAAGTATTCATTACCAGAAAAAAATAGTTTTTGCAAACAAAACTCTTTATTTCAAAATTCGAATTTAGAAACATTGTAAATATAGTAGCACAATAACATAACATTTATTTGAAGTAATAATTTCTGTAAAATATGCGCCGCTGTAGCTCAGCATGGTAGAGCAAATTCAAAGACTAGTTTCTTTGGAGCTTAACTGGCTGTTAACCAGTGGGCCATCAGTTCAAGTCTGATCAGCGGCGCTTTTTTTTGATATCGATATTAATAAAGCAACACGTGTTATTTAGTATAATAATTTATGTTCCTAGTTTGCATATCAAAACAATATTGCATAATTCGAATTCTGCAATATGTTAATTAATGATCAAATGGCACAAAATTGTTCCAACGATTCACCCAATAGAAAAATAAGTTTAATTTTCAAAATTGTATAATATCCAAGGCTATTGCACTAGCTAATAGATCTAGATGTTTGGAAGCCACGATATATCCATTCTTGATTTCATGTTTTGAAATCCATCTATTTGAGGAAGAAAATAGCCTTTCTTTCCTAACTCTTTTCTCTAATTCTTCAACATCTAATTCTTTCTCCTCGATCTCCTCAGTGTCAGTTTGTTTTATTGTCAACAAGACCTTTCTAACCAATATTCTATTACCGAATCTCTGTGAAAAATCCCTAGCAGATTCATCAATATCAATAAGTTTCATCTTAATCTGCTTCTTGTTAAGTACGTCTCTACTCGTGAGGAGTCTATCGTCAACAAATCTATCGTACGACATTTTGCTATTTTTCCTTATGTTATTTGAATAATTAAATCCTTTAGTGCCAGCGTCAAGTAGGTGTGAATTCATAATAGGGTGAATTATTTATATCAAGTCCACATTTGCTCAACTTGACAATGCTACCTTGATTCACATTTCCATCATTTATGACACCAATAACCCTGATTCCTGAAATTTCAACCAATCCTAAATTTTTATTCTTATCAATAAATGATTCTGAAAATTCGATCAATTGACCTTCTGGATCTAATTTTGACATTCTGATTTCTCTTGAGAAACACTCTTTACAGATATTTGAAGGTGGCCATATCTTTGCATTACAATTATTACATGTTGGTACTCTGAATTTTCCCTTTCTCAAGAAATCAAGGAATTCTTTCATGTAATTCTAAAAGGGTTACCATACTTAAAGTGATCAATACCGAATTACAATTGACTTGCCAGTCACATTTGTCCAAAATCTAAAACTTTAGGTTCCAATCAAACGGTCGATGTTATTTTGAATATATTCGTTAGTTCAATACAATTTCCTGATCGCCAATCATATACTTTAACGTAGTTTAATATTGGTAATTGATCTCGCCTTTAGTTTTCACGAAAGAATAAGAACTAAAGAAGAGGACCCTGCCGCAGACATATTATGCACCAATCCCCTCTTGCAACCTTTGATCTGTCTTTTTCCAGCTATTCCTTTTAATTGTTCACAGATTTCCACAGTTTGAGCCACACCGGTGGCACCAAGCGGATGACCGGTACCTATTAATCCTCCACGAGGATTAATCGATATGTTATTTTGTGAAACAAACTTTCCTCCTTTGCCTTTTTCGCAAAAACCTAGATCTTCATAAGCCAGAATTTCCATGATCGTAAACGCATCATGAAGTTCCACAATGTCTATCTGTTTTGGCTCAATCTTTGTCATTGAATATGCCATATTTGATGCCTTTTTTGTAGATTGTATGGATGAGAGATCCGAACTAACGCTGCTAAAACTTGCAGCTTCAGTTGAACTTCCAATTCCTTCAATCCATACTGGGCGATCTGTATAATTTTTGGCCTCATTTTCAGCAGTAAGTAAAATCGCCGATGCGCCATTGCAGATATATGAACAATCTAATGTCTTGATAGGTCCGACCAGTTTTTTGGAACTCATAACATCCTTAATTGATATCTTTTTCCTAAAAAGTGCATTTTGATTTAGGCAGGCATTTTTTCGATTCTTTACTGCAACAGAAGCCATTTGTTCTTCAGTAGTACCGTACTTTCGCATGTGCATTTTGGCAAATAGTGAAGCCCAGTAAATGGGAGCTGTAAAACCACCTCTGGAAATATCCCATACTAATTGGGTTCCTTTAGTTTCCCTTATATCAGCGCCAACAACCAAGACAGTCTTGCATAAGCCCGATTTTATCAATGAGTATCCAGAAACTATTGCATTAGTACCAGAATTACATAAATTATCTAATCTTTGAGAAATTGTCGGCTTGATTCCCAGGTACTCTGAAATAATTGTTGAACCATATTGGATGTCAGAAGTTGTGGATAGAATTAGTGCATCAATTTCAATTGAACAATCTTTATGATGTTCTAATATCTTTCTGCAGGGATCACAGGCCAATTCTGGAACCGATAATGAATTGTCTTTAGTAAATTCTGAAGTGGACTGATCAACTATTGCTATTCTAGACAATTTCTGCCAAAACAAGAGAATCTTTTATTGACTGCTCGCTATCTTTGACCGGGTTAACCTGTAGTATTGGGAGTGAGATTCCGCAGGTAAGGAACCGTTTCAGAGATTTAATGCAATCATCAACAGTGCCATAGATAGATAATGAATCAAGCATGGAATCTGTTACTAGTTTTGCGATATTTTGAACTCCATGTTTTTGGTACTCAATTGTTATTTGCTTAACTTCATTTTCATAACCATGCGATGATAAAAATTCGTTATAATAGTTACCTACCGCGACATAAAACGCTAATGTTTTTGCAACCCTCTCACGGGCTAAATCAGGATATTTATTTGAGACAGCAGTAATAAAAACAGAACAAATCTCAAAACCTTTGGGTTTTTTTGATGTTAATGATTTGATAAGTTTTATCGTATTTCCTAGCTCATTAAATGGACGAAGGTATAGTATTGTACCATCAGCTATTTCTGTTGCAAGTTTAATCATTCCTGAATTTACTGCGCCAAGGAAAACAGGGATCTTCTTTCTTGAAGATTGATACATTATCTTCATATTTTTCAACTTGAAAAATTTTCCATTATAGTCTATCTTTTCTCCGCTGGCGATAATGTTAAAACAAGTTACATATTCTTTCATGCGCTGTAATGGATGTTCAAACTTGATTCCATGCCAATTTTCAGCTAGGGTCGGAGTACTTGCCCCGAGACCAATTATTGCACGATTTGAAGAAATATTGTCTAAAGTTGAGGCCGCCATTGCGGCAGTCGCAGGTGATCTGGAAAAAATGCTTACAATTGAAGTTCCAAGTTTTATTCTTCGAGTTAAAGTAGATATTGCACCAAGCATGACAAAAGCTTCGCGTCCCCAGGATTCAGGGATCCATATCGAATCAACATTAGGGATGGTATCAAGCAACTTGCCAAACTTCAAAATATCTTGAGCAATAAATAAGCTACTTGGATTATAACCAATTTTAGCCCGCCGATCTGTCATTTTCTAAATATATGTTCTATTTCTCTTGGCGCTTCTTCGACATCCTTATGAGAATCTATAGATCGCCAATAATTATTTGAGAACTTTTTTGCCATTAATTTTTGTTTCTCTACCAAAAGTGGTAAAGTGATGGTCTCAATATTTCCTTTATCTGGAAGATAGTCAAAAATCTCATTCGAAAAGTAGTATACTCCAGCATTAACCCACATATCATTGATAGATGGTTTTTCCACAAATTTAGACACAAGATCTCCTTTTGTTTCTACAATACCAAACGTACTTTTTAAAGGAACTAGTGCTAATGCCATTGATCCCTTTGCAGATATTGTAAATGGATCCAAATCAGTCAAAATGTCCCCATTAATTACAAAAAATCCACTATTTCTATTTCCATTTTGAATTATCTTATCTTTTGCGTTCTTTAGGGCGCCTCCTGTTCCAAGTGGTATATGTTCTTCTATGTAGCTTATGTTAACTCCAAATTTCTTACCGTCAGCAAGATGGTGTTTTATTTTCTCCTTGAGATGTCCTACAAGTATTATAATATCTGTTATTCCAAATTTTTTTAGCCAATTAACTTGCCATTCAATAATGGGAGTATCTTTAATTTCGATCATAGGTTTTGGCCTATCAGTCGTTAGAGGTCTGAGTCTTTTTCCCAATCCGCCAGCAAGGATCACTGTTATCACTGTTACTGCTCACTTGCGCAAATATTCTATATAAAAGTCATTCCAAAATTTTTGCTGTACGTGCAGTTTTGTGTCGCCTATTCTCTGGAATATACATATATTCCATCAAGAAAAACTCGCTGATCCTTGTTTTTAACTCTTGTCGATAGCTCGATATTGGCAGCCGTCTGAGATACATCTTCAAGGTGAGGCCCTGAAATTACAACGTCGTCACCCTCAACTGTTACTTTTGTAGAATCCCCAACTATTTTTGAAATTCTTGCCTTTCTTTCTCCGAAGAAGTTCTCTACATACACTTTGCCATCTTTCACTTTGACCGTTATCGGAAAGTGAGCAAACACTATTTTCATCTTATACTTGTACCCATTTTGGACTCCTTTTATCATGTTCATGATAATACTCCTTGCAGTTTTAGAAATAGCAAAGTCTCTCCTTCGCTTGCCATAAGGCTGAATCTTTACAATATTATTTTCAATAACTAGTATGGCTGGAAGTTTTGTGAAATCTTTTTTTATCGTACCTAGTTTACCCTGTACTGATATTGTTCTATCTACCATTGATACAGAAATGCCTTCGGGTATTTCTAATGTTGAGATATTTTCTTTAGTAGACATACCCAACCAGTACTCCGCCAATTCCCATTTCCTGCGCCTCATGATGAGTCAGGACACCTTTACTTGTTGAAACAATTAGGATTCCCATATTATAAGCCGGAAGAAATTGTCTCTCCCAATTCAAGTACTCATTCTTCTTGACACTAAATTTTGGAGTAATTATTCCACATTTGTTTATTTTTGCCAACAATTGTATTTTAAATTTGCCAGCTCTAGAATCATCTACTTGTTCAAACTCTCCAATATATCTGTGTTTTTGCATTACTCGCAGTACCTCACTGGAAAACCTTGAAGATGGACTTACTATGCATTCTTTTTTTCTTCTAATTTCATTATTATATAAAGTCGTAAAAAGATTTGACAGGATATTTAATGCGGGCATCTCATTCACTAGATTTTCTATTCATATTTCCTAAAGCCTAATTTTATTGCTACTTCCCTAAAACATTGTCTACAGAGCATTATGTCATAGGCCTGTATAAGCCCAGAATAGCATCCACATCTTTTGCACCAGCGTGTCCCCTTTCCATGTATGCGTTGTTTCCTACCTGTGACTTCATATTCTCTCGGTTTTGGCATTAAACCATCTCAAACCCCAAATTTTCAAAAAATTCAATAGCTTCATATTTTGAAATTCTATGTTTTTTGCCTAACTTTCTAGGGTTGCTCTTGTTAAGTATCCTATAACCTGGTCTTGACAAAGATATACAGACGTTCATACCAAATATTCCAATGTCGGGATTATACTTTGCTCCAGGAATATCAATGTGTTCACGGATTCCTATGGAAATATTTCCATAATTATCAAAGGAAGACTTTTGCAATTTATTGCTCTTTGATTCTATTATTCTTTTGGTAAACTCCAGTGCCTCAGTGTTCCTTAGTGTAACTTTTGCACCTATTGGTTCGCCTTTGTGGATTCCAAAATCCCTTACATTATTTTTTGCGCTACATTGAGTAGGTTTTCTTGAGGTTAATTCTTCTAATGCATTCTTTGCTCTTTCTAACGGTTCTCCAGACTTTCCGACTCCAATGTTTATCACCACCTTTTCCAAACTAATTTGTTTCATATTGCTTGCCATACTCATTCTACTTGCTCACCTGAATTAATGACGAATCAAAACCAATTGCCATGACAATATCAATAGGTAATTCTACAGTTTTCTCACCCATAGAAACCAGTACGCGTTTTGGCAATGAAAACGATCCAGTTTTAATTTCTTCAACCTTCCCAATATTGCCAGCGTTTTCTCCTCTAGTAACAATAACACTGCATCCTTCTTTCAGTTGTACATGATTTTTGATTCCAAATGATGGTAATTCAATCAAACATGTATCATTGACACTATAAGACTCTTCGCTTAGAAATGTTCTTCCGTCATGAAGACCATATTGATATTGATTTTTCTTTGATGTGACCTTAGATTTTATCTTTTCCAACTTTAAATTTTTTTCATCTGATTTTATTTTTATTGCAGAAAGTGGAATTCCATTTGAAGGTACGAATCTGTAAAATTCATTTGAAGGTTTTATTTCTACAGTATCCATTAATCCGACCGGAAAATTTGGATGTCGAATCATTTCACCGTCTACGCTTATGAGACCTTTATTTAAAGATCTTTTTACTTCGCGTATATTAGAACATAAATGTAAAAGATCGCGCAACACCACACCAATAGGATAAGAAAATTTTCTTGTATGTGGACCTGGCATTGTGTTAAGTATAAATCTTGAACTTTTTCTATTAATTTTCCAAAAGCGTGGAGCTACCTGTCTTTTTAATCTCTTATCGCCGCCTTTTTTTGCCATAATTAAGTTGATCCCACTTTAACCAATTCCTTTTTCTTTGTAGGTTCTTTTTTTATTTCTTTGCCTTTTTTTACTTTCTCTTTCTTTTCTTTCACTTTCACTTTTTCTTTTTCTTTTTCTTTAGATTTCATACGATAATCATCCTCAGTATTTAACGTAATAATTTGAACATTTGAAGCGTGGATTTGTACCTTAACATTGCCTCCGCGTATTTTTTCTCTCTGTACACCTTCAATAGATAATGTTGACCTTTCTGTATTTACCTTTTCAACTTTTCCCTCAATTCCAGCATATTCTCCTCTTACGATTCTAACAGTATCGCCCTTGATTACCCTGACACTTCTCTTTTTATGCTGTTCTCTCTGGCTTTCCGAAACATTAGCACCCAAAAATTTTTCTCTTGCATGTTTTGAAATCAATTTATAAAACATCTATCTCTCCTCATATTATCAAAGACGCAAGATTCGCTATTCTTGGCCACTTTTCAGCTGCCTCAGCAGCAACTGGTCCTTTTATATCAGTCCCCTTTATTTCTCCTTCAGGCGTAACCAGTACCGCTGCATTGTCCTCAAATGATAATCGAACACCATTTAGTCTCCTAATAGCGTATTTTTGTCTGATTATTACAGCTCCAAACATTTGTTTTCTTAATTCTGCCGCTCCCTTTTTCACAGTAACATTAACAAAGTCTCCTACCGCAGCAGATGGCATTCTTGAATGTCTACCCTTGATACGCGTGACTTGAGCAATCCTTAATATTTTGGCTCCTGTATTGTCGGCACAAACTAAATTAGCAGATATGGGCAATGCCCTGGTAATATAGGGCTTAAACTCTTCTACCCCTTTTGCGGATACTGCACGACTTTTAGACGTCACTATTGAGTACCTCCACAGTTACAAATGATATTGTTTTTGATATCGGCTTACACTCTGCAATCCTTACTTCGTCTCCTTCTTTTACATCAAGACAAGAAGGTAGAAATGCATGAACCTTTGAACTGCTTCTCTCATACCTCTTATACTTTCTAACCGGTCTTGGATATTCACGTGCAACTACTATCATTTTATGCGCTTTGACACTTACCGTCGTTCCGGTCAATATTTTTCCTCTTATGGATAGTTTACCATGAAAAGGACACAACTCATCATCGCAATTTCTTTTTGGTTGCGAAACTGTTACTCCAATATTTTTAATCATACTCTATTAAACCATTATTTTAGTAAACGATCTTCCGGTCTTCCTATTAACATAGAACCATTCATGAAACAAATCTCATCTTGAAAAATCAGTCCTAACCTACGTATTGATTTTTTTGGAATAACATACAACTTGGAATCATTGCTTAACGATATCGTATTTTTAGTTTCAAAGATAATTTTGCCATTAATTTTTTTTTGATTATTTGATGAACCATATTCGATTTCTGCATTTCGACCTATGAATTCGAATTGTAACATATAATCTCTATTAGTCATTTAGCAAGTTCCCTTTCCTTCAATATAGAAAGTATTCTGGCGACATCTCTTCTCTTCCATTTTATATTTCCAGTTTCTTTCTTAAGTGTACCTTTTGAATTTTCAATTCTCAATTTTAACAAATCAGCTCTAATTTCAGAAAGTTTTGAGTCTAGGTCAGTGTCATTAAATTCTCTTAAAGTTTTTA